>Ga0326726_10001013_pt1 | contig 26040 bp, 22 predicted proteins | sample MHFenrmetagenome_2_FD_207603 | JGI IMG/M metagenome (GOLD analysis project Ga0326726, IMG submission 207603) | Lab enriched peat soil microbial communities from Michigan Hollow, Ithaca, NY, United States - MHF15MN | ecosystem: Environmental > Terrestrial > Soil > Wetlands > Peat | place: USA... | reverse complement strand
AATGTGCCCGCTATATATTCTGAAAAAAGCCTTTTTGAATTTTTATCTTTCTTTTTACTACGTATTACCCAATATCTAGAATCGCTACATTTAGCCAAAAAACTTTTTGAAGTTGAATTTTCTATAAATTTTATAAATTGTATTGCTTCCATTTTTTATTTACTAATTACGATTTATTCCACTCATTTGTGCTAGTGAAAATTTAGTTTTACACATTAAACTTCATTATTCTTTCTGAAGAAAACAACAAAGACCTTGAAAATCTTAAATTTCTTATTGTAAAAATTGCTTAATAAATCTAAACGCAATAAAAAAAACCGCTACAAAGAGCGGCTTCTTTTCCAAATATTTCTTTTTACTATTGCTGAATTCTCAGCATTACACTGTTACCATTTCTTATTGCAAAATTCATTATTCTATTCTCTTGTTCGATTTTACCAATGTTTAACTTTTTCCGGGTCGAATTGAACCAAACCAACTGCCCTACCTTTTTTTCGAATCATTGTTGGAATAGATAGAAGAGCTTCATCAGCACTATTGGCTTCTATCATTGCATATCCTGTATGATCACCTGATTTACATCCCCACCAAAAATGAGTAAGATACCCTATTGCTAAAGTTTGTTTTATAACCATGTTACATTCCTCGTGAGTATGTGGAGAAATGATCATAAATTTTTGCATAGCCACCTCCTATAAATAATCTGTGAATATTAAAGAAATCTTTAAGAAGAGATTACATTTGCTCCAAATACTTTCGAACAAACCGTATCGCCATTGCGCCTTCACCAACGGCTGATGAGATTCCAGTCAATGCTGTTGACCTCACATCGCCACAAGCAAATATTCCAGGTACATTTGTTTCTGGCAACAATGGCTTTCTCTCCAATTTCCAAAAAGTATTAAATGATTTTTCTTTTATTAAATCATTACCGGTAATTATATAACCTTTTTCATCTTTCAGAATGGGACTGTCCAACCACGATGTTCCTGGTTTTGCCCCAATATAAATAAAGAGGGCTTTTGCAGGAACAGTTTTTTCCTCTCCCGTGCTCACATTTTTGAGAGTAATTTTTTCTAAAACTTTTTCACCATCAACAGCTACAACTTCAGTATGAGTGTAGACATTAATGTTTGGTGTTCTGCTTATATTTTTAATCAGATAATCTGCTGCTGTTTTTGTTATCGATTCACGCCTGATGATTATATTTACTTCTCTGGCAAACTTACAGATATGCATTGCTGCCTGGCAGGCAGAATTTCCGCCCCCGACGATATAAACGATTTCGTCTTTACAGGCATGCGCCTCAACAGATGCAGAACCATAATATACTCCGGCTCCGGTGAATTTCTCCAGCCCGGGAATTTCTAGCTTTGTGTACTCAACTCCTGTTGCAATGAGGATTGTTTTGCTGTTCACTTCCGAACCATCGGTCATCTCGGTAATTTTATATCCATCCTGAAGACGAATACTCTTGACGGTCTTGGGTGTAAGAATTTCAGTTCCAAAACGAAGTGTTTGAGCCATAGCTCTACGTGTCAGTTCGGCACCCGATAAACCTTTTGGAAAACCGAGATAGTTTTCAATGCGTGCACTGCTGCTTGCCTGACCACCCGGATTGCTCTTTTCAATTAATATTGTCTTCAATCCTTCACAGGAGCCGTAAACTGATGCTGCCAATCCGGCCGGACCCCCTCCAATTATAAGAACATCGTACATTTTGTGAGATGCGGTTTGTTGAAGTCCTATTTGATTGGCAAGATCGGGTAGTGAAGGATCAGTTAGCCACTTACCGTCTTTTAAAATTACCAAAGGCAGGTCATCAACATGAACATTTGTACTTGAGAGATATTTCTCTGCTTCCCAATCATTCTCGATATCCATCCACAAATAAGGAACTAAATTTCCAGATAGAAATTCTTTAAGATGATGAGACTTCGGAGACCACTGGAAACCAATGATTCGGATACCCTCGTGATCGGGCTTGTATTGAGCTTGCCAGTCATCTAATAATTCATCAACTATTGGATAAAGTTTTTCGTCAGGTGGATTCCACGGTTTCAGCAAATAATAATCAAGTTTTAAATTGTTAATAGCTTTTACCGCAACATCGATATCAGAGTACGCCGTGAGTAAAACTAACTTAGCTTCCGGATAAATATCTTTTGTTTTTCCTAAAAATGTTACCCCATCAATTTCGGGCATGCGCTGATCTGAAATGAATAATGCGACGGTTTCATTCTTAAGTTTTAACTCTTTGATAAGTTCGATAGCGTCATTAGCTGAATCCGTTGCACTAATACGATACTCATTATGATACTTATTACGAATGTCCCGCTGAATCGCCCTGAGTACCTGTTCATCATCATCTACAATTATAATAAATGGAAGTTTCATATAATTATAAAAATTTTTATTGAAGAAGTGGAAGACAAATTAAGAATTCTGTTCTGCCCGGTTTCGAATGTACTTTTATATCACCATCATGACGTGTGATTATCCTTTTTACAAGATCCAGTCCAATACCTGTTCCTTCACCCACTTTTTTTGTAGTAAAAAAAGGATCGAATATTCTTGAAATGATTTCAGACGGAATACCCACACCATTATCAATGATATTTACATTTACATTTTTTTTATCACACGTGGTTTCAATAATAATTTCACCATTTTGATTCACTGCATAAATCGCATTATCAATAATATTTGTCCATACCTGATTAAGCTCGCCTATGTATGCTGGAACTTCTGCAAGATCATCACAAAATGATTTTTTCACAATAATATTTTTTTCACGAAGCCTATACCCTAATAGGGTCAGAGTATTCTCAATATCTTTATGAATGTCGGTTGGCTGTTTTTCATTTGTTCTATCCATATGAACGTGGCTTTTAATTGCACCAACCAGATTCGAAATACGTTTAGAAGCTTCTCCAAGATCTTTAATTATTCTTTGAGAGCTGAGCAAATTTTCGATCCATAAAAGAATTTGAACAAGATCTTCATTCGGGACATTCTCGGCAAGGAACTCAAGATCTTCACCGGAAAATCCTGCTTCTGTAAAAGTATCTACCACCTGCTGATCAACTGGAAGCCCCTTTCCTTCAAGCCAGTTCATCAGTTCATCCTCTTTATTCATTCTCTGTGACGCACTTAGTTTCTGCTTTGATGAACTATCTTTCGGTTCAATCTTGTCTCTAAGATACTTTATATGATCTGCATTGATGTTCTGTCTGATCATTTTTTCTGTTAACTCAATATTCAGAAATAACCTGTTAGCGAGCTCATAAGAAATCCTGCTAATAGCAGATGCAGGATTATTCAATTCGTGTGCAATGCCAGCAGCAAGATTTCCCAGGGCACTTACTTTCTCCTGTTGCATTTTTGTTGTCGCAAAAAATCGCGCACGCTCAGTCATATAACCAATAAGCTTCTGAATAAAATCAGGATTCAATTTTTCGAGTTCCTGAAAATATTTCTTATGTAGCTTCAGGCCACGAATACGTTCAACCACAATTGAATTACCCGAATACACTTTCATCCTCGAATATGGGAGTAATCCGGTTACTCCTCCTGAATCAGAGTCATTCATGAACGTGTGATAATATACCAGCTTGCCATTAACATTCATATAATAATCAATCTTGCCCTCAACAATAAAGAACATCCAATCAGCCGGTTGACCTGTCTTGGCCACAATATCACCCTCTTCGTATTCCAATGGTTCCGAGAGATCCAGGATCCATTGTAAATGCTCTTCAGGTATTCCGTTAAGCGCTATTACTTTTTTTAATTCATCAATTGTTACAGGCTGCATACATTAGGTTTAAGTAAATGATAATTAGCTTATTAAAAATTCTTGCCGAATCCAAACTATTCATTAACGAAACTAATTGCTTTAAGTATAACGTTAAGATTGCTAAAAAAACGATTATAAGTCAAGGGATATATGAAATTATTTTTATCAAATTAAGGAGGGGTATAATCAATAAAATACTATAGTGATACTCTAAAAGCGCTGTACTTTTATTTTAACTGTGGGTTACAATTTTGTTTTTAAGTACTTTAAGATTCAGAAGCAACCTGGAATAACCAACTAATTAATAAAAAGCCGCTACAAAGAGCGGCTTCATTTCTAAATATTTCTTTTTATTATTGCTGAATTCTCAGCATTACACTGTTACCATTTCTCATTGCTGTATGCAATATACCATTTTGATGCTGAACTTCTCCAAAATCCATTTGAGAAACTTCAGCCATCAATCCATCAGTTTGGATTCCATTTAATAGTTCCTGGATTTGAGCCGCAGTAAATGTATAGGTACCTGGATTATCATCAAGTATTATAAAAATTACTCTGTCAAATGGAGGTGGTGGTAGCTGTGGCGGTTCGCCATGTCTGCCGTGAGGTCCTCCTTGTGGTGGTCTGAGATGAGGCATTAATCTTATGGCAACTTTGCCTTCATTTCCGCCTTCCCAATTAATTATAAGATCCTGAGTTGGATCAATTACCTGTCCGTTTGTTGGACTGGTAATATTCATCAAAGCATTTGGAGAGGTAAGGGTAATAGTGATAGGTGCGAATACTTCAGAGCCTGTTACTTCAAATTGATATTCAGTATTAGGAATGAACTGAAGAAGATTTTCTGAATTGCAATGGCCAAAAGGTCGTTCAAATAAATCATAAGCTACTCCCCGCATCTCGTGAAATTTCTTGTGCATCTGAATATGATTCCCGGAATAATTTATAAACACATCGCCCATGTCCAGACCAAATTTTCTAAAGTGTGGCAAATCTGTTCCTCTTTTACCAAAAGCAACGGCGAATGCCATCCCTTTTATTCTCGAACTGTCTTCCATTGGTCTGAATATTTCATTCCATCCAATAGAAAATACTCCTGCCGAACTGTCCAGCGGCATACCGCCATCTTTCAATAATGCAAGATCGTTGTCAACAGTTTCAAAACTTAATTGGTCAGTTGATAACTCATTTCCACCCGGAGAATTAACTTCAGATTTACAACCGAATAAAAATATAAGAGCGAATGATGTTGCGATGACTAGATTAAATTTGTTTTTCATAATTATACTCCGACTTTGTATGAAGTAAGTTAAATTAATTCTTTAGACAACTCAAGGTGATAATTAGTTTAATTGGAAACCAATATTTTTATTAAATAATCGATTAATTGAAATATTCTTTAATTTTAAGAGGGAAAACTAACATTTTAATAATATGGCACGGTTAAAAATTGAAGTTCCGGAAAAGTTTTTTTATAAAACTGAAATACGAATTAGAATAACCGATATCAATTACGGTGGACATCTAGGGAATGATTCATTACTTTCAATTATTCATGAGGCAAGGTTAAGGTTTTTAAATCATCTCGGCTATTCCGAATCCAATGTTGAAGGAGTTGGAATAATAATGATTGATGCAGGAATTCAATACAAATCTGAAGCCTTTTATGCTGACGAATTAATAATCGAAGTAGCAGTAAATGATTTTTCAGGAATCGGATGCGATTTTGTTTACCGGTTAACAAATAAGGACTCAAAAAAAGAAATTGCTGTTGCCAAAACCGGAATAGTCTTCTTCAATTATGAAAAGCGAAAAACTGCACCAGTGCCTTCAGAATTCAAAAAGAAGATCGAGGATTTGAGCTAATGGGATTCTACTCAAATTTTATTATTCCTTTCTTCTATGATTATTCGATGGATTCCCCCAAAATTAACGAAGGAAGAAAGAGCATCCTAAGCAAAATTAACGAGGAAGCAATTGTCGAAATAGGATTCGGGACCGGAATCAATCTAAAATTTTATCCGGAGAACGTAAAAAAGGTAATTGGCATCGATGTTAATGAAGGAATGTTCAAACAATTTAGAAAAAAATCTGGTTACGGTAGAATTGAGCTTGAATTGATGCATCAGAATGGTGAGGCTCTTCCCTTTCCTGAAGATTCTGTCAGTGCCATTCTAAGTACTTACACACTGTGCAGCGTACAAAATATTAATTCTGCTTTGAACGAAGTATACCGCATACTCAAACCTGGTGGGAAATATTATTTCCTTGAACACGGTCTTTCAGACAACCCAAAAACCCAAAAGTGGTAGCACAGATTGAATCCAATTCAAAATATCTGGGCAGATGGCTGTAATCTTAATAGAGATATGAAGTCTCTTATTACAGATGCTGGATTTAAAATAATCAAATTAAAAAATTACTATATGGAAAGAGATCCAAAAATTGTAGGATACATGTATGAAGGAGTTGCAGTTAAATGATTGAAAACATTATCTTCACTGGAAATGTTGTTGCACCAGTTTTTTTGTTGATTGCACTTGGGTACTTTGTAAAAAGAATTAAGGTTATAAACGAAAACTTTGTTGATGTTACATCGAAATTCGTTTTTAATGTTTCTCTGCCTGCTCTCGTCTTCATCAGCATCGCAGAAATTGATCTCAGCACCGCAATAGATTTTAATCAAATTATTTACATATATGCTGCTACACTTATTAGTTTTTTTATCATCTGGGTTTTATCAATCCCATTTATTAAAGAACCGAAAAATTTAAGTGTGTTTGTTCAGGGAGCTTACCGAAGCAACTATGCAATTGTAGGATTTGCAATAATATCAGAACTTTTCGGAGATTCAGCGCTCGGAAAAGCTGCTATCGTTCTTGCGTTTGCTTTACCACTCTATAACGTACTTGCCGTTATTATTCTAACAGTACCATTCAGGAAAGAGAGAAAATTAAATCTTAAAAGAACTTTAATTGAAATAATTCTAAATCCATTAATCATCGGAGTAATTGTTGGCTTGCCATTTTCATATTTCAAAATCGAATTTCCATCTGTAATTAATTCAACATTAGGTTTCCTTGCAGAACTTGCATTACCATTAGCATTAGTCGGGATTGGCGGCTCACTTAACCTTCAAAACATTAAAAAAGTTTCCGGACTTGCATTTACTTCTTCTGCAATAAAAGTAATTCTTATTCCATTAATATTAACTACTGGCGGATATTATTTTGGTTATAGAGGAATAGACCTCGGAGTAATGTTTATTCTATTTGCCTGTCCCACGGCAATCGTCAGTTTTATTATGGCAGAAGCAATGGGTGCTAATAGTAAGCTTGCAGGTAATATTGTTTTGATAAGCACGATTGCTTCTGTATTCACAATTGCTGCCGGGATAGTGATTCTTAAAGAATTATCATTAATTTAAGATGAAATCCTCAGTAGATTTCAATGAGCATAATGATTTAGTATTAGTTTGTTAAAAAAATAATTTTCTAATAAAATGAATGACAAAAAAATGAAAGTATTATTAGATCTTTGCATTGTTCCTATTGGTGTTGGAGTTTCAGTCTCTGAGTACATTGCTGCTTGTCAGCGTGTTCTAAAAGAAGCAGGGTTGAAACACGAAATGCATATGTACGGAACTAATATTGAAGAAGAATGGGATGATGTAATGGCTGCAGTTAAAAAATGCCATGAAGTCGTTCACCAAATGGGAGCGCCAAGAATTTCAACCACAATCAGATTAGGAACACGTACTGACAAAAATCAAACAATGGAAGATAAAATTAAAAGTGTGAAAGAAAAACTTTCAGATTAAGATTAAAACAATATCATCCTTAGAATACGTTTAACTTATTAATTATCTACAATTTCTTTTCAAGTCTTCCTATCTTTGCAACAGAAAATTCGTTGATTATTTCTAATTAATAAGGAGATTCAATGCATAAAGTTGTATTACTCAGACACGGAGAAAGTACCTGGAATAAGGAAAACCGTTTTACTGGCTGGACAGATGTCGATCTTTCTGCAAAAGGAATTGAAGAAGCACATAATGCCGGACAGACACTAAAAAAAGAAGGTTACACTTTTGATATTGCTTACACCTCTGTTCTTAAAAGAGCGATAAGAACACTTTGGATTACACTCGATGAAATGGATTTGATGTGGATTCCGGTTATAAGAAACTGGCGATTAAATGAAAGACATTATGGTGCATTGCAGGGATTGAATAAAGCAGAAACCGCTCAAAAGTTTGGCGAAGAAAAGGTAAAGATATGGCGCAGAAGCTACTCAACACAGCCGCCTGCTTTAGAAAAAACTGATGAAAGATATCCCGGAAAAGATCCCCGTTACGCAGATTTAACAGATAAGGAACTTCCGTTAACAGAATGCTTAAAAGATACTGTTGCGCGATTCGTACCTTATTGGGAAAAGACAATTTCACAAACGATTAAACAGGGAAAAAAAGTCTTAATTGCTGCACACGGAAACAGTCTGCGGGCATTAGTAAAATATCTCGATAATATTTCAGAAGATGAAATTGTTGGTTTGAATATTCCCACAGGAATCCCGCTCATTTATGAATTGGATAATAATCTCAAATCGATTAAAAGCTATTACTTAGGTGACCCTGAAGAAATTAAAAAAGCTGCGGCGGCAGTTGCAGCTCAAGGTAAAGCAAAATGATAGCATGTGTAAAATAAGCATCTAATTATCCATCATCGCATAAAAATAGACTTGACTTTATGGATTTCATTAACCATTTTCTTGCAGGGTTTTAAACAATTAATGCATTCAGGAGTCCCTTTTATGTTGAAAAAAATAACCATTATTTCAATTACCTTCCTGCTTTCCCTAACCTCTTTAAATGCACAAACAGTTTTTGGTAAATACGCGGGTGAATTTATGGCTGTTGGTGTCGGTGGCAGACCACTCGGTATGGGAGGTGCCTTTACCGGAATTGCAAACGATGTAACCGCAGGCTACTACAACCCTGCCGGATTAGCAAATATTAATTATCCGCAACTTGCATTAATGCATTCGGAACAATTTGGTAATCTGGTTAACTACGATTACGGTGCAGTCGCCATTCCGTTTCAGGAAGATATGAGTTTTGGTTTAAGCGTAATGAGACTTGCTGTTGATGGAATTCCCGATACAAGAAATGCATTAATCGATGGACAAACAGGTCAACTGATAAATGACATCAATAACATTTATGCTAGGCTTGATTACTCAAGAATAACAGAATTCAGCAACCAGGATTGGGCTTTTTATTTAACGTTTGCTAAAAGACAGTTGGAAAATTTCTATTGGGGTGCTAATATAAAAATTATCAGAAGAGATATTGCCGAGTTTGGTGCTACAGGAATTGGATTTGATATCGGAGCTTTCTGGATGCCAATCGAAAATCTTTCAGTTGGAGGTAACTTGCAGGATGCTACTACAACTTTAGTTGCATGGAGTACTGGTACAAATGAACTCATCTCGCCTACACTTAAGTTAGGAAGCGCATATAGGATTACCGGAATTCTCGGTGGTTATATAATGCCCGCTTTGGATTTTGACATCCGCTTTGAGAACCGAAGATTTGCTTCAGAGTTTAATGTTGGACCGGTAAGTTTTGATGCTCATGCCGGGCTCGAATGGAATATTGAAAATTTGGTTTATATAAGAGGTGGCTATAGTGATGTTAAACAATTTACAGTTGGTGCCGGCGTTAAACTTCCAAAACTTAATATTGATTATTCATTTGCCCGTTTCAGCCAGTCAGATTCACACAGGATATCTCTTATACTAACTCTTGAAGAACCCCGGTTTATGAGGGACTGAATTTAAGCTTCCGTTTCTTCTCCGGTACCTACGTCAATTAATTTATCGAGAGTGTTTAACAGTACTTGATTGGGAACTGGTTTTGTAAGGTAGATATTAGCACCAAGTTCTTCAGCTTTCCTTCTATTCTCACCATAAGCGTGTCCTGATAGACATACAATAGGGATATTTTTGTAATCAGATTTCCTTTTAAGCTCTTTAATTAAATCAACGCCTGTATAGCCGTTCTTCAAAGAGATATCCATAATAATGGTTTTATATTCTTTCTCAGTTAATAAATTAAACATCGAATTCTTTGTGTCACAAAAATCAATATCAAATTTTTTTCTCAGAACAAGCTGAAGATATTTCTGGTTTTCAATTTCATCTTCAACAACCAGAATTTTCGGTTTATTAGCCATAATAACAAAAATAATTTCTTAACAAAAAACTATATCTATCTAAATAAGAATTACTTTTTGGCTCTAAACAACTGGCAATTAAAATTAGGGATTACTGGAATCATTGTAAGAATTTACCCCTTTATAATTTGGTGGATAAGGTCCCTGTTTAGGAACTTTTCTTGTGTTGTTTATTATAAAAAATATCGTGAGCAAGACTAATACAGCTATCGTCCAAATCGTATTCTTATGTAAATGATAAAAATCAGATTTTTTTTCTATTTCTTTTTTCTTGACTTGTTTACCGAAAGTGGAATTTGAACTTGATTTAATATTCTTCTGTTTTTTAGACATAATTTCTATTTGCTATTTAAATTAATCTTTAGTTATAAAATTACAATAATCAATAATAATATAATTCTAATAGTAAATTTAATGTAATATTTAATATCATCCACATAAAAACTTATTTAGATTCACTTGAGTTTATAAGTTTTCAGATATAAGCCAGTTCGAATTTTACCTGGGACTTTCCCGATTATATGTAATAAATTTTGGGAGATAAAAAAGTTATCATTCGGTAATAATTAAAGTAAATTTTACAAATATGCTGATATTTTCAGGTAAGACTTTTATTATGAAAAGAGGTAATTATTGATGAAGAAAAAAACAACAATATTAGCAATTATACCATTACAAGGAATCAACTAAAACACTGTGTTAATAGAGTTTTATTTGTACTTCATAACAATCTATTTTACTGCAAAACTTTCAGGTTTTTTGCTCCGATACAGTATTATTCGCATTATTCAAATCCTTATTCTTTACTGATATTCCTTCAAAAATTGAAAAAATTCGTTGGTATGATAATTGTTTTTGTTTAACTGCATTAATTATAAAGTGGTTGAGTCGGGGGATGTTACTGCACCAAATGATACAATTTTTTAATTAAAGCGGATGATTATATCTATATTTGAAAGTTAATTAATTATTAAACGAATTATTCGAGGACATAGATGCTAAACAAAAAAAATTATTTAGATAAAACAGGGAGTGCTCTGGTTGAAGCACCAAGTACAGCAGCAGACGGACTTGAGGAAGAACTTGATAGTTATTCAAGATCGGCCGTCACCAGAATAAGATTTAACGTTGTTTTAAAACCAGCTATAATTTCCTTAATTGCTCTCCTCGTTTCATTTTTTCTGGATGTTTCGAAAGTTCCGCTTCTTGGTGATGTAACTTTTAATCTCGCACGAACATTGTTTCCAGGATGGCAACCCCCAACTGATACTTTTGAACCGTACAGCTTTTGGTGGTTACCTGTTGCAGCCTATGCTCTGTTCGTTTTCATTGCTTACCTTGCTTATAACAGGTTAAAAGTCGAAATTATACGAACACCGGCTTCAGAAACAATTGACAGAATAATAGAAGCCTCAATGAGTGTAATCGACTCAATTGCAACTGCCCTGCCTCTAATAGGTGCAGCAATCCTTCTTGTAAGTATTAAACTGGGAGAAGAAGTTTTTCTTGGCCTATCAGTTCCTTTTGAAATTAAGGCTCTAATAGTTCTGGCTATTGGAAAATTATTTGAACCTGTCCTAGATCAGCTTGGTGTTGATTTTCAGAATGTGGTCAATCACGTGAAAGATATCCGTGATAAATATTTCTCCCGAATCCAGATTGAAAGTTCAAAAAGTCTGATGAAACAATTCAATCAATCAGGTCTTGGAGGTGGTGGCGCAGTTTCAATACAGGATCTTGAGAAGTATAAATCACTTGTTGATGAATCAACAAAGTTAAGTGATATTGTTCGTAAGAATTTCATTGCTGTTAGCGATATGATGGAGAAAATGAATTCAATACAGCAAATAAGTTCGGATAAAATTCAGCAGCTAAACGTTCTCGCTAACTCTATTACTCAGGCATCATCTTCACTTACAGATGAACGTACTCTGGTTGGGTTAAAGCATCTTGAAGCAATTGTGAAAAAGTAAAGGCTAAAAGATGACTAAAAAAGAACATGACAGTAAATTTGTTATTTACCAGGTACTATACATTTTTGTAATTACAGTGCTTGCGCTCAAAGGGGCTAATCTGGATTTACGCAGAGTTGCTCTCGAGGATGAAACTGTTAGAGTAAGTGTCCGTGATTCGCTTATGGCAGTATTAGACTCTTTATATTCTTTGGGAATAGATTTTTCTATCAAGATTGATCCCAACGTTGTAGTTGAAAATGAAGAAATGAAAAAGCAGCTGGCAGATTTGAACAAAAAACTTGAGAAAGTTAAAGATTACGTTCCGCCACCAAAAGAAGAACCAAAGGAAGAACCAAAGGAGGAACAGACCAAATTACAACTTCCGATTTCGCTCAAGCAGACATTCATTCAGAATACATGGAATATGGCCAAAAACAGTGGCAATGTTCCAACAACTTTATACGATCCCAGAGACCGTTCGAGGCCTTTAGTTGTTATCCCTCCGGGTAAGGAAGTTAAGTTTGATTTAACTGACCAAACCGAAGTAATAGTTGCTTTCGGAACGCAGGAAGAGCGTGTAAAAGTTATCCCAAATAAACCTCCTGAAATTAAAATCGAAAGAGTTACAACAAAGATGAATGCTCAGGATATTTATGTTCAGGAGTTGCAGCGAATTACAGCATTTACAGTGACAATTATAGATATCAGACCAGAGCAGCTTAAAGTAAGCTATTCCGGACCTATCTCAGTGACAGGCCCACAAAAAGATGCTAACGGAAATATTGTTTATAACGTATCCCTTAAGATTGCAGCCAACGAAAATCAGTACGATGATTGGGTTGATAAAAACGAAAGCTTAAGAGAATCCGATGGCAGATATAAAGCAAATTTCTTCTTTATTGTGGTTGATGAGAAAACAAAGGACAGGGTGCAAGTTGGAGACTCATTTTTCTTTACAGATTTTGCTAAATAAAAACCAGGTATAATAAAATGAAAGTCAGGCACCTTTTAGTGATAATTTTGTTTTTGATTGTTTCACCAGCTCTAACAATTCTTTTTGCACAAGATGAAGAAGAGCCAGTTAATTATTTCCAGATGGAACCGTTGGATGACAGCTTGTTTATTCATATTCAACAGGCATTATTTATTGATCCTCCGGATCCTAAAGCTGAAATTATAGCAGATTTAAGAGATCCAAATAATCAGACAATTTCTATTAAAGGTGCACTTTATCCATTCCTTGCATTATCACCGGAACTAAGAGCCCATGTTCAAACCTATCCATTCAAAATAAACCTCGAAGAAGAGATTCATTATGGAAGTGTTTTTACAAGAGTCATAGAGAAGATTAAAATAAATAAGGTATTAGATCCACCTACCAAACAGCAAATTTCCTCTTCAACGTGGTATGTTAATCCATTCTTTCAATTGTTTGGTGGCGAAAGACTCGGAGTTCCCATTAAGAAGGATATCGGACTTTCTTTCGGAGTATTGACAAAATACGAAGGACCTCTAAACACAAACTTTATGGAAGCTAACTTCCACATCCTCGGAGTTTATGGTGGTGCATTCACAAATGTTGATGCAATAATAACTTCTATTAATGATAATAATCACAATAACCTAATCTTTTCGAATGGTTATCAGATAGGTTACGTATTTCCTCTTGGTAACTTCTTTGAAATTAATTACTTAAGTACAATTTCTGATTTTACTGCATTTCAGAAAGAGCAGTATATGGACTCAAGTCATGCTACCGTAGTTTATAATCCTGATGGAACAATAAAATATCAGGCCTGGCTGGTACAGGGATCATTTTTGAACTGGGAATTCAGATACCCTGTAAAGATGCTTGGTGCAACAAAAGGAAGATTTTATGCTGCTCAATACTTAAGTGAATGGCATTTTGGATTCGATTTCAGAGAAATGTCTCTTGCCGGAAGCACATTTGATTTTCAGTTTGACGCAATGACTCACAGCGAACACAGACAACCACAATATGTAATGACTTTGTTAGTCCAAAAAATTGGAGAGAGCTGGGCGTTTAGCGCCTTCTCAATCGGTCCTTCTTTAATATTATCCAGGTTAAGCGATGGAAGCTTTGGCGTTTATAAAATTTTTGTAAATATGAGATTTAAGGTTGGGTCATCACTTTAGTAGGCAAACATAAAAAACATTTAACCCCGGAAAATTCAACCGGGGTTTTTCATTTTAAATTTTCTATTGACATATCCTCATCTTTCTTCCCTATTTTAGGATTATGAAAAACGATCTTATTCTATGGATTAGTAGTCTAATACTTGTATTTCTGATTGGTTACCTTAAAAACATAACTGACAAAAACTACCCTGTTACCGGTACCTTTGGAATTGAAGATAAAAAGGTTTCTTACAAGCTTGATAAAATTTCTTACGAAAAAACTTCTTATAAAAATATCATTATTAGTGATATCAATGGATTAAAGGGAAAATTAATTTGGTCCAAAGATAGCATCCAACAAGTTGCTTTATATAAAGAAATAGAAGGTGGATTGGAGTGTGAAATCCCGCAACTAAAACCTGGTCAGAAAATTTATTATAAAGTTGTGCTAACTTATAAAGAAAAAACTTTTGAAATTCCGCAGAACAGTTTTATAATTTTAACTTTTTGGGGAAATATACCAACAGGAGTGAAGGTTCTGAATTTTATTCTTCTTTATGGTGGGCTGCTGCTGTCTTTTAGGTGTCTGCTTGAACTTTTCAACAAAAATAAAAACTTAAAAAAATATGCTCTCCTGAATTGTACATTTTTTCTAACATTAACGTCGTTAATTACTCCTTTGCGAAATAGCTATAAGCTTGGAGCAATCAACAAATATGTTCCACCGATTATTGATTTATTAGAACCAATATTACTAGTGATTTTATTTATCTGGGTTGCAGGTACTATCTTCCTATTCTATAAAAAAAATACCCGCTTAGTTACAATTATAATTACGTTAGTTACATTTATATTATTCTTTTTCCTATCATAAAGCCAATGATTTAATCATTTAAAAGCGAAATAATTCCGGAATGAATTTCTGCGGAAGCAGCGACAATGCTGTTCCCATTTATCGGATCCTTACCCTTGTAATCAGTTATTATTCCCCCCGCCCCTCTGATAATTGGTATTAAAGGGAATAAGTCCCAAGGAGACATTATTGGATCAATCATAATGTCAGCGAATCCTGTTGCAAGAAGATAGTAACCGTAGCAATCGCCCCAGTTTCGATAAAGTTTTACTTTCTTTATTAACTGGTTGAATCTATCTATGTTCTGATACTTTTCAATATTCAGGTAATCTGTAGTAAGAAGGATTGCTTTGCTCAATTCAGTACAATTTCTAACGAAGGTTTTATTTCCATTAATTTTCGTCTCAACATTATCCCCTATTAGAAAATCATTTAGGATTGGATGATTATAAACACCAATTATCGGTACACCGTTTTTCAGTAAAGCAATTAAGGTTCCAAAACTATACGCACCACAGATAAAACTTTTTGTACCGTCGATCGGATCTAAAACCCATGTATATTCCGCTCCCTGATTAGTTACCCCAAACTCTTCTCCGAATATACCATGAGCAGGATAATGCTTTAGAATTAACTCCCTCATTACCTCTTCTGATTTTTTATCCGCAATTGTTACAGGAGAGTTATCATCTTTTGACTCAACAGAAATTCTTTTTCTAAAATATTGACTGATAACTGCAGAACTTGCCTCAGCAAGCTTTTTACTGAAATTTTTATATTCATCAAGTTCATTCATCTTCAAAGATAATTTGGTTAATAAATGATATGAAAATTAACAAAAAATACTTTGTGTGAAGAGCAAGTATTCCTATATTTACTGCCCAAAATAAGGGAAATCGGAGAGTTGGCAGAGTGGTTGAATGCGGCGGTCTTGAAAACCGTTAAGGATGCAAGTCCTTCCGGGGTTCGAATCCCTGACTCTCCGCAAAATCCCTTAATTTACAATAACTTAGGGGTTTTTCTTTTAATATTCTTACGATATTATATGTTGAAATCTATGTTGTATCCTTGAAAGAGATGATCAAATATCTGAATCATACTTAATTTGAGGTGTAAAATTCTAACTTCGATCCGAAATATTTCTCAAAGTCTGATAAATGTATCCCTTATTTTGAATATTAATATATAAGTAAAATTTAGGTTTACGGTTTGACTATTAAATTAAAACCCTCACCAACTTTCATTAATAGGGATTCAATTAAGTAAGATTTTTTCTTTTACTTCATCAACACCATCTTCTTGGTTTCAACAAAAGAACCTGCTTGTAATTTGTAAAAATATACTCCGCTTGAAAGTGATGATGCATTGAACTCTACCGTATAATATCCTGCTACTTTCTCTTCATTAACCAGTGTCGCTACTTCTTCTCCCAACAGGTTATAAAGTTTTAGCATAACTTTGCTTACTTCTGGTATTGAAAATTTTATCTTAGTACTTGGATTAAACGGATTTGGATAATTTTGACTTAATGAATATCTATCTGGTTGCAAGCAACTTACCTCTATCACCTCGCTGTATTTAAAACTTCCATCGTAATCGATCTGCTTTAAGCGATATTGATATTTCCCCGGTATAATATCTTCATCAATAAAAGAATATGAATGTTTTTCTGTAGAAGTACCGTGCCCCGGTACAAAACCTATCTCCTTCCAATCTAAGTGTTTTTCTTCATTCAATTTCTGACTTCTTTCAACATTAAATCCATAGTTATTCATTTCAGTTGATGTATTCCACTGAAGTGTAACTTTGCTATTTTCAACTGAAGCCGAAAAGTTTTCGAGTTCGACTGGAATGAAACCGCCACTATTTGTTTTATAAATATTACCATCTTCACTTAATATGTAACCTACTTGAGCATTAACCATATAAATAGACTTAAACGTTTCATCTGTTCCACTTATTTGATTCAACCAGTTGTTTCCATTTGTTGTGTATAATATCGTACCATTTTCACCAACAGCCCAGGCTAGGTTTTGGGAGACACAATGAACAGAAAATAACCAATCGTTAAATCCTTGTGTAAGGACACTCCAAGTATTCCCACTATTTGTGGTTCGCATAATTACACCATGAATACCCACACCATAGCCATAATTTTCATCGGTAAAAGACAGGCATAGTACGCCAGCCGTATATGAATTTAAATAACTGTTTAGCCACGTCTGTCCACCGTCAGTTGTTTTATAAATTACACTCTCGTTCCATGGTGTTAAATTTCCCGCTACCCAACCTTTCGAAGAGTTGATGAATTCTATTGTATAGTAATAACCATCTGGTAGCTGATATTGCTGAAACCAGTAACTGCCACCATTTGAGGTATGAAATATTTTTCCGTAATAGCTTAGTGCCCAACCGTTGTTCGCATCAACAAACGAAGCTGACTCCAAACTGCTTGTTATAGTACCTTGTTGAGAAAACCAGTTTACTCCACCATTAGTAGTCTTTAATATTGTTCCCTCAATACCAAATGTCCAGCCAATATAATTGTCTACAAATTCAACAGTTGTTAAGTAATCATAAGTCCCGCTATTTTGATTTACCCAGTTATATCCACCGTCAGTAGTTTTTAGAATATTCCCATAATTCCCTACGACCCAACCCAAATTTTCATTTTCAAAATGTGCAGATGATAGAAAATAATCTGTATGAATTGGAAGCTTGAACCAGCCAAATTGTTCTGATGAAATTGCAAACGTTGTATCACTTATGTCAAATAAAGTTTCATCCGAAACGTCTGTGAGTTTAATCCTACCATTCAAAGTTGGTGTATTTGGAATAGCCCATTGATAACTTTGATCAGAGGCAGGAATAGATTGAGCAACAATATTCCACGAAGAGCCATCATCAGTGCTATACTCTATTTTTATATTTTCAACATCAGTACTAATCCAGGTAATCGAATATGTTGAACCGTGCTGCCAGTTTTCACCTCCATTTGGTGTTAGTACTGTTATACTTTCTGTTCTAGGAGGAAAATATTTCAACAAAGTACCCCCTTCGCCAACTGCCCATCCAATATTTGGGTGCGTAAAAAAAACAGAATAAAGATTTTTCGGTGTTCCACTGGAATATTCATACCAATCAGTTCCATAATTTGTCGTATTCCATATTACTCCATTCAGACCTACTACCCAACCTGTACTTGGATGAGTAAAATGTACAGATCTAAAGTATATATCTGCATCTTCAGTTAGGGAAATCCAACTTGCACCTGAATTTGAAGTTCTTTTAATAGCTCCATAGGAACCAACAGTATATCCATATAAATTACTTGAGAAGAAGACACTGTAAAGAGGGCGGTATAAACCAGAGCCTACGTACTGCCAAGTATTTCCACCATTAGTAGTTCTGTTTACAAAACCGTCACTGTCAACGATTACACCTGTAGTTGGAGTAATAAAAAATATTGAGTGGTAGGTATAATCATCGGGTGCAATAAGGGCAAACCAATTAAATCCACCATCTGTGGTTTTTATAATTGTTCCATTCGTACCGGATGCCCAACCAATCTCTTGATCAATAAAATAGACGGACTTTAGATCCTCAGATGTACCTGTGTTGGCAAGTGACCAATTCATTCCACTGTTAGTTGTTAACGATAAGGTCCCATCTTCGCCTGCTACCCATCCATTAAAGTTGTCAACGAAAAATACAGAATTTAAATTTTCAGCAGTACCACTTTGTTCTTGTTGCCACGTTTCTCCACCATCAGTGGTTAAAAAAATGATACCCCCGTTCCCTGCGATCCACCCTGAATCCTGAGTAATAAAATATATACTGTTAAGACTATTTCCGGTAGATATATCCTGTTGAAACCATCCCCAATCATTAATAGTAAACACATCATTGCTTATGTCAGATGTACCTGAACTATTTGTATCTATAATTTTAATTAGACATTCTTCAGACTGTATGTTTGGTACCTGCCAAAGAAATGGAGGTTCATTTGCAGGAAAGGCTGGTGTGATGACTTCCCAATTAACACCCGCATCGGAAGAAAACTCTATCGTTACACTATCAATTCCAAAACTTATCCAGTAAATGGAGTAAGGGGAAGATGCTTTGATTAATTCACCTCCATTAGGTTTGGTTACAGTAATACCATCAATTCCAGAGGAATATTTAAAAATACCACCAGCCTCATCACAAGCCCAACCGTGATATTCACTTGGAAAATTTATTGATGTGATACGCTGATTCGTGGGAATTGTTTGAGTTGACCAGAAGTTACCTCCATTTCTTGTTTTCAATAATTTACCATACCAACCACTTACCCAACCTGTATCTCTGTTTACGAAATCCACTGCTTCCAACCATATTGTTGTTCCGGATTGCTGTTCCCAGTTACTTCCACCATCGGTTGTGTGAATAATAGTTCCATTATAACCTGCAGCCCAACCATATAAATAATCAACAAAATCGACCGAAAATAATGATTGACTTGTATTACTAATTTGTTCTGACCAGTTAAGTCCTCCGTCTGTTGTTTTCATAATAAAACCATCTTCGCCAACAATCCACCCGATTAATGTATCAACAAATGAAATAGAATATAGACCAACACTTTGAGGTGGTGAAACAAATTCCCAATTATAACCACCATCGCTTGTAATCAGCAGTGTACCCAAATCACCTGCTATCCAACCTTTTTTCTCGTTACCGAAGTAAACAGAATTAAGCTTTCGCGTAGTATTTACGTTAATTTGATTCCAACCTATACCACCATCAATCGTTAATAATACTATACCGGGATAGCCAACAGCGATACCCTCTTGATTATTGATAAAATAAACTGATGTCAACCATAAGCCGGATTCATAATGCACAAGCTCCCAATTCTCTCCGCTATTTGTGGTTTTAAGTATAATACCATCATATCCAACACAAAAGCCGAGATTTTCATTTATGAAATGAATCGAGTACATATAATTTGATATGCCACTGTTTTGAGATGACCAACCACCGGAAGAAATTATAAAAGCGGAGTCACTTGTATCAGCAATCTGGCTGTTATTTAAATCACTTATTCTGAGCAGACAACTTTGTGACGGAGTATTTGGAATAACCCAGTTAATACTATCCAAGGAGGAGGAAATATTTGAATATATGATATTCCAGTCGCTACCATTGTTAGTACTAAATTCAATTTTAAGATTAGTCACATTTAAACTATTCCATTTTACAAACTCAGTTGTACTTGGTTCCCAAATCTCGCCACCATTTGGTGCAATGATTGTAATCAGAGTGATATCTATAAAAGTAATTAGTTTTGAATTATCTCTCTGAACTAAAGATTGGCTTAACAGAAATAGATTGGCTATACCCAGGTCTAGCAGGATACCCATCAAGAAGAGAGTTATACTCCTCCTTATAAAATTTCTTAAGTATCTCATTTGTACCCCCAATAAAAATTATTTAATTAAAACCATTTTCTTTGTTTGAACGAAAGCTCCAGCATTTAATTGATAAAAATAAATCCCGCTGGGAAGTGCACTTCCATTAAATTCAACTTCATACTCACCGGCAGGTTTTTCTTCGTTAACGAGTGTTGCAATTTCTCTTCCGAGGATATCATAAATTTTTAATGTAATTCTAATGTCACTCTGAGCCTGTCGAAGAGTGACGGACGGAATACTGTATTTAATTTTTGTTACCGGGTTAAAAGGATTGGGGTAGTTTTGGGATAAAGAAAAAGATGTTGGAAAATTACTTTTTTCGTCATTAACTAAAGTTATATAAATACTCCTTTTAAATACGCCTCCATAGACTACACCTGCAAATATATAGTCATCTAAAATTACTAAAGAACTAACTGCTCTGTAAGTTAAACCATCATTTATTTGAGACCAACTGTCCCCATTATCAGTCGAACAATAAACCCCATAGCCCTCTGCCCCGACATATACAATTCCACTTGAATCAATTACTATTGAACTAATATAAGCAGTAGATAAACTTGTCTGAATCCAATTATTTCCATTATCAGTGGAACGGTAAACATTTAGATCACCAGCAAAGATATCCCCAACAGAATTAATCCCTAATGCACCAACACTAAGGCTTGTCAAACCGTTATTTATTTCAGTCCAAGTTTCACCGTTATCGGTAGAGCGAAAAATCCCATCACCCCTAGTTCCGGCAAAGATGTGCCCGCTTGCATTGATTACTAATGCACTAACATCTTGGTCAGTAAAACCATTCGAAACTTCAACCCAATTGTCTCCATTATCAGTTGAGCGATATATACTTCTATAAGCTGAAGCAAAGATATGCCCGTTTGAATTAATTGCTATTGAAATATAGATATGATTGGGTACACTCGTTTTAATCCAATCTTCACCATTGTTGGTGGAGCGATAAATACCATAAGCTCCTCCTGCGAAGATATGTCCGCTTGAATTTGTAGCTAATGAAAGGATAATTAAACTTCCAAGTCCATTATTAATTTGCAGCCAATCATCGCCCTTATTGGTAGAGTAAAAAACGCCATCACCCCAAGTTCCGCCAAAGATGTTATCATTTAGATTTATCGCTAATGAACGAAAATCATTATCTGATATACCTTTATTTTTTCCGTACCAATTCGTTCCATTGTTTGTAGAAAGATAAACCCCATCATCGGTTCCTGCAAAGATATCGTCACTTGAATTAATCGCTAAGGATTTAATTGAATTAGTTGGTAAATCATTAGTAATTGAACCCCAACCGTCTCCATTTCTGTTAGAGTAATAAACACCCCCTTCAGTTCCAGCATAGATATAATTATTTGAATTGATCGCTAAGCAATTAACAGAAGTGTTATTCAATCCGTTATTTATTTGGGTCCAGATACTCCCATTATTAGTGGAACGAAATACTCCTCCATCAGTTCCAACAAATATAATTCCATTTGTATCAATGGCTATTGAAGTGATATCAGGGCCAGCAAAACTTGTCTGAATCCAATTTTCTCCGTTATCACTAGAACGAAAAACGAGGTTCCACCAATATGGATAAATCGTTTTACGTCCTCCTGAAAAAATATCTCCATTAGAATTAATAGCAAGACAACTAACATTGAATCCTTGAGGCAATCCATTATTAATTTCTATCCAATTATCTCCATTATCAGTAGAACGAAACATACCGACATTCGTTCCCGCAAAGATTTGGTTGCTTGAATTAATTGCTAAGGAACTAATAGCATTACTAAAATTTAATTGAACCCAATTATCTCCATTATCGGTAGAGCGAAAAATACCGTCACTTGTTCCCACGAAGATATGGTCACTTGAATTAACTGTTAAGGCACCAACAGAAACATTAACCAAACCTTTTTGAACCCAATAATTTCCATTATCTGATGAATAAAAAATACCCTTATGACGGGTTAAGTTGCCTGGTTCTGCAATAAGGATATAATCGTAAGAATTGATTGCAAAGTGGCTAATTGGTGTACCATTAGGACCATTAGTCTGTTCCCAAAAATTTTGTGCAGATATAGTAATTGTAAGAATAAAAATCAGGGGAGATATTTTAAGGGTTCGCATAATTTTACCTCAATAAAATTAGACTTAACAGTAACTTAAGAAAATAAAGTGAGAATGTTAAGAAGAACGGTTTGTAATTGGCAAGTAAAAATGGGAAATTATTTTATTTCAATAGTAATAAAGAAGAAAACGAAATTTCACGAAACGAAACTAAACCCGTCATTTTTATTCTATAATGGATGAAAGTTCTTCGATTCAATTCCTCCCCCTAAGTTTCAAGCCCCTATGGGAGTGAATTTCATTGAAAAAACTAATCAACATTTACTTATGTCCATTTTCTTTTCCCAAATAAGCCTTACAATTTTATTAGTGTAGGCTTAGTATGAAAAGGCAGGGGTGTAGGCAAACCGTTTTTTTATAGCCAAAACTTTCGTGGTCATCTCTATTCTCATTATAAACCGTTACTGAAGCTTGCAACTAATCGCACGTAGCATTTTGGCCGTAAATATTTTTTTCATTGGACAATGAAATCCTTAATTTATTTTGCATTTAATTCCCGCGGTAAAGACAATCGGATATTAGCAACAAACTTAATCTCTGATTTACATTTCACTGGTGACTCTAATTGCTTACCACTATATATCTTTGATACTTCAAACACAAAAAACGCAAACATCACTGACTGGGGCTTAGAGCAATTTGTTAATCATTACAAAGACAAAAAGATAAAGAAAGAAGATATCTTCCATTATGTTTATGGTGTGCTTCATAATCCTGCTTACCGTAAAAAATATGAGCTAAACTTAAAGAGAGAATTTCCGCGTATTCCTTTTTACAAAGACTTCTGGCAGTGGACCAATTGGGGCAAGCAGTTAATGGATATGCACATCAACTACGAAGAAGCAAATCCATATCAGCTAAAACGAATAGACGAAAAACTAAAAGAGAAAAAAGAAAAACAGAAAGAATTCTTCCCCAAAGTAAAAGAACCGGAACCGATGTTCGGCATTCAGCCAAAAGTAAAAGTTAAGCTCAAAGCAGATAAGCAAGGCGGAGAAATCGAGATTGACGAAATCACAATGCTGAAAGGAATTCCAAAGGAAGCGTGGGAATACAAGCTCGGCAATCGTTCAGCATTGGAATGGATACTCGACCAATACAAAGAAAAGAAACCCAAAGACAAAACCATCGCAGAAAAATTTAACACATACCGCTTCGCAGATTACAAAGAACACGTAATTGAACTTCTTAAAAAAGTCACAACCATTAGCGTAGAGACAATGAAGATTATCAGAGAGATGGAGAAGGTGAAATAAATTGTTCAATTTACTTTCCAAAATGTATGGGAAAAAAAGGGGATGGAGTAAATTCGATGAAATTATGGCAAAAAATACTATGTGGAAAGAAAAAAATTAGATTATAAATGCTATGTCTATTCCAAATCATTCATCGTCTTGCTTAACACGAGCATTTAAAACAAGATGTCGTTATTGTGGTGAAGAAGTCTATTACTTTTTTTGTACTTGTGGTACAAAACTTTTATTCGAGTCATTAGGTCCTCCTTGGCCAATTCATTATTGCTTAGACGAAGTTGAAGATATTATTGATGTTATCACGGATACTTATGGCACTGTTGATCAGTCTGCATTAAATAGGATTAAAATTATTAGTGAGGAAAGAGGATTCGAATTAAGTGATGAATCTTTACAGAAAATAAAAAGCTATCTTCGAAAGAATGATAATAAACAGACCAAGAAAAAAATACAACCGATTGAAGCTGAGACTTTAGTATTTGGTCAAATAATGTCGATAAGACATAATATAAACTTTTTTAAGAAGTTAAAGATTCAAGAAACTATTATTGGAAGTCAGTTATTAGGAAACTTTGGTAAAGAATCTTTTGCAGAAATAACATTACGGACATCTCCAAATCAAAATAATGAAGTTGAAGAATACGATATAATCTTACCGGAAGCATTAGTCCGACGATTACAATTACATGAGAAAGAGAAAATTGCAACAAAAATTAATTCTCAGTCTATCGCAGTAACCGAAAAATTCTGGTGTGTAGAATTTATAGATAAAATTAAGTGACTATTTTTATGTATTTTAATAAATGAAAATGTATTACAGAAGAAAAATATTATTAGCACTATTGCAGGTTTACGGAGGAAAGCTAACCAAGATTGACTTCCAGAAGTATTTGTTTTTATTAAACGTTAATAAAACTGAGCCTTACTTTGAGTTTATACCTTACAAATACGGATGCTTTTCTTTCCAGGCAAATCAGGATATGTCAACATTGACTAAATATGATTTAGTATATGAATCGGAGAAGTGCTGGCAATTAAAAAGAAAAATTAACTATCTGGCTCAATTAAAAAGGTCAGATCAAATATTAATTTCTGAATGTTATCAAAAATTTCAGTCTTTAAAAGGGAATCAATTAATTAAATATGTGTATGAAAATTATCCATATTATGCTTCAAATAGTTCAATTGCCCGGAAATTATTAGATAAGAAAAAGTATGAAGCTGCTGTAAATTCTAAACCTTCAATGAATAAGTACAAACTTTTTACTATTGGTTACGAGGGTAAAACAATAGAGAATTTTACAAATGAACTCATAAAGGAAGACGTTAGAGTGCTGTGTGATGTCAGGAAGAATGCTTTAAGCATGAAGTATGGCTTTTCAAAGAAACAACTACAGTTTATTGTTGAAAATGTTGGAATAAAATATATTCACATACCGGGACTGGGGATCGAATCCGCTAAAAGAAAATATCTAAATTCTAAAAAAGATTATGAAAAACTTTTTAAAGATTATGAGAGTAATATTTTACCTGAAAGAACCAAAGAACTGGAGGAACTAAATAAAATTTTCATAACTAATAAACGCATTGCACTTATGTGTTTTGAAGCTGAGCATACAAGCTGCCATAGAAACCGAACTGTTCAGGCATTAGCAAAACTTCATACAAAGCCCATCCAGGTCACACAACTTTAAGCGTTCAATGAGAATAAAAGTTCTTATCACTGTTAAAGCTTATCCGGCCATATCAAAAGAATATAATGAAACGGTTTGTACTGCAGGAATTACCGAAGAAGGAAAATGGATTCGTATATATCCTATTCCTTTTAGACAAGTTAATTATAAAAAACAATTTCGAAAATATGAGTGGATTGAATTGGATTTAGTGAGAAATAGAAGTGATTTTAGACCTGAAACTTATAGACCGAAAAATCTTCTTCTAAAAGATGTTGTCTCTTACGGTGTGATTGAATCTGACCGAAATACATGGGCAGAAAGAAGGAAATATGTTCTGAAAAATGTTTATACCAATTTTGAAAAATTAATTGCTGAAGCAAAAAATAAAAAGATCTGCACATCATTAGCTGTTTTCAAGCCAACAAGAATTATTGATTTTATTTATACAGAAACAGCTAGAGAATGGAAAAAAGAAAAAATTTCTTATCTCAAATCGAAAAAACTTCAATTTAATCTTTTTGATAATAAGGATGAAGA
>Ga0326726_10001012_pt1 | contig 26043 bp, 19 predicted proteins | sample MHFenrmetagenome_2_FD_207603 | JGI IMG/M metagenome (GOLD analysis project Ga0326726, IMG submission 207603) | Lab enriched peat soil microbial communities from Michigan Hollow, Ithaca, NY, United States - MHF15MN | ecosystem: Environmental > Terrestrial > Soil > Wetlands > Peat | place: USA... | reverse complement strand
TTCTCCAGTTACCGTGTCAGTAACGCTCACCGTCACCACTTCCCCACCACCGCCTCCGTCGCCGACCCCAACAGCACCGCCGACTCCTAGCGGACTCCGCGTAACTCCCGTACAGTAAGAGCGGTCAGGTCTTAAGACAGAAACACGTTGTTATAAGGAACGCAGGCGAGAGGGGCGAGATATACGAGAAAGGCGCGACACGAAATTTGAAGTTCCGAACACCTCAGTCTTCCGACCACCCACCTGTCCCGCTCGTCTCGCCTGTCGCGTACGAGCTAGGCTCGACCGCCGTCAAAACCAGAATCGCGCCACTTTTCTAACAGCGCGATTCGCCGTACCAGTTGCGCGACGGTTGCCTGATCAACCCGGCCGCCGGTTCGCTTGATGAGTTCCGCATTGAGCCGGCGATGGTCGATACCGACTTTTCGCGCCACGGCGCCGACGAGGGCCCGATGCTGGTCCCGCAATTCGTTCTTCTTATCATGGAGCGGCACTGACGGCTCTGCGACATCCTTGCTCTCACCGGATAATTCCACCTCATCTCCCCCGATCAAGGCATCCATCCTGGCCACCCCGTGCAAGGGAATGTACTCTTTCAATGAGGTCGCAGCCGTACCAAACAACGTGCGCTGCACGGAAGGCATGATCTCCTCCAGTACGTGGTCGCGCTCGGCCTTGATTCGTTTGGCATAGTGAACGAGGGTCGCGTCTTTCGGCAGGTAGAGCCAGGCCCGCTGCGGCTTCGGCAGCCCTTCCTGCATCCGGACGAATCGCCCGACGACTTGTCTGAAATACATCTCGGTCAGGACATTCGTGGCGTAGACGCCGACACGGAGCCTCGGAATATCGACGCCTTCGCTTACCATGTTCACCGCGACGAGCCATCGCTGGGTCTTATGTTGTGCGAACGAAGCGATCGTCTTCGACGCCGAGGGATCGTCCGATATGGCCACATGCGCACGGCTTCCAGTGATACGGCCCAGCAGCTCCGCCACCTGCCTAGCATGGTCCTGATTCATCGCGACGATGAGCCCGCCGGCGTCCGGCTGTTCCTGCTTACGGAGCCGACGCAACTCGGCGTCGGCATCCGTGATGACAGGCCCCAACCAGCTGTCTTGCAAGAGCGCGGTCTTGAGCCTCTCGCGCTGTAATTCAAAGGTGAGTCCATCCTCGAAGGTCGCCCGATGTTCACGGCCCTCCGAGAGCCACGCCAGTTCTCCCTCGTAGCTCGGGAACAGAATCGGGCGGCAGACATTCTCGCGAATCGCCTCGGCATACCCATAGGTGAAATCGGCTTGGCTCTCACCCTGCTCATACCGTACGTAAGGAATCGGATTGTTATCGGAACGAAAGGGGGTGCCGGATAGGGCCAAGCGAAAGACCGCGTCTTCAAATGCTCCCAGCAACGCGTTGCCCCAATCCTTCCCCTCACCCGCATGGTGCAGCTCATCGAAAATGAGCAGGGTGGGCCGGCTTCGGCAGACGCGCTGAAATACATCCGGCGCAAGACAAACTTGTTGGTACGTCACGACCGCGCCGTGGTAGTCGAGCGCTTCAATGGCCTGCTCGTTCGTCAGTTCAGGATCCAGATGAATACCTACCTGTCCGGCGGCGTTCGCCCATTGCGTGCGCAGATGGTTGGTCGGACAAATAACCAGCACACGGCTGGCTACTCGATCGGCCAGGTATTGATGGGCAATTCGGAGCGCGAAGCGAGTTTTTCCAGCCGCGGGCGTTGCCGTCGCGAGAAAGTCAGGGCGCGTATGGGTCAGGACGCCGGACACGGCGCGAGCCTGCCACTCGCGCAGCTTGGCCGTCCAGGGAGACAAGGTCACTGCAGCCTCTTGGTGATAATATCTACGCTGTGTTGTACGGACCTAGCCCGCATTATTCATGAAGTTTCTGCTACACGCGCGAGCTTTCTGGCGAGAGGCAAGTGGCCAGAGACTAGGGGCGAAGACTTTCGGTCTGAAACACAGCTCTTTCCTCTAGCCCCTGACCTCGCGTCTCTCGCCTGGTTTCTATATGCTTTCGCGACGGATCGTCATGAATAATGCGGGTTGACCTCGCGCATCGAACGTGCACAGTTTCATCGTGCGCGTTCTGCGAGCAAGAAGGACAGCTGGCTACGCCCTCCCTCCCCTTGGCTGCTCCAGAAACAATCTCACTGCCACCTTCTGTCCTTTAATCCTGGTCCGGCTGAGGGTCTCGATGATTTCCCGAGACAATACTTCCGGCACTTCTACCAGAGAAAATCGATCCATCACTTCGACAGCGCCAATCATATTTGAATTGAGTCCAGCCTCATTGGCAATAGCCCCGACGAGGTCGCCCGGACGGATTCCTGACTCTCGGCCTGCCCCGATATACACCTTGGCCATCCCCGCAGTTCGTCCGCCGCGGCCAGGCGCGTTGAACGGTCTACCCTGTCCTTCTCTTGGCATCATGCCGCCGGCCCGTCCTCGAGGATCTGGCATAGGACGCCGCGCCATTGATGGCCGCTCCGGCGGCCTGGACGACATTACCGGAATATCCTGTTCTTTTCGCTCTCCACCCTGCGTGCGAAAGACAAGTTTCATGGCTGCTGCCGCCACCTCCAGGGGATCTTTCTGTTCGGCAAGCGATGCGGCCACGTCCCGAAACAGGTCCAGATCACCGGCTGCGAGTACCTCTTCAATCGCGCTCTTGGTTCGTGCAAGACGCTTCGTGCGAAGCTCGGCCACGGTCGGCACTTGTGTCACAACAATTTTGGCTTTGGTGAGTTGTTCGATGTTCCACAGCAACCGCTGCTCGCGCGGGTCGATGATGGTGATCGCCGACCCTTCACGCCCAGCCCGCCCGGTTCGCCCGATCCGATGGACATAGCCTTCCGGCGACGTCGGCAGATCGTAGTTCACTACATGCGACACGGATGGAATATCCAAACCCCGCGCCGCCACATCGGTGGCCACGAGGAGTTCAGTCTGCCCGGCTCGAAACGAATTCATCACGCGATCGCGTTGGGGCTGATTCATTCCGCCATGGATCGCTTCGGCCCGATGCCCACGACTGGTCAACATCGCAGTGATTTCATCGACTTCGATACGCGTGCGGCAGAACACGAGGGCCGACTTGGGAGCTTCCACATCCAGAATACGAGCTAATGCCGCTTCTTTATGCTGCCGGGCCACGATGTAGGCTGTTTGATGGACACGCGGCGCGGCGCCGGCTTTGAGCGGCTCCTTGGCAATCTTGATCTCGACCGGCTCCTTGAGATGGCGTTTGGCAATGGCAGCGATCCGGGAGGGCATGGTAGCGGAGAACAACGCCGTCTGCCGCTCTTTGGGCGTCTGCTCAAGAATGGCGTCCAGATCCTCGGCAAATCCCATGTCGAGCATCTCATCGGCCTCGTCCAGCACAACCGTCTGAATCGTCTTGAGCTGCAATGTTTTTCGGCGGATGTGATCCAGCGCCCGCCCAGGCGTCGCCACGATGACATCGACACCGCGCCTGAGCGCCTGGAGTTGCATACCCATCGCCTGGCCTCCATAGACCGGGAGCACGGAGATTTTCAACTCTTTACCATAACGCGTGACGGCTTCGCCGACCTGTATGGCCAACTCTCTGGTCGGCACCAGGACAAGCGCGGAGGGACAACGCCGCGCCGAATGGGCGATGCGTTGGAGCAGTGGCAGCGTGAAGGCTGCCGTCTTGCCGGTTCCGGTTGCCGCTTGGCCCAAAAGATCGCGGCCCGCCAATAACGGAGGGATCGCCTCCCGCTGGATCGGCGTGGGCTCTTCGTAACCCAATGTATCGAGCGTGGTCAGCAGCGCCGCTTCCAAGCCCAATGACGCGAAACCGGGAGAAAAGCCCTTCGCCGGCCTATCCGCCGGTGGGTGAGTGGTGTCATGTTTCATAAAATGCCTCGATGGCCTGTTTGAGCTGTGTTGCTGATCGATTGTAACCGGACTGCGACCGAGTTATTGTCATACTACTGGAGTTCTACCGAGAAGAGATAGCGGCTGGAAAACAATTTTGACTCACCTGAACAACCCTGGTCACGCCAAGACGAAACCTTATCCCAGGCGAAGGCCGTCTATCAATGCTCCCTCCAAACTCGTCGCACCAATTCTCTAAAACGACCGTTCCAGCCCTCACTCATTTGTTGCGCGAGTGGGCCAAGGTTGCTCTCCAACTGCGCGCGTCCAACAAGGGCCTTCTGAGGCCGCGCGTTGCGCGAGCATGGGAGAGCACCTGGCCCTACTCGCCTCCATCCTCTGGTAGTTGGATTGGTCCTGCCCATTCCCCCTTAGCTAGCGTCACTTCCTGAAACCCGCCATCCGGCCATTGAAACTGGCCAACTTCATCGACTTGCACAATAAAGAAGTCTGCTTCATGTGTGAGACCACGGAACCAGTACCAACCGGCGCTGCTAGGTTTCGTCTGGGTCCAGTGATAGCCCGCCATACGCTTCAGTCCTTTTCGTGAGTGCATTGGTCTGCTACAGTCTGCCTTGTGAACACCGACCCTATCATGCCCAGACTCCCAATAGAAGATGTGCTGCCGACCCTTTGCCGGGCGCTGACGGATGGACGGAATGCACTGTTGACCGCCGCACCAGGCGCAGGAAAAACGACGCGAGTACCGCTGGCCTTGCTCGATGCCCCCTGGCTCGACGGAAAGAAGCTGCTCGTGTTGGAACCGCGGCGGCTTGCCGCCCGTGCCGCGGCCCATCGCATGGCCACCACGCTGGGTGAATCGGTTGGCGGAACGGTCGGCTACCGGATGAGGCTCGATACGAAGGTGGGGCCAAAAACAAAAATCGAAGTGGTCACGGAAGGCATTCTCAGTCGCCTACTCCAGCGAGATCCTGCGCTCAGCGAGTACGCAATTGTCCTTTTCGATGAATTCCACGAACGGAGTCTGCAGGCCGATACAGGCCTGGCCCTCTGTCTTGAATCGCAACGACTCTTTCGCCAAGATCTCCGCCTGCTCGTGATGTCAGCCACGTTAGACTGTGGACCGATCGCGGATCTCTTGGGCAACGCGCCTGTTATTGTCTGCGAAGGCAAGATGTTTCCCGTAGAAACCCGTTATCTTGATCAACCCCTCTCAGGCTATCTGGATGTCGCGGTCGTACAATCGATCAGGCGTTCGATCGCGCAGGACCAAGGCAGTCTCTTGGTCTTTCTACCGGGCATGGCAGAGATTCGACGTGTCGAACGCAAGCTTCTCGGTCTAAACCTGGGCTCGCACGTCCTCATCGCGCCACTGCATGGCGACCTGCCGCAAGAGGCGCAGGACCGTGCGATCGCTCCCGCTCAACCAGGTACGAGAAAGATCGTGCTGGCCACCTCAATTGCTGAAACCAGTTTGACAATCGACGGGGTACGCATCGTCATTGATGCCGGCTTGTTGCGCGTACCTCGCTTCGATCCTCGATCGGGACTCACAAGGTTGGAGACCATTCGCGTGACGCAAGACTCCGCCGAGCAACGACGTGGCAGGGCCGGTCGGCTCGAACCTGGCATCTGTTCCCGCCTCTGGACCTCTGCAGAGCACCAGTTGTTAGCCCCTCGTCGCCCGCCGGAAATGCTGGACGCCGATCTGGCTCCGCTGGTGCTCGAACTGGCCCTCTGGGGCACAGCCAATCCAGCCGAGTTGTCCTGGCTCACTCTCCCACCGCCCGGAGCTGTGGCCCAGGCGAGAGAGTTGGTCACCGGCCTTGGCGCGCTTAATCCAGAGGGACACATTACCGCTCATGGAAGACAGATGACCGAGCTGCCACTGCATCCACGTCTCGCACACATGCTGCTCAAATCTGTGCCGTTGCAGCTCGACACGCTTGCCTGTGAGCTTGCGGCATTGTTGAGCGAGCGAGATATCCTGAGAGGCCCCTCCGGCTGGCGCAACGCCGATCTGAGACTCCGTTTGGATGTCTTGCATGGACAGCACGATCACGCGGCCGGCGCCACCGTCGACCGCGCAGCCTACCAGCGAGTCAGACGCACCACGGATTTGTGGAAACGACAACTTCCACGATCTGCTCGTTCGGACCGGCAGGACAGTCTTGATGAGGTTGGTCTGTTGCTCGCCCTCGCCTATCCGGATCGCATTGCCCAACGCCAAAGTGGGAACGACGCGCGCTATCTCATGGCCAATGGGCGAGGCGCCCTCTTCGCAAACCCTGATCCACTCGGATCGGAAGACTATCTGGTCATCGCCGATCTGGACGGCGGCCAGCAATGGGCCAGGATCGATTTGGCCGCACCGGTAAGGCTTCGCGATCTTGACACCCTCTATACAAAACAAATTCAAGTGGTGGATGAGGTATCGTGGGATGACACCGCGCAGGGAGTTCGGGCAACAAGACAGCGCCGATTGGGCTCACTCATTCTGTCCGAGCAGGGACTCACGAAGCCGGATCCTTCGATGATTTCGATGGCATTGGTACAGGGGATTCGTCGGGCGGGACTCGACAAGCTGGCCTGGAATCCTGAGCTGCGTCAGTGGCGAGCCCGCGTGGGATTCCTCCGTCGTATCGAAGGGCAAGAATCACGATGGCCCGATCTGTCGGACGAGGCGCTGTTGCGAACGCTCGATGGCTGGCTTGCGCCATTTCTATCCGGACTGACGACGCTCGACCGAGTCACGCGGCTCGATCTTACCCAGCCCTTGCACGCGTTCCTCTCCTGGGAACAACAACGCAACCTCGAACAATGGGCCCCCACCCATCTGACTGTCCCCAGCGGATCGAATGTTCGCGTAGAATACGAGACGCCGGATCTGCCCATCCTGGCTGTGCGGTTGCAAGAAATGTTCGGCTGCAAGGACACACCGCATCTTGTCGATGGAAAGATTCCGGTCATATTGCACCTCCTCTCACCGGCACGCAGGCCTGTCCAAATCACAAAGGATCTCTCAAGCTTCTGGAAATCAGCCTATCTTGAAGTGAAAAAAGAGCTTCGTGGTCGCTATCCCAAACACTCCTGGCCGGACGATCCGCTCACTGCCCCGCCGACCGCGAAAGCCAAACGCCGACTGCGCTAAGACAGGCAAGGCAGGCCAAAAGCTAAAAGCCGATGGTTGGGGTTCGAAGCTCCGAACACTTCAGCCTTCAGACCGCACTTGTCCCGCCAGTCTCGCCGTTTCGCGCGTCTCGCAGCCTAAGTGGGAAGGTCTCTCGTCCCATCATACGACACCCTCGATTGATGGGTGAGCTTTATGATATCGCCATCCTTGACCACCGTATCCTCACCGCTCACTTTTTTGTTCACTGCAATCACCAGTTCCCGATTCAGCAGGAATTGCAACAATGGGCCCATGCGATCCTGATTCGATTCAATGAGTTTCCTGACCGTAGTCGGCTCCGAGACCTTACATTCAAATTCTGTTTCTGCGACCGCATCGCGAAGCGTCAATCCAAAGACCAGTACTGTGACCATAGCTTCCTCGTTAGTTGGTTTATCTGGTTTGTTTTGTTTACTTGGTTGATTTGGTTCATCTGGTTAGGTTCGATCAACCAAAAAACCAGACTAACCAAATAAGCAAAACCAACCACATAGCCTACGACCTGTCTGCTGCTTCGTAGGCGTCTTGAAGCAGTTGGGCCACATGCTTGACCTCCGCTACGCCTTGCAATCCCGTGCGCAGTTGAATCATACAGGCCGGGCAACTCGTGGCCACAATCTCGGCACCGCTCTGTTCGACGGCCAGCCGCTTGCGCTCGACAATGCGCTGCGATGTCTCGAAATCCTTCACGAGATAGGTCCCGGCTCCACCCGCGCAGCGATCGGCATCCGGCATCTCCACATACTCGAAGCCCGGCAAGCCTCGCAGAATCGCACGAGGCTCCTTCGTCACTCCCGCAGCGCGCAGATGGCAGGAGGAATGATAGGCGACCTTGCACTTCGTGAGCTGCTGACTGGCCATGGCCGGTTTCACCGGCGATTGTGACACAAACTCCGAAATATGTGTGACCCGTTTGGCCAGGGCCTGAGCCGCCGCCTGCTCCGGCTCACCAGCGAACAAGGTGGGGTAATCCTTCAGCATGAGGGTGCAGGAGGCGCAGCCGGTCACCACCTTGTCGTACCCAGCCATCGACACGAGATTGACCCGTGCCCCTTCTCTAGCCAACGCGCGATGCCCATAGGTTTCGATCGGAGTCCCTGAACAGCGTTGCGGCGGTAGATCAGGTTCGACCCCATGTTTTCGCAGCACAGCGATCACGGCATCCCCCACCCCATCGTCGAAGTAGTTGGCCGCGCAGCCATGGAAATATGCCACCGGGGAGCGAGCCGCTTGCCCAGCCTGAGGAATCAGTTCGGGATAGCGGTTTCGGAGATGACGTTGGGCGAGTCGAGGCAGCACTAGCTGAGGTGACAGCCGAGCTGTCTCAGCGAGACCGCGCATGAACGGTTTCGTTAGACGATCGAGTAGGCGTCGTATCAGAGGCCGATCCCATATCGACTGATACTTCGCAAGAAACTTTAATAACCTCTCGAACTTATCTGTTTGTGCATGGAAACGAAAGATGACACCGGCCATCTTATTTGGATTTTCGGCGCGACGGTCCAGGATGAGCTGGGATACATCGACGCCGGCCGGACAGGCCGTACGGCAGGACTTACAATTGAGACAGGCTTCCACGACTCGCTTCGAATTGAGATAACTATAATTCTTATCGGTGACGATCTCAAACCACCCCCGCGAACTCATATCTTCCGATTGAAAGACATCGTAGACCGGACAGACGGCGTTACACTTGGCGCAGGTCGCACAGGGTTTCGACAATCGCATATAGTCGATATGATCCGTGAAGGGCCGGTCGCTGATCTTGATGCCGGGGTTGAGCACTCCGGAAGGATCGAAGCTCTGCTTCACCCGCACAAATAGGTCGTAGAGCTCCTGACCGAACATCGTCTTCACGTATTCGGCGCGCACCCGGCCATCCCCGTGCTCCCCACAGATCGAACCGCCGAAACGACCCAAAATTGTTTGGTGAATCTCGTGATAGCCTTGCACCATCTTCTGGAAATCGACTTCGTCGTTCACATCGAGTAAAGGAATGATGTGGGCGTTCCCATTCCCGATATGCCCGAAAATCGCAACCGGCACGCGCTGTCCGGCAAAGAACTCTTCCAGATACCGGATAAGTTCGCTGATCCGTTCAGCCGGCACCACCACGTCGTCGACAAAATTGATCGGCTTCTTCTTGGGATCGAATCGGTAGAGCGTGGGATAGAGCGCCTTGCGGGCCTTCCACAATTGATCCCGCTGCTCAGGATCGAAGGCGATCACTGGATCGGACGTGAGACGATAACGGCGACAAATCTCCGTCATGCGCTCGGCTTGTGCGCGGAGCTCGATTCCTGCCACGTCAGCATCCAACTCAACCAGCAGGGTGGCAGCCGCGTCTGCCGGGATACCATGCCTTGCCCGCCCGATCAAATTGAGCGTGTTGGCATCCATCACTTCCAATGCGCTCGGACTCAACTCCAGCAGCTTCGGCACCGCATCACCCACATCTTCTAATCGGTGAAAATGGATGAGGGCCGTGAGGGTCGCGCGGGGTTTCTCGACCAGTTTAATCGTCGCTTCACTGAAGAGACCGAGCGTCCCCTCACTACCGACAAATAGTTTTGGGAGATCGAAGCGGTCTCGTTCCAGCCCATCGGCGAGACCGAAGAGGTTATAGCCACAACTGTTCTTGCTGACCGTCGGACGTTTCTGTGCGATCAGCGTGGCATTTTCCTGGAGCAGCAACTGCAAATCCAGTAGCTGTCGATGCGTCTTTAGCAGATTTGCGCAGTCCGGATCGTCGAGTCTATAGGACTTGGCATCTATCCACTCGCCGGATTGCAGGCAGACACGAAGCGCCTCTACATTGTCTTTCACTGCGCCATACCGCAGCGTATGGGGACCGGAGGAGTTGTTTGCCAGCATCCCACCGAGCTTGCACATGTCACCGCTTGAAGGATCTGGGCCGAACAATAATCCATGCCGACCCAAATGCTTGTTTAATTCGGCAAGGACGATCCCCGGCTGCACACGGGCCCGGCGCTCTTCGCAATTTAACTCCAGAACCCGATTCAAGCGAGAGACATCTAGAATAATTCCGGACCCGATCGCCGAACCGGTCAAATTCGTTCCGGCGGCTCGCGGCGTCAGCGGAATGCCTCGCTGCACGGCATACCGCATCGTGACGGCAATGTCCTCTTCGGACTCGACAAGCACGACCGCCTGAGGGGTCATCCGATAGATGCTTGCATCTACCGCATAGGCAGTGAGCGTCGAATAGTCATCCTTGACCTTATCGGCGCCTAACGCAGCTCGGAGATCGGAAGCGATCGCGCGGGAACGTTCAGGCAGAATGAGAGTTGGCGCAGTCATAATAGAGTGGGTCACTCATTCTAGATGGACTTGTGAGGCCGGCACAAGGCTGGTCTATCTGGTTGATTTGGTTTATTCATTTTGTTTTGTTAATTTGGTTGATATGGCTGTTTCATTTGGCCGAAAAAACCAGACAAACCCAATAACCCTCTTCTTCCGCTGGCATCCTGCTATGATCCGATTCCTAGATAGGAGTAAGCGCCTTTGACCGATCGACGTCCCACGCTATACCTTTCACGCCTTCTCCCCGATCCCGTCATGACCATTGTGCGGGAGCGGTTCCAGATGGCGCAGGAACCGCTCGATGCATTACCAGCTTCGGCGGCGCTTCGTGAAGGACTCTGCCACGCCGACGCTGCGATCGTGACCCTGGGCGACATGATTGAGGCCGAGACTATTCATTCAGCCACCAGGCTGCAAATTCTGGCGAACTATGCCGTCGGGTACAACAACATTGATCTTGCTGCAGCGCGACAGCGTGGTCTGATCGTCACCAATACTCCGGACGTTTTGACGGATGCCACCGCAGACCTGACTTGGGCGTTGATCCTGGCTACGGCGCGCCGCATCGTCGAAGGCGATGCCCTCGTTCGATCCGGCAGTTGGACCGGGTGGGGTCCCACACAGCTCTTGGGAGCGGGGGTCTCAGGCAAGACGCTGGGAATCATCGGTATGGGGAGGATCGGACAAGCGGTGGCTCAACGTGCGATGGGGTTTCGCATGTCAATGCGGTATCACACGCGTCAACCCAAAGTCGCCACCTCGTTCCCCCGCGAGTGGGAGCACCGGTCACTACAAGATCTACTCGGGGAAGCCGACGTCGTCACAATCCATGCGCCTCTTACTCCGGTCACCCACCATTTGATCAGCGCGCGCGAATTGGCCTGGATGAAATCTACCGCTTTCGTCATCAATACGGCTCGTGGCCCGATCATCGATGAAGGAGCCCTGGCCGACGCTCTCAAGAATGGAGTCATCGCCGGCGCAGGACTCGACGTTTATGAACAGGAACCGGCCGTCCACTCAGCGTTGGCTGAACTTAAACAGGTAGTGCTTCTTCCCCATCTAGGGTCTGCCACCCTGCAGGCGAGAGTTCAGATGGGACTGGTTTGTTTGAAGAATATTCAAGCCGTGCTTGACGGGCATCCGGCTCCGAACCGAATTCAGTAAACTGGTCTATCTGGTTTATTTAGTTTGTCTGGTTTTTGGTTGAACGAAACTAACCAGATGAACCAAATCAACCAACCAAACTAAATAAACCAAGAACCTGCTAGTTTCCGTAGCGTAGCGTGGGTGCAGACCTAGAGGAGGCACTTTGTATGCGAGTCAATTCGAGCCGTTGCGGTACGTCATGGAAGGTCGGAATCGATTCATAAATTTCAGCAGCCTTGCTCCACTGTTCTTGGGCTTCGTAGAGTAGGCCGAGCTCATAGCGAATGGCTTGCGCCTTGGTCCCATGGCATTTCGGATCTTTCAGCAACAGTTCGAGCTGTTCACTCGCCGACTGGCCTTCTCCCTGCTCTTTCAAACAAACCGCAATCATGAGACAAGAGTCCAGGAAAAAACCTGGGCTCTTCATCGAAAGACCAAATTCTTCCTTCGCTTCATCCAGCAGTCCCATGTTCTTGTAGGCCACTCCCAATGTGTAACGAGTCTCCGGACTAATTTCGTCCGCAGGTGGAGCAGATACCGGCGTCTCGACGGCAGGGATCACCACGAGGGGTTTCGGTGAAAATACCCCGGCCCATTTGGCAATCAACGGGCTAGCCGGAGCTAGTTCTTTGACTTTTGCATAGAGACTTGCAGGTTGATTCGAACGCTCATCGTTTGGATGAGCCAGGAGCAATTCGAGGGCGCGGGAGTATTGCAAGGCTGCGCCGGCGGTATCGCCCTTGGCCTCGAGCAGAGAACCGAATAATTCTCGAGCCTCTGCATGATCTGGCTGCGCCTTAACCAAGCGACTGAGCCATTCTTCCGCCTTAGCTTGCTGGCCGGCCTTCACGTAGACCTGGAACTGCTCGCTCGTTGAGAGGGCAAGCGGAGCGGAAGCGACCGGGACTGCCCCCTTCATTGCTGGTACCCATAGCTGGTCCGGCTCGGGATTAGACCACGAGAATTCACTACTTCGTGCGATCGGTTTGGGTTCTGCAAACACAGGCGACGGCTCGGCGACTGAGATTTTCCTATTTTCTTGTAGCGGGGTGACCTTGGGGGCTAACACCCAGGGATCGTCCGGTTCCGTTCCAGTCCATAAAACAGTTGGCTCACTCTGCGGCACCGAAGTGGCCGTCCCTGCCGAAGCCTGAGGCTCCGCCGTCGCGGGCAATTCAAAAGAACGCTCACCCCGCATCAGCGCAGAGAGTTTCAAGACAATGGGATTGTCTGGAGCGAGCGACTTGACCTTCTCAAATATTTCTTCGTGAAGAGTAGGCATGCCGGGCTCTGGATGTTGGAGCAGCAGCTCGATCGCCTTTCCATACTGAAGCACAGCGTTGCCGACGTCGCCTTTCTCTTCGTAGAGCTCGCCATAAAGTTCAATGATTGCAACCGACAGCGGTTCGACCGCTAAGATTTCGGTAATCAGCGATTCTGCCTTCACATAGTCTTGCGCCCGCAAGGCCGCCCCTGCGAGATAGCGATATTCGCCAAGCGCCACCTGAAGGTCTCCACGTTGCAGATGCAACTTGGCCAGCAATTGACAGACCTCCGGATTGCCCGGCTCTTTGGTCAGCAACTGATTGAGAATCGCCTCGGCTCCGGTAAATTGTTTATCTTCAATGCGACGAGTGGCTTCTGACAGTAGATTGGGTGGCTCGACGTTCTTGGCCGGGCCTTTTGTAGAGCGGGGTTCCACCTTTGGGGCAGAGCTATGGCTCCCACCGGTCTTTTTGAATTGTTCGATGAATTGGGCAGCCTCACTATTCGCAGGATCGATCTTCATGACCGCTTGATATGCATCCTTCGCCTCAGCATAGCGCTGTTGCGCCGACCGCTCACGACCTAGCTGCAAATAGACAGTCGTGGCTTCGGCCTGCATATTTTCTTGCAGGCACAACTCCGCCACCCGCTGCTGGGCGTCAAGATTCAAGGGATCCTGGCTGACGATCTTCTTGTAGATGTCCAGCGCGGCTTTGCTTTTTCCCGCTTTGATGTAGTGTTTGCCAAGGGTGAGATAATCTTGGACCGCGCTACTCAGCAGACCACGTTCAACATTGAGATCTCCCAGATACCGGAATACGTCATATTGTGAAGGATCGAGCTTTAAAACCTTCTTGTACGTAGCGATTGCCTTGAGGGTGGCCCCTTCGGCACGAAAGGCGCTGGCCGCTTGCATAAAAGCCGTCACGGCATCGTTCGTGGCGTTACGTTTGAGATGTAACTCCCCAATTGAATTGAAGATACTCCCATCGCCCGGCGACTCGGTCGAGAGCTTCTTCCATTCAGCGATGGCGGCGTCGAATTGACCCCGTGACGCAAAGAGCTGCGCATTCTTCAAAACGCTGCTTCGGTCGATTGGCAAATCAGACCTCCCTAACACGCATTATTTATGAAGCTTCTGCTGCAAGCGCATATACGCTGCTACGACAAGCAGTCTGGCGTCCCCTCCCTCACCTTCCCCCATAATATGGGGAAAGGATGGGAGGGGGACGACGAACCTTCATGAATAATGCGGGCTAACGATGAAACGCTAACAGTGTCGATGGATGTTGTCAACGAAATGGGGCATTTAGGTGAGCATGCAGCGCAGAAATACGGAGGCCTGCCTAGAGAGAATAGGCAGGCCTCCCCATGACACAATATGGGAAAATAAAAATATCAAGACTCGGCGACGGCCGCCTTCAAGACATTTGAAGCCTGAGGCCCCTTTGCCCCTTGCACGACCTCAAACTCGACGTTTTCTCCTTCTTTCAAACTCTTGAATCCTTCTCCTTGCAGCGCAGAATAGTGTACGAAGACATCGTCTCCACTCTCAAGACGAATGAACCCAAATCCCTTGCGATCGTTGAACCACTTGACCGTACCTTTCGTCTTCACAGAAACCCCCTTTCCTCAACAGCCACGCCTAGTTACGTGGCTGGTTCCGGAACCCAGCTGGCGACGCATGGAATGAATAGAAAACAACAGGGAGAAGAGCAGGTTGAAACGACGGGTTCATTGGAAAGACAAAATCGACCACAAAGCCCATCTTGGTTTGAACTCGCGCAGCATGTACCATGGCATTTCAAATCTTGTCAAGCCATTCTTTGGCCAGAGGCATGCCGAGAATGCGATGGAAGTGAGGTGGACAACCCTCGTCCGCTCGCCTATATATAGAGTCACACTGCGTGAGGGGCGTGATTTTTCCAATGTTTCTACGAACGCTGCTGGATCGCTACATCTTCACCGAACTCCTGTCTCCCTTTAGTGTCAGCCTCGGAGCCCTGTGTTTTGTGATGCTCACGCGCGAACTCCTGCGCTTAGTGGAACTGCTGGTCTCCAAGGGCGTCGGGATCCTGGCAGTCCTGGAAGTCTTTGCCCATTTGATGCCATCGTTTCTCGTATTGACCCTCCCGATCGCCGGAATCATTGCCTCGATCACCGCCTTCGGACGGTTGTCTTTTGATAAAGAATTAGTGGCAATGCAGACTGCGGGCCTAAGCCTCATGCGGCTGGCTCGCCCTGTGCTGCTCTTTGCCTTACTCGTGTTCGGGTTGACCCTGTGGTTGGCACAGTGGGGACAACCCTGGAGTTCCGTCAACCTCAAAAAAGTGGCGCTGAATCTCCTCCGAGATCAGTTAGTACTGGCACTGGAACGGGGAACTTTCAACGAGCCCATCCCCAAGATGATGATCTACGTGCCGGATGGGAGTCCCGGACAGGCCACGACCGGTATCTTTGTCTCCGACGAGCGAAATGCAGACGATCCCCGCATTATCGTGGCCCAACAGTTCGAGGTGATGATGGACCCCGCGACCGATCAAGTCGCCTTACGCCTGCAGCATGGGGTCATCCATAGCCGACCGAATCAGGCCGATCAATACGAGCAAGCCTCCTTCGCCAGTTACGATCTCAAGCTCTCGCTCAACCAAAGCGGCTACGCAGCCACCGAGGAACGTCCGTCGTACGACGCCATTATCGCCCAGCTTGCTCAATCCCAATGGCGAGATCCATCGGCGCTCCGACGATTGATGGAGTTTTACAAAGATCTGGCCTTTCCCACCGCCTCGCTCGTACTCTGCCTGTTAGGCGTCCCGGTCGGGATCGCCTCGAAACGATCCGGTCGAGTCGGCGGATTTGCGGTCGGCGTGTTCGTCATCATCGTCTACTACATGCTGAACGTCGGGTGCGAATTCCTGGTCACAACGGCAAGACTGCCTCCCTTTGCCGGGGCTTGGATCCCGAACGGTCTGTTCGCTCTTGCCACCGTCGTGTGGTTTTACATGATGAGCCGCCGGTAGTCCCATGACCATTCTCTTTCGCTATCTCTTTCGCGAGTACGCAAAAATCTTCACGATGTGTTTCAGCGGGCTAATGACGGTGTACCTCGTCATCGACTTCTTCGAGAAAGTACGCCGTTTCTTACGCTACGACGCCGAGTGGCTCGACGTCATGACATATTTTCTACTCAAGGTTCCCGCGATTTCTTTTCAAATCGCGCCGCTAGCCATCCTGATGGCGACATTGCTGACGTTTGGATTGCTCTCGCGCGGCCATGAAATCACTGCCATGCGCAGTTGCGGCATCAGTTTACTCCGGGTCACCTCCCCCTTTATTGTCTTCGCCACAGGGATTTCTCTCGTGCTTTTGCTCTTTAGTTCAACCGTCATCCCCTGGGCCGCGAACAAATCCGAAGAAATTCGGACCACTCGGATCGAGAAAAAACCGCCTGCCGCAGCCGTGAGACTCAGTCAACCCTGGACGAGAGTGGGAACCGACAGCCTTATGCATGTCACCACCGTCTCCGTTGGTGGGGAACTCCTGGGCGGCGTGCGGCTCTTTCAATTCGATCGCGATTTCCAACTGACCGGCATGACTGAAGCAGCCGAAGCCCGCTTTAGCGACTCCACCTGGACATTGTATGAGGGGTTGCAACGGCAATTTTCCCCTGATGGAACCGTTTCGACTACGATCTTCGACCGCCAAGCCATCGGGCTCACCCTTATTCCCGATGATTTCACCACGTGGCTCGCCGGCGACTCCGAGTTGATGACGTTCCACGATATCCGGGCCTATTCCAGACGCAGGCACCAGGAAGGCGCACAAACCACACGGCTCAAGACAGACTATTACGGTCGGATCGCCTTCCCCTTCGTCACCGTAGTCATGGTCCTGGTCGGCATTGCGCTGAGTCTGCGCCGGAGCGGGACCAGAGGGAACGGCATGGCAATGGGCATCGGGCAAGCGCTCGCCGTCGGCTTCTGTTTTTGGACAATGCACTCCATCGCGATCGCGCTAGGCCGTGGCGGGGCTTTAACGCCTCTGATCGCCGCCTGGATGGGGAATATTCTCTTCTTGAGTTTCGGCCTCTATCTGATGTTTAAGGTGCGGTACTAAACCGTTATTTGGTTTGTTTTGTTTATTTGGTTCATCTGGTTAGTTTCGTTCAACCAAACAAACTAAATAAACCAAACAAACCAGATCAATTCGCCCCATGGCGGGTTGACTGCTCCGGGCGCTTCCGGTAAGTAGAGGCAAGGGCATTACCACAGGATCGTAAGAAGATGCGGGCACGTGTCGTCGTCACAGGGCTGGGGGTTGTCTCTCCGATCGGTATCGGAATCAGCGATTTTTGGAAAGCTGCCCTCGCCGGCCAATCCGGCATCTCGGCCATTTCATCGTTCGACCCCTTTCCCATGGACGGCTATCGCTCCAAGGTTGCAGGTCAGGTGCGAGATTTCTCAGCCGATCGGTTTATCGACTCTGTCCATGGTGAACGCGTGGACCGCTATGCCCAGTTTGGTCTCGTGGCTGTGAAAGAAGCGCTGGCTGACTCGGGGCTCCAGATGGCGAAGGAGAACCCTCACCGCGTCGGTGTCATCGTGGGGGCCGGCATGGGAGGGATGCTCATGGGGGAGCGTGAGATCACGCAGCTCTACCAGCAGCAGAAACCCCATCGCGTCCATCCGAATTTTATTCCCGTCATCACGCTCAATTCGGCCTCCGGCATTATCGCGATAGCCTACGGTGCCAAGGGCCCGAACCTGACCATTTCGACCGCCTGCTCCTCCAGCGCCCATGCGCTCGGACAAGCCCTCCACTGTATCCGAGAGGGCCGTGCCGATGTCGTGATTGTTGTGGGAGCCGACGCCAGCATTACTCCGCTCGTCTTCGCCGGGTTTTGCTCCCTGCGCGCGCTCTCATCAAAATATAACGATTATCCGGAAAAGGCTTCTCGGCCCTTCGATCGGCTGCGCGACGGGTTTGTAATGGGAGAAGGCGCCGGAGCGCTCATCTTGGAATCAGCCGCGCATGCCAAGAAACGCAAGGCCAGAGTCTATGCCGAAATTGCCGGCTACGCCGCCACCAGCGAGGCCTATCACATGGTTATTCCTCGTGAAGATGGCCTGGAAGTGGCCTATACCATGAAGCTGGCCCTGGCGGACGCAGGTCTGACCCCGACACAGGTGGATTACATCAATGCTCACGCGACGGCGACGCCCATTGGTGACGCCGTCGAAGTCAAGGCTATCAGGCAACTATTCAAATCGCGCGCAGACAAAATTACGATCAACGCCACCAAGTCGCTGATCGGCCATACACTTGGCGCCGCCGGCGCCATCGGCGGCATCGCCTCGGTACTGGCCCTCTATACAGGCAAGATTCACCCGACCGCCAACTACGATGATCCTGATCCTGCTTGCGCCTTGGCAGGACTCTCCCGATCGGCGCAAGAGCGACGCGTAAAAGTGGCCCTGCTGAACGCCTTCGGGTTTGGCAGCAACAACGCCGCTGTGGTATTCAAACAGGCGACGGCTGAAGGCCGAAGGTCGAAAGGCTGAAGGGGCAAAGGTCCGCGGTCGAAGTTCCGAACACTTCAGCCTTCCTACCCTGTCACCATTCACAGTTAACGACGGAGAATATCGACCGATGGCAACTGACCCGACCATATCGTTAAAAATCCGTACCGCCTTGGCTGAGTATTTGAAACGCGATCCGGACCGGATACTGGTCACACAACATCTGCGTGACGATTTAGGTCTCGACTCGATGGCGGTGATCGAACTGCTGTACCGCATCGAAGAAGCCTTCGATCTCCAGATCCCAGATCAAGACTTGGTGGGGTTGGCGACTGTCGGCCATGTCGTAAGTTATGTTGAGAAACGATTGGGGAAGCCGGCAAAGTCGTCTAAGCCCAAGAGCAAAAAGAAATCCTAATCTCTATGGCAACGAAGGTAACCACTCCAATTTCACTGAGACAGATCCACGGCCTTGTCGGCGGAGAACTAGTAGGATCGCCAACAGCGACCGTGATAAGCCTGGCGGGCATTGAAACGGCAGGCCCGAACGATCTTACCTTCGTCACAGGGGATCGGATGCTCAAACAGGGCGGACCCACCGCTGCCGGAGCGCTTCTCGTCCATCGACGTATGCCTGAGATCGCCAATCCCCATATCGTCGTCGCCAATCCTGCACTGTCCTTTGCGCAGGTCGCCCGCACCTTCTTTTGCCCTGTCTCCCCTCCTCGTGGCATTGATGCAGCAGTCGTACGTGGCACCGACACGCAGATCGGCCACGATGTCTCGATCTGGCCAGGAGTCACACTGGGGGATCGGGTCATCATCGGCGCACGGGTGACGCTCTATCCCGGTGTGTTTATCGGCAACGAAACGACGATCGGAGACGATACGCTGTTGTACCCCAACGTGGTCGTCAGAGAAGGCTGTACGATCGGCGCGCGGGTGATCGTGCATAGCGGCACGGTGATCGGAAGTGACGGATTCGGCTATGTGCAGGACCAGGGACATCATTACAAAATTCCCCAGCTCGGAGGAGTCACGATCGAAGATGACGTCGAACTCGGAGCGAACGTCACGATCGATCGCGCCACACTCGGCCAAACTGTCATTAAGCAAGGAACCAAGATCGATAATTTGGTCCAAATCGCCCATAACGTGACGATCGGTGCCCATTCCATCCTTGTGGCACAGGTCGGGATTGCCGGTAGCACAGTCGTGGGACATCACGTCATGATCGGTGGACAGGCAGGGCTGGCAGATCACATCGTCATCGGAGATCAGGTTATGATTGCCGCTCGCGCAGGGGTCAACCGCAGTCTCGAACCCAACCAAATCGTCTCAGGGGCTCCTGTGATGCCGCATGAAGTCTGGGTCAAGGCCCAAGCCGTAATCCCGCGGCTTCCTGAGCTCAGGCAGGCTATACGCACATTGGAAGACAGGATGAAGAAGCTAGAAGCATCACACGGGGCACAGAGTAAGAAGAAGGGTAAAGGGGGTAAGGGGATACGGGGGTAAGGCGAGTGCTGAGACTTGAGGACCTGATGAACCAGATTAACCAAATAGACTGAACAAACCGCCCTACTCCACGACTCCACGCCAGCAAAACAACTTCGCCCAGTAGAATCCTGCCCAGGGCACCAAGGCAGCAGGAAACATGTTGAGATCGCCATACATGTAGGCCGCGACTGATGAACCAAAGACCAATACCGCTCCTGCAATGGAGATTGCCGTGACAAAACCCCGCCCAGGATGCTCGATTTCCGGCACGTCCGGCGCAGATTTGGCTTTCTTCGTACGTTGAGCCACAGCGGTTCGCAATTTTGCCGCATAGACCTCGGGAAATGTCTTAAAGAGATAGCGGTGATAGCGAGCCTGCGCGAACCCACAGCCTGAGCCAACGACGATTAAGAGCGAGCTACTGAGAAACGTTACCCAACTGTACGTATGATTCGCCAGTAGTTGATAAGCGAGCGCCCCTACCCCACCGACCATGCAGACCAGTCCGATTGTCCCGGCAGGGAGAAGGATATGGGACCGGACATAGTAGCGAGCTTGCTCGTCGATCTTCTCCGGCCGCAAAACCGTCACAAGTTTCGGCATCGAGACAGTCTCCCAGGCAACAGGCTGAGGTCGAGGCTAAGGAAGCAGGTTAAGGTTGAGGTTAAGAAAGATTGAGTCTCAGAGCCTCGCTCTGCCTCAACCGCAGCCTTAACCTGCTTTCTAAGCCTCGGCCTTCTCCAGGAACGCGGTATCATACCATCCTTCCACGGTAGGTTATATGGAAGAAGAAAGGAGATTGAGCCTCTCTGTCCGGTCTAATCAGACAGGACGCTCAATCTCTCTGATTAGTGGAGATATTGTGGATGACAGGTCACTAACAGTAGGCAGCAGGCCTGGTTTTTATGGCATGAGCACTCATCGATATACTCAATGGCAAGGAGGTAGTCATCAATACCGAAACGCCTTTCGCAGAGAGAGGTTTCGGCTTCATCCTCATGGAGTGCTGCGGTGGAAAAGGCGACGGTGGGGCAGGCCATCAGCCCCCTCTTGTTCTGTGTCCACAAAAGATGTGTATGGCATGTGGATAAACATGTTGATGAGCGGCCAATTCCACGCCGTACCACGGAGCCTCACACAATGCCCAATCCATAGGCAGCATAATCCGTGCAATTTCATCGAGATGTATTTTTTCAAGAGAGGCTTGTATGCGGCATGAAAGCAGATTCCGCATAACCGGGACTATTCATTAGCGTCGAGCGTACAGAAGTGTGCAGACCGAGAGAACTAAGTTCAAGCGAGACTTGCGTGAGAAGCGGGACGAGCGAGACGAACGGCGGTTCAAGGTTCAAGGTTCCAGGTTCGATGTTCGATGTTTCTGGAACTTCGAACCCGGAACTTCGAACTTCTGATCGCGCCTATCGCCCTAGGCCTGCCCGTCGCGCGCTTGAGAAGCCGGCAAGATAGCACTGATGGCAGATCGCTCGACGCGACCGATATTACCCCACTGTTCTGCCATCGGAATCAATGCGTGAATCCTCGACTCGACCGTTCCCAATCGTTGCGCCAAGGTCGACGTTTTTCGATAGGCCGCAACCATGAGAAAAGATCGGAGCCCTTGCAAAAACATCGTGATCATCGTCGCCTGTACACGTCCGGCCAGATCGTAGAGGGCTTCAACCTGTTCGAAAATCGGATCGAGCTGAGACACCGTGACGAAATCCGTCGCCCCCTGCGCTCGTATATTTGCAAGAATAGAACTGATGACCGGAACCCGCCTACGAACTTCCTGCAGGAACTCGTCGTCGAGTCGGTCGAGTTCAGCTAAGATACGCCCGACGCCGGCGACATCGAGACGATCGGCCTCCCCTTCGGCTCGCTGAATCACCGCCTCCAACACATCCCGAGCCGGTTGCAGTGACCGGGCACGAGCTTGCTGCAAGTCGCGAAGAGCATGAATGAGCGGGACGCTGGGGTTCACGGTAAGCGGGGCCTGCAACTGGAGATCCGGAAGTCGCTCAGTCACAACGGCAGGAAGCGCTTGCGCAGAATCGCTCGCCGTTTCTACTGGAACGTCATCGATCCCGACAGAATTGTCCTCTTGGTCTCCTGCCAACCGGCGCACGGCCATAGTAATCCGATCCAACCCCGCCTGAAGCGACTGGAGCGCCGCCGACATCGCATGGGGCTCTTGGCGGCCCACATCATGGAGAATCGGAAGCAGATTCGAGGCCATCTGCTCGATAACCTGAAGCTGTACTGTCGACGCTGATTTGCCAAGATTCGTAATGCCATGCAAGAGAATCCCGTAGAGCTTCGGACGCACCGTTTCGTCGGTCCCTTCACCGAGCTGTTTCACCACCGTCTGAATTTGAGCCAGCCATTGATGCGCTTCAAGCGCGAATAACCCGATCACTTCCTTTTGGAAACTGGCATCCGCAAGATCCTGCGCAGGAGTCCGGACAGTCCCTCGATGCTCGCCAGACCGAGACGCAAATGCGTCTTCCGGCACAGGCGTTATGGACTCAACAGCATCTTTGATCGCACTCGCGAGAGAGTCCAAGCCATCCAAAAGCGCCGTAAATTGATCAGATGCCTGAGGGAGGGTATCTGATGCCTTCTCACACGTCTCATCTGCTGGAAACGATGCCCGTGCGACATCTGGCGGCTCCAGCGTTTCGATGATCGACACGAGCGGAGTGCAGCTCAGATCCATCTGCCGCCCATCCTGACCATAGGCCGTATCACTCTCGACCCAGACGACCGGCCGGAGTGGAAAGCGCGTATTGACGCGTATGACGGATCCGACTTCCCCGGTAGTCAATCGTACCGACGTTCCCAAGGGATACGCCGATAACTCCTGGATTAAGGTTTTGATGATTTCGCGAGGGAACGCTGTCCGTTCCGCCACCAATAATTCTCGCACCGCTTCGTGAGGAAAAAATCGGCGGCGATATCCGCGAGGGCTCACGAGGGCGTCAAAAACATCCACCAGGCCAATGATTTGGGCAAACTCATTGATCTGCCGTCCCTTCAGCTTGTTCGGATACCCCTGCCCGTTCCACCGCTCATGTGCCTGGCGCACCACTTGTGCCAGCCAGTCGTATTTCAATCCCGCCTTTTGAATTGCCTGATAGCCGAGTTCTGGATGTCGTTCAATCAACGCGCGTTCATCAGAGGTCAGCCGACCCGGTTTAGCGATCAGTGATTGCGGCACAGCAAAGAGACCGATATCGTGCAGGAGCCCCGCGAGGGCAAGCCGTTCCAGCTCTTTCCCATGATATCCCAGCCCCCCGCCGATCTTCGTCGCCAGAATCCCGACATTCGCGAGATTCGTAATCAGCGGAGGGCCTGCCGGACCACTCATAGCCTGAACGAGCAATCGGTCGCTTCTTTTGAGCGCCGCCACAACCTCCGTCGCCAGAGCAGCCAGGGGCTCTAAATCGAGTGCGTCTTGCCGCTGCACAGCAAGAGCCAATCCCGTCAATTGCTCCTGCGCTCTACGATACCAGTCGGCCGTGCTGTGTTCGTTCATTGCGTCAGACCGTTCTCAAATTAGCGCGATCCGAAGGCTGAAGCTGGGAAGGCTGAAGGTCGGAGTTCGATGCTCCGAGCACTTCCGCCGTAGACTTACCTTCAGCCTTCAGTCTTCCCCTCTGCCTTCGGCCTTCCCCTTTGGCCTTCAGTCTCGCTTTCGGCTTGCCGGGAGCATCTGATCAATCGTGGCACGTTGAGCCCGCCCATGCTCCACCCACAGGCGAATGGCATCTCCCATCATGCGCAGCCGCGACGTCACTGATTCTATCCGCGTGGCAGCCAGAAGCACGCGACGCTGCGTTACCATGGTCAGCAATACATGAAGTCCGCTAAAAAACATCATGGCCGAACCGGCATTCACCTGCTGCGCCTCTGCGCGCAGCCGCGCGACGTCTTGCAGAGAGGCTTCGAGGGCTACCATATGTGCGGAGAGCTCATCCCCGGCCATCTTGAGAAGGCGCATCTTCTTCATAATTTCTGGCACCCGCTCATCAATCGCTTTCAGAAACGACTCTTCCGCTTCGGACATCCGCGCAAGATATCCTTGAACGATTGTGGGATCGATACGTTTGACACCGGCCTGAATCTGCCCTTCCATCTGCTCGATCAGGCTCTGAATCACGTTGTGCCCGGATCCTGCATCGGAGGACTGTTTATTGTGGAGTTCCTGAAGCGTTTGCAGAAACTCACTGGGCGAGAGACCGGCTTCAACTGTCTCAACCGCCGCACTGCTCCCATCGTCGTCGAAGGAGATGCCCGTCGCCTGGGTCAATGCTGTATGGATCTGTCCCAGTTGTTTACAGAGCGAAAGAAAGTCCTGAACGGATCCCGCCTTCAGTGGATCCTGGAGGGCTTCGATAAACGGAAGCGCCGCGAAGCTGGCTTGCGTGACACCTGGAAGATCGATCGTGGCGGCAGAGCCTCCGAGACTCGTCACTCCTGCCGACATTGTACGAATCAGCTTGGCATGCCTCTCCTGCGCCGGACCCTGTTGCAGCTCGTCAAGAGCGTCATGAATGCTCTGAAGCCATTCGCGCGCTTCCTGAACAAAGAGAACGATCAGTTCTTTCTGGAAATCGTCTGTGTTGTCGGCAGCCATGATGTCAGTTCGTCACAATAGAGGCAATCCACGGAAAAGAATCGTACAGGATCAAGGCCGTCGTTTTCCGCTTCCCAACTGGGAAGCCAATCCAGCGATCTCGCCAAGCTTTCTTGCCATTTCTTCAAACCGTTTGGTGGCTAGCTCGGCCTCTTGTTCAGTTTCAACCATGCGCTTCGCGAGCAGGCTATTTCGTTCCCGTTCCATCTGAAGTAATGCTTCAAACTCATGGCTTTTCTGCAAAGCTGGCTCAGTCTCTGATGCGCGCGTGGCAAGAACCTTGGTTTTTTCCCGTTCAGCTGCGAGCGCTTGTTCTAAGCTGCCTGCTCGCACAGCAAGCTGCTCACTCTCGGCCACACGATGAGTCAAACCCCTTGTACGCTCTTGCTCCTGCACAAGCTGTTGCGACACTTGTTGGAAGCGAGCCGCCGTCTCTTCCATCTCGGTCATCTGTTCAACCAGTTGCTTAGCAGCCTGGCGCTCAGCCTGCAAAGCCGCCTCCAGCTCCCTCACACGCCCGCCCAGGCTTTCCGCCACAGCCGCTTGCATTTTGGCCTCAACGGTCTGCTCTCGTTCAACCTTGAGCAAGGATTCAAGCTCATGCAACCGAACGGTGGCACTTTCAACCTCTGCAAGTTGCTTCTTCAGCTGAGCAGTTTGCTCTCGTTCCTTAGCCAACAACGAGTCAAGCTCTTTAACACTGTCCAGCTGTTCTTCGAGTTGCACCACTCGCTGTGCGCTGTACGCCACGCGACCTCGTTCGATACGAAGCTCCTCTTCTAGTGATTGCACCCGTGTAACTGCTTGCCGGTGGGCCTCTAATTGATCCCCGCTCACACTTAAGCCTTGAATTGGCTCGATAGGTTCAATCACCTTCTCAGGCGTCTTTGCCACAGGCGTAGTAATACTTTGCCGCTTGGCCAACAGCTCGAGCACGCGGTCCTTGAGAGAGGTGCCTTGAAATGGCTTTTTCAACACCCCATCTGCGTGGCAAGATTCCGCCTGCTTCGTTACCTCATCATTCACGATGCCGGAGATCAAGAGCACCGGCGTGTTCGCCAACGCCCTCTGCGCTCGCACGAATGTGCACACCTCGTAGCCGCTTCTATCCGGCATAATCACATCTGATACGACCACGTCAGGTGTCTCTTTGGCCAAATAGGCTAGTGCCTCCTCACCGTTCGCAGCAAGAGTCACTCCAAATCCAGCTTCAGTCAGCAACCGTTCGGCAACTTTCCTCACCGCAATACTGTCGTCGGCAATCAACACTTTTGTCATAGTAACTGCCTTTCCTTCAGAGCTCTTACCGCGTGACGGTATCCTGTACCGCCCTTCCTAGCCTCTGTAATGCCACAATAGTCACATCGTTTTCACCAATCGTGACTGAGCCTAGCGACTCAATATCCCTTTCGCCATTCTGGCGAATCGACGCTGCATCCACCCTCGCGATAGCCGGCACATCGGCATCGATGCAGATGGCCATCGGCCCGTCGAGGTGGCGAGCCACCAAACACAGCAACGGATCTCCCTGCAATATGCGTCTCAGTCTGGCTGCCAAATCGTAGACCGGCATCACATATTTATCTCGCTTCAGCATGGCCT
>Ga0326726_10001011_pt1 | contig 26049 bp, 24 predicted proteins | sample MHFenrmetagenome_2_FD_207603 | JGI IMG/M metagenome (GOLD analysis project Ga0326726, IMG submission 207603) | Lab enriched peat soil microbial communities from Michigan Hollow, Ithaca, NY, United States - MHF15MN | ecosystem: Environmental > Terrestrial > Soil > Wetlands > Peat | place: USA... | reverse complement strand
CACGCCTTGGCCTAAGGTCGCATGTGCGACGCCTCCCGCTCCGTCTATCGTCGAGGTTCGTTGAATTCGGGGGGAGGGATGGCGCTGCAGCAGCACAAGCCGGCCAGCCTCGGGGCGAGAGAGACGCGCATCTCGGACGACCATCGCCGGATCGCACCGCGCCGCGCGACGTACGTCTACGCCGAGGGCACGCAAGCCGTGCCCGAGCAGGTCGCGGTGAAAGTGCTCGATGGCCGGTTCGCGATCACCGCGATCCTCGACATCCCGGCCGGCGGCGCCGAAGGCGTGATCATCTGCCACGGCAGCGCGCGCGGCGGACAGTCGCTGTTCATTCAGGGCCGTCGCGCGTACTACGCGAACAACTACCTCGGCGTCGTCGAGCTGCGCGTCGAGTCCGGCGAAGACGTGCCGGACGGCACCGTCTGCATTCGCTTCGAGTTCGAGGCGAGGAGCCGGCGGGATCTGACGCAGGACATCGGCGCACCCGGCATCGGGCGGCTGTTCTTCGACGAGCGCGTGGTGGGCGAGCGGGCGCTTCCGGTCACGATACCGCTCGCGCTCGGGCGAGGCGCCGTGCTGACGACCGTGGGCCGAAACCCGGGCTCGTCGGTGTCGACGATCTACGAGCCGCCGTTCCCCTTCACGGGAACGATTCGTTCGGTGATGTACGACCGCCTCGACAGCGCCGTGCGTCCACCGGCCGAGGAGCGCCCGGCGACGGTGCGACGCCCGCGGCCGGCGCGCTGAGCGCTCACCGGAGAGACCGATGACCGTCACACATCCGGTCGGCCACCACGGGTGGATCGGCACCGAGACCGTCGAGACACCGTTCGGCGAGTTCGAGTTCGTGCAGGGCTATCCGACCGCCGACTCGGCGCGGAAGCTCGCCGAGCTGCGCACGCTCACCCGCGCGCTCGAGGTCTACGCCGAGCAGATGCCCGCCGTCTCGATCTTCTGCATCCGCAAAGGGCTCGCCGAGTTCGGCGCGCGCTCGTCGCACCAGGTCGTCATTTGGAAAACGCTCATGGATGCGCGGACCGTGCTCCTCACGGGGAACTCGGAAACGGTCTACGCATTGGCCTTTCTCGACCTCCGGCGCGACGGTCCCACCGTGCTCGACGTCCCGCCGGCCATGCTCGGCGCGGTCAACGACATGTGGCAGCACGAGCTCGCGGGCATCGGTCCGACCGGCGTCGACAAGGGCAAGGGCGGAAAGTTCCTGCTGCTGCCGCCAGACTATCAAGACGGGATTCCGCCCGGATGCTTCGCCGTTCGGTCGAGAACCTACGGCGTCATGGTCGGCGTCCGCGGGTTTCAGGTCAACGGGAGGCCGGACAAGGCCGCCGCCTTGATGGAGACGATCAAGATCTACCCGCAGGACCGGGCCAACGACCCGCCGGCGATGGACTTCCTGGACGCCTCCGGACAGGCGATCGACACCGTGTTCCCGGATTCATACGAGTTCTTTGAAGACCTCGCGCGGCTGATCGACCAGGAGCCGGCGGGTGCGGTGTCGTCGCACGAGCGCTTCGCGTTGGCGACGCTCGGCATCGAGAAGGGGCGGCCCTTCCGTCCCGACGACGGCATGAAGCGGCTGCTGGACGACGCGGCGCGCCTCGGCTCGGCGATCGCGCGCGCCAACACGTTCGCCTCGACCGACCCGGATCGTGTGGTCTACCGCGACCGGCGCTGGGAGTGGGCGTTCATCGGCGGCAGCGCATCCTGGGACTCGCAAGGGTACGTCAACGTCGACCGGCGCGCCGCGTTCGCGTACGCCGCGATCGGCATGTCACCGGCGATGGTGGCCCGCGGGGTCGGAGCAGGGTCGCAGTATCTCTGGACGATGCGCGACGCGTCCGGCGAGTATCTCGACGGCGGGCGGACCTATCGTCTCCGGCTGCCGCCCAACATCCCGGTCGCGAACTTCTGGTCGGTCGTGGCGTACGACGCCGAGAGCCGGTCGATGATCGAGAGCTCCCGGCCGTATCCCACGGTGAGCCAGTACACGGGACCCGACCTCAATTCGGACGGCTCGGTGGATGTGTACTTCGGGCCACGCGCGCCGCGCGGCAGGGAGAAGAATTGGATCGAGACGGTGGAGGGCAGGGGATGGTTCGCGATCCTGCGCTTCTATGGTCCCGCGCAGGCGTTCTTCGACAGGACGTGGAAGCCCGGCGACGTCGAGGTGGTCGACTAGAGAAGGCTCGGCCGGATGCTTCGCTGAAGTCCGGCGATCGACGCCAACTGGGCGGGAGCGAGCGCGGGCCCGCCCGGCTCCATGGCCTGCTCCCGCGGCAGCAACAGGTGGAACGTCGCGCCGCGATCGGGATTGTTGACCGCCCACATCCGCCCGCCGTGCGCGTTGACGATCGATCGGCAGATCGCGAGTCCGAGGCCGAGGCCGTGCTCCTTGGACGTGACGAACGGCTCGAACACGGTCTCGACCGACTCGCCCGAGATGCCCGTTCCACGGTCGGACACCGAGATGCGCACCGCCGCGCCCTCGTCGGACGTCGAGATGGCGAGCGTCCGCTCCGGGGGACTGTTATCCGCCATCGCGTCGCACGCGTTGACGATGAGATTCAATACGACCTGTTGCAGCTGCACGCGGTCGCCAGGGACCGCGGGCAGCGACGCGGCGAGCCGCGTGGTGACCCGCACCTCGCGCTGAATGAGATCGCTGTGCGCCAACTCGAGCACTTCGCTCACGATCTCGTTGGCGACGACCTGCTGCGGTCCGACGTCGCCCTTGCGGATGAGCGCGCGCACGCGGTGAATGACGGAGCCCGCACGGAGATCGTCGGCGACGATGTCGTCGAGGATCGCGCGGAGCTCGGGCACATCGACCCGGTCGCGTAGGAGCATCCGCTGCGCGGCGCGCGCGTTCGCGAGAATGGCCGTGAGCGGTTGGTTGAGCTCGTGTGCCAGCGCGCCGGACATCTCGCCCACCACCGCCACGCGGCCGAGGTGCGCGAGTTGGCGGCGCTGCGCCACGATCTCGTGCTCGGCGCGGCGTCGCTCGGTGATGTCACGGATGAGCGTGATGAGACAGGGCTCCCCGCCCACGTCGATGTTCTCGGCGGCGAGGACGGCGCGGAGCGGCTCGCCGGCGCGATTCCGCATGTCCATCTCGAGCTCGCGCACGTATCCCTGCGACGCCATCAGCTCCTTCAGGCGATCGCTGTCGGCCTGGTGCGTATAGATCCGCAGCTCGTCGATCGTTCGGCCGATGGCCTCGGAGCGCGAGAGTCCGAACATCGCCTCCCAGCGTTCGTTGATCTCGATGATGCGGCCCTCGGGAAGCCGCGCGATCGAAATGGCGTCGGGGCTGGCGCGGAACGCCTTCGCGAAGCGCTCCTCGGTCGCACGCAGGGCGCGCTCGGCGCGGACGCGCACGTCGATCTCGGCGCGCAGCGTGGCGTTCGCGCGCGAGAGCTCGACGGTGCGCTCGGCCACCCGATGCTCGAGGTCCTCGTAGAACGGGCGCAGCTTCGCTTCACTGTCGCGCAGCGCCTGCTCGGCGCGCTTGTGGTCGTCGATGTCCGTCGCCGTACCGCACCACCGCACCACGGCGCCCGATTCGTCGAACACCGGGAGGGCCCGGTTGAGGTGCCACCGGTACGCGCGGGCGTGCACGGACCAGAGCCGCTTCTCGGTTTCGTGCGGGCGACGAGCGGCGACGCTCGCGGCCCACGATTCGATGGACGACGCGCGGTCCTCCGGATGCACGATCCGCATCATGCTGTCGTCCGTCAGGATGCCGGGAGGCGTCCCCGTGAGCTCGTACCACTTGCGGTTGAAGTAGTCGATCTCGCCGTCGGGCCGCGCGGTCCAGACGATCTGCGGCATCGCGTCGGCAAGCTGGCGGAACCGCGCCTCGCTCTCGCGCAGCGCCACTTCGTCCTGCCGCGCGCCTTCGGCGCGCCGTCGCTCGGTGATGTCGGCGAGGACGCCGAGCATGCGAGTGCCAAAGGTGGACGTATCTTCGACGACCTTGCCCTTGCTCAACAGCCAGTGGATCTCTCCGTCGGGCTGCAGTGTGCGGAACTCGACCTCGCAGGTCTCACCCAGCTGGATCGCGCGCGCCAAGGCGGCCTGCAGCTGTGGCCGGTCCTCGTCGATCGCCAAATCGGCGAACTGCCGGCGATCGACGTCGCCCCCGCCGTTCCTGACGCCGAGGATCTCGCGTGACTTCTCGGAGAGCGTGCCGCGGTTGTTTCGAATGTCTAATTCCCACGTGCCGATCTGCGCCGCGCTCAGCGCGAGGTTGAGGCGTTCTTCGTTGCGCCGAGCCTCGTCCTCGACTCGCTCGCGCTCCCGAATGACGGCCGCGAGCGCCAACAACGGCACCGACGTGAGAATCAGGAAGAGTTGGACGGCGAGCACGTTCTCGGTCGACCGGTGCGCGAACGGTCCCTGGCCGTTGATCGCTCCCCAGATCGAGAGGATCGCGAAGATGAAGAGGCACCCGCTGGTGCCCGATGGGCCGAAGCGCACGGCTCCCCAGAGCAACAACGGCAGCGGCGCGTAGAGCAGAGCGGGCGTGGTGTTCCCGGCCGCCGGCGAGCGGGCAAACACGGCGGTGCAAACCACAAGCAGGCTCGACGCGAGCACCGCGCCTTCCAGCGCGCGCATCGGTGGAATGTCGCGCATGCGGGCGACGCCGCGGTGGCCCCACGAGACGATCATGGGCACGAACGCCAGAATCGCCAGGACGTTCGAGAAGAAGCGGATGCGCCAGATCTCCCAGTAGGTACCGGCGCCCCACGCATTCAGCTTGACGAACGCGACGTCGAGAAAGGAAGAGAGGAAGGGGGCGACGATCGCGCCGAACACCACGAAGTTGCCGACGCGCCGGACGCTGTCGAACCGGATTGGGCCGTCGGCAAAACGGCGAATGCAGGCCGCGCCGATCAGCGCCTCGCAGCTGTTGCTGATGAACCAGCACAGCGACATCGCGAACGGAACGCCAGTCTCCCAGTTGGCCAACAGATGGACGGGGAACGTCGCGGCGAAGATGTACGGCCACGAGGCGAGCGGCGCGATGAGCAGCGCGCCGAGCAGAATCGCGTTCGGAGGCCAGAGGGTCGAGACCGCCTGTTCGCGCGCCGTGAGGATGAAGCCGATTCTGGCGCCGGCGTAGTAGCCGATCGCCACGGCGATCGCCGTCAGCCACACGCTTTTCGACGCCGGACGCATCCAGGCGATCCGGCGCATTCCGCCGATGATCGCCCCGGTGATGCCGCCTTGCATCGGAGGCGCATACACGGTCGAGCGTGTATCCGACCGCGCCCCGCCGCGCTCGATGGTGTGCTGAGCAGTCCGAACACGATCGGCTCGCGTGGACAAACGAACCTTCCCTCTCATGAACGAGCGATCCGTGGCGGCGACGCGCCCAGGCGAGCGGGCCACCATCAGCATCTTCCAATAGAGGGCGTTTTCGCTCGGGCGCCACCCCATTGGACTTTGGTCCAACGCTTGTCCGGTTTTCGCGCGGCCGTGCCCGCTCTCGAACGACGTCGATCGCGTCCTCACCGTTCTCTCGGGCACGACGTCGTGCAACGTAGAGTCTGCGGCGGCGTGGGGCAGGAGGCAAGGAGGCCGGATGTCACCAAGAGCCAATGCCGCGCGCGCGACATCGCCGGTAGCCTGCGCGGGATGATCTCCGCGACGGTGTAATGTTCGCGCTTCGGGCGAGCCTCGCCCTCCTGGTGTTCAGCGTCGGCCTCACCGCGTCCGCGGGCGACGCGTCATTCCTCATCCGCCGGCCCGGCCTGTTCGCGCGATCCGTGCTGTCGATGAACGTGATCATGCCGTTGCTCGCGCTCTGGATGGCGGTGGTGCTGTCGCTCAATCCGGCGATCGAGCTCGCGCTCATCGCGCTGGCCATGTCGCCGGTGCCGCCATTTCTGCCACTCAAGACGGCAAAGGTTGGCGGCGGAGCCTCCTACACCGTGTCGTTGCTGGCGATGGAGTCGTTGTTGTCGATCGTCCTCGTTCCCGTCACGGTCTGGGCGTTCGGCGCCCTGTTCGGGCGATCGGTGTACGTCGCGCCGCGCGTCATCGCACGGATCGTCGTCACGGGCATTCTCCTGCCCCTGGCGGCCGGTGTGGTGGCGCACGTGCTCTGGCCACCGGCCGCCCGTCGAATCGCGAGGGTCGTTCGCGCGATCGCGATCGCGCTGCTCCTCGTGGGGGTCGTGCCGCTGGTTGTGCGGGCGTGGCATCCGATGGTGTCGCTGATCGGTGACGGCACGATCGTGGCGATCCTCGTCCTGACCCTCGGCGGACTCGGCGTGGGGCACGTGCTCGGCGGGCCCGAGCCGACGCACCGGCCGGTGCTCGCGCTCGCGACGGCGACGAGGCATCCCGCAGTGGCGCTCGTCATCATCACGACGGCATTTCCCGACGAGCGTTTGGCGCCGGCCGCGGTGCTGCTCGCCCTGATCATCACCGCGCTCGCGTCGCTGCCCTACATGTCGTCGGTCAGGGGCGAGACCGAGCCGCGCGGCGAGCGGCAGCTCTTCGCGCCCTCCGGACGGGTGTATTCGCCGGGCAGTCGCTCAGCGCATCACCGGCCGGCGACGGCCATTCCGGCGCGTCGGCGGCGCGATCGACGACCCTGAGCCGCGACGCCGCGGCGCGCCGGCACACGCGCGATCCGATTTCCGGGGTCGGGTCGCGCGTGTACGGTGTTCGCGTTTCTGCATGATTGACTGGACGTGGTCACCGGTTCGGCTTCGCGACGGGCACGCCGTCGCCGCGCGGAACGAACGCGGGCGAGACGTTGTCGATGCATCCCGTGGGCGGCGCCTCGGTCGGCCGCTGCAGGAAGGACTCGACGACGAGCGCGGCGCAGGCGGTCACGAGCGGTCGCGTGAACGCGACGTGTCCCACCTTCGCGAAGTGCACGCGCTGCGCGCGACTGAGCGTCTTCGCCGCCTCGTCGGCGAGCTCCGCCGGCGTCTGTGCGTCGTAGCCGGAGGACATGAGGAGCACGGGCACGTCGCTCGTCACCGGCGCGATCGCTTCCGGGCCCTCAAACGGCACGTCGAGCGCATCGCAGAGCCGGCGGTCGCCGCCCTTCGGCTCGCCCTTCGGCCGGTCGCCGCACAGGGCGACGTACTGCACGAGCGGCGACACTTCGCGGGCCGTCGTCTGCAGCGACGGATCGATTGCCGCCGCGAGCAGCACGCGCGGTGAGAGGTCGTCGATCAGCGTATCGTGCGCCGCGAACTCCACGATGATGCGCGGAATGCTGGCGCGGACGTCCTCGGAGGTCGCGGCGACGCCGAGCACGCTGAGCACGGACGCGCCCGATACTTCGATGGTGCGCCACTCGCCCACGACCGGATAGTGCGCCGTGCGCCGGATCGGAACGGCGGTGGTCGCCGAGAGGTTGGCGACCGCCTGCGGCAGATCGCCGTACTGCGCGGCGCAGATCGCGTCGGCTTGGCATTCGTCGACGATGTGGTCGACGATGCTCCGGCCGATGCGCGCCATGTACGTCGAGTCGAGCACCTGCGGCGCGTTGGGCGGCGCGATACCGTCGAGCACTGCCGCTGCCGCCATCTCGCGGTGCCGCTCGAGGAACTGCAGCGACTCGTGGCTGCCGTACGACGCCCCGAACAGAATGATCTTGTCGTAGTGCAGGGCCTTCGCGACGTCGGCAATGTCGTCGACCGCTTCGCGCGTGACGAAGTTGCGCGGATCGATGCCGTGAGCGCGCAGGTCACGGGCGACGCGCGCGAGCGAGTCGCGCAGCGGCGCAACGGCGAGCTCGCGCCGGCTGCGCGGCTCGAAGAGAATCGTGCCGAGGTCCGGCGTCGCCCGGCCGTACGTGGGCGAGAAGCCGCGATGGTCGAACGCGATGATCGGACGTTCGCGGAGCAGCATCTGGCCGGTCGACGTGTTCAATAGGACGCGCTGCACGGCGTCGATCGCCGACTCCCCCGGACCGCCGGGAAGGAACACCACCGGCGTGCCGGTCGCTCCCGGCAGCGCGTAGACGACGACCGGCAGCACGACGGCGACGAGCCGAGCATCATTCGGCTTCCGCCGATTCTGCGGGACGGTCACCGTTCCGCACTTGACGGCGTCGGCCGGAACGCCTTTGGCGCTGCCCCACATGGCCGTGCACGGCGCCTCGACGAAACGCGGCGTGCTTGCGGCGCCAACACTGCCTGCGGCGGACCGCGGGCTCGGCGCATTCTGCGAACTTTGCGAACTCTGCGCATTCAGGACCGATGCGCCCACAACGATCGTGCACGCGAACGCAACCGGCGTCCGCTCCAACCTCCCCCACCCCCGCCCCCGCCCCATGACTCCCACCTCGACAGCTGGGCGCGGCACGACCACGGCGACCATCGCGCGGACCGAGCGCGCCGACACCGCAACGTCGGCCCGGGGGACGACACTCTCCATTGGCCGTTGAGCCAACACGAACCGGCACGAACACACAGCGCGACGGTGGACCATAAGTCCACTGACGACACGCGCGCGACGCGGCGCACCATTCCCGGCGATGTCACTCGCGAGCGCGAAGGCAACGATCGTTCGTGTCGTCGGAGCGGCCATGGTGTCGGCGTGGCCGATCGCGGCCGTCGCGCAGGCAGTGCGGCTGCCGCCGCCGACTGTGACCTACACGCCGGGCGAGCGCGGCAGGGTCACGGGGCTGATCCTGAGGCGCGACGGTGACGAGCTGCTCGTGAAGGACGAGACGACGAGCCAGTTGAGCATGGTGACCATCACCCCGAGCACGAACATCAGCTCGCCCTCGGGGCTTCTGAATCTCGAGCGGACGGCCCAGCCGCCGTCGACGCTCATCGCGGGACTCATCATCGCCGTGCGCGGCACCGGGGGACCAGGCGGCAACCTCATCGCCGAGCGGATCAGCTTTCACAAGAGCGCGCTCCGCGTCGCGACGCAGATCGCCGCGGGTGAGGTGGTGCTCAAGGCGCAGCAGCGACAGACGGCGGCGATGGCCGCGGCGAATCGCGACAGCATCGCCCAGGCGAAGCTGCGAGTGCGGGACAGCCTGAGTGCGGTGAACACCAGGATCTCCAGCATCGACGCGTACGACCTGCGGGTCCGCGGGACGGTGAACTTCGCTGCGAACAGCGCCGAGCTCTCCGAGGAGGCGAGGGAAATCCTCGACGACCTGGTGGCGAAGAGCCGGAACCTCGAAGGCTACGTCATCGAGGTTGCGGGCTACAGCGACGCCACGGGCTCCGCGACCGCGAACCAGGTGTTGAGCACGCGGCGCGCCGAGGCCGTGGTCGAGTACCTCACCATGGAGCACGCGATCCCGCTCCGGCGCATCGCCACGCCAACGGGCTTCGGGGCGGCGCGCGCCGTGGCCGACAACGACACCGCGGAGGGACGGGCGCTCAACCGCCGGGTGGAGGTGCGTGTTCTCGTCAGCCGTGGGCTGCGCTCGCCGCCGAATCCATAGTGTGGCGTCCAGCGGTGTGCCGTCCAGCGCCGCGATGACGCCGCGACGACGCGGCGCATGCGACGTCCGGCCCATGGGCGAAGGTCCAATGTCTCACGGCGTCGGTCGCGCGCACTTTCGAGGAGGAAACACGCGGGACGTCGTCGTGAGTGATCACCGCGGCCACACCGCAGCACTTCGGGAACGTCATGCCACGCTGCATCACTGAGCCATCGCCGATGAGTTGGGGACGCAGTGTGGAGCCGCTTCTTGCGGCAGGGAGACGAGGCCTGCTCGCCGCCACGGCGGTCATCTCGACGCCGTACGTCGCTCTGCCGCAAGCGGCGGTTCCCGTTCCCCGGTGACGCCGGCGCCGCCGGCGCTCATGAGCACGTGCACCACGTCGTTCCTGTCGCCGACGGCCCGCGTCATGGCTCACGGTGACACATGTTTTCCCGAAGCATCGAGGTTCCGAGGTTCATGCTGCGCACACCACATCTACGACTCACGCTTCCGTCGACCGTGCTGGCCGCGGCCGTCGCGCTTTCCGGGTGCTATCACTCGACGCGACTCGCCGCGACGTGGCGCGATCCCGGCGCCGGGCCCATTCATTTCCGCCAGCCGATCGTCGTCTTCGTCTCGAAGGACAACGTGTTTCGCCGCACGATGGAGGACAAGCTCGCGTCTCACTTCGCGAACGCGGTCCCGTCCTATCGCGTGCTCTCGGACGCCGACATGACCGACGGGACGAAAGTGCTCCATCAGCTCGACGAGAGCGGATATGACGGCGCGGTCATCATGGACGTGGTCAACGTCGCCAATGTCGTGACGTACACCCCGGGCACGTACTGGTACGGCCCGCCCTACTATACATTCGCCGGATACTGGGGCACGGCGTGGGGCTATCCGTACGACCCGGGCTACGTGTCGAATGACGTCGTCGTCTCGATCGAGACGCAGATCTACGATTTGCGAAAGGACAAGCTGATCTGGGCCGCGCGCAGCGAGACCACGGATCCCAAATCCGTCGGCAAGCTCGGCGACTCCGTCATCAAGCACGTGATGCAGGAGCTGCGCAAGGAAGGGTTGGTCGCGTTGTTGTGCGGCGGATCGGACCTGTGCCGCACCGTGGCGCACAGCCACTGACGCGCGCGATCGTTCTCGGAGGCCTCGCGGGTACGTGGTGGTTGACCGGAGCGCGCGTCGGACGTGCGCAGGCGTCGGACACGACCCGCGGCGGCCATCCGAGAACCTGGAACTACGCGGAGAGCAGCGCCGGCTCGGCGCGCCTCGAGATCGCGGTCCTGTATGATGTGAGCGGCTACGGCCAGAACCACACGAGCGCGTCGCAGGTCGGCGCGCTCGCAACGGTCGGGCGGGTTCGCACGGACCGGGTCATCGTCGAAGGGACGATCGGTCGGTCCCACCCGTGGCGGTATCTCTTCTCCAGCGACTACGACGGCCTCAAGGCCGACCAGAAAACGGCGTTCACCGTCAACGACCTCGCCGTGAGCATCCCGCTCGGCACGGTGGCGTGGCTCGCCATCGGGCGGCAGAAGGAATCGATCTCGCAGGAGATGCTCGCTAGCACGCGCACGCTCCCGCACGTCGAGCGATCGGCGGCGGTGCTGGCGTTCATTCCCACGCGCAACGACGGCATTCGCCTGTGGGGCACCGTGTCGACCGCGTCGCGTGGTCGCGGCGGCTGGACGCTCGGCGTCTTCAACGATTTTCTGTTCAACGGCCTGTCCCTGTCGCAGAACGGCGAGCAGGTGTCGGGGCGCGCGTTTTGGGCGCCCTTCGTCAGCGATGACACGCTGCACATCGTGCAGCTCGCGCTGAACGCGCGGTGGACCGACGACCAGAACGGCACGGTCCGATTCAAGGCAAAGCCCGAAGTCGACGAAGCCCCCGACTTCGTGAACACGGGAAAGCTCGATGCCCCGGGCGCAACGTTGGGCGACGCCGGTGTCCTGCTACAGCAGGGAAGCGTCTCGCTGACGGCCGAGGCGCTCCCCGTGCGCGTGAGCGGCGCGCAGCCGCGTGCGTTGGGATTCAGCGGGAGCTACGTGGAGCTCGCGTGGCGCCCGCGAGGCGAACCTCGCTCGTACGACGAAGAGACCGGATCGCTGGGACGCGTTCGCCTGGGAAAGCACCGCGTCGCCGTCGAGCTCGGGGCGCGATATACGCACGTCGATCTCTCGGACCGATCGGTGGACGGCGGGGTGTTCGATCGTTCGAGCTTCGGTGTCACGTGGTACGGCCCGCACGACCTCCGCGCGCAGATCGACTATGGCTACGCCACGTTGAACAAGGGCGGCGTCGTGGGGCGCACGCAGCTCGTCACGACGCGGTTCCAATGGGAGCTGCGCTGACACCCCCGCCGCGTGGATCGCGGCGGACGCGGTGCGTCAGGGGCGCCGCCGATGCGAGGGTCGCCCGCGCGGCACGCAGCTCTCGGCATACCAGCGGCCGCCGATGACCAGCGCGGCCACGAGCACACGCCAGAGCACGGAGGCATGGAAGAGTCCGGAAACAGGCGCAGACATGATGACTCGAGCCGCTCACACGCGATGACTCCTCAACGAATAGAGCGCCGCGGGGTGCTGAACCATTGGACGGACTGCCCATGAGCGCCCTCGAGACGGTGACCGCCGTCGTCCATGCCGGGGCGGAATGGACGCGGCTCGGGCTCGAGACCGCGGGCGCGCTGACGATCGCGATCGGCGCGATCGCCACGATCGTCACGATGGCGTGCCAGGTGGTCGCGCATGAACACGTCAGCTTCACGAGCGCGCGCTTCGGTCTCTCGCGCTACCTCGCTCTGGCGCTCGAGTTTCAACTCGCCGGCGACGTGCTCGAGACGGCGATCGCGCCCGAGTGGGCGAAGATCGGCCAACTGGCGGCGATCGCAGCGATCCGGACGGCGCTCAACTACTTCCTGAGCCGTGAGATGTCCGCCGAGCGAGGAGAGGTCAGCCGCGCGGCACCATGAACAGCCGGACGATTCCGACGAGCGTCGCTGTCCGGTTGCCTCACGGCGTCGGGCGAACGACGCATCGAAATCCAACGTGCGACGTCGATGTATCGACGGCCTCGGGAAATCGGGCCGCCGGGCGATATCGCTGGCAATAGTTCGGGGCGCAGAGGTGTGAGCCGCCCTTGAGCACGCGGCGCGGAATCCTGATGTCGCGCATGCAGCGGTCGATGCTCTCGAGCATCGTGCCGCCGCGCGGGTTGCGCGGGACGCAGCAGTGCTTGGCTGCGTCGGCTGTGTGGGAGGGGCGGTACCAGTCCATCGTCCATTCCCAGACGTTGCCGATCATGTCGTACAACCCGTAGCCGTTCGGTGGAAACGCCCCGACCGGCGACGTTCCCTCCCATCCGTCGATGAGCGTATTCTCATGAGGAAAGCGACCCTGCCACGTGTTCGCCATCGGCCGCCCGCCGGGCATCAGCTCCTCGCCCCACGCGTATGTCGCGCCATCGAGGCCGCCACGGGCGGCGAACTCCCACTCGGCCTCCGTGGGAAGCGACTTGCCCTCCCAGCGGGCGAACGCTTCCGCGTCGGCGAACGTCACGTGGACGACGGGATGCCGGGACAGCCCATCGAGCGAGCTACGCGGCCCTTGTGGGCGTCGCCAGTCGGCGCCGAGGACGAACCGCCACCAGTTCCCGATGTCGGACATGTCGACCGGCCCGCCGGGGCGCACGAAGACGAGCGATCCCGGATACAGGAGCTCGGCGATCGCGCCGGGATAGTCGGCGGGATTGGGCGGCAGCTCGGCAAAGGTCGTGTGGTGGGTCGCCGCGGCGAAGGCGGCGAACCGGTCGTTGGTGACCGGCGCGCGGTCCATCCAAAAGCCGTCGACGACGACGCGATGGACGGGGCGCTCCTCCGGGTAGTGCGCGTCCGACCCCATGCGAAACTCACCGCCGGGAATCCACACCATGTCTGGCGCGGGCGGATCGCCCGGGGGCGTGAACGTCCCGCGGTCTGGGCCGATCGCCCGCTCGACGGTGCGCGCGCCACGACTCGGCATCACACCCTCGCGTCGGTCACTCGGTCACGAGCCGCGAACGGCGCCCAGCGCGTCGGTGAGCACGTTCGCGGAAAGCGGCTTCACCAGATGCCGGTCGAACCCGCCCGCCTCCACACGCGCGCGGATCTCGTCCGTGCCCCATCCCGTCATCGCGATCAGATACGTGTCGCGCGTCTCGGGCATCGCCCTCATTCGCTCGGCGACGCCGAAGCCGTCGAGGCGGGGCAGGGAGAGGTCGACGAGCGCGGCCTGAGGACGGAATTCTGTGGCGCACGCCAGCGCTCCGAACCCGTCGAACGCGAGGCTCACGGTGAATCCGAGCGCCTCGAGCAGACGGCCGACGCTGAGCACGCAGTCGACGTGATCGTCGACCACGAGGACGCGCAACCGCGCCGCGCGTCCGAGCCGTCCGGCGTCCGGCGCGGCGATCATGCCACGTCACCGGTCATCGGCGCCAGCCCGTTTTCGCCGTCGGCATCGGCGTGCGTGCGCGATGCGCCGGGACGAGGCGTTCCGACGCCGGCGAGCAACAGCCGCGTCGACGGCAGGTCGCGTCCCCACGGCGCGCCGCGCTCGAGGCGCCAGTGCGAACCGAGCAGATGAAAGGTCTGCCGGTGCTGCGGCTCTTTCCGCAGATAGACCGTGCCGCGCCCGCTGAGGATGGTCGGCGGAAGCCGGTGCACCCAGTCGCGGAACTCGATCCCGTCGACGGCGGCTTCGGTGACGAGACACCAGGAGCGATGGAGCTCCCCGCGCGGCGACCGGCCGCCGCGCAGGGGTGCGTGTCCGTGCGCACGCACGGGCACGTAGTCGGGCGTCCACTCGGCGACGACGGTGCGTCCGTCGACCGCGTCGGGACCGTCGGGCGCGCCGAGGAGCAGCGACGGCGAGATGCGACAATGGTCGCACCACACGACGCGTACGCCTGGGGCGAGCCGCTCGAGCACGCGCTGCGCGACGTCGGCCTCGTCGTCGCCGGCGAGATCCACCTTGTTCAACAGCACGACGTCGGCGACGCGCGCGTGCTCGCGCAGCTGCGTTTCCGCGGCCGAGTCGCCGCTGCTCTGGCGAAGGCTCGTCGCGTCGAGCACGACGATCGTGCCGTCGAGGCAGTAGCCGGGCATGTAGCCATACCCGCTGAGCCGGCGCGGATCGGTCCAGCCCGCGCTGTCGAGCAGTACGTGCTCCGGACAATCGCGCTCTTCCGTGAGCGCGGCGAGTGCCGTCGCGCCGTCGTCATCCGCGATCACGCAGACGCAGCCGTTGTGCAGCACGATGCGATGGCCGTCGCGCCGCGCGATCATCGACGGGTCGATGGCCTCATCGTCGGCGATGATGGCGGCGAGGCGCCGTCCGGCGGCGCACTCGAGCAGATGCTTGACGAGCGTCGTCTTGCCGGCGCCCGGGGCGCCGCCGACGACGGTCAGGGATATACGAGAATGCTGATCGACCGAAGCGTGATTGCCGCGCATGCTCCGCCTCGATAGGAACACGGGTGAGTCTCGACGTCCTCAGGAGGTTGCCCGGCGTGGGCCGCGAATCCTATTGGCCTTAGAGCCAATGCTAGCCGCGCCGTCTTCACCGCAAACTCGTTGCTCATGGAGCTCGATGATGTGTCGATGTTCGGCGCCGGTGCCGTGCGTCCGAGCGAGCTCACGCTGCGGCGTGCGCGGAGCAACCTCGAGCGAGCGTCACGATTGGCGCTCGTCGGCGAGTTGGTCACGGCAGTCACTCACGATCTGCGGCAACCGCTCACGGCCATCGAGATGAACATCTCGGCGGCGACGGCGTTGCTCCGCCGATCCGCGCCGGCGATCGACGACGCGATCGCCGCACTCGATGACGCGCTCTCGCAGCAACGCCGCATGGGCGATACGCTGCAGACGCTGCTCGATCTCGTCGCGCACCGCGATCCGCGTCGCGAGCGCTGCGACGTCGGCGACGCGGTTCAGGACGTCGTGACGCTGGTGCAGGGCGACTCGCTCGCGCGGCACGTGCCGGTGGAGCTGGCGATCGAAGCTGACGCCACGGCCATCTCGGGCGATCCGGTGCTCGTGCGCCAGGCGCTGCTCAACATACTCACCGACGCGCTGGAAGCCACGTCGCTGAGCGAGCGGAAGGACGCGCCGATCCGGATCGAGACGCGCCGCGCCGGCGCCGTCGTCGAGATTGCCGTGCGTCACATGGGCGTGCGCGCCGACGGCGCTGGGCTCGACGATTGGGGTCTCGCGCTGGCGCGCTCGGTCGTCGCGGCGCACGGGGGGACCATCGCGCTCACGGGCACGGCCGAGGCGGGCGTCTCGGTGACTACGACGTGGCCGCTCCATGCGGGATGACGCGCCGCTCGTCGCCGTGATCGACGACGACGAGGCCACGTGCCGCGCGGTGGCGCGCTTCCTCGGCGCCGAGGGCTATCGAGTCCGGACATATACGACGGCGCGCGAATATCTGGACGAGACCGACGTCTCGAGTCCAGCATGCGTGCTCCTCGACATCCGGATGCCCGGGCTCGACGGGCTCGATCTGATCCGCACCATGCGCGACGGCGGAGGCGACGTGCCGGCGGTGTTCATGACGGGCACCGGCGACATCCCGACGGTGGTCGAGGCGATGAAGGAAGGCGCGCTCGATCTGCTCGCCAAACCGTTCTCGGCCACCACGCTGTCGACGGCCATCGCCGCCGCCACCGACTCGGGACGGCGCGTGCGCGTGGAGCGGCGCGCGTTGGCCGACGTGTGGCGGCGCCTGGAGCGACTGACGCCGCGCGAGGCGGAGGTGTGCGCGCTCGTGGCGTGCGGGCTCCTGAACAAGCGCGTCGCGGCGCGGATCGGCACCAAGGAGAAGACGGTCAAGGTGCACCGCGGCCGGGTGATGCAGAAGCTGCAGCTGACGTCGATCGCGGAGCTGATCCGGCTGGTCGACATGGTGCAGGCCGAGCGATCACGTCACTCGATCAAGCTCGACGGCATCGACGTTCTCCGGCCGCGGACGGTGGACATCATCATCGAGGTGCTGTCGCGCGAGCGCGACACAACCGCGCCCCCGGTCGCCGAGCCCGTGGACCAACGGTCAATGCCTCGCGCGTAGCTGGCGGCGGTAGGATGGCAGTACACCACCCAGCAGTGAGGCGGTCAGCATGTTCACCGAGACGAACGGCGCGTGGCCGCTTCCGACGCGAGAGCTGATGCCGGCGCTCGATCTCGTGCTCTCGCTGTCGCGAGCGGACATGGCCGTGCTGCTGCTGCACGACGAAACCGCCGGTGCGCTGCTGCCGGCGCTGGGCCAGGGTATGACCGACGATCAGATCGCGCTCGTCGGAGCACACCGGGCGGGAACGGATCCGTTCGGCATCGCGATGGTGGAACGTCGCCGCGTCTTCGTGCGCGACGCCTGGAACGGCGACCATTCGGTGACGCCGCTCGCGCAGTCGCTCGGCATCCGGTCGATGGACATCATCCCGTTGATTGGTCTCGAGGGGCAAATCGTCGGCGAGATCGCCATGATGTTTCGGCAAACACGCGGCGCGTCGCGGCGGATGGTTCAGCTGATCGAACAGTGCGCGAGGCTGGTGGTGTGCGCCATCCAGCATGCCCGCCGCCGTGCCGAAGCCGAGCGCGCCCGCGAGACCGCCGAGCAGACGGGACGCGCAAAGATTCAGTTCCTCGCGCGGATGAGCCACGAGCTCCGCACCCCGCTGCAATCGATCGCCGGCTACATCGATCTGTTGCGGGTGGGGGCGGCCGAGCCGCTCACGCCGCGCCAGGCGCGGCTGCTCGCCCGGGTGCACGACAGCGAGGAGATCCTCGTCCATGTGATCGACGATCTGATCACGTTCTCGCGTCTCGAGGCGGGCCATCTCGCGTATCACATCGGACCGGTTCCGGCCGACGAGGTCCTGCGCATCACACAGTCGGTCATCGCGCCGCTGGCGACGGACCACGGCGTCACGCTCCAGGTCGACACGTGCGCCGGCCTCTTCGTCGCGGCCGACGGCGACAAGCTGAAGCAAATCCTCGTGAACCTGGCGGCGAACGCAGTCAAGTTTTCACACCGCGGCGGCATCGTGAGCTTGAGCTGCTTCGCCGACGGCCCGGGGATCGGGTTTCGCGTGAGCGACAACGGCCCCGGCATCGACACGAGCAAGCTGCGCGAGATCTTCGAGCCCTACGTGCAGCTCGAGACCCCGCTGCTCGACCGGTATGGCGGCACGGGGCTCGGGCTCGCGATCAGCCGCGAATTCGCCAACGGCATGCACGGGCAGCTCACCGTGGCCAGCACCGTCGGGCGCGGCTCCGAGTTCACGCTGCGTTTGCCGCGCGCCACGCCGGAGGGCGCGGCGGTCGCGTCCACGTCGCCCCGTCTCGAGGCGCCGCCGCCCGCATGAACATCGAGCTGCCGGCGGGAGGCGGGCGTCGCCGCACGCCATGCGTCGTGCTGGTGGCCGATGATCACGACGATACGCGCGCCACGGAACGAATTGTTCTCGAGGCGTTCGGATTCGTGGTCAAAGAGGCGCGGACAGGACTCGACGCACTGGCGATGGCGCTGGCAAGCCGCCCGCGCATCATCCTCCTCGACCTGGTGCTCCCTGAGATCGACGGACCGCAGCTGGCGCGCATGCTTCGCGCCGATCCCACCACGCGCGACGCCGCGCTGCTTGCCGTGTCGGCGTCCACCAGCCCGGAGGCCCGTCAGGATGCGCTTAGCGCCGGCTGTGACGCATTCGTTGCGAAACCGGTCCCGCCCCTCTGTCTCGTGCGGATGGTAAGGCTGCACGTGCGTCGCGAGACTGGTCTAGGACTTTGATCCACTAACGACTCTGTGGCCTGCGGACGACTATTGCCCAGCCGAAACCCTCTCCCCTTATGCAAACCCTCGAATCGAGTCCTTTGGTGAGCCCGCCGCTGACCCCACGGCCGGCCGCCCCGCTGAACGGCCGATTGGCCGCCTCGCGATCGATCGCGACGTCCGATCTGTATCCGCCGCTGGTGCTGGTGATCGACGATCACGACGACAGTCGGACGATCGCGCGGCTCGTGCTCGAGAGCGCGGGATTTCGGGTCGTGGATGCCCGTACGGGATTCGAAGGCCTCCGCATCGCGCTCGATGCAAAGCCCCTCGTCGTGCTGCTGGACCTCGTCCTCCCCGGTGTGGACGGCTGGGAGATCGCGCGGCTGCTGCGTCTCGAGTCATCGACCAAGGATGCCGTGATCATCGCCGTCACCGCCGTCGCGACGCCCGAGGATCACGATCGCGCGCTGCTCGCCGGCTGTGATGAAGTGCTCACGAAGCCGGTGCCGCCGACGAGCATGTTGGACACCGTGCGCCGCTACGTCGGATTGCCGGTGCCGGCGGCGGGCCGCTCGTGTTGAACCGGCGGCCCGCGTAGGCTCAGCGCAGGCTCAGCGGGGAACGCTGGGCCGCCAGGGGCTCGGCGGCAGGGCCATCCCGTTGCGCGGCGTCCGCGTCATGGACGACTCGAGGAGATCGTACATTCGCACGAGCTCCGCCAGCGACTCCGCGTGCATCTTGGCCATCACGCGGCCGCGGTGCACCTTGATCGTCTTCTCCGTGGTGCCGAGCGTCGCGGCGATCTGTTTGTTGAGCCGTCCAGACGCCACCCAGCGAAAGACCTCCTGCTCGCGGCGCGTCAGCGTCGCGGCGTGCGACCGGAGTGCTTGCAGCGTCGCGTTCTTCTCGCGCTCGCGACGCGCGACGTCCGCGGCCCGCTCGAGCGAGACGAGGAGCGTCGCTTCATCACAGGGCTTCTCGAGGAAATCGATGGCGCCGCCACGAATGGCGCGCACCGACGTGGAGACGTCGCCGTGGCCGGACAAGAACACCATCGGAATGCGGACTCCGCGCTCGACGAGCAACGCTTGCAGCGCCAGTCCATCCGTCTGCGGCATGCGAAGGTCGACGAGCAGCATCTCCGGCTGCTGATCGCGCAATGACGCCAGAAATGCGTCGGCCGACGAATAGGTGGAAACTTCGTACCCGCACAGCGTCAGCATGCGGGAGAGCGATCGGAGGACGGTCGCGTCGTCATCCACCAGAGCGATCCGCCACGGACCGCCGGTATCACCGCTGCTGTCGGTCATGCGACCTGTGAGCTAAGAGGCAAGATCAAGTCGGAACGCTCCGCCGCCTTCCGCACGAGACGTCGTAAACGCCGGCCTCCGCGACCCCACACGACCACGACCCTGCCCGCGGTGACCTGACATAAACATATTGGCGCCGGAAAGCGCCGTGAGGTAGCTCACGCCGCCGTTGGACGTTGGTCCTACATGGCGCCAGGAACCCCTGTCGGCCGAGCCGGATTAAGCCACTTCTAACGCAGAGTCGACGTCCCAGACCGAGTCCCAGACCGACACCGCTCTACACGCGTTCGGCTACATCACGAAGCGAAGGAAGTGGGCGATGCGCGCCGTGATGCTGTGCGGTGGCGGAACGAAACGGTCGACGTCGGCATCGCGCTCCATCCAGGTGGTTCGCGCCATCAGATAGAAGAGGTCGACGAGCCCCACCGACGCGTCGAAGCCAGACACGACGACGCTCGCTTCGCCGTCGAGCATGAGGCCGCGCGGATCGTGGTTCTGTGAGCCGAGCGCGAAATAGAAGCTGAGACGCGTTCGGTCGGCGTCGCTCAGCGAGCGCTCGTAGCCCTGGAGGAGCGCATCGTCGGCGCGCACGGCGGCCGTGTCGGCATCCGGTTGCTCCACCGAGATCGCGTCGGCCAGCCGTGCCGTTTCCCGGGCCTGCGCGCGCATCGTTCCCGCGAGCACCGTTGCCCACCCCGGCTGGCGCACGAGCGCCGCGATGGCGCCCGGGCGGGCGATGAGCGTCGTCTTCTGATGCAGCTGCGGCTCGCGCGGCGTGTCGTCGTGCGCGAGTGCCATCCCGTCGGCGCTCTCCGGCGTCGTCTCCGCGGACGCACGATCCAGCTCGGCGAGCCTGGCCGCGTCGAACGGAATCAACTGTCGAATCCACGGCGCGCGCGCGAGTCCGTCGCGCACCTCCGCGAGCCGGCCGCGAGCATCGCTGACCGGCGCGTGCGCCGCGTACACGCCGACGTAGAGCGCGCCTCCCTCGCTCGCGAGCCGAGTGCCGAGGCCGTCGCGCAGCGCGAGCACGCGGTGGAGCATCTCGTGCTCAAGCGCCGTCACCTGCGGCTCCGGATTCGGCGAATTGGCCAGCGCCGGCGCGATGATCACGACGGTACTGCCGCGCGCCGCGGCGGCGGCCAGCATCGCGGCCCAGGTTGCGCTCACCCACAGCGGGTCGGGAGCGATGATCACGCTGCCGGGCGGCGCGAGACTGTAGAGCATGGCGCGGGCGACCGAGGATTGCTTCGGGCCGAAGCCGGGCGTGTTGTGCACCTGAAGCACGCGACCGCCGCGCCGCGCGCCGCGACCGGTTCCCGCCGGCGCGTCCGCGACGGTCGCGCGGAGCGGCGCGGGAATCCCGTCCTCGCGCAGGCCATTCGCTACGAGCGCGCGGCGTACCGCGGCGCGCGCCTCCAGCGCGGCTGGCCCGCGGACCCGATACCCGCGGTCCTCCCACGTCGCGCTCGCGTAGTGCTCTCCGATTCCAATGCCGGTGACGAGGAGCTCCCCCGCGTACGGGTCGGACTCGGTGAAGTCGTAGAGCACGAGCTTGCGATGATCGCGGCCCACGTTGTCCGGCGTGAAGGGCAGGGGCGGCACGATCCGGCTGCTGCGAAACGAGAAGTCGCTGGGCAGCACGACGTTCACGTTCACGCGAACGAGCCGCGCCAACCACGACGCGCCCCCGTGCATCGCGGCCTCCCGCTGGAGGCGCGTCGAACGAGCCACGGCCGCCCGCAACTCGTCGAGACGCTGGCGCACGTGCGCCGCCTCGCGCGCTTCGTCGCCACGCAGCCGAACCGACGCGTTCAGCGGATGTTCGAGAATGCTCATCCAGAGGCGGCCGTCGCGCGCGTGGTAGTAGAACGCGTCCAGCAGCACGACGAACGCCGGCAACCGCCCCGTGCTGTCGTAGCGCTGGACGGCCGCGGTGAGCGCGGGCAGGTACGCGTCAGCGACGAGCGTGTAGGAGATCTGATCGAGCCGCCCAGACGGACGCCGTCCGGTGAAGTCGTGCGTCCAGAGCACGTGATACGTCCGCGCCGCCATGATCGACCGAGCGATCTCGAGCGGGAGATCGGCGGTGCGCAGGTACGCGACGACGTTGCTGTCGGTGAAGGTGTGACCCACGGCGCGGCCGATCAGCGCGTCGACCTCGGCCTGCTCGTCGAATTCCTCGGACGCGAGCGCCAACTGCGGCGGCAGCCAGACGAGGCGCGAGTCCTTCCATTGGGCGAGCAGCGACGCGCGCAGGCCGTCGATGACGCCGAGCCAGCGGTCGAAGACGGACCGCACCAGCGCGTTCTGATCGGGCGCCGCCCCGAGCGAGTCACCGGCCCATCGCGCGAAGTCGCGGCGCGCCCGGTCGAACAACTCGTCGAGCGCACTCGATTCCCTCACCTGGCCGAACAGCGCGTCGTAGGGGAGCACGACGTGCGTGAGGATGGCCGCTCTCGCCCGGGCTGCGATGGCTCGCCCGCGCGCCGAGTCGGCGGCGGCGATGCCGAATGCGTCGGCGAGCGTCGCGTGGTACGCTCGCAGCGCGACGTCGTACGCGACCCTCGACTGGACGAGCGTGGATTCATCCGCCGCCGAATAGAGTGAGACGTACGCGCCGATCAGCGATGCGTTGGTCGCCGTGGCCGCGAGCACACGGCTCACGCGATCGGGCAATGCCTCGGCCTGTGAGGCGATGTGCGGCGTCACTGCCACTCGCGCACTGGTTCGACGCGCGCGCGTCACGCCGGCGAACGGTTGCATCACCGGAAGCTGAATGCCGACGTCGATGGTCTGGTGTCGCGCCGGAAGCCAATCCCAGCGGAGCATCGAACCGTGTCCCAGAATTCCACCGCGCCGAATCGACGACTGGAACGAAACGAGGGCATCGATGCCCCCGTGGGTGGGACGCCAATCCACGCCGACGCCAATGCCGAGCGCGGGCGCGGTGCCGAGCAACCGCGCGGCGAAGTCGCGCTCTCCGCGCGCCCAGTCACCGGCGAGCTCGGCGGACGCACCGAGCAGCCCTGTGACGGGATTGAGGATGGGCCGGCTCACTCCGACGAGCGCGCCGAACCCGGCGGGCGCTGCTTGTCTCGAGACGGCGAACGCGGACGCGTAGGGTAGCCAGCGAGGCGGCTGCCCCATCGCACGCGCGGGTACGGGCGACGACGTCGAGTCCGCGGACTGCGCGGCACATGGGGCCTTCATGCCGGCGACAACGGCCAGAGCCGCAATCAAGAGGCGTCGCACGCCGAACCCGGGTGGAAGATCCGCGCCGTATCCACACCGAAGCGGCCGGTTTCAGGGCGGGACTCACCAGCGGCGCGACATTTGCTCCACTATTTTCATTTCTCGACGGCGCGGCGCCTCGCCGCGTCGGCCAAGCGACACGGGTTGTGACGATGCAACGGGACATGGCGGGTGTGCGTCTCGGTTCGCGCGTGGTGTTCGACCCGGCCACGAGCATGCACTGGGTGATCGTCGAGATTCGGGACGCGCCGTATGACCGGCGCGGCGGCCGGTCGTTGGTCTTCTCGACCGACGGCGTCATGCGTCGCGTCCGCGATTTCCCCGCGAACTGGTTCGAGTTGAGCGACGAAGAGCTGTTCCGACTGAGCTCTCGTCGCTGACCAGGGTCAGCCTAGCTGTCGCGGATTGACGCTCGGCCTCACGCGCCGTCGCGCGCCATGGCCGCGCTCGAGCGCTTCAACTTCCGGCCGAGGCGCTCCTCGAGCGCGGTCACGTTCGCATTGAGCTTGTCCCGCGCGCCCTGCTCGTCTTCGATGGTCATCGTGGTGATGACGTGCGGCGAGACGCTGCGCGCGTGGTCGTGGCATTGCCGGGCGAGGCGCATCACGGCGTCCCAGTCGCCCTCGATGCAGGTGCCGCTCGGCGTGAGCTGATAGGCGAGACCGGACGCATCGATGAGCTTGAGAATCTCCGCGAGCTCGTCGCTCAGGCTCGTTCCCTTTCCGAGAGGAATGATGCTCAGTTCGGCCAACATGGTGCTGGAGCGCTGCATCAAGCGTGCTCGCCTCGCGACGACGAGCGAACCGAAGTTGGCGCTCACGTTCGCGCCCGGCAATTGCATCGGCGCCAGCTCGATGGTCGACCGATCTCGCCGTGCACGATGACGTCACTCGGTGGTACACGAAATGCGGCCGCTCCAATCGCCGCGTTCCCCCTGACGTTCGGCGCCTGCCCCGCCTCAATTAAAGGAGACGAAAGTCCGTGTGGCCACTCGCGAATGTCGGACGTATCCCTGAGCCACCGGTCGAGGCCGAGCGTCTCGCGCCCGATGGTGCGCTCTTCATTCTCGTTTCGTTCGAGGGACCCGATCCATATTCGCAAGCGGGCGGCCTCGGTGTGCGCATGACGGGACTCGCGCACGCGCTCGTCGATCTCGACTACGAGACGCACCAGTTCTTCATCGGCGATCCCGATCTGCCGCCATTGCAAGTCGGCGCCGAGGGGCGACTGTCGCTACACCGCTGGTCGCAGTGGATCAGCGCGAACTGTCGTGGCGGCGTGTACGACGGCGAAGCCGGCAAGGTGCACGACGTGACGACGTCGCTCCCGCCGTATCTCGTCGAGGAAATCCTTACACCGGCGATTCACGCCGGCAGAGTGCCGGTCGTCTTGTTCGAGGAATGGCAGACCGCCGAGTGCGCCTGCCGCGTGAGCGACGCGCTCGAGGCGCTGGGCGTTCGCGATTGCGCCCGCCTCGCGTGGAACGCAAACCACTGTTACGGATTCGATCGAATCGATTGGCGGCGCCTCGGCGCGTCGGTGTCGATCACGACCGTCAGCCGTCACATGCGGAGCATCGTGCGCGCGTGCGGAACGGACGCGCGCGTGATCCCGAACGGCATTCCGAGCGCGGCGCTGGCGCCGGTCGCGCGCCGCGAGGTGGCGGCGATTCGGTCGTCGGTCGCCGAGCGGCCGGGAACCGGGTTGTTCTTCAAGATGGCGCGTTGGGAGAGGGAGAAGGGCTGGACGCAGGCGTTGGACGCCGTGGCGCAGGCACGTGCCGGCGACCGGCGGCTCATGCTCGTCGCTCGCGCCGGCGGCCCGACCGGTGCGGGCGGCGAGTTGGAGCGAGACGCGACACAGCGGCGGCTGAACGTCGTGACGTCTCGGTCCGAGCGAGACTTCTTCAGCGACATCGGTGAAGCCGTCCGCAGCGACGCCGACGTCGTCGACCTTCGTTTCGGCGTGTCACCAGCGCTCGCGCGCTCGCTGTTCGCGGCGGCCGACGGCGTGCTCGCGAACTCGGTGTCGGAACCGTTCGGACTTGTCGGCCTCGAGGCGATGGCCGCGGGCGGCGTGGCGTACACGGGCGGCACGGGCGAGGACTACGCGATCGGCGGCCACAACGCCGTCGTGCTCGAGACGCTGGATCCGGCTGAGATCGTCCAACGGTCGACCGAGCTTGCGTCCTCGCCGGATGTCGCGAGCCGGATTCGCCGGCGCGCGAGGAAGACCGCGCAGGACTACGAGTGGAGCACCGTCGTCGGGTTGGTGATCAACGCGCTGGCTCCCCGCGGCGACGCGATCGGCGCACCGTGGGCCTCGCAGGTGGTGACGGCGTAACGCGCCCGGCCGACGGTCAATGCTGCGAGGCGCGGAACTCATCCAGCGCGCGCGACGGCTCGGCAAAGGCGCCGAGCCCTTTCGTGACGAGCAGCGTGCCGGCGCCCAGGTCGATCACCGCGGCGACGAGAGCGCCGAGCCACATGTGACCACCCGCGACGCGGCCAATGAGTGTCGCGATGAACAGCGTGACCGCGACGATCGCGATGACACCGGCGCCGAACGCGACGGCGAACAACATCGCCGCCGCGCCGGCTTCGTGCGCCGACTCGTGCATCTCGAGTTTTGCCAGGCGCACTTCATCGGTGATGAGACGCTTTGAGTCGTCGCCGAGTCGCCGGACGAGATCGGGAATCGTCATGTCGGGCGTCGCCCTACGGCGCGCGATCGAGGCGTCTTCGTGATTCATCATCTCAGTCGGCTCGAGGCGCGACGGTCGTGACGCCAGGAGCGCTCACGGGCGGGCTCGCCGGCGCGCCGATCGCGCCCTTCAACTCGTTGACCCAGCCGGTCACGCGCTCATCGAGCACCTGATGCACGCCGCCGACGAGCGAGCCGACCATGTCGTCGAGCACCGACCCGAGCTTGCCGCTCGCGCCCTTCGTTGCGGCGACGGTGGCCGCCGCCGCTCTGACGTCGCGGCCCGACCCGCTGAGCAGAAGCCCGGCTCCGACCGCCAACGCGAGCGACGCCCAGGGATGGTCGCGAACGATGTCGGCGACGTCGAGCTTGCGCTCGAGCTGCGCCAACGTGCTCGACATCCGCTCGCGCGTCACGGCGATGTCGCGCCGGACGTCAGCTGCTGTTTCACCCATGACGCGTTCTCCTTGAGCGTGGCCGCGGTATCGATCGGCGCGACGTGTGACGGCGACAC
>Ga0326726_10001010_pt1 | contig 26104 bp, 24 predicted proteins | sample MHFenrmetagenome_2_FD_207603 | JGI IMG/M metagenome (GOLD analysis project Ga0326726, IMG submission 207603) | Lab enriched peat soil microbial communities from Michigan Hollow, Ithaca, NY, United States - MHF15MN | ecosystem: Environmental > Terrestrial > Soil > Wetlands > Peat | place: USA... | reverse complement strand
TGACGGCCCTCCTGGGGCGGCTGGACGCGCTGCTGGGTGGCGCCATGTCCTCCTTCGAGGTCATGTGGAGCGATTTCTTCCGGCTCGTCACGACGCCGCCTGCCGCAGGCAGGAGCCCGCTGGAGGGGGAGTACCCCTATTACGTGATCGTGGAATCACAGGGCGGCGACCAGGCTGGCGATCAGGCGCGCTTCGAAGCGGGTCTGATGGCTGCCGCGGAGGAGGGGCGATTCGCGGATGCCGCAATCGCAAGCTCAGAGGCGCAACGCGACGCGATCTGGTCGCTGCGCGACGACGTCGTGCAGATGTTCCGCCTGGGGCGTCCCTTCTTGTTCGACGTCAGCCTGCCGGTCGCGGAGATGGAGGGCTATGTCGCGGAAGTGCACGCCGCGCTTGCCGCGCGCATGCCGCAGCAGCAGTGCTTCACCTTCGGGCACCTGGGCGACGGCAACCTGCACTTCGTCGTGGCCGGGCCGGCGGGTCCGGAGGCGCGGCCGGCGATCGAGGAAATTGTCTACCGGCCGCTCGCGGCGCGGCGCGGCTCGGTCTCGGCGGAGCATGGCATCGGTATCGAGAAGCTCCCGTGGCTCGCGCTGTCGCGCAGCGAGAGCGAGATTGCGCTGATGCGAAAGCTGAAACAGGCGCTCGACCCGCGCGGGATCCTGAATCCCGGGCGTGTCGTCGGCTAGCAATCGAGCGCAAGATCGTTCGATCGAATCTGAGTCTTTCCCGAGGAGGCTTGAATAAGACTCGCTCAATTTGCGTAGGCTCTTGCTTGGCAGCGTCGCTGTTATCGTCCTGACACAGGTCGCATGCACCCTCTGGATCGGACGACAGATGGAGGTTCCAAGTCCCGTCGACAACTCCACGGAATTCGCCGCCATCACGGAGCAGCTGGCCAGTCTCAATTCCGCGGTCGCTGATGTGCAGGATACGGCGGACGGCCTGCAGGCCCGGACTACCGCGCTCACCGACTCGATGGGCAATGTCGCCAGGCCGTGCACTTTCCGCTAGGCGGCTTGTTCAGCCGCCTGTGGACGTTCGCGGAGTCGGCTCGCAGGTCCAGACTTGCGCTCGAGGCCATGAGCGCCGCATTTTCGGTCCGTCACACTGTCCCTCGCCGCAACATGTGATCCGCCCGCCCTGTGGTCGCTTCTGCGCCAACGATCAGATCAAGCAGTTCTGACGTGATCTCGGCTTGTCGCGCCTGATGCGCGCTCTGGCGCAACTGCGAGAGTTTCCTGGTTACGTTGTCGTGCGCCGATTCCATTGCCATGAAACGGGCCGCATTCTCACTCGCGATCGATTCGACTGCGGCCTCGGTCAGAAGTGCGAACACATACTCTGGCATCAGTTCCTCGAACAACAGCTGCGGCTCCAGGTTGTGAAGCGGCGCCTGCCGGGGTTGTGCCGTTGCCAACGCTGCGGTATCGAGCGGCAGGACCAGGCGCCGCTCGATAGCGGATTGTGCTCCCTGCCGGTAGCGCCCGAACATGACTTCGACGTGCGAGATCTCGCCCCGTGCGACACGCGCGTAGAGTTCTGCCGCGAGGCGGTTGATCAGGTCGGGTACTCCCGCAAGTCGGGTCGCCATTGGTCTCGTCCACGACACCTGCCGACCTCGTTCAGCCGCCAACGCAGCGCCGCGACTGCCGAGCACAAGGAGCACATCTGAAGACCTGAGTGCTGCTTCCGCCGCCTCCAGCAGGCGGTCATTGAAGGTGCCGACAAAACCATGCTCGGCCGCACACAGAATGAGCGCTCGGCACGCACGCTCGGTTCCCGCCTCCGGTCTTGGCTGCGGCACCAGCAACAGGGCGGCGCCGATCGCCGCCGCCATCGAATCGGCGTAATGGCGAATACCAGGAAGCGCATTGTGGGCCTCCTGGACACGCATTCCAGCCAGCGAGCGCATCGCCCCGACTATATCCAGCAGCTCGTCCATGCTGGCAACGTGATTCTGGATGTCAGCAAAACGGGTCATATCTGGGCTTCGCCGGCTGCAATCGTCACCGGCATGACTGATCGCGCGAGACCCATGAGCGCGGTCTTGAGCCGCGCCCGCAGCTCGTCGGGGAGCGCGCTGGCCTGATCGTCCAGTGCCACCAATTCGGGGGTGCGCTCAGCCAGCCACGAACCAAGGGCAGCGCGAAAGGCATCAATGCGATCGAGCGGCACGGCGTCGAGCACGCCTTCGCTGAGCGCGATGAGCAGCGCGACCTGTTCCAGCAGCGAAAGCGGAGCGAATTGCCGTTGAGCCAGTACGGCGCGAATGCGCCTGCCATGCTCGATGACTTTCCGCGTGCGTTCATCCACCATCGTGCCGAAGCGGGTGAACACCTCCAACTCCAGAAACTGCGCATATTCGAGCCGCAGACTTTCCGACAAGGACTTGAGGGCGGGCGCCTGCGTCTTGCCGCCGACACGCGAAACGCTCTTGCCTACGTCAATTGCAGGCTTCTGGTCCTCGTAGAACAGGCCCGGATCCAGGTATATCTGGCCGTCGGTTATCGAGATGAGATTGGTGGGAATATACGCGCTGATATTTCCCGCCTGGGTTTCGGCGATCGGCAACGCCGTGAGGGAGCCGCCGCCACGCTCGGGTGCCAGCTTTGCCGCCCGCTCCAGCAGGCGCGAGTGGATGTAGAAAATATCACCGGGGTACGCCTCGCGACCGGGTGGACGACGTAACAGCAGCGATACCTGCCGATAGGCGGCTGCATGCTTGGTGAGGTCGTCGATCACAAGGAGCACGTCGCGCCCGCGCGCCATGAAATGCTCGGCGATGGTGCAGGCTGCATACGGCGCGAGCCACTGAAGGCCAGGCGCGGCATCGGCTTCACCGACGACGAACAGGCAGCGCTCGGGCGCCCCGTGCTCGCGCACCGCACCGATCACGCGTGCAACCGACGACGCCTTCTGGCCGACCGCGGCGTAGATGCAGATCACGTCGCTCGAATTCTGGTTGATGATCGTGTCGACGGCGATCGCGGTCTTCCCTGTGCCACGGTCGCCGATGATGAGTTCGCGCTGACCTCTGCCCAGCGGAATCATCGCGTCGATTACCAGGAGTCCTGTCGCCAGGGGTCGCGTGACCAGCGCCCGGTCCACGATCGAAGGCGCTGGTTGCTCGACCGGCGACGACTCCTCCGTTTGCAGGGGGCCTTTTTCATCGAGCGGCACGCCGAGCGCGTCTACCACCCGGCCCAGCAACGCGTCACCGACAGGAACCCGCGCGACTTCTCCTGTCCCGTACACGACACTGCCGGCCGCAATGCTGCCCGTGTTGCCAAGCAACACGCAGCCGATCAACTCCTCGCCGAGATCAACGGCCAGACCGCGCACACCGCCCGAGAACACGAGCAACTCATCCAGGCGAGTTTCCGGCAGGCCGCGCACGGTCGCTACGCCGTCACCGACCTGGGTCACCCGGCCGACTTGTTCGAGCCGCGGCTCCAGTGACAGGCTGCCGAGATCCTGGCGGCTCTGCGCGAGCCAGTGGTGAAGCTCTTCAGTGAGCGTCGACATGGCCGCCAACCTCGGCTCGTGCGGCGTCGAGCGCGCTCTGCCATGAGAAGCGCAGCACAGCCATTGGGAAATGAAGTTCAGCGCCTGCGATCAGTTCGGATTTCACCTCGAATGCAATGTTGATGCCTCTCCCCAGCGGACGACGCAGCCGTTCGCGCCACGCGTCAGCTGTCGCCGCCGGCAGAAGCACCGCTGTGACAACGGTCAACGACTCGCCATCCGTGAGCTGCCGGCTGAGCGCATCGCGATCTGGTTCTGGAAGCCCGCTAATATGGTCCTCGATCCGCTCGATCCACGCCTCGGCGCGAAGCTGCAGCGGAAGGTCGGCGAGCAGCCGCTGGGCGATTTCGCTCCCGAGATCGACAGCCACCCGCCGCGCCTCCTCGAGCGCAAGCTCGCGCTCTGTCGCCAACGCCTTCCGCGCCACGTCGAGCAGCACATCTGCATCGCGCTGGGCCTGGCTGCGACGGGCCTCGCCTATTCCCCGTGCCTGCTCCGCCGCGGCCTTGAGAACAGCCGCGCGCTCTGAGGCCATTCCGGTTCGTTGGCTTTCGATGTCTGAGAGAAGTGACTGGGCCAAGTTGTCCGCGGCCCTGGCATCGTCATATTGCCGCTGGACCTCGGCCTTTCGCGCGTCGATCATGCCGAGCACTGGCTTGTACAGAAATCGATTCAGCAACCAGACCAGGACAATGAAATTGACGGTCTGGAGACCGATGGTCCACCAGTCGAGTTTCATCGGTCACCTCGCATACGGATTGGCGAATAACAGCAGCAGTGCTATTACAAGGCAGTAGATCGCCATCGTCTCGATCATCGCGAGGCCGACGAAGAGTGTCCGCGAGATGGGTCCCGCTGCCTCGGGCTGGCGCGCTATTGCGTCCATTGCGGCAGCAACGGACCGCCCTTCGGCCAGCGCCGGACCGATCGAACCGACCGCGACTGCAAGAACAGCGCCGATTATGGAAATGAGCTTGGGATCCATGAAACCTCCTTTAATCGCTACCTGGCGCCGCCGACGGCGGCGCCTATGAAGACCGCTGCGAGTACGGTGAAGATGTAGGCCTGTACCAGGCCTACCAGAATCTCGAGCGCCATGAGCGGAATCGGGACGAACAGGCCAGCGAGTGCCACGACCAGGGCTACGACGAACCCGCCGCTCATGATGTTGCCGAACAGCCGGACCATCAGTGAAAAGGTTCGTGTTACCTGGGACAGAATATTGAGCGGCAGCATGATCAGCTTGGGTTCGGCAAAGCTCGCAAGGTGACCACGAAATCCCCGCGCCCGGACGCCGAAGTAGTGGACCGAGCAAAACACGATGAGCGCGAGCGCGGCTGGTGTTTCGATCTTGCTGGTTGGCGCCTCGATACCCGGCAGTACTCCGCAGAGGGCGGCTGCTACGAGAAAAATGAACAGCGTGCCGAGCATCGGCAGGAACGGTCGAGCATCCTTGCGGATGACGTCCTCGATCTGCCGGGCGATACCGGCCACGAGGATCTCGAGCACGGCCTGGCGGCCGTCCGGTTGCGTGCGGAGCCGACTCGTCACGAGACGGCTGCCCACCGTCAAAGCGATCATGATGGCCCATGTCGTCACGACCGGACGCGTGATCACGATCGGACCGAGATGAAAAAGGACGGTACTGGTGAGGGGTGAGCCCTGCATCAGCCTGCCCGTCGCGCAGTGCGCATCGCCAAATTGCGCGCCAACAAGAAGCCTACAAAGGTCGCGAGCAGCGGGACAGCCCCGACAACTCCGGCGAAGCCGAGGCAAATAGCGGCTGTCCCGATGCGCCCCAGCGTAAGAGCCAGCTGGCTGATCCGTTCACGGCCCGCGACAACGAGATCGATTGTCCGCCGCAATCCCGCGAAATAAAGAAGCCCCATGGCAAAACCGCCAGATGCCATCAAGAGCGCAACGCCTGCTGCAGCAATCAAGGCCGTGCTTGTCATTCGCCGTGCATCCTCTTCCACGCGAACGTGCAGCCGGCAGCCAGGCCAGCCACCAGCAGGCCGAGCGTCCAGAAGACTCCCATGTCGAAGCGCTGGTCGAGCCAGCGCCCCGCAAAAATGCCGATCAGGGTCGGTACGACAATCGTCCACCCGAGCGCGCCGATCATTGCAAGGTTTTGGCCGATCGAACGCTCGCCCTCCCGCTGCCAAAGCGCGCGACGCGATTGCCGTGTTCGCACCGCCTTCTCCAGTCGTTCATGGTTTTCGGACTGCGGGCTCATTGGTCAAGACCGTCGCCTGCCAGGACGCCCGGACCACCGGGGCTGGAAGGCGCACGTTCAGACTTGAGAAAGCGACAGATCTGCCGGATCGCGGCAAGATAAAGACGTTGCGCATCCGCACGCGCGGTCAGCTCTTCCTCGGCGCGGCGCCGGAACGTTTCGAGCACTTCCGTTTCGAGGCGGTGCAGATCCTCATCGGCGACCGCTTCCCTCGTCGCGATGGCAATAGTCTCGCCGTCACTCACCTCCAGCATGCCGCCACGCACGGCCAAGTGATGCTCGATGCCTTTCTGGTCGCGCCAGCTCACCACGGACAGCGAAAGAGCCGTCAGGAAGTCGGCATGGCCCGGCAGGATGCCAAAGGCTCCGGTCTCGTCCTCGGCCCGAAGATGCGCGACATCGCCTGCTTCGGTGATGATCGCAAGCGGGGTGACAACCGTGAGTTTCACGTCGGCCCCCTTGCGGCAGCGCCCTCGCGTTCCCGCGCCTCATCGAGGCCGCCGACCATATAGAGGGAACTCTCGGCCCAATCGTCCGTTTCTCCCTGCAAGATTGCCCGACATCCGTCCAATGTTGAGTCGAGTTCGACCGCACGTCCGGGCTTGCCCGTGAAGGCGAGTGTGACCATGAACGGTTGCGTCAGAAACCGCATGAGACGTCGCGCGCGCTTTACGGCTTGGCGATCAGCGGCACTCAACTCCTCGATACCGAGGAGAGCAATGATCTCCTGGAGATCTCGGTAATGGGCGATCGTCTTGCGGACATCTTGTGCCGTCCGGTAATGCGCCTCGCCGACAAGGCGTGGATCGAGCAAGGTCGAAGTCGAGGCCAGCGGGTCCACCGCCGGATACAGCCCCTCGCTCGCCATGTCGCGGGATAGTACGATCGATGAATCTAGGTGGCTGAATATCTCTGCCACCGCGGGATCCGTGAAGTCGTCCGCCGGCACATAGACGGCCTGAATCGAAGTGATGGCGGCACCCGCGACTGACGCGATACGCTCCTCAAACTCGGCAATCTCGCTGGCAAGCGTCGGCTGATAGCCGACGCGCGACGGCAGGCGACCGAGCAGGCCCGACACCTCGCCGCCTGCCTGGACCAGCCGATACACGTTGTCGATGAGCAGGAGCACGTCTTCTTGCGCAACGTCGCGGAAGTACTCGGCAATGGCGAGCGCCGTCAGCCCCGCTCTCCAGCGGGCACCTGGCGGCTCGTTCATCTGGCCGAAAACGAGGGACGTGCGCGCCAGAACGCCGGATTGCTTGAGCTCGAGCAGCAGTTCATGCCCTTCGCGCGAGCGTTCGCCGATACCGGCAAATACGGAAATCCCCGAATGCCGTTCGACGGTCGTACGGATTAGTTCCATGATAAGCACGGTCTTGCCGACGCCGGCACCACCGAACATGGCGGCTTTGCCGCCCTTGACCAGTGGCGCGAGAAGGTCGATCACCTTGACGCCGGAGTGAAAGATTTCGAGACCGGCACCGAGCCGGTCGAGGGCAGGCGCCGGCGCGTGGATCGGCCGAAATTGCGTGTCTGGGGGAAGCGCGGGTCCGCGATCGGTGAATTCGCCGACCGTATTCAGGAGCCGACCCAGCACGGGTTCGCCAACCGGCACACGGATGGATGCGCCGGTGGCGCGTACCTTCGTTCCGCGCCCCAGCCCGGCCGTGCTGTCCAGAGCCACGGCTCGTACGGTTACGGGATCAAGATGCTGCTGCACTTCGGCGACGAGCACATGCCCGCCGTCGCGCTCAATTTCAATTCCTTCTTCCACCGCGGGAATGACGCCGGCAGGAAAACGCACGTCGACAATCGAGCCGTGCACAGCCGTGACCCGTCCCACAACCTGCATGTGATCGGCGTCTTTCGGCCTTGCCATGACTCACCCGCTCCTGTACCGGTTGATCTTACGCGTCACGATCACGTATTGCTTTGGCCTCGCCGTTTCCAGGAATGTTTCGCCGCAGGTGTGCGGCTCGAATTGCGCGATCGCTGATGCGCGTCAGGTATGCTGGCGACGTGGGCGGGGCGGGTTCTTGAGAATTGTGCGTCAGCCGGGCAGCCGATAGTCCTTGAACTGCTGGCGCAGTTCGATCTTTGAGATCTTGCCGGTCGCCGTCAGCGGGATCTTTTCAACGAACACGACGTCGTCCGGGATCCACCATTTCGCCACGCGGCCGTCGAGCCAGCCGAGCAATTCCTCCCGCGTCGGTTTCTCTCCCGGGCGCGGCACGGCGATCAGCAGGGGCCTTTCGTCCCATTTCGGGTGCGGCACGCCGATCACGGCAGCCTGCAGCAGCTTGGGATGGCCCGCGGCGACGCACTCGAGGTCGATCGAGCTGATCCATTCGCCGCCTGACTTGATGACGTCCTTGGAACGGTCGGTGATCTGCAGCGTGCCGTCCTCGCTCAGGTTGCCGATGTCGCCGGTCGCGAACCAGCCGTCCGCGTCGTGCGCGGCGCTCTTCTCGCCGAGGCGGTAATAATCGCTGCAGATCCACGGGCCGCGCACTTTCAGCATGCCGGAGCTCCTGCCGTCGCGCGGCAGCTCCCGGCCCGCATCGTCCACGATCTTCATTTCCACTCCGAAGGGAGGGCGGCCGGGTCGCGTGCGAAGCGCGTCCTTCTCGGCATTGCTCAGGCTTTCATAGCCCGGCGGCTTCGACAAGGTCGAGCCGAGCGGGCTCATCTCGGTCATGCCCCAGGCATGGATGGTCCAGACGCCGTGGCGGTCGCGGAACTCGTTCATGATCGAGAGCGGGCAAGCCGAGCCTCCAACCAGGACCTTTTGCAGCGAGTCGAGCACGATGCCGTGTTCGCGCGTGAAAGCGAGCAGGTTCTGCCAGACGGTCGGCACGCCGGCGGCGAGCGTCACCTTCTCCTCGTCGATCAGCGCCGCGAGCGTCGCGCCATCGCCCATCTTCGGTCCCGGGAACACGAGCTTCGCGCCGACCATCGGCGCGCTGTATGGCAGGCCCCAGGCATTGGCATGGAACATCGGCACGACAGCGAGCACCGAGTCGGCGCGGCCGAAACCCATCGTGTCCACGAGTGCCGATCCATAGCTGTGCAGCACGGTGGAACGGTGGTCGAACAACACGCCCTTCGGATTGCCGGTCGTGCCCGAGGTGTAACACAGCGAACTCGCCGTGCGCTCGTCGAGGTCCGGCCACTCGAACTCCTCGGATTCGCCCGCGATGAAGGCCTCGTACGAATCATTGCTGAGCACGATGATGCGCTCGACGCTCGTGAGCGCGGGCTTCAGCTTTTCGATCAGCAGCATCAGGGTCGAATCGACGAACATCAGGCGGTCGGCGGCATGATTGATGATGTACTTGATCTGCTCCGGGTAGAGGCGCGGGTTCAGCGTGTGGAGCACCGCGCCGATGCAGGAGACCGCGTAATAGAGCTCGAGGTGGCGGTAGTCGTTCCAGGCGAGCGTTGCGACGCGATCCCCGGGCTGCACGCCGGCGCGGGTCAGCGCATTCGCGAGTTTGCGCGCGCGCCGGAAGACGTCCCCGAGCGTGCAGCGATGACGCGGATGCTCGGCCGTGACCGAGACGATCTCCGTCCTGGAATTGATCCGCTCCGCGTGCCGCATGATCCCGGTGATCGTGAGCGGCGTCTGCATCATGAGGCCGAACATCACTTCATCGTCGGCATCGTGAACTCAGCGCCCTTCGAGCCGGTCGGCCAGCGCGCGGTGACGGTCTTCAGCCGCGTGTAGAACCGCACGCCATCCGGCCCGTGCATGTGCAGCGGCCCGAACAGCGACCGCTTCCAGCCGCCGAAGCTGTGGAAGGCCATCGGCACCGGTATCGGCACGTTCACGCCAACCATGCCGGCCGTGACACGGCGGCAGAATTCGCGCGCGGCGCCGCCGTCGCGCGTGAAGATCGCCGTGCCGTTGCCGTACTCATGGTGGTCGATCAGCGACAGCGCCGCATCGAGGTCCGGGACGCGCACAACCACGAGCACGGGCCCGAAGATCTCCTCGCGATAGACGCGCATCGCGGGCGTCACCGCGTCGAACAGCACGGGGCCCATGAAAAAGCCGCGCTCGTGGCCCGCGACCGCAAGCTTGCGTCCGTCCACGATGAGTTTCGCGCCCTCCTGCACGCCGGTTGCCACGTAGCCCAGCACTCGGTCGAGGTGCTCGCGCGTGACCAGCGGCCCCATGTCGGCGCCCTCGGCCATGCCCGGCAGCACGCGGATCGCCGCCAGTTCCTTCTTCAGCGCTTCGACCAGCCGGTCTCCGGCGTCGCCGACGGCGACCGCAACTGATATCGCCATGCAGCGCTCGCCGGCCGAGCCGTAGGCGGCGCCCGCGAGCGCGTGGGCGGCGCCTGCCGGATCCGCATCCGGCATCACGACCATGTGATTCTTCGCGCCGCCCAGCGCCTGCACGCGCTTGCCATGGTTCGAGCCGGTGCGGAACACATGCTCCGCGACCGGCGTCGAGCCGACGAAGCTGATGGCATCCACGCCGGGATCGGTCAGCAGCGTATCGACGGCCTCGCGATCGCCGTTGACGACATTCAGCACGCCCGCGGGCGCGCCGGCTTCGGCGAACAGTTCCGCGAGCCGCAACGGGCAGCCCGGATCTTTTTCGGAAGGCTTCAGAACGAACGTGTTGCCGCAGGCGATGGCGATCGGGAACATCCACATCGGCACCATGGCGGGGAAATTGAACGGCGTGATGCCGGCGCAGACGCCGACCGGCTGGCGCAGCGACCAGCTGTCGATGCCGCGTCCGACCGCGTCGCTGAATTCGCCTTTCAGCAGCTGCGGGATGCCGCAGGCGAATTCGACGATCTCCAGGCCGCGCGTAACTTCGCCACGCGCATCCGCCAGCACCTTGCCGTGCTCCCGAGTCAGGATTCCGGCGATCTCCTCGGTATGCTGCTCGATCAGGTCGCGAAAACGGAACAGCACGCGCGCGCGTCGCAACGCCGGCGTGTCGGCCCAATCCGGCAACGCCGCCCGCGCGGCGGCGATGGCCGAACGCGTCTCATTCGCCGATGCGAGCGCCACCTGCGTCGTCGCAACGCCGAGCGCGGGGTTGTATACGGGCCCGGAACGCCCCGAGGCACCGGCGACTCGACGGCCCCCGATGTAGTGTCCCAGCTGTTCCTGCTTACCCGTCATGGTCGCGGCCCACTGTCGCCATCCTGCGTCTAATACGGATGGATTGTCGCGCTATCGGGCGTCATAGTCACCCGACAAGGTTCCTCGCACAGGAGCACGCCATGCTTCTCCGCCTGCTGTTGCTAGCGACTCTCCTGGCAGTCGCCGGCTGCCCGAGGACCAGCAATGACATGCCGGCGAATGCGATCACCGTCCAGGCGGTCGTCGAGACGCCGCCCGTCGCCTCTTCTGGCGATGCTGCCGATGACCCCGCAATCTGGGTGAATCCTGCCGATCCGCTGCTGAGCCTGGTCATCGGGACCGACAAGGATCACAGCCTCAATGTCTATGGCCTCGACGGCCAGCTGTTGCAGACGCTGGCCGACGGGCGCATCAACAACGTGGACCTGCGCAATGGATTCATGCTGGGCGGACAGGCCGTGACCGTGGTCGCAGCGAGCAATCGGAGCAATGACAGCATCATGCTGTACGTCCTCGATCCCGCGACACGCCAGCTCGCGAGCGCGGGACCGCCGGTGCCGACCGGTCTAGGGGATTCCGACGGCCTGTGCATGTACCACAGCCAGGCGACGGGCAAGTACTTCGTGATCATCGACGATTCCGGCCTGGGCTCCTTCCAGCAATGGGAGTTGAGCGATGACGGCGGCCAGATCGGCGCGACGTTGGTGCGCGAATTCGAGGTCGGCCACCGCGCCGAGGGCTGCGCCGCGGACGACGAACTCGGCAATCTCTACGTGGCCGAGGAGCCGGGCGCCCTGTGGCGCTATTCAGCCGAGCCGGGCGGCGGCGATCAGCGGACCGAGGTCGACCGCGTCGGAGGCCCCAACGGACTGAAAGAGGACCTCGAGGGCGTTGCCATCTGGTACGGAGCCGGCGGGCAGGGTTACGTCGTCCTGTCGAATCAGGGCGCCAGTAACTACGCGGTCTACCGGCGCGAAGGCAACAATGAATTCATCGGCATCTTCTACATCGTTGCCGACGCCGCGGGCAGCATCGACGGCACCAGCGACACCGATGGCGTCGACGTCACGAGCCAGGCGCTGGGGCCGCAGTTTCCGCGTGGACTGCTGGTCGTCCAGGATGGCCGGAACACTTCGCCTTCCGCGAACCAGAACTTCAAGTACGTGTCCTGGCAGGACATCGAAGTGGCGCTCGGTTTGCCCGGCGGCTGAGGCAAAAAGCGGCGGGAGACTGTCCGCAAGACGACCGGCGGTGCCGCCCGCGCAGCCGTTCCGGTAAGCTCGGCCGCGGAATGTCGTTACCATCGCAGATCCACAAGGTGCGCGGCCCGCGTCCCCGGCGCCGCTCGATCGACACCGAGTATCGCACGCCCTTCGAGCGTGTACCCGCATGGCTGCGGGCGCTGTCGTCGCTGCCATTGCCGGTCTGGTATGCGATCGCGGCGATCTGCGCATGGCTCGCGGAATACGTGGCGCGTAACCGGCTCGAGATCATCGACATGCAGCTCGCCGCCTGTTTTCCGGACCGCGATGCGACCTGGGTCCGGAAAACGCGACACGCCTTCTACCGGAGCTTCGGCAATGTAGCGGCCGAAATCGTCAAGGCGGCGACGATCGCGCCGGACGAGATCGACCGGCGCGTGACCTTTGACAGTTCGGAAGCAGCCCGGGCAGCGCTCGATGCCGGCCAGTCGATCATCGTCGTCACCTCGCACAACTGCAATTGGGAATGGGCGCTGCTCAAGCTGTCGATCAGCATGGGCCACCCGGTCCACGCGGCCTACAAGCCGCTGAAAGGGCGCTTTGGCGACCGCCTGATGCTGACCATCCGCTCGCGTTTCGGCGCCGAGATGATTCCGGCACGCAAGCTCCTGATGCGGGTGCTGCGCCACAAAGGCCCGGCGCGCATCGTGGCGATCGTCGCGGACCAGGCCCCGACGTCGTCGGCGGTGCGGTACTTCACGCGCTTTATGGGGCTCGACACCGCGTTCTTCATCGGGCCGGAGGCCATTGCGCGCGGAGCCCGCCTTCCGGTCTGGTATCTGGCGATGCGCCGCGAGGCGCGCGGCCGCTACAAGGTGGAGTTCGTGCCGCTCGCCGCTGCCGGCGAGGAACTGCTGCCTGGCGAGCTGATCGAGCGTTATGCGACGGCCGTCGAAGCGCTCACGCGTGAAAGCCCGCCGGAATGGCTGTGGAACTACCGGCGCTGGAAGGTCCAGCGCGATGCCGATGGCAACCCCTTCGTCGTCAAGTCCGGGGTGATCGCCGGCCCGGAATGATCTCCCGCACGACCGTGCCTGGGGGTGAGATTATAGCAAATACATGTGCTTACCTTGCATTCCTCAGGGTTTCTGACAAAATGCGGCGCAACTACCGGTGCGGCGGGAAGAGACCGAACCGTTAACTGGTTCCTACGGCGGTCAAATCCCGAACTGAGAGACTGCCGGGTATTCAGGGGGATCCAATCCGGGTGCCTACGGTGCAAGGCGAGTCGTTTCCCGAGTTCACTGCTTCGGACATCCTGTCGCCGAAGCTGTGGCAGCAGCGGGCGGAACGCCCGCCGCTCGGTATTGACATCACCTGCACGAAAGTTGCGGTCGATTTCCAGAACATCACGGCCGGCAATGCCGATGCGGTGATCCGCCAGAACCTCGACGTCCTGCGCGAGGCGACCAATACCGACGCAGTCTTCCTGGCGCTGCTCGACGGCCACGGCGAGCGCATCGACTCGCTCGCGACCTCCAAGGGTCCGTTTGCCCAGTGCCGGCCGGAAGTGCTGAAGGGCGAGCACCTTGAAGCGCTGCCCTGGATCCGCTCCCGGCTCGAACACGTCCGCATCCTCGAGATCCGCGACACGGTCGGTGTGCGGCCCGACCAGGCGAGCGACGCCGCCCGGCTCGCGGCGCTCGACATCCGCTCGCTGCTCCTGATTGCGTTCGCCGTGCAGGGCACGGTGCGCGGATTCCTCGCATTCGCATCTTCCACGCCGCGCGACGGCTGGGACGTCAACCTGCACCTGTTGCTGAAGCTCGTGGGCACGAGTCTCGCGACCGGCCTCGAGAAGATTTCACTGGCCGATCGCATGGCCGACATGCAGGAGCGCCAGGACATGGCGCTGCCGTGCGCGAATGACGGACTGTGGGATTACGACGCCCAGGGCAACCGCACCTGGTTCTCGCCGCGCTGGAAGACGATGCTCGGCTTCGCCGAGGACGACGTGATCACGTCGCCGGACTGGCACCGCATGGTGCATCCGGAGGACCTGGCGCGCGTTTCGGCGGCGATGCGCGATCACATCGCCGGCAAGACGCCGATGTTCGAGAGCGTCCATCGCCTGAAGCACACGGACGGCGAATGGCGCTGGGTGGTCGGTCGCGCGCGCGCGCGCGTGGACGACCAGGGCCGGCTGCGCCGGCTGATCGGCGTCGAGCTCGACATCACCGAGCGCAAGCTCTACGAGGAAGCGCTGTTCCGCGAGAAGGAAAGCGCGCAGATCACGCTGCAGTCGATCGGCGACGGCGTGATCACCTGCGACGCGCACGGCCGCGTCGAATACCTGAATCCGGTGGCCGAGGAGCTGACGGGCTGGCGCCTCGAGGACAGCCTCGGCCGCACAATCGACGAGATCTTCCGCGCCTTCCACGAGGAGACCTGCGAGCCGCTCGAAAACCCGCTTGCGGTCGCGGTGCGCAGGATCCGCTCGATCAAGTCGGTGCGCCCGATGCTCTTGATCCGCCGCGACGGCAACGAGCTCTACATCGAGAGCACGGCCTCGCCGATCCGCGACGGCAGCGGCACGGTCACCGGCGGCGTGCTGGTGTTCCACGACGTGTCGGAGTCGCGCGAGCTGAACCGGCGACTGTCCTACCATGCGAGCCACGACGTCCTCACTGGGCTCGTGAACCGCCGCGAGTTCGAGACGCGCCTGGAGCGGGCGCTGAAGAGCGCCAAGGCGCGCGAGACTTCGTATGCGCTCTGCTATATCGATCTCGACCAGTTCAAGATCGTCAACGACACCTGCGGCCACAGCGCTGGCGACGCGCTGCTCGGCCAGGTCGGCGCGCTCCTGAAGTCGAAGGTCCGCTGGCGCGACACGCTCGCGCGCCTCGGCGGCGACGAGTTCGGCGTGCTGCTCGAGAGTTGCTCGCTCGAGGAGGCGCTGCGCACGGCCGAGACGCTGCGCGAGTCGATCCGGAACTTCCGCTACACCTGGGAAGACCGCACCTTCCGGCTGGGCGCCTCGATCGGCGTCGTGCCGATCACCGCGGAGAACGAGGACGTCGCGTCGGTGCTGTCGGCAGCGGACTCCGCCTGCGGCGCGGCCAAGGAGTCGGGCCGCAACCGCGTGCACTGCTTCGAGGAAAACGACATCGACCTGATGCGCCGCCGGCGCGAGATGCAATGGGCCGCGCGCATCAACAATGCGCTGGAAGAGTCGCGCTTCGAGCTGTTCCGGATGACCATCCAGCCGCTGCAGACCGAGGATGCCGGCGAGCACTTCGAGCTGCTGCTGCGGATGCGGGATGAGAGCGGCAAGATCGTGGCACCCGACCAGTTCATCGCCGCCGCCGAGCGTTACGGGATCACGCCGTCGATCGACCGCTGGGTCATCGACAGCGCGTTCCGCTGGCTGGTGTCCGAGGCGGACGAGCGCCGGCGCCTGACGATGTGCTCGATCAACCTGTCGGGCCAGAGCCTCGGCGACGACAAGTTCCTGCCATTCGTGATCGAGCAGTTCCACAGGAGCGGCATCGACGGCAGCAAGATCTGCTTCGAGATCACCGAGACAGCGGCGATCGCGAATTTCTCGCAGGCCAGCCGTTTCATCCAGGCGCTGAAGGAACTCGGCTGCAAGTTCGCACTGGACGACTTCGGCACCGGCCTGTCGTCATTCGGCTACCTGAAGCACTTCCCGGTGGATTTCCTGAAGATCGACGGCAGCTTCGTCAAGGGCCTGCTGCACGACCCGATCGACCGCGAGATGGTTCGTTCGATCAACGAGATCGGGCACCTGACCGGCAAGAAGACGATCGCCGAATGGGCGGAGAATGCCGAGATCGTCGAGGTGCTGCGCGGCCTGGGCGTCGACTACGCCCAGGGCTATGGCATCTCGCAGCCGCAGCGCGTGCAGCGCGCCGCGATCGCGTAGGTCGTCGGCGCCAAGTCCCGGACCCTGTAAATGGTCTCGGGAAATGGCCGAAAACTTCGTGAATACGCTCCTCATGTGCAGGGCAGTGCAGGTTCTGCTTATTCTTCTTTCCTTGACTTGCGCTGCATGTGCGACGACGGGAGGCGCCTTCGAGGAAGGAGAGCCAGTCTCCGTCGCGGAAGAACCTCCTCCTCAGGAAGAGCCCGATGTTCCCATGGAGATAGAAGGGGAGGTTCCGCTTGTCGTTGCCGAGTCAGAGCATCCTGTAAACCCTTCGCCCGCTGGTGAGCTCGCAGAAGTGGTCGTTGAGGCCCGTCGCCGCGACCGTCACGACGTGATTCATGATCTCGTGTCGGAAGCGAAGTCTCTTCTTCGTGACGTCAAACTCGAATATGCGTTCACAGGAAAGGGGAAGCGCGAAGTGCTTCGCGGACGTCCCGTTGCCTTCGCCCTGTGGAGCGAGGCGAAGCAGGACTGGTCCATCGTGCACGTCGAAATCCCCCGACCACCGGTCAAATGGAAGCCCGGAAGGAAGCCCATGGCTTTCACCGTGCGCACACCGGGGATCCAGGCGCGGCACGTGAAGGGCACCGGTGCCGAGCGGCTGATGTTCGCCTTTTCCAGGGATGGGGAACAATTGAAGGTCTATGGAAGGAAATTCCCGGTGTTCGACCGAGCCCTTCTTGCAAAGAAGCAGTGGAGAGCGGTTGCCCAGACCGCGAAGCCAATCATCTATCTTCCGTTCACCGAAGACACCTTCGATCCGCTTTTTGTCAGTGACGGGAAGAAATACCTGCTTGCCACGGCCCAGAAGGCGATCGAGGAATTGCGTGTCACGAAAGCGCCTGCAGTGGCACTTCCAGGAGAGCTTCTCGCAGATGTAGTGCCCGCTGAAGTCCTCGCGACCCTTGCAGTGATTGAACAAACGGATGACGCCGACTATGTCAAAGAAAAATCAGTTGCGTTCAATGACGTGCTGAGCCAGTACGGACTGAAACGGGAGGAAGCGTATCGGTACAGTGTCTCAAGCGCAGCCGCCCTCGGCCCCATGCAGTTCACGAACCGAAGGGGGAATGGCACCTATGCGCTTGTGGTCAGGCGCTGCCCCAAGGCAAACATTGACCCGGTTTTCGAGCGTGGCGCGACGGATCTTCTGAATGCCATGAAAGCGGCGATCTGCCTCTTTGACATTGAGTTGTCTCAGATGCGTCCGGAGATCCGCCGCGCATATCGTGACAACATGGAAGTACTTGGCATTTTTCCAGTCGCTGCGTACAACGGCGGGCCGAGGAATGTGGCAAAGCTCTACGGCGTCATGAAGAGGATGGGGGTGAGACTTGAAGACCTGCGTCTCCCGGGAGAGCAGCCGCAAGGAAGGCAAGTGACCTGCCCATGTCTTTGGAAAGAGATGGAAACAGGGGTCCGTCCCGTTGCGATCCCGAAATACAACAATGAAAACCGTTGGTACATTGAAAAATACCAGAGCATCCTGAGAGAGTTCGAGTAAAAGGGCGAGCCGGAGCTTGTGCGGCTGGCGGCGCGGACGCTGCGGTTTGCGTCGCAAAAAACGCTGGCCGCAACCAGGTACAGCGTCGCGCCACATCGGCCACCTGACCGGCAAGAAGACGATCGCCGAATGGGCGGAGAACGCCGAGATCGTCGAAGTACTGCGCGGGCGGAAAAGGTGGACTGTCCCTTTTCCGGCCGCTGGCCGTAAATCCGTCTGTTCCCCCGAGAAATGCGATGACTAGCGGTGCGCGCGGCGATGTAGTGTGGCTGCGTCCATCCATCGCAGGGACGCGAGGCCATGGCGAGCGAGCGGGCGAAGCGCCTGCGTGCTCCACCGTTCGTCGATCCGCCAGGGTACGCGCAGCACCGCCCCGAGGCGACGCTGCCGTATCGTCAGAGCGACAGCGGTTCTTTCATACGGATTTCGCGGGCTAATTGGTTATGCTTGGCGTGTACGTCCAGACCCACAACGCGCCTGTCCCTACGCGATAGGACTTGTTGTCAGGCGCGATCTTGACGTCCGAAGGCGCGCCCGCTCCCTGGAACATGATAAGCGGAAAGGTAATAACGAACCGTTCCTCGACCGGCTGCTGCTGGGCGTCGGTGGGATAGCGCTGGCCCGTGATAGGACACTTCAAGGAGACGTCGGCAGCTGGAAGCGAGCGCGTCCCTTTCAGGAAAACTTCGGCGCTTCCGGCGGGCAGGCTGAACTCCTTGACGTCAAAATGTTCGTAGTCGCCCTTGAGCATCGGGGTTAGGCCCGGCGGAGTGCTGCCCGCGCCTTTTACCTCCGTCTTGAAGTTCTGAAAACCTGATTGTCCAATCATCTTTTGTGCCTGGTAGTCCCAATCGAAGTCCAGAATCACACGGTCGTAGATGTTGAGCTGACTGCAGGGCCAGACCTCAATCCAGCCAGTGCGTTCGCCTTCGATGTGGAAGTGTATGGTCCTGGCGGTCGCCCACTTTTGGAGCGCCATGAAATCGGGCATCGGCGGTGGCTTCTCAGCGCGGCTAACCGGCGTGGCGAGCATAATAGCAACAAGTGCGACATAGGCCAGCTTGGTCATTTTCCATCCCCTTACATTTATGTATCTGTCAGTACGGATAAAAGGCCTTTCTGTTGACGCCGAGTGTAGCGCCGGGCCGTGCACGGGGGTGCGCCGGGAAGAATGCGCGCGCCGTGCGCCGCGACGGCTACCCGATTCAGAACAGCGATCCCGATGCCATGCCGGGCGGCGGCGACCGCGGCCCGCGGCCGGCCGGCGTGACCAGCGCGCGCAACGCCGCATGGCTCGTGGCCTGCGCGCTCGAAAGACGCGCATGCGCAAGCCGAACTTCCTGCCCACTGACGCGTAGCAAGTCGGCGAGCAACAGCGAGCGATCAAGGCTGTTGCCCACCCGATCCATGAGCACTCCGGAGGGGCCGCGCAACACGCCACGGTAAGGCACGAAAAAGGTATTCTCGCGCACCCACTCAAACAGCTTGACTGGATCATTGCCGACCTTCGCGGCCACAGCATTCACGTCGAAGGTCAGACGCGATAATTCCCGGTCCGCCGCAATCGTGTTGTCGAAGGCCTGATCCATCGACTTCGCCAGCTCGGCTGCTGTAACCGGCCGTGACGCCGCATGCGGCCTCAATACTGCTGTGAGGCCGCTTTGTGCTTGCACTAGGGGCTGCAGCACCTCATCCTGTGGGACGTTCGAGGCTGGCCCACTGACCGGTGCCTGTACACTTGATCGCGCGGACTGATTGGCCCCGCCATTGGCACTGTTTCCGCAGCTCCGCCCCGTACAGGACACAAGCAGTGCCAGGACCAACGGCAGCGCACGTCGGATCAAGCGAATTACCATACGTACTGCGCCCAAATCATTTGGACTTCAGGGTGAACCCGTTTCCATCCATGCCCAGCGCTATTGAACTGGTCTGGTCTGCCGAAATAGTTACTGGCTGCTCCAGCGCCTGTCCCACCACGTTCATGCGGACACGGTACGACCCCACCGGAAGCTCGCGGCTCAACTCGCTCGTCTCTCCGGAGGCAATGACGCGACCCGTCTTGTCGAGAACGTCGTACGGCAATCGTTGCAGCGCCGCCAGCTTGAGCGCCCGCGATAGCTGCGCACCATCTTGCGCGCTGTAATAACGCCCGCCCGTCGACCCGGCGAGCGTGCTGAGCTGGGCCTCGACTGACTTGCCGGTCAACGTGAAGCCGACGATATTAAGCGAGACTTTGACGCCCGAGGCTTTGATCTTTGCTGCCGCCGCTTTCGGATCGCCGTGACAGCTTTCCTCGCCGTCGGTGATCAGGATCACCGACCCTCCGCCAGCACGCTTGAGGTCGCCCACGGTTTGCTCGACCGAGCGAATCAGCGGCGTCTCGCCGCGAGGGTGGAGCGCGGTCGCAGTCTCGACAATGCGGTTGCGATCGAGCTTCGCCAACGGCACGACGAGCTCGGTATCGGTGCAGGTCTGTGCGGACTTCGACGGATAACGATGCCCGTAGACGCGCAGCGCGACATTTAGGTCATCGGGCAGCGTGCCCACGACATCCTTCAGCACGGCCAATGCCGTGTCCCAACGCGTGCTCGGGCCGAGCGCGGTCTTCATGGACCCCGACACATCGAGCACGATCTCGAGGTTGCGGGCGACGTTGCTCCCTTGCTTGGTGACGCGCAGTGCTCCTGCCGGCTCTGCCCCGTAGGCGCCGGCCAGGCCGATGACCGCCCACATGGTCGGCGCGTAGTCCGTCGATGGCCCGTTGCCCGGCACGGCCTTCCATGAACCACTCTCGGGTGCCGGTCCGCCAACCTGGGTGCGCAGCAGGTACTCCGTGCCGCGCTTGAAATTCGGGGCGATGACACTGACACCCGCCTGTTTGAAGGCGTACAGCACCTCCCCGGTGGAGAAGGGAATCGATCCGTCCTTTTCGCTGCTTAACTTCCATCCGCCGTCGGCCTGTTGCTCGCCGGTCAGCCTCTCCACGATCGACCAGGCCAGCCGCTGGTGCTCCGGCGTGCCATAGCGCATCAGCGCCGCTATCTTGATGGCCTCATCCTGCGTGGTTTCCGGCTCCGCGGACGCGATCCAGGCCAGCGCCCGTTCGGCGGCCTGTCCGTACTTGGGATCCTTGGAATGGGCAGCCGCCCATCTGAATGCAACCAGTGCATTGGCCGTGTTGATGATCTTGCCTTGCACGACCGGGCCGCCGCCAGGCTCTACAAAGGAGCCGTCCGACGCTTGTGCTAGTGGTGATTTCAAGAGGAAGTCCACGCCCCGGAACAGCGCCGGATCCGTAGTCCTCTTCAGGGTTTCATCAGCGCGCGCCAGACCCATCAACGAGTACACCGTATTCTCAATCTCGTCCGAGTAAGTCCAGCTGCCCGTCTGCGTCTGCAACGAGCGGATCCGCTTCTCGATCTTGTCCAGTGCCGCCATGCTGACCCGATAGCCTTTCTCCAGGGCGACCTGCTGGCCCATGATGGCCTGAGACTGAACGTGGCAACCGACGCACGCCTGCTCCGTATACCAGTCCGCGGCCGACTGCTGCAGCCAATCGAGGCCTCGCTGCGCCCCCTCGCGCGGACTACCCTTCCACAGGCGCGCGCCCGGCGCGCGGGTGAACAGGGGCACATAGCCGTCGCGTGCCGCCTCGAGCACGCGGACCTCGGCGATCTCGAGCATGCGTCGCGAGGCGCCGTTCAGCACGCGCAAGCGGACGTAACGTGCTTCACGCGCCGGGAAAGTGATGGTGTGTTCGCCGGGCGTCGTCTCCAGGGCCGCAGCGGCGGCCTTCAGGAAGTGCTCGGGCACGTTGTCCATCGAGGTCCAGATCTCCACATCCTTGGGCGCCGTCGAGGTGTCATCGTCAAAATTGTCTTGGACCGACTTCGCTGCCGGGGCCACGACCGTTACCGCACCCACCAGCGCAGGCATGCGTTCGTAGAAGGAGAAGACGGCGTCCTCGGGAAAGGGCGCCTCCCGCCCGTCCGACCATTCGTCAGGGTTCATCCAGGAGGGCTCGGTCAAGCCGTCGATCAGCCGCCTTCCCGTCAGCCCCGGTCCGTAATTAACCTGCAGCTTTTCCTGGTAGTAGGTGTTGCCGGTAAGCTGCTCGACGGCGCCACCCATGTCGGCGGCGGCCAGATTGACATCGGTCAGCGTTGCGGGGGGCTCGGGATTCTGCGGGGTGGCCGGGGGCTCGGGATTCTGCGCGGCGGCCGGGGGCTCGGGATTCTGCGCGGCGGCCGGGGGTGCCGTCTCGGTAATCTTCTTCGCGCACGCCGCAGCGGCCAACACGACGAGGAACGGCGCGACGATCTTGCTGCACCATCGCAGTCTCATGATGGCGCCGGAGCGGCGCTAACCGCCGAACTCCAATCTGCCGCAGCGATTGGCGCGGACGCCGCGCCGCCCACGCGCGCGAGCTTGCACTCCTCGACGTTGCCGAGCTGGATGCGATTGGGCGAGAGGAATTCGAAGAACATCACGTGGCGGGGCGTCAACGCATACACCCCGCCCTTCCCGCTGCGATAGTTGGCGGCCGCCGGGGACCGTTCGCCGTCTCCAGCGATGCTCACCATGCTGTCGGGCAGGAACTCGATCTGGCTGGCGCCCACCAACGGGCCGCAGCTCACGAAGCTCCCGATGACGCCGATGAGCTGCGACAGGGTGTCGTCGGACGCGCCCTGGCCGGAGTTCGGCGTAGACCAGCGGCCGAGCAGGGGGTTTTTCGCTGGCGACAAAGCCGGCTGGCGCATGAGGGAGGCCCGGAGCTCCGCGACCGTCTGCTGCGTCTTCAGTTGCTTGCCGTAGGTCTCGAGCGACGCTTCCCGCATGCAGCGTTCCTGGCGATCGCCCTCGTTCTCGCCCATCTGCGCCGGACAGTCCAATGCAGATTGCGCAGCGGCGCTCCCCATCCAGCCGAAGCCCAACGACAGGGCGGCCGCCAGAGCAAGCCTCATCATCATGGGCGCTCCGTTGGCACCACCAGCCACACGTCAGCAGAGTTCAGGCCTAGAAGGGCAGCCCGTGACTCTGGCCGCCCATGCACATCAGCATGGGAACCGACAACACGAAGTTGATGCGTGACGCCAGCAGCGCGACCTTGCGCGCCTTGGCTTTCTGCTCGTCGGTTGCCGCGACGATGCCGAGGATCTTCTTCTGGTTCGGCCAGATCAGGCCCCAGACATTGAGCAGCATGATCGTGCCGAGCCAGGCGCCGACGCCGATCACCCGGAATCCCGGTTGCAGCATGAATGCCTGACCCAGGATGTTTGCGCCGAAGCCCGTGGACAGGTAATAGGCGCCCGTAATCCAGGTAAGGACCGCCGCCCAGCGGAACCACCAGAGGGCCCGCGGTGCAATGTACTTGGAAATGCCGGCGCCGCCCGGACCGCCCTTGTCGGCGGCCGCGTCCGCGAGACCGGGCACCTGGACGACATTGAAGTAGTACAGGAGTCCGATCCACATGACGCCGGACACGATATGCAGCCAGCGGCCAGCCTGCGCAAAGTGCGCGCCGATCTCGGCGCCGCCGAGGATCGTGAGCCAGATGCTGACAATGGCCGCCAGCACGAATGCAGTGACGATCGAGCCCTTGACGCTCATCAGCGGATTCATGGTGTATCCCCCAAGGTTCATTGAAGAATAGGACAGCGTGCCCCATAATTCAACGCGTTAGCGTCTAAAGCCCGCAGCCTGGGCACCCGGGCAAGCCTAGTGATCGAGCGCGGTCCCAACTCGCCCTGCCTGAACATCTGCTCGCTGGACGAAGGCGGCGTCTGCCGCGGCTGCTTCAGGACCATCACGGAAATCGCCGGCTGGATGCGAATGAACCCCGGCGAGCAGCGGGCGGTCCTACAGAGGGCGGAAGAGCGGCGCAAGGCGCCATCCGATCGGAGCAAACGATGAGTGAAACGGACATCACGCAGCGCATCAGGCAGCAGCTGGATTCGGCCCCGGTCGTGCTGTTCATGAAGGGCACGCCGGACTTCCCGCAATGCGGCTTCTCGGCGCAGACCGCTGCCGCGCTCCGCGCGGTCAAGGCCCAATATCGCCACGTGAACATCTTCGAGGAGCCGGAGCTGCGCGAGGCCCTCAAGTCCTATTCGAACTGGCCGACCTATCCCCAGCTCTACGTCAAGGGCGAGCTGGTCGGCGGCTGCGACATCGTCCTCGAGATGTATCGCAACGGCGAGTTGCAGTCGTTGCTGCAGCAAGCCGGCGCGATCGCCTGATGCCCGTTCGCCCGCCTCACTCGGGGGCGGGCTCCAGCATCGGGTTCGGCGGCTCCTCGTCCGTCGTGTCCTTCAGGCGCCGCACGGCCGCATCGTAGAGCGGGCGGAACTGGTTGCAGACCGCGCAGAAGAGCTCCGCGGTCCGTTCCGCGTCATAGGCCGCCGAGTGCGCGTCCTTCGAATCCCACTCGAATCCGGCCGCCACCACCGCGCGCGACAGCACGGTCTGTCCGTAGGCGACGCCTGCGAGCGTCGCCGTGTCGAAGCACGAGAAGGGATGGAAGGGATTGCGCTTGATGCCGGCGCGGGCCGCGGCCGCATTCAGGAAGCCGAGGTCAAAAGAAGCGTTGTGCCCGACAAGGATCGCGCGCGTGCAGTCCTGCTCGCGGATCACGCGGCGCACCTCCCGGAAGATCACGCCGAGCGCGTCGCTTTCGGTGACCGCGATGCGCAACGGATGCCAGGGATCGATGCCGTTGACCGCGAGCGATGCCGGATCGAGGCGGCTGCCCTCGAATGGCCGCACATGCTCGCGGATCGTCATCTCACGGACCAGCCGCCCCTCCGCATCGACCCGCAGCAGCACGGCCGCGATCTCGAGCAGCGCATCGGTCGCCGAATTGAAACCGCCGGTTTCGACGTCCACGACCACCGGCAGGAAACCTCGGAAGCGGTCGCGCATCATGACGGATGCGGCGTTCATGCCCGGGCAGCCGCAGGCAGCAGTTTCCAGTCGAGAGTCTCGCCCGCAAGCAGCGGCACGAGCACCTCGCCTGCGAACGGGTAGGAGTCCGGGACTTTCCAGGCCTCGCGTGCGAGCGTGATGCGGTCGCCATTGCGAGGCAGCCCGTAGAAATCCGCGCCGCGGTGGCTCGCGAACGCCTCGAGCCTGCCGAGGGCCCCGGCTTTCTCGAACACCTGGGCATAGATCTCGATCGCGGCATGCGCCGAGAACACGCCGGCGCAGCCGCAGGAAGACTCCTTTGCGGCGCGCGCGTGCGGGGCGCTGTCGGTGCCGAGGAAGAACCTCGGGTCGGCGCCGGTCGCCGCGGCGACCAGCGCCTCGCGATCGCGCTCGCGCTTCAGGAGCGGCAGGCAAAACAGGTGCGGGCGCAGGCCGCCGTCGAACATCGCGCCGCGGTTCAGCAGCAGGTGCTGCGGCGTCAGCGTCGCGGCGACGCGCGGGCCCTGGGCGCTCACGAACTCGACGCCAACAGCCGTCGAAACGTGTTCAAGGACGATGCGCAGCCGCGGGAACCGGCGCACCAGCGGCGCCAGTTCGCGGTCGATGAAGACGGCCTCGCGGTCGTAGGGATCGATCGCGGTGCCCGTGACCTCGCCGTGGAGCTGCAGCACGACGTCGAGTTCTTCCATGCGCGCGAGCACGGCCTCGCAGCGCGCGAGCGACGTGACGCCGGCATCGGAGTGCGTCGTCGCGCCGGCCGGGTAGTATTTGACGCCGCAGATGATGGCACTCGCCCGCGCGCGGTCGATCTCCGCGGGCTCGGTGCCGTCTGTGAGGTACAAGGTCATCAGCGGCTCGAAACGGGTCCCGGCCGGCAACGCGGCGAGGATGCGTTCCCGGTAGCGCCGCGCGGCCTCGACCGTCGTGACGGGCGACTTGAGGTTGGGCATCACGACCGCGCGGCCGAACTGCCGGGCGCTGAAGCCGGCCACGGCCGCGAGCGCCTCGCCGTCCCGAAGGTGCAGGTGCCAGTCATCCGGCCGAGTGATCGTCAATGTGTTCATCTGGCTCGGCAACGGAATGCAACCTTGACCCGCAGGCACCGCAGCTAGGATCATATCGGGCCGGCCGCCGGCATGGGAGTATCGCTGATGGCTGACGGCCCGCAGTCAGACGATTTCGATCCGCTCGAGACCCAGGAGTGGCTCGAGTCGATCGATTCGGTGCTCAAGGTCCACGGGCCGGTGCGCGCGCATTTCCTGCTCGACCGGCTGATCGACCACGCGCGCCGTTCCGGCGCCTATCTGCCGTTCAAGGCCAATACCGCCTACCTCAACACGATCCCGGTGTCGCGCGAGAAGCCCTATCCGGGCGACCGTGCCGTCGAGCGCCGCATCGAGGCGCTGATCCGCTGGAACGCCATGGCGATGGTCGTGCACGCGAACCGCGTCAGTTCCGAGTACGGCGGTCACATCGCGACCTATGCGTCCTCGGCGACGCTCTACGAGGTCGGATTCAACCACTTCTGGCGCGCGCCATCGGATCATCACCGCGGCGACATGATCTTCGTCCAGGGCCACTCGAGCCCGGGTCTGTACGCGCGCGCCTACCTCGAAGGCCGCCTCAGCGAGGAGCAGCTGCGGCTGTTC
>Ga0326726_10001009_pt1 | contig 26115 bp, 22 predicted proteins | sample MHFenrmetagenome_2_FD_207603 | JGI IMG/M metagenome (GOLD analysis project Ga0326726, IMG submission 207603) | Lab enriched peat soil microbial communities from Michigan Hollow, Ithaca, NY, United States - MHF15MN | ecosystem: Environmental > Terrestrial > Soil > Wetlands > Peat | place: USA... | reverse complement strand
GGTTGAAGAGAAGCTTACCGCAAAAAACCGCGCCGGGACGGGCAAGAAGTTGCAGGGTCAGCGTCGTTCCCCTCTCCTCTTCCATCACGAAAGTCCGGGAGAGTCCCGACATCGACCCGAAGAATATCACAACCCAGAGCATGCCGGCAAGAGCGTCCACGGACGCGCCTTCGCTCCCCAGCGAAAAGAGTATGATCGAAATGGTGGTGACAATGAACATGAAGAGCGCGCTGATTGCGTAGCGCGTTCGGAGTTCGGAATGCCAGTCCTTCAAAAAAACGCCCGTCGCCGAGCGCACAAAGGATCCCACGGAGTCTTCAGTGCGCGGCATGCAAATCAATCTGATGATCAAATGTCTCCACTTCGCCCGGGTCATTCGTTGCAACGATCAGTACTCCAGTCTCGCGCTGCTCCTGCATGATCTCACGAACGAGCGCGACACCCTCCTGATCAAGGTTCGCGGTTGGCTCGTCAAGGATAAGAATGGGGGGGCGATGAAGAAGGGCAAAAGCATACTTAAGTCGCTGCTTCATGCCGGATGAATACGTGCGGACGTCGTCGCTCTTGCGCGAATCGAGGCCGACACGGGAAAGCAGTGCACGGGCTGACGCGGGATCGCGCCGTTGTCCTCTGAGCCGAAGCGCGAGAGCGAGATTCTCTATGGCGGAAAATTCTTCGAAGACCTGGAGGTACGGTGACACGAGCCCTACGAGCGTATGTCCGTCATTCTTCTCCGTTGCCTGTTCGCCGCGGAAGGTCACGCCCCCGGCAGTGGGTGTCAGGACGCCGCTGATGATCTTTACGAGCGTTGATTTTCCGGAGCCATTCCTCCCCGTGATGAGCAAGGTCTCTCCGGAGCGGACGGAAAACGCAATGCCTGAAAAAATTGTGCGCCGATCGAATGATTTCGAAAGGCCCTTTCCCTCAACTGTCACTGAATTCTTCATTGGCGGACGAGGGCAAATTTCCCGGAAATCGACTTTCCGTCGACATCGAGGATGAAGAGGTATACCCCGCTCCGCGCGGACTGTCCCGTTGAGGTCTTCCCATCCCAGGTTAGAACACGCTGACCCAGGTGAGAGGTCGCGCTTTGATGCCCGGAGTAGACCAGCTCCATAGCAGGAGAATAAATCGTCAGCGTTCCCTCTCCCACCTCGACCGGAAAGTACAACGTCGACTGATTCCCTGCCAGGAACGGGTTAGGAAACGACATCCCCTGTTTCATGTTGATCCCTCCGGCACCCGATGGCCCGATGTTCCATGCAATCCATTCGGAGGGATTGTCAACGGACAACTTCAGGTAATACCCCAACCCGATGGAGCGGTAGTTGCCATCGGGGGGCTGGCGGGTCAGAACAAATGAGAACGGTGATGCCGCTGCGCCCATGGGACAGGGCGTACTCAGGTGAGCGATGACTACGGCAAGGGAATCAGATCCGGTGATAAAGCGATAATATGCGGAAGAAAGACACGGCAGCATATCGTTCACCTGCCGGGACACCGGGGGAAGGGCGAACACCGCAGCATCCATCAGGGGAAAATTGCGGCCTTCGGGATAGTACGAGACGGTATCCGCACGTTCTCCTGTATAATAGTTCCACAGCGTCCACTCCGCAAAGGCCAGACCGAGCCGCGAACCGAACCCTTTCAACGTGGCATCGATTGCATCGAGGGGCCGCAACGATCTGATTGCCTCCCAGGTCTTTTTCATGGCGTCCGGCCCGTATCGCTTGGTGATAAACTGCCCCCAGATTCCACGACTGTACTCGACGTAGTCGTTTGGGAACGAATTCAGCTGCGTCTGAGGGTGATGGAACTGTGAAAACGAGGCATACAGATAGTTGTAGTAGTCATTGACGTTTGTGTACACGACATCTTCCATCCAGGTGGAAGTAACCTCATGGTACCAAACATCCGCTGTCCAAAAACCGTAACTCCCGATCTGGATGGCGTGGTGAAATTCATGTGCCAGGGTCACTTCAAGGCCGGGAATTCCTTTGTTTTCAGAAGGGCTGACAAAGATGAAATCGTTATCGACCTCAATGAAGGTCGTTGAAATGGAACCGTCCTGTGTAAAATCGTCTACTAGCGTCTGTCCGTAGAGATTACCCAGTTCCATGATATAAATATCGTACTCATTTCCCCCACCCTGAACTCCGTCTGCCGGAGGGGCCGCGAACCCCAGTTCCCCGATCTCCACAGCGTACACGTCTGCCATGACTGCAATGGCTGAGTCAACAAATGCTCTTGCGGTGCCGGCAATCCTTTGATGGAGAGCGTTCAACAACGCGGGCGTATTCGCTCCGGTGGTGTCAAAGTGGATTCTAAACCCTCCGGAGACAACGCTCGTCTGCATCTGCGGGCGAACATCAAGTTCATTGAGAGCGACTTTCAGTGCGCCGGTCAGCTGCGACCTCTGGTGAACTGCGGCGGAATATACGGGGAGTCCACACTTGATCGGTACCCCCTCCTGCAATCCCTCACCAAGCGCGGACGCGAGAAGCCGAATGCTGCTCTCCTGGCGGCTGATTGGAGACAGACCCGTTTGACTGCGTGAGGTGGTAATGAAAATCATCACAGCAAGCGCCGCGACTACTATACTCCTTCCACAGTCTGGCCGCGGTGTCATCATTTGGTACCAAAAGGGGAAAACTGCAGAGAAACCGTGGCCTCGTCAGCCCGTGTTAGAATAAGGTCCGGCAGCCCCGATGTCGTCAGGGGCGCGACGGCTATTCCGCGCACGCCACGCGCGCTGCAAATCGGTCGCCGTCGGGAGAATCCGTTCTTACCGCCGAAGATGGTCTCGATCGTTTCGGTGGCAAGATTCCTGATCGTTATGTCTGGAAAACCGTCACCATCGACATCGGATACAACGATGTCGTTGTCGTCTGCCACCGAGACGTTATAGACCCAGTTTGTCGCCTGCGCCTGCGTTCCCTCAGCGCTGTTGTAGGCCAGCAGGAGCGCATATGCGGGTTTCCCCAGTACAACGACCATGCCATGCGTGCCCTCAGGGGTGAGCCGTGCAGGTATGAGAGAGCGAGTGGATTCGGTCGAATCCTGAAATGAGAATGCAGGCACGACTGTCTGGACAAAAAAAGATGGGTCCGCGATCGCGTACGATACCGTGGAGGTGCCCGTGGACTTGTCTGCTCTTGCAAACACAACGCTGTATGAGCTTGAATCACGTTGCCGGTCCGCGGTTACGGCCAGAAGCTGTTCGGGGATGTTTGTCCGGAGACTGCGTTCGAGGAATTGTCTGCCGCTGATCTGCTCGAACAATGACAGGCTTACCGCCCCCCCATCTTTGTCCTGGTTGCGCACCAGGACAGTGAGCGTACCCGGTTGCTGCCATGCCCGAAGGACGCTTGGACGGGGGCCGGTGGGGACGGAAAACGACGATGCACGCCGGCTCATGAAGTCGAGCGTCACCACGCCGATCTGATCGGAACCCGTGTGTGAGCTCACAAGGTCAGGCACCTCACCACCGGGCGATGCGGCAATGGTAATTGCTGTTGGCTGTTCAGACACCCACAGCGTCTGTTGTCCGAAGAACAAACCCTTTCCCCGGTTCAGGAGAACGGAAATCGAAGACGAATTAGCATTCGCCACGGCGATGTCAGGGAGGGCGTCACCGTTGATGTCGCCGACAGCTACCCCCGTCGGTTTGCTTCCGACGGCATACGTTGCAGGCCACTGCGTTCGCCCCGCATGATTGGCGTTCGAAAAACACACGAGTCTCTGGGTTTCACGTTCCGCCACCACGAGATCTGCCTTGCGGTCTCCGTCCAGATCCACGATTGCAAATCCTCTTCCGTTAGCGCCTGGTCCGAGAAGTCCCGGAGGGAGATATTCCATGGGACCCCTTCCTATGGAGATTGCCATTCCCCGGTCGGTTGCCGCAACAATGTCGGGATACGGATCTTCATCAACCATCGCGAAGATCGCACCCGAAGGTTGTGCCGGGACCGTCAGGGTCTGGTCGAGGCGGACATCTCCGTCTGGTCTGCCGTGGAGGATGATGATCTTGTGTTCCGCGGGCAGTGTCACAGCCAGGGCCATCCGCCGCCGCCGGTCAGTCCAAGCAAAATCAATTGAGGATGGTTCCCCGGGAAGATCCACGACGACCTGCTCGGAAAACACCATGCTGCTGATGCCGTAGAACATCGATACCTGATTTGACAGCCAGTTGTTCAGAATTACGTCCTGGATGCCATCGCCGTTCACGTCAGCCACTCTGAAGTCGGAAACGGAGATGTCGCCCAGAAGTTCCGGGCCGGGACGGAACGATCCCCCTCTGGATCCGAGGAGAGTTGCAATCCCTGTCATCCCTTTGCCGCAAAGCAAAATATCCTTGATGCCGTCGCTATTGATATCCGCTGCGACCAGATGCTGCGCGTGCACCGCAAGGGGGATTGATTCTGTCCCGATCGTGGCTCCCCTGTGTTTCACCAGCGTTACGGCCTTCCCTGCATCCGTGAGGATCGCATAATCGACGCTGCCAGGCGGGCCGACCGCGATAATCTCTTCGGGAGCGGTTCGCAACAGAATGCTGTTCACAGGCGCGATTGATGCTGAATCGGTGAAGGTGTATGTGTGCAATGCAGGCGGAGCTTGTGTTATGACGGCCATCTCGGCGTGTCCACCTCCCCGAGGCGTCCGCACGGCAAGGCCGGCAGGAACGAATCCCAGGTCGCGATCAACAGCCTGGCTGAACGTGCTGTACAAACGCTGTGCATACAAAGTCTGAAGCCAGATCGCGTTGACCGTGATGACCCCGAGGACTATCCTCCGCCGGTGCTGATCCAGGAACAATGTTACTGATGTTGACCAGGAAAACCGCACAGGTTCAGTCCTTCCTTACGGGCGGCTGTTGCGCAATCGTGCCTCACGGCGGACGAGAGCCTCCTGGAACCGCCGCAGTTCTTCTTCCGTTTCCGGGGTAATGGGGGGGACTTCAACCGGGGTGCCACTGGAATCAATGGCAACAAACGTCAGGTACGCATTGTTCGCCCGCCGAGGCTCCTGCGTCGTGTACGACTGGGCCGTCACAACGACACCGATTTCCATGGACGTTCGGAATGCTCTGTTGACGGAGGCCTGAAGTGTGACGATGTCTCCCAGTTTTACGGGGTGATGGAAGTTCAGTTCATCTACATAGGCAGTCACGCACACATGTCCCGAGTGCCTCTGAGCGGCGATCGCAGCCGAAATGTCAATCCAATGCATCAGCGTGCCGCCGAGGAGGTTGCCAAGTTGATTCGTATCGTTGGGGAGGACAAGCTGCGTCGAGATGACCTGCGAGTCTTTGACGCGTTTAGCGGTCATTGCACGTCTGTGCTTTCATGCATGTTGTTTCGGGGCCTCAGGATGAACATCCGCATTCATCGGATGATCTCCCTGACATTGGGAACGATCGGTCATATGGTTGACTGTAAATCGTTCCTGGGTGGGTTGCCGAGGGGGGAGAGATTGGCTGTGCCTTTTCCCTTCACCCCCGGGGTGCCTGATGCCTCCCGTGTAAGACGCTCCTGGAGCGTATCCGCCCTTCCACGAAGAACGCTGTTCGGATAACGGGAGATAAACCGTGATAGTTCAGTCTGGGCTTCGGGATAGCGTTTTCGTTCTATCAGCAATTCGACCCGGTCAAGGGCGGCCAGGGGACCGTATTCTGTGTCGTGGTACTGCTCGATCACATCTTCGAGATAGGCGAGAGCTGCCTTGTACCGCTCAAGCGTCAAATATTGTTTTGCCGCTTCATAAAGCTTCCTGGCAAGTTTTGTTGTCAGTTCCTTGATCTTTGCGTCGGCATCGGCTGCCAGTGGATTTGACGGGTAGTACTCGACAAACGATTGCAACTCATCGATTGCTTTCTTCGTGTACTGTTGATCGAGCGAAGGTTTGGGTGAGAGATCATAGTAGCACAAACCCAGACGATACTGAGCCTCAGGCACACGCGGACTGGCCGGATAGCTTCGCTTCAGGACACTGTACTCGAATGCCGCCAGAAGATATTCCCCGCGCTTGAAACGGCACTCGGCGATATAAAACTGAGCCTCGCTTGCGTACTTACTCCCCTGGTCCTGCAGCGTGATCACGGTAAATTCGTTAATTGCCTCGAGAAAGTCCTCCGAGTCGAACAGTCTCTTGGCATGGTTAAACCGATCCTCGCCGGTAAGATTTGTTGTCTTTTCCGACGAACCGCAACCTGCCACAAGCATCAACATGATGCCCAACGACACGACAGCGATTGATCTTACCATTTACATTGCTCCGCAAACTCTCGTGAAGAAAGCGACATAACCCGATCACGCACCTTGTCTGCTTCGGCACCTTCGGTAAGAAACACCGGCTGAAAGTCTACACGAAGAGGCATAATCTGAACTCTCGACACCCGGACTACGGAATCGTTCCGCGCGATGGTCATGGCGAAGGCGAAGCTGTAGCGGGTCCAGAGTCTGGACGGTTGTTTGAACACGAAATTTCCCAACGAGTAGACAGCGATCTTACCGCCTCGCATGTCGATGCCATAGGGGACGTGCGGATGATGTCCGAGAAAAACATCAGCTCCTCCTTTGAGCACGCTCCATGCGAATGTCTTTGTGCGGGGACTCGGACGATCCGCGTATTCTTCTCCTCCGTGATAGCTGACAACTACAAAATCCGCCGATTTGCGGACAGCGCGAATTGCAGGGAGGAGCTTCCCCGTGTCCGCTGCTGCAACATGCGACTTCCATGAAGAATCCGTCGTGTTCATAAGATCTGTCACCGCAAAACAGGCGATCGAGATCCCTTTGCTCACGATGACCACGGGATCGTAGAGGCCCCGTCCGTTGCCACCGGTCCCGACGTGCACGACGCCAGCACTGTCAAGAAACCGGACGGTTTGGGCTCGTGCTGATTCACCAAAATCGAGAGCGTGATTGTTCGCTGTTGCCACAATTCCAAATCCCGCTTTTGCAAGAGACCACGCGGCTGCCGGCGGGGCGGTAAAAACCATGTTGCTGGTCGGATCCTCAGTACGGCCCTTTTGATCCGATATATTGGATTCCAGATTACCGAATACGACATCGAATTGCCGGAACCTCTCCCCTACCCCTGCAAACGGGAACAGTGTGTCCCCCGCCAGGATCACCTGTCCCACATGCCGCCCGAGGTTGATATCCCCCACGGCGAGGAATCGGATTTCCCGCAGAGAATCGACACTGCCGGCCGGTCCCGACCTGCGTTCCTCCTGTCGCCTGGAGGTCGCAGACATGAATGCCCCTGAGAACAGTAGGCAAATATACAGGCATTTGGAAACGGCCGATATGGAATGCTGCACGCACACCCGGCTAACTGCGGACCGTAAAAAGAAGGAACACGGCAATCGCAATCGATCCCAATACAATGAGTGGTTCCCCCAGGCCGGAAAAGAAGTCTTCCTCAGGAACGCTTGCATGCGTAGCCGGGACCGCCGGATGCTCCAGGCGTGTGACCGAGGACAATTCCACGACATCCTCGTAGTGACCTGCGCGCCGGCCTTCAAAGAACACATTCCCTTTGCTAAGGTCTGTAAGTCGGAAGTTCAGGCCCAGAACACCGACCCTGTCAACGACCCGCGATCCGAGAAATCCGGTGCGACGGGGATTCGCATATGCGATTCGCAACTCGTAGACCCCGACGTCCAGACGATAATGCGCCGAATCCGGCAATTTGATGGACCACCCCTTCTCACGGAAGGAACGATCCAGTGGTTCCTCGAGAAACCACCGCACGTCACCAGGTGCAATCGAAATTCCGATACTTGACGGACCGCCCGAAAGAATCGAGTCAACGAGAGGCCCGGCAAGCTCGCGGGCAACGTGCTGGAACACCGCGAGATTGCTCAACGGAGTCCGGATGCTGTCCCCATCCTGTCCGAACGCACTCGATGTGAACAGTATAAGAACCGTTGAAAAAAGGAATAACCTGCTACAGAAAGTAATTCTCTGCAGGTTTCTCACCATGAGGTACTCGCACATCACTCGAGGCTCTGCATTTCAGCAAAGTTACGAAAGGATGGCCTGATATTCAAGGAAAGAGAGCTCATTCAGAGCGGGTGTTCTGGTCGTGTAAACTTCAAGTCTCCTTGTATGTTGCGAGCCAGTCACGCGTGAGTGTTCGGCGTTATGCACTTATCGTCGTTAACGGCGATCGCGGGACCTTCAGGGGAGGAACAAATTCACTGAGGTAGCGTATCCCCCATCGTCTCGGCGGAAGATGAGGAGACGGTGATTGGATCAACCAAGCCTCGCGGAGAGTCTCACGAGGGTACTTGCTTGGTCTCGGCACCGGATTTGATGCGGTGTGCGAACATCCCTTTCCGATAGAGGATGCCAATCGGCACGATGACGCAGTAGCCGATCACGAGCAGAATTGGAGCGATTACCAGCGGAAGGAAACCTTCCACTGACCCTTCCAGCATGGCAACATAACCGCCGATAATCACCAGGATTCCAACAGAGATTATCCTGAAATTGTCACGGTTAAAGGGGAGCTGGCCGCCCTGAACTGAACGATGACGCGATTCGCGCCTGCGAACTGGCTTAGCCACGTGCACACTTCCTCATAGGATGAATGTTCATCGAAAAAAAAACCCAGCGTTGGGGGGAACGCCGGGCTTGACCATGTTCCGTACAACAGTCAGGGGAGAAACTGTCGTAAAGGTCGAGGATAAATTTACGAAAATTCGACAGATTGTCAAGCCCTTTTTTCGGTCCACAGGTGGCCTTTATTTTATGACCCCATCCACTATGCGAACCACACGATCGGCCTGCTGAGCCAGGATCTCATTGTGTGTCACAATGACAAAGGTCTGGTTTCGGGAACGGCTCAAATTCCATATGAGTTCATGCAAATTTCGGGCATTTTCGCTGTCCAGGTTACCGGAAGGTTCGTCTGCCAGTATCACCTTGGGACTATTTATAAGGGCCCGCGCCACAGCCACTCGCTGCTGTTCCCCTCCGGAGAGGGTTGAGGGTTTTTCGTACGCCCGGGATTCCAGTCCGACATCGCGGAGCAGAGTCATTGCCTGTTGCTCGACATCTGCGATTTTCTTCCCCTGAATCAGGGCCGGCATGGCCACATTTTCCAGGGCCGTGAATTCGGGAAGGAGGTGATGAAACTGGAAAACGAAGCCGATATGCTCATTGCGAAATCGGGATAATGCTTCTTCACCGAGAGAAAATACATCCTCTCCGCTGTAAAGGACTGTTCCTGTTGTCGGTTTTTCCAGCGTACCAATAATGTGGAGGAGAGTGCTCTTTCCGGCACCGGAAGCGCCCACCACGGCGACGATTTCGCCCCCGCGAATTTTCAGAGAAATCCCCCGGAGCACGACAAGAGTCCGGTCCTTCCCCTGCGCAGATGCGAAGGTCTTCGTGACGCCTTTGACTTCAACGACCGAATCAGACTGACGTTTCATAAGTTCACTCCCAACGGATCGATTCCACAGGGAGTTGGCCGGCTGCCCTCCGTGCAGGATACAGCGACGCGAGGCCGCTCAGCGTCATTGACGCCAGGATAACCGCCACGAAATCAGTCCAGCGAAGCTCCACGGGAATCGCCGGAATAATATATACCGTGGGATCGAGCGGGAAGAGATGAAACCGGATTTGCAGATAGCAAACGATTGTGCCGAGAAGGGCGCCGACCGTCGTGCCGATCGTGCCGACAATGATTCCCTCAAACATAAATATCCGGGTAATGCTGGATGTTGTGGCGCCCATTGATTTCAAAATTCCGATGTCCCTCCGCTTTTCAATGACCCCCATCGTCAGGGATCCCAGGACGTTAAACGTCGCGACCCCGACAATCAGGCAAAGAATGATATATGCGGTCCAACGCTCGATCTTCATAACGGAATAGAGGTCGCGGTGCAGATCGTACCACGTCGATATAGCGTATTCCTTCCCCAGGAATTTCTCCAGCGAACCTTTGACCGACTCTGCTTCAGAGAGGTCGAAGAGTCGGACGTCGACCCCGCTATATCCTGTTTGAATCTGGAAGAGCTGGCGCGCGACATCTATGGAAACGTAAGCATAGTGGGCATCGTAGTCTTTATTATTGGAATCGTAAATCCCAACGACCGTGCACGAACGTGAGAGCGGCTGGCCGAGTTGCGAAACCAGAGCATCGACGCCCACGGGACTGACAACGGTCAGCGGCGATCCGATCATTGTGCCCAGCCGGTCCGCCAGCGCCATGCCGAGAACAATCCCCCCGGACCCGGCGTTGTCGTGGAACGACAAAGAACCAAGCACAAGACTTCGCTTGAGACCGGAGACGCTGTCCATCAGGGAATCGACCACACCCTTCACGAGGACCACCCTGTTGACACTGCGGCTCATCAGGAGCGCTTTGCTGGAGATGAACGGCGCCACGGCGACTACACGCGGATCCTCCGCGACAAGTCTCAGGAGGCTGTCCGGTAGTTCCACCGATGCTCCGCGGGCGGGCTCAATTCTGACATGGGGATCGAAAGAGACGAGAACGCCCGTGACCACGCTATTGAAGCCGTTGAACACCGAGAGGACAATGATCAATGCTGCCACGCCGACGGTAATGCCGACAACGGAGACGAGCATGATGATGTTAATGAAGCGGAGCTGTTGCTTCGATCGGATGTATCGGGTAGCAATGAATCGTTCGTAGGTCATTCAGGAGAACCTTAATGCTTGCACGGGCCGGAGACGTGACGCAAGCCGGGCAGGGACGAACGAGCTCAGGAGACAGAGCAGCAACGTAACGACGGAGACCAGCAAAAAATACTCGGAACGCAGGAGGATTGGAACGGATGTCATGAAATAGATGTCGCTCGGAAGAGAAAAGAATCTGAACTCCTGTTGGGAGAAACAGATGACAAATGCCAGAATATTGCCGAGCACCGTTCCCACAGCCCCGATAATCAACCCCTGCCGCACAAAAATCGACGCAATACTCCTTGGCGACGCCCCCAGCGACATAAGGACACCGATTTCCCGCGTTTTGTTTAAGACCATCATCAGGAGCGTGCCGATGATGTTTACGGTAGCCACAATAATGATGAGGCTCAGGATGATCGGAACAGGCTTCTTTTGCAGATCGATCCAGCTGAAAAGGTTTCGATACGTCTCAAACACTGTCCTCGCATAATGCGGGTATCCAAGGATGTTCTGCAGGCGTTCTGCGATCGCAGCCGCACTGTCCAGGGAGGAGATGAAAATGTCGTATCCGGTTACCGATTCCCCGAGCTGGAAGAGGATCTGGGCATCGCGAAGGTCGGTGAATGCGTAAATGTCGTCATACTCTGCCATTCCGCTTTCATAGATGCCTGCGACACGAAATTGCATGACGCGCGGCTGGCTGTTATCGGCCTGTCGACCGATGCCGAACACAGTGACGCGATCACCTACTGAAACGTCCAGCTTCGTCGCGAGTTTCTTGCCCAGGACAAGCTTTGGAAGCCCTCCCTGTTCCCGGTCGAGTGCATACGAACCCTGTACGATGTACCGGCGCGTGGTCGAATAATCGCGCAGGGGGTCAATGCCTTTGAGGAAGATCCCATCAACACTGTGACGTGAACGGATAAGAGCCTCGCGGGCTGCAAAAGGCGCAACGCCACGGACCGCCGGAAATTTGCCTTCGATCCGGCCCACGGTTTTGTCAGGATGATCCAGGGGTTGATTTTGAAATCCCAGAATTTGCACGTGGCTTGTGAAGCCGACCACTTTCTCGGTGATTTCACGCTCGAATCCTCCCAGGATTGCCAGGGCAATGATCAGCGTTGCCGTCCCGAGAGTAATGCCGAGCGTCGCTATCGTGGATATGAAGGAGAAGAAACCGTCATTTCGGCGGGAACGTAAGTATCGACCTGCTATGAAACCGGTGTACTTCATGCGATATTCAGGATCCGGATCCTTTGCCGCTGAATTCCATCAGATAGGCCTTGATAAAGGTGTCGAGGTCGCCGTTCATGACCGACTGGACATCGCTTGTCTCGACATCCGTGCGGTGGTCCTTCACGAGTGTATACGGGTGGAACACATACGAGCGAATCTGGCTCCCCCATTCGATTTTCTTCTTTGTGCTCTCAATTGCATTGAGGCGGGCTTCTTCCTCATCCTTTCTGCGCTGATACAACTGCGACTTCAGCATTTTGAGCGCCCGCTCTTTGTTCTGGAACTGTGAGCGCTCCTGTTGGCACGCTACCACGATACCGGTGGGGACGTGCGTGATTCTCACAGCCGTTTCCACCTTGTTTACGTTCTGGCCTCCCTTTCCTCCAGAGCGGTAGGTATCGATCTTGAGATCAACCGGATTGACTTCAATTTCTACGTCATCGTCCAACTCAGGATAGACGAACACCGAAGCGAATGAGGTATGGCGTCTCGCATTTGCATCAAAGGGGGAAATGCGGACCAGTCGATGCACGCCGTTTTCCGCCTTCAGGTATCCGTAGGCGAATTTTCCCGTTACCTCTACGGCAGCGCTCTTGATGCCGGCCCCGTCCCCCTCCTGCCGGTCCGCCAGCGCCACTTTATACCCCTTGGAATCACACCAGCGCAGATACATGCGCAGCAGCATCTCTCCCCAATCCTGGGCTTCAGTTCCCCCCGCGCCCGCGTGCACGGTGAGAATGGCATTTCTGTGATCGTCTTCTCCACTCAGCATATTCCGGAACTCGAGATCCTCGATCTTGACCTGAACACTCTCGAGCTCACGGTCCACATCACCTGCAAAAGACTCATCGCCTGACTCTTCAGCCAGATCAAGGAGGGAGCCGGCATCAGCAAGCGCGGAGGAAAGGGCATTCCAGGCATCCACCCATTCCTTCTTTGCCGAGAGATCCTGCATCACCTTCTGGGCGGCGGTGTTGTCAGTCCAGAAATCCGGCTGCTCGGATTTCTTCTGCAACTCCCCGATCTCGCGTTCCTTAAGATCGAGGTCAAAGAAACCCCCGGAGTGTCATCAACCGTTGCCTGAGATGTGTGACCCTCTCCCTTTCCGCTTCAAACATGGCGGGGTTCCGTGATAGTGATGGATTCGTCAATTTCGAGTTCCATAGTGAGCATGGCGCTGCTCAGGGTTTTCCCCTGAGCATCGTTCTTCAGGGATTTTGTCCCTCCTCCATCGAGTGCCTTGTGGAGGAGGAAATTCAACGCCCAGAGGTTTGGGAGCTCGAACCGTTCCACATCCCCAAGAACAATGCCTTTGAAATGCTCCCTGACCCGTTCGACGGTAAGATACTTCGTCAGAAGCCGATAGTATTCTTCTTTGCGGGCAATAACACCGACGTTGCCGGTATCTCCTTTGTCGCCGGATCGGGCGTGCGCGATATCAATGAGGCGGATCCTCACATGAACATCACCGGCTTTCCACGATAATTTCGGGGTGCACAACATTCTTGGGAACAAGTGCAGCCCAGAAGGTAATCACTTCGCTCGGCTTTGGCCGTCCCCCGGCGAATCCTGTAACCGAGGGAGGGCCGGTAAGAATGAGCGGAGCGATTTCCATCCCGAATCGTTCAACCGCATGAGCATCGTTGCCCCGCACACCCACACGAAGGACGACTTCGTTGACATCTCCTGCGGGTCGCGCGAGAGGCCCGAGGCAGGAATCGTATCCGAGTAGTTCAGTTCTGACCTCGTCAAATCGAAGTCCCAGATCATGAAGGCGGGTACGGAGAATCCGGTCTGCCGCACGGGCCTTTTCAATCGCATCCGGCCACGCATACGTGAGGGTTCCGACTGCGGTGTAGCCGTCCCGGTACGCCATGGATACCTTAAAAAAATCCGTTGAGGGACGGCCCTTTACTCCCCACATCTTCACCCTGTCTGCGCCATCCTCCGCAAGGTGGATTGACGTAAAGTCGGCAATACAGTCGGGTGTTATGTATGAAACCGGGTTACCTATCTCGTACAACAGCTGCTCCTTTACCGTCTGCACGGTTACTTTCCCACCTGTTCCCCCGTGTTTGGTGATCACGATTTCGCCGCTCGGGTGGGCCTCGGCAATGGGGAAACCGATATGTGCAAGATCGGGAACGGAGCGCCAATCACCCGAGAAATTTCCCCCCGAGGCCTGACCCCCGCACTCAAGAATGTGGCCGGCAACCGTCCCGGCAGCAAGGAGGTCCCATGCATCGCCGGACCATCCAAACTCGTAAACCATGGGAGCAAGCGTTAAGCCTGTATCCGTTGTGCGGCCGGTGATAACGATTTGCGCCCCTCCGGCAAGTGCCTCGACAACAGGGGCCGCACCAAAATACACGTTGGCGCTGAGGACGCGGTCCATCACGGTGCTTAGTTTCTCTCCTGTCTCCATGTTCTCCAGCGGAATTCCAAGCCGGTGCAGTTCGGTGAGGCGGGGGAGGATGTCGTCCCCCAGGACGACTCCAACAGCAAGATCCCTGATGCCGAGTTTCTGCGCGACGGTGAACACGGCATCACGGCAGGCAAGTGGATTGACGCCTCCAGCGTTCGTCACAACCCGGATCTGATGCTCCGCAAGAATTGGAAGGAGTTCCTGCATGAGGGGAATAAAATCTTTCGCATATCCGAGCGCAGGGTCACGCTTTTTCTGCTTCTGCATGATGGACATCGTGACTTCCGCAAGATAGTCCAGCACCAGGTAGTCCACGGGACCCTTCGTCACCTGATCATAGGGAGCTCTCTGGAGATCTCCCCAGAAACCCTGCCCGCTGGCAATGCGAATCAGGGGTTTCATCACACCACCCGTATGTGGAGCTCGCGAAGCTGTTTCTCGTCCACCTCCCCCGGTGACTCATCCATGAGCGAAACGGCGCTTGCAGTTTTCGGAAATGCAATGACATCCCGGATCGATTTCATCCCTGCGAGGAGCATCACTAGCCGGTCGAGACCGAAGGCGATTCCACCATGCGGCGGAGCGCCGTAACGAAATGCATTGAGAAGGAAACCAAACTTTTCCTGTGCCTCGTGGTCAGCAATTCCGAGAAGATTGAATATCTTTCGCTGCAGAGCTCCGTCGTGGATGCGGATGCTCCCGCCCGCGATCTCGCTGCCGTTCAGCACGAGGTCGTACGCCCTCGCGCGGACAGAACCTGGATTCGATTCAAGTTTCGGTATGTCTTCCGGATGAGGAGCTGTGAACATGTGATGCATTGCCACGTGCCGTTTTTCTTCTTCGCTGTATTCCAGGAGCGGAAAATCGGTTACCCAGAGAAGTGCGTACCCCTGCTCAGGAATCAGCCCCTGCCGCTTTCCCATTTCCAAGCGGAGCGATCCGAGTATCGTGTACGCTTTTGCCCACTCGTCCGCGACAAGCAGAACGAGGTCCCCCCTTTTGGCGCCGAGAGCCTCGGCAACCTTCTGCACCATCGGTGCCCCGAGGAACTTCTCGACCGGGCTTTCCAATCCCTTGTCGGTCCACCTGGCATAGACAAGGCCTCCTGCACCGAGGGACTTGGTAAAATCCACAAGGTTATCAAGTTGGTTCCTTGTATACGAAGCGCCGCCGGGGACGGAAAAACCCGCAACAACTCCGCCACGCGCGATGACATCAGCGAAAACCTTGAACGGGTTTTCACGGACAAGATCACTCACCGATGAGACTGTCAGTCCGAACCTCGTGTCCGGCTTATCGCTTCCGTAGCGCTCCATCGCCTCACGGTAGGTCATGCGGGGGAGCGGAAGTGGAATGTCAATGTCCATCAACTCCTTGAAGACGCGTGCGATGAGACCCTCCGCCGATTGCTGGACATCTGACTCGTCCACAAAGGACATTTCCACATCGATCTGAGTGAATTCCGGCTGCCGATCGGCGCGGAGGTCCTCGTCACGGAAGCACTTGACAATCTGGACATAACGGTCAAATCCGGAGACCATCAGGACCTGCTTATACGTCTGCGGTGACTGCGGAAGGGCATAAAATTTCCCACGATGGATCCTGCTCGGAACCAGATAATCCCTTGCACCCTCCGGGGTGCTTTTCATCAACATGGGCGTTTCAATCTCCACAAAACCATGCTCGTCATAGTACCGATGGACAATCTGATAGAGGCGATGCCGCAAGATGAGCGATTTTTGCAGCGAGGAGCGACGCAGGTCAAGGTACCTGTACTTCAGCCGGATGTCTTCGCTGGCCTCGACAGTGTCGTCAATCGGAAAAGGAGGAGTCTCAGCCTTGTTCAGAATCGTTATTTCGTGAGCCATCACGTCAATCTCGCCTGTGGCCAACGCCGGATTGGACGTTCCTTCGGGTCGACGTTCCACCTGGCCGGTGATGGTGATGACGTATTCGGAACGCAGGTCTTTCGCCAGCGCATGTGCATCCGGATCTCGCTGCGGATTAAACACGACCTGGGTTTTACCATAACGATCGCGGAGGTCGATGAAAATGACCCCGCCAAGATCGCGGCGGGTGTCAACCCATCCATTGAGGGTAACGGTGGCGCCGATGTGTTCTTCGCGCAATTCTCCGCAGGTGTGCGATCGCTTCTTAAAGAGTGACAAGCAGGACTCCTGGCTCAGCTGGTGTGACGGAATCTAACAGAATAAGCAAAAAAGCGCATACTATCAACGAACTGATCTGTAAGCGCCGCGGCTCTACCCTTTGACATCTAATGTCCTTGCTCATGTGCAAACGGATGAATACCTTGAGAAATCCCGACCATTCCGCTTCCGCACTCATGCTTCAGTTTTCACTGGCACGCAGATCACTTTTTTTTATTTCTCTCCTCGCGGTCGCGCCCTCACTCACTGCGCTTCCTCCGCAATCCGCAGAAGAACGGGTCAGGCGCGATAAAACGGAGACCATCCTACGTATTCAAGACCTTCGTACGCCACACGACGGCACACTGACTGCTCTCCTGGGCGATCCTGACCCGATCGTGCGTCGTCGCGCTACCCTTGCTTACGGAAGTCTTCAGGACACATCGGTCATCGGTCTTCTAACAAGGAATCTCGAAGATCAGGATTCGGCAGTCGCCGGAGCTGCTGCCTTTGCCCTTGGACAGACGGGGACCCTTCTCAGCGAGAGGGGCCGTGAGGAACTTGAACACGATCTCATCTGGCAGAGGCTCGGAAGCACTCCTGTCCCGAAAGTCCTCATCGAAGAGATTGGCAAGTTCGGGACATCTGCCGGACTGGAAGATCTTCTGATCAGAGTAGGCGATGTGCAGCCTGTTCATGATCCTGAACAGATGATGATGAGTATTGCGAGATTTGCAATACGGGGGGTCACCTCGGATCACGCGGTTCAATTCCTCCTGCGGTACATCGAACCGGCGGAGGGCACGCCGTGGCAGGCGATCTACGCCCTGCAACGCATAGGGGACCACCCTGTAACGAGGGGCGCTCTCGAGCAACTTCGGCTGCTCGGTAATCATGTTGATCCTCTTGTACGCATGAATCTTGCCGTGCTTCTCGGCAAGCTCCACGACGAAGGTGAAGCCGCTGAAGTACTGCAGCGACTAGCCGATCATGATGAGGACTGGCGCGTGCGCGTAAATGCACTGCGGGCATTGGGGAGTTTCTCATGGAAAGATAACCCCGAAGTAATTTCAATCTTCACTCGGGGTTTCTTCGACAGCAATCAGCACGTTGCCCTGACTTCGTTGTCTGTTTTCCCGCAAATAGACGTCCAGACCCGTGACACCTCTTCAGCTGGTCGCAATGCCCTCTCCGAGATGTGGTACATCGCGAAGAACTCATCGGGGGGGTTCTCGTGGCAAATGCAGGCAGAGGCTGCCTCGGCGCTTGTCCGGATCAGCCATGATCTTCCCCTTGCCATCGATGACCCCTCATCAAAGGTGCATGTGCGCCTGCGGGCCCGATTGCTCCAGGCTGCAGGTGAATGTGATGACGGCCGGGCGCGCATGATCCTTTTTCAGGCAACTTCGGAGGACGATCCGATACTTCAGACCGCCTCCATTGATGGTCTGCTTTCACTGGTCCGCCGCCAGGCGTCCGACCACAAACTGGCAGACTCAGTTTTTGACGCGTTGGTAGGGCTCCTGGAAACGGACGACAGCGCCGTTCGTGCCGTCGCGGCAGATGGACTGGGCGATTCACTCCTTCTCCGACCTGCTGCCGTCTCTCCCCTGCTTCAGGCACTCTCAATGTGCCGGTCCCCGTACGATACGGAGGCAATGCAGGGGATCATCGCAACTCTGGGAAAGCTTCGCGACAGCCGGGCCGTTCAACCACTGATGAAGCAGCTTGAATCGCCTGACGCCTCAGTGGCCACTGCTGCAGCCGAGGCGCTGCAGATGATATCCGGTGCGGATTTTCGCAGCAGAATTCCCCGCAGGAGTGCCCCGCTGACGACAGATCTCGATTTTGACTTTCTCCGGGCCCTGCCTTCCGTTGTCCACGTTCGTCTGGAAACATCACGGGGGAATGTGCTCATCGATCTTCAACCTGATCTCGCACCATTCACTGTGATGAGCATTGTCAAATTATCGCAACAGCGGGGGTTCTACAGAGGCTTGTTGTTCCATCGTGTCGTTCCGAACTTCGTGGTGCAGGGCGGAGATCCGCGAGGGGATGGCTGGGGTGGACCCGGATATGAACTCCGCTCGGAATTTTCCATGACCGGATTCACCACCGGCACGGTCGGAATGGCGAGCGCAGGAAAAGACACCGAGGGATCCCAATTTTTCATTGCACTCTCCCCGCAACCCCACCTAGACGGCCGCTACACGGTTGTCGGCAGTGTGATCGACGGGATGGACGTCGTCAATGCACTCCAGGTCGAGGACAGGATTTACGACATCGTCACGCAGTGAGATGAGGAGGGATCCTGCAGAAGAAGAGTCCCCTCCCGGACCGTTTTTGCGTGCCGGGAGGGTTGAAGAAATTCCAGGAACCTATTTTTTAAGAACAAGAGTTCCGGCCATGATGTCGTGCAGCGCCTGTTTCTGCTGAGTGAAGCCGGCCATGATGAAGCCGATATACAGAATCAGACCTGACACAAGCTTGCCAAAGTATCTTCCTGTTGCCCGGCCGAACGTGATGCGATTTCCATTCATGTCAGTAACGCGAAGTCCCAGCGCAAGCTTGCCGAGTGTCGCCTGCTTCGCAGAGGATTCCATCAGCGCAAAGTACAGCCAGCCTGCTGCAGCGACGACGATGATGCTGAACATATATGTTGCAATCAAAGCGGCCATCATTCCGTTTTCGAACGAAGAATTATCTCGCATGTCGGATAGATGCCCTGACGATGTGAGGCCGATGACCCCCAGGAGCGGCAGGAAGACGAGAAAGCTGACGACCCCGAGAAGGATTGCGTCGATGATATACGCGAGAAACCGCATCCAGAAACCGGCATATGAAGTCTGAGCCTGGTCCATAAGGATGATCTCCTGAATGTGATGGGGGAACGGCGCAAAGTACTAAACGGGTTGAACAAAAACCAGCATGTGGCACGAATCGGCGACCTCGCGCCCGGCGGCTGCTTCTCTTCCCGACCCGACCCTTGACGGGTAATATCCCCGTCTTAGACCCCTGCAGATCAAAACCTCAGGTGAATATATGCGCATAATCATGGTGTTCCTCAGCATCGTCCAATTCTTATTCCTCGCGGGCTGCACTGGCTCGTCGCGAAGCCTTATTCCCGGCGCCCGCGACGGCAGCCGCATCCTCCTGCCAAACGGGTGGTCCCTCTCGCCGGCGGGAAGACAGCTCGATATCGGTGAACTCCCCTTGAACATGGCTGTTACTCCCGACGACCATTATCTGATAACCACGGACAACGGAACGGCCGAACAGACGTTGAGCATCGTTGACCTTGAGAAATGGGCCCTCGTCCGCAAAGTTCCCATCCCCAAGGCCTGGGTGGGTTTACGGATGTTTGACAGCGGGCGGAGGCTTCTGGTATCAGGTGGGAATGACAATCTGGTCTATGTTTTCGGATTTCGCGACGGCAACCTGACGCTCCAGGATTCGCTCATAGTGGCCGCACCGCGTCCGGCTGCAAAAGTCTGGATCGCAGGACTCGATATCGATGAATCCTCAGGATTCATCTTTGCGGCAGGGAAAGAAGATCAGTCCATGAACGTGTTACGGTTGGGGGACAAATCACCATCGAGGCGGATTCCCCTCCCCGCTGTCCCCTATACCTGCTTGGTTTCCCGGTCTCATTCGTATGTTTTTGTTTCTCTCTGGGGCGGGGCTGCAGTGGCATTCATCCGACGGGATAATCTTCAGATCGAACGGACAGTTCGAGTCGGTGACCACCCTTGTGATATGGTGGAATCTCCTGATGGTCACCACCTCTATGTCGCCAATGCAAATGTCAATACTGTGTCCGTCATCGACATCGAGACAGCGAGCGTCGTCGAGACCATCCGTACATCGCTCCTGCCCGATCTGCCAGGAGGGAGCACGCCCAATGGTGTTGCGTTAAGCAAAGACGGATCGCGATTATACATCGCAAATGCGGACAACAATTGCCTTGCGGTGTTTGACGTACGCCGCGTAGGGCATTCTCGTTCTCTGGGCTTCATTCCAACCGGGTGGTATCCGACCTGCGTGAAGACCCTTCCGCTCAGCGGACGCATCGTCGTGGCCAATGGCAAAGGAGCTGCTTCGCGTCCCAACCCCCGGGGCCCCAATCCGAACGACCCGCGCGAGTCATCTGAATACATTGGTTCCCTTTTCATGGGGTCACTTTCATGCATCGATCCCCCCGATGATCAGGCACTGGGAAAATACACGACGGAAGTGTACGCAAATTCGAAGATCGCGCACCCCTCGCCGCCTCCGTCAGCCGCGAGTCCACTCTACAGGCATTCCGGAGCGCCCTCTCCAATACGTCATGTGTTTTACGTTATCAAGGAGAATCGGACGTATGATCAGGTCTTCGGAGACTTGCCTGAGGGAAATGGAGATTCTTCCCTGTGTATTTTCGGCGAAGGAGTAACGCCAAATCACCACGCCCTGGCGCGCGAATTTGCGCTCCTCGACAACTTTTATGCTGATGCCGAAGTGAGCGCGGATGGACATAACTGGTCCATGGCTGCGTATGCGACCGACTATGTGGAAAAAACATGGCCGACATCGTACGGTGATCGCGGCGGTGAATACGAATTTGAGGGCGGTACTCCCGAAGTTTATCCTTCATCTGGATATCTTTGGGACAACTGCCTGCGGAATGGCGTTAGCTATCGGACCTACGGCGAGTTCATCGAGAACCCGGCAAAACAGGGGGACTCCGCCCGTGCCCTCCTGCCATGCCTCGAAGGTCATGTCGCTCCGTTGAGCATGGGTTGGGATCTTCAGTTTTCCGATATCGACAGGGTTGCTCAATGGGAGAAAGAATTCTCGAAATATGAACTGGATGGGAATTTGCCCCAATTCCAGACCATCAAGCTTCCAAATGACCATACCGAAGGCACAAAAAAAGGGAGCTTGACACCGCGTGCGTACGTTGCACAGAATGATCTTGCTCTGGGCATGCTCGTGGAACGCATCTCACACAGCCGGTACTGGATGTCATCTGCAATCTTTGTCATCGAAGATGACGCTCAAAACGGCCCGGATCACGTTGATGCACACAGGACAGTAGCTCTTGTGATCAGTCCATACGTGAGGCGCCACGTCGTCGACAGCGAGCTGTATTCCACCAGCAGCATGGTGCGCACAATGGAACTAATCCTGGGTCTCCCCTGCCTCTCACAATTCGATTCTGCGGCCACCCCGATGGTGAATTCGTTCAGCGCATCTGCCGACAGTACGCCGTATGTGTGCAGGAAGACCCGCCTTGACCTTCAGGAGACTAATATCGCGGGCGCTTTCGGTCAGGAGGCCTGTGAAACCATGGATTTCTCGCGCGAGGATAGGGTTCCCGATCTTCTCCTCGGCGAGGTTGTCTGGCGGTCCGTTCGCGGTCAGGATTCTCCGATGCCTGCACCTGTTCGAAGTGCGTTTGTGCGCATACACGAGGGGTCACGCGATGGAGCAGGAGAGTAATCGGGAGGCAACCTTGAGGTCAACCAGGCGGGATTGCCGGGTGCACCTCGAAATAATGTCTACTGCTCCCCTCCCGGAGAAGACGAGAATTACAACTCGTGTTTGAAATACATCAGGACGCCGTAGAAAATGTGAGCCAGGCCGAAGCCCATCGCCCAGTACAAAAGCGCCTGATTGGTAACATGCAGCGAAGCGAGGCCCAGCGCAATCTGTACCCAACCGAGATGTCTGATTTCTGGCCGGGTGAACTTGGCGGCGGCACACAAACCCAGGCCGTAAAACAGCAACATCGTGCCGGGAATTGCCGAGACCATCTGATACCGTAGAAGAATAAAGGTATATACACCCCCTGCTGCAAGCGGGGTGGCCATTTCCTTCACAATGCCCTGCGCCGCCGGACTCCAGAGCAGTTCATGTCGTCTTCTGGCTCTTCTGGCAGTGATGAAAACTGAGATGCCCACCGCAAGCACGAGAACAACCAGCGCGTCAATCGCCAGCCACACCGAAGTTGCAGTATTCTCCCACTCCTGAGAGAGCACCCACTTCGCAAACAGAACTCCCCCGGTTGCCAGGATGCCAACGAAGATGCCCGACCATCCACTGAGTGAAAGGAGGTGCGTCGAGCGAGCATCGGTGACTGCGCGCAGGTCGCGGGCCTCTCGCAGGCCTTGTTCCCTCACCATTGCGGCACTCCTGCTTTCATTATAGTGATTCCGCCGCCTTGTTATGCGGTGCATGTGCGGAAATGCGGTATCCGGGAGCGGAGCGTCCCCGTTCCCACAACACTACTTTCTGGTCATCTGTTTGTGAATAGTCGATTTCCGAGCCAAAGATGCTGTGAGGTATCAGAAACACCAGAAGTGTCACGAGGGATGCGAAGAATATCCAGAACCGGCTTCTCCGTTGCGACCGGAGTCCGAAGAAAGCGATAATCCATGCGACAAGGGCCACCAGAGTTTTGTTGTCCGTCAGATCCGATCCCCATGGCCAGCCGGTCCAGTATGCGTCGAACGCATATTTCTGCACGATAGGCCCGAGAATAAATCCACCTGTGAAAAGTAGCGCAAGCGTCCAAATGACAATGCGGCTCGGACGCGCAGACTCCCGGAAGGCTTCCAGTCCCGCTCGTGTCGAACACAACATCGCGCCAAACATCGTCACGATGTGTACGATCAGGATGGCTGTCGGGACTTCACCTTTGAACCGCATGACAACAGGTTCCCGTGTGGGGACGAGCATGACTTCGGTATCGGACCGCAGTCGCACGAAATATATGACCTTACCTGCAGGCGGCTGCCATGGAAGCCGGCCGACCAGGTCATCACCCTCCTTGGTCATGGGCTCTTCTGACCACTCATCATCGGTCTTGAACCTGCGCCAACAGAGGGTCGCCGTTGCATTGGTGTCGCGGACCTGCAATCGCACGGCGGCATCGTCTGCACCGCCATGACTTCGATCGAACCGGAAATCAATATTCTCGCCCTGAAACGAAATAGTCCCGGACAGCGGGTAGGTCGGCCCGGTGACGCGCTGGTAATACGCGGCAAGAACTGTCACCACGAAGGCTATCGTCCAAAGGACAAATCTCTGGTTCACTCGTTTCCTCTCCTGCCCCCGTCAGCCATGAGATTCCAGAGGTTCGATATGAACGAGGACGTCGGAGATCTTTGGATTTGACCTGCGGATCGCATCCTTCACTTCGTGGGCAATCTGATGTCCATTGCGAACCGGCATTGCACCATCCACAACGACATGCAGGTCGACATAGTATGAGACGCCCATTTTTCGCACAAGACATTTGTCGAGCGAGGCAACTCCGGGAACGCTTTCCGCCGATTTGCGAATTTCGTGCTCGATTTCAGCGGGAGGAGCAGCATCCATCAATTCGTGAAGAGCCGGTGAAAACATGCGAAATGCGGTAAAGCCGATGACACATGACGCAAACAGGGCCGCATAGTTGTCGGCGCTTTCATAGCCCGGTCCCCCGATCACCGCAACGGAGATGCCCAGGAAAGCAATAGCCGAGGTCATCGCATCACTGCGGTGGTGCATAGCATCAGACGCAACGACTGTGCTGTGTGCCCGCTCCCCCACTTTGGATTCGTAGCGGAACAGCAACTCCTTCACTGCAACCACGACGGTGAGGACGATCAGGGTGAAAGTCGCCGGCGTGTCATGACGACCTGATAATTTGCCAATGTTCTCGATCGCGATCCAGGCACCTGCTGCCAACAAAGCTCCGGCGACGATCATGGAACTAATGGCTTCGGCTTTCCCGTGTCCGTACGGATGCGTAGCATCCGCCGGCTTTGCGGCAATAGCAATTCCACTAAATACAATCAGGGAACTTGCAACATCGCCCATGGATTCAACGGCATCCGCAAGAAGCGCATTCGAATTTCCGAGTATGCCGGCGGCGACCTTAACACCTGCCAAGACCAGGTTGATAAGCCCTCCAAACATCGCTATGCGGAGGCCGCCATGGACAGGGGCGATTTGCGGCGGGCGATTCATGGGCTCCAATATACAAAAAACCGGGAATCTCCGCAGGTTCTTCAGGGAGGGGTTCTGATTTTTGACGCGAAAGGAACAATCCCAAAGCGGACTCTCCGGATTCCAGACAGTCGACGGGCCGGGGATTCAGGGGGGTGGACCTCATTCCGGAGTGGAAAACGTCACAGCGGCGAATTGATGTCGGGCATCGGACACCCTTACGCTCATATCCCGTAGAAGGCATCCAGGCTGAGCGCACCTCCACCCGCACATGCGACTGTAACGGAAATGAAAAAGAGGGTCAACGTAAACTCCATCCCCACCGCCCGGCCGTCGACCGACCGGAGAAAAAATGCGTGCCGGGATTGAGCTTTGAGAGTTGCTACAAGCTTGTTGATACCGGTCACCACGGCGGCGACGCGCAAGAATATCCCCGCCACAAGCACGATGCCGCAAATGAATTCGGTATAGGCTGAGAGGAAGAATAGCTCACGTGGAATGTCCCAATTCCGTTTAAACGAATCCGCTCCCTATTGAAGACCCTGACCCCCGAATCAGCCGAGAACTTTCTGTGCACCGTGGGCGAACATGACTGAGCCCAGGATACATCGCATGAAGAGGAGTGCAAGAGAATATCCCCTTTCCGAAAGGAAATTCACATACCTCCCTTATCGGTTATTTGACCCTCGTATGTAATATCGATCTTCACACTGTCACCTGCGATGAGACCTCCCGAGTCGAGCTTCTTGTCCCATTTTACTTCATAGTCGAATCGATTGATCTTTGTTTGCGCAAGGATGACGATCGTGGTTCGTCCGAAGGCCTGGATCTTCCCTTTGTTCACCGCGTGGAGAGTCACCGGCTTCGTGATGCCATGAAGCGTGAGCTTGCCGTCGACATCGTAGGAGTCGGGCCCGGTCCTGCGAAATGTATCGCTGACAAAGGTCAACTCCGGAAATTTCGCTACATCGAGGAAGTCTCCTGAGCGCAGATGGGCATCGCGGCGATCGTTTTCTGTCGAGATGCTCGCCGTCTTGATCATAGCGCTCAGACGCGCATCGCTGAAGTCGTCAGCGGAAGTGGTCAGTGCGACGTCAAAGTCCTTGAAAAGGCCGCTCACCTCGGAAATGACCAGGTGTGCCACGGAAAATTTCACCGCACTGTGATTCTTGTCCATCACCCAGGAGGTCTGGGTGTATGTCCGCGTCCCCATGAACGCAACGGCCCCAAGGACCATGGCAATTTTCCAACGCATGTTACCGCTCCTTTTTGTGGTAGATATCAAATCACATCGGGTGCCGGTGGACGCACGCGGGGTTTGGTGCGCGCAAGCCGGCCTATGGAAGGTAAAACGTTCGAATTCAGAACAAAGTTCGCCGTCCCATTCCCCTTCTGCGGGAAGACTTTTATTGAGCTTTCTGAGAGGCCGCGCGCATGCATCGTGCTCATTGCCAGTAAGCTCGGAGGCAAGTTGGTCATCCCCGCCTTCCGCCGGCCGCGCAAAAAGAAAAGGCCCGGAAGGAAGGTTCCTCCGGGCCTTTGCCTGACGCTTATGGCTTAGTTGGCACTTACATGCGGGGATAATTTCGCAAGCAGATTTCCCTTGGGAACTGCGCCGATAATTTGCTCCACCACTTTCCCCCCCTTGAATACCATCAACGTGGGGATA
>Ga0326726_10001008_pt1 | contig 26124 bp, 16 predicted proteins | sample MHFenrmetagenome_2_FD_207603 | JGI IMG/M metagenome (GOLD analysis project Ga0326726, IMG submission 207603) | Lab enriched peat soil microbial communities from Michigan Hollow, Ithaca, NY, United States - MHF15MN | ecosystem: Environmental > Terrestrial > Soil > Wetlands > Peat | place: USA... | reverse complement strand
GAAGGCCGTGGGAGGAAGGGGTCCGTCGCATAACCGGGGTCTGTCCTGCAATCGTGAATTCACGTCGTGGGCCGCGCGGAAGAACCAGTGTTGCAGAGGCTACACTCGCGGTTTGCAGGGAGCGGCGGCGGTTCATGCACTCCTCCTGCGCGGGAGAAATCCTGACCCGAAGCCCGGCGGGCGGCGTTGTAAAGTCCAGGTGAAAGTCACGATGTCGATCCGCGACGGAAAGCGCCTCAAACTCGACGAAGCTCCTGCGGACCGGGACGGGAATCACCGGCCCCTTCCGTTCGCGAGCCTGCGCCTTCTGGCGGGGCGGTTCGCCGCGGCGGTGCTGGGGCTGCGAGGCGATCCGGACGACGAGGCGTGGGCGCGGACGATCCTGACTCCCGCCGAGCATTCCCTCTGGACGAAGCTGTCGAGCGCGGACCGCCGGCACGCGCTCGTCGTCGCTCGACGGTTGCAGCGCCGGCTGGCCCCGACCGCGTATGGAGGCGACCCTCTGTGGCCGAGCGCGGCGCTGATGCACGACGTCGGAAAGGCCGAATCCGATCTCTCGACCCTCGAACGCATCGTCGCGACGCTCGCGAGCAGGGCGGTCAGCGTCGCGGCGGCCCGGGACTGGGCCCGGTCCGCGAGGGGCCTCAAGAGGAGGATCGGCTCCTACCTGATCCACGGCGAGGTCGGCGCCCGCATGATCCGGGTCGCCGGCGGGCGCGAGGCCATCGCCGCGTGGACCGAGGTCCACCAGGGCTACCGGGGATTCGAGAACTCCGGTGTCCCTCCGCTCGTCGTCGATGCGCTGATCCATTCCGATGTGGGCTGACGGCCGCGCCGCCGATCGGCGCGCGCCGTCACGCCTGAACACGGCCATCCTCGCCGCGGCGCTGGCGGTGGCGGCCGCGATTCTCGCGGCGCAGCTCTTCGTACCGCCGGTCGTCGGCCTCGCCGACAATCGCGACTACGAGCGGGTCATGGGCTATGCCGGGTTCCAGCACACGACCGACGTCCCCGCCGAGCGCTACTTCTCCTTCCTGCGCACGCGCTATGCGATCGTCGCGCCCGGATGGTTTCGGGGCGGGTACCACTCTTCGGAGACGCTGCTCGCCTTTCTCGCGAGATACGTGCATCTCGCGCTCTCGAGGGGTCCCGTCTTCGACCTGCGCGTGCTCGGCGGGATCCATGGAGCGCTCTTTCTTCTCGCCCTGGCCGGGCTCATCCGGGCCTGCCGGGACCTCGCTCTGCCGGCGCAGGCGCTCGCCGCAGCGCTTCTCGTCTTCGTCTTCACGGACGTCGGCTACGTCGCCCCTTTGAACTCTTTCTACAGCCAGGCGGCGTCGCTCCTCTTTCTCCTGCTCACGGCCGCGATCGCCGCGGAGGCCGTTCGGCGCGGGCGGCTTTCCGGCGCGTGGCTTCTCGCTTACTTCGCTTGCGCCCTTCTCTTCGTCGGCTCGAAGCCGCAGGAGAGACTGGCGGCGCCGCTGCTGGCTCTCTTCGGCATGCGCCTGGCGGGGGTACGGTTTGGAGGGGCCTGGCGGCGCGCCGCGGCGTGGCTCGGCCTCGGCCTGTGCGTGTTCTCGGTCTGGTACGGGCGCCACACGCCGTACACCCTGAGGGAGGCCACGCTGTACCAGGTCGTCTTCGACGACGTGCTCGCGCATTCCGCCGCGCCGGCCGCCGACGCGGCCGAGCTGAAGCTCGAGCCCGAGTGGGTGCGGTACACGGGCTCGAATCCGTACGCTCCCGACTCGCCGCTTCTGGATTCGTCGTTCCGAACCCGCTTTCTTCATCAAGTCGGATATCGCCGGGTCCTTCGGTTCTATCTCCGCCACCCGGGGCGGCTGGCCGGGCGGATCGAGCGCGCCTCGGCGCAGATGTGGTCCCTGCGGCCGACGTTCGGGAACTTCGAGAAGTCGGCCGAGCATCCCGAGTCCAGTCTCGCCACCCGGTTTTCTCTCTGGAGCCGCGCGCGCGGAAGGCTTGGCGGTCATCCGCTCTTCTGGATCAGCGTGCTTCTCGGGGGAAATCTCGCTGCCGCGCTGGCGACCCACCGCCGTTCGGCTCCGAGCGGGCGCCTCTTCCGGGAGGGAATCGTCGTGATGGTCCTGATGGCGGGCCTCGCCCTCGCCGTCTGCACGCTCGCCCAGGCCCCGACGGACCTCTCCCGCGCCCTCTACGCGTATCACGCGCTTTGCGATCTTCTGCTCATCGCGGACGTCGGTTGGATCGCCGAGGCGCTCGCCGGGGGGTAGTCCGGCAGCGGAGCCTCCTCGGATAGGATGCGCAAAACTTCCCTTTTGAGAAGGAGACGACATGTCGAGGATTGGATCCGGGCTCCTGAGGTTCTCCGTCGCGTTTCTCTTTGCCGCCACGGCCCTGGCGCAGGGCGCTGCCGCGAGCAAGCCGGCCGCCGCGCACAAGGGCGGAGCGGCCAAGCCGGTCATCTGGCCGGCGGGGGACATGAAGTGGGTCGACGCGCCGGGCGCCCCGGCGGGAGTCCAGCAGGTCAACCTGTGGGGCGATTCGACCAAGGGCCGCTTCGGCACACTGACGAAGTTCCCGGCCGGGTTCGTCGCGCCGCTGCACTCGCACTCGGCGACCCTGCGGATGGTCGTGGTTTCGGGCACGGTGATCCACGGGCCGGAGGGCAAGCCCGAGGTCCGGCTGGGGCCCGGCTCCTATCTCGTCGAACCCGCCGGCTACAAGCACACGACGGCCTGCGACAAAGCGTCCGAATGCGTCTTCTTCATGGAAGGCGACGGCAAGTTCGACATCGTCATGGCCGACCAGAAGTAAGCAATCGGGGTCAGACCTGCAATCGTGAAGTCTGCGAATTCACGAATGCAGGGCTGACCCCTTTGAGGGCCAATGCGGAAACTCGTGGCGCTGATTGCGGGTGCGCTGTGCGGAGCCGGCTTCGCCGGAGCGCAGGCGCCCTCGCCGGAAGTGCAGGCCTACGTCAAGGTCAGCGCCCCCGTCGTCGCGCTGACGCACGTGCGGGTGATCGACGGCACCGGCGCCCCTGCGAAAGAGGACCAGACGGTCGTGATCGCGAACGGGAAGATCGCGTCCGTGGGCGACGGCGCCGCAGCGGTTCCCAGGGGCGCGCAGGTCCTCGACCTGCACGGCGACACCGTGATTCCCGGACTCGTGGGAATGCACGACCACATGTTCTATCCCGTGGGCGACGCGATCTTCGGCGAGATGGCGGTCAGCTTCCCCCGGCTGTATCTCGCGGGCGGCGTGACGACGATTCGGACCGGCGGTTCCCTGGAGCCGTACACCGACCTCGAGATCAAGAAGGCGATCGACGCGGGCGCCGCGCCCGGTCCCCACATGCACGTGACCGGTCCGTACCTGGAGGGGAAGGGAAGCTGGGCGCTCCAGCTGCACCAGCTCTCCGGCCCCGACGACGCCGTCCGGACGGTGAACTACTGGCTGGACGAGGGCGTGGACAACTTCAAGGCCTACAACTTCATCACGGCGGAGGAGCTCTCCGCGGCGATCGAGGCGGCGCACAAGCGGGGCGCCAGGGTCACCGGGCACCTCTGCTCGATCGGGTTTCGCGAGGCGGCCGCTCTCGGCATCGACGACCTCGAGCACGGGCTCACCGTCGATACCGAGTTCTTCCCGTGGAAGCAGGCGGGCGTGTGTCCCGACGACACCCGAGACGTCCCTTTCATCGCCGGCCTCGACCTGTCCACCGCTCCCGTGAAGGAGATGATCCAGGACCTCGTCCGACATCACGTGGCAATCACCTCGACTCTCCCGGTCTTCGAAGTGGACGTACCGGGCCGCCCGACGATTCAGAAGAGAGTTCTCGATGCGCTCTCGCCCGAAGCCCGCACGGCATTTCTCGCCATGAAGGTCAGAGCGGCCGACGGCAGCGTTCTCCGGAAGAGATACGGCACGGACGTCTCCCCGTTCGGCGGGTTCCTCAAGAAGGAGATGGAATTCGAGCTCGCGTTCGCGAAGGCGGGCGGGCTCCTGCTGGCCGGCGAGGACCCCACCGGGATCGGCGGCGTGCTGGCAGGCTTCGGAGACCAGCGCGAGGTGGAGCTGCTGGTGGAAGCCGGGTTCACACCGCTCGAGGCGATCCACATCGCCACGGCGAACGGCGCGCAGTACCTCGGAGAATCCGATCGGATCGGCACGATCGCCGCCGGGAAGGCGGCGGACCTCGTCGTGGTCAAGGGCGACCCCTCGAAGAAGATCGAAGACATCGAGAACGTGGAGATCGTCTTCAAGGACGGGACCGGCTACGACTCCGCGAAGCTGATCGAGTCCGCGCGAGGGATGGTGGGGAGCCGGTGAGCGCCCCGCCGACATCGCCGCCTACTTCTCCTGGCTCAGCTCCAGCCCCGCCTTGCGGAGTCCGTCGATCCAGTGCTCGACGATCTCCGGGTCGAGCCACTTCCTGAGCTTCTCGCGTCCCGTCGCGGGGTAGTCGGGCTGGAGCCTCAGGAGCTCCCGCAGGGCCTTGCGAGCCTCCTCGAGCTCCCCGAGCTGTCCGTACGCTGCCGCCAGCACTTCGTGCGTCACGAAGAAGTCGGGCAGGTTGAGCTTGAGCGCGATGTCCACGGCGCCGCGGTAGTCGCGCTTGCGGTACGCGTCGGCAAAGAGAGCGAACCGATACCACCCGGGGTGGCGCGGATTCAACTGCACGGCTCGCTCCACCAGGGCACAGCCCTTTTCCCAGTCGCCCGAATAGGCAATGAGGGTGCCGAGGCCGGCGAGAGTGGGGCTGCTCAGCGGATTGAGCGCGATCGACTGCTCCGCCGCCACCCGGAAGGGCGGGAACTCCTTGCGGAAGAACAGGGCCCAGGCCAGGGCGTCGTACGCCAGGGCGTTGGAGGGAGCCAGGTCGGCCGCGCGTCGCGCAGCCTGAAGTGCGCGGCCGAGTGGATCGGGCAGCAGGTTGAACCCGTGGGCATGCTCGTGCGTGTAGATCAGCGACAGCATGGCCCAGGCATCGACATACCCCGGCGCGTCCTCGACGGCTCGTTCCAGCACGTCGCGAACCGCGGCATGCTCCTCGGCCGTGCTGCGGTAACCGAAGCCGAAGCTGCGAAGGACGGCTTCGTAGGGGGTCAGCGCCGCGGCAGGCCTGGTCCGAAGCGATTCGCTCATGGTGTGGGGCAGGATCCCGTGCGGATCGCCGACGGTCGAGACGACTCGGGAGACGAGGTCGTCCTGGAGCTCGAACACCGCCTCGGGACTGAACGGGCGCTCGTAGGTCTGTGCCCACAGTTGCGCGCCGGTCGCGGCGTCCACCAGCTGCACCGCGACCCGGAGCCGGGTTCCCGCCTGGCGAAGGCTGCCGTTCATGACGTAGCGAGCGCCCAGTTCCCTGCCGACCTCTCGCAGGTCGGGGGCCTCCCCGGCGTACCGCCGCGTCGAGCCGCTCGTGATCACGCGCAGGTAGGAGAAGCGCGACAATCCCCCGACGATTTCTTCGGAGAGCCCCTCGGCCAGCGCCGTGAGGTCGGCGCTGGCGCCGCCCTGTTTGAACGGCAGGACCGCGATCCAGAAGCCCTCGTCGGCGCGAGAAGCGCCCGAGATCGGGGCGGAGGCATGGAAGGGTCCGACCGCAGTTGCCGTGGATTCCCCTTTGGCCGCAATCTCCAGGCCCGCCCTGCGGAGGCCATCCATCAAGTGCTCGACGTGGTCCGGGAGGTACCACTTTTCGAGCTCGCTCGGCCCGACCCGGGGCCACTCGGGGTTCAGGTCGAGCAGCTCTCGGAGTGCCTTGCCTGCCGCCTCGCGTTCCCCGAGCTGCCCCAGGACCGCCGCGAGCATCGTGCCCAGGAGAACGTTCGCCGGCACGTTCTTGCTCTTGAGCAGGAAGGTTCGAGCGCCGGCGTAGTCGCGATTGCGATAGGCGTTGTGGAACTGCACGGCCCAGTACCACCCGGGATAGTTCGGGTTCAGCTCTCTCCCACGTTCCGCCAGTTCGCAGCCGCGCTCCCAGTCGCCCGAAAAGGCGATCAGGTGGGCCATGTATTCGATCGTGGCTCCGTCCATGGGGTTGAGGGCGATGGCCCGTTCCGCTGCGCTCCGGAAGGCATCGAATTCCTTGCGGAAGTACAGTGCCTGGGCCAGGGCGGAATAGGCGAAATGATTGGAGGGGCCGGCGTCGACCGCGCGCCGCGCAGCCTGGAACGCGCGGCCGAGCGGATCGGGCAGAGCATTCAACCCGAATCGGAACTCCTCCCCATACATGAAGGACAGCATGGCCCAGCTGTCGGCATTGTCCGGAGCCTGCCGGACGGCCCGTTCCAGTCCTGCCCGCGCCGCGGCGTGCGCTTCGACCGTGCCGCGTTCGTAGACGCCAAAGCCGCGCAGGAGCGCCTCGTACGGGCTCAATTGGTCGAGGCTCTTGCTCCAGACCGCCGCGCTCATGCTGTGCGGGAGAACGCCGTACCAGTCGGCGATCGTGGAGACGACGCGAGGAACGACGTCGTCCTGGAGCTCGAAGACCGCTTCGGGCCGGAAGGGACGCGTGTAGGTCTCCGCCCAGAGGTGAGCTCCCGAAACAGCGTCCACGAGCTGCACGGAGATGCGGAGTACGGAGCCCGCCTGGCGCAGGCTCCCGTCCAGGACGTACCGCGCGTCCAGCTCCCTGCCCACCGAACGCACGTCCGTGACCTCGCTCGAGTATCGGGACGTCGAGCCGTGCGAGATGACCCGAAGGTAGGAGAAGCGGGACAGGCCGGTCACGATCTCCTCGGACAGGCCGGCGGCCAGGGCCGTGAGGCCGGGGTCGGAGCCGCCGTGCTTGAACGGGAGCACGGCGACCCAGAAGCCGTCCTCGGCGCGCGCGGCGCCGGACACGGGCCGCTCACCAGCCGCGGCCCCGGCCCTTTGAGGCGAGGCGGATGCGGGCGATGAGTTCTCGGCCCGCAGCTCCTTCAATTCGTTGTACACGTCGCGAGAGGTCTGGTATCGGTCGCGAGGGTCCTTCTCCAGGCACCGGCGAACGATTCGGCCGAGATGAGGCGGAAGGTCCGCACGCAGGTCCGTGACCGAGGGAGGCCTGTCGCGCAGAATCGAGGAAATCATGTCGACCGCGCTCGCGCCCTGGAATGGACGCTCGCCGGTCAGCATCTGGTAGAGGACGATGCCGAGGGAGAAAACGTCGGACCGCGCGTCGACCTTGCCGCCCCGCGCCTGCTCGGGGGACATGTAGGCGACGGTGCCGAAGACCTGGCCTTCTCCCGTCAGGTCCGCGCGACTTTCCGTCGGGGTGTTCGTCAGGTTCGGGTCGGAACCGGGGTCCTCGACCCTCGCGAGACCGAAGTCGAGCACCTTCACGTGTCCTTCGCGCGTGATCATCACGTTGCCGGGCTTCAGATCCCGGTGCACGATGCTGCGCTCGTGGGCCGCCGACAGCGCTTCGGCCAGTGGCGTGGCGATGTCGAGGAACCGGGAGAGGGGGAGGCCGCCCGAGGCGATGGCGGTGTCGAGGCTCTCGCCTTCCACGAGCTCCATGGCGAGAAAGCGCGTGCCCGCGGACTCTTCGACCGAGAAGATCGTGACGATGCCGGGGTGATTGAGGGCGGCGAGCGCGCGGGCCTCCCGCTCGAAGCGGGCGAGGCGCTCCGCGTCGCGGGCCACCGATTCGGGGAGCACCTTGATGGCGACGTCGCGCCCGAGCCTCGAGTCCTTCGCCCGGTAGACCTCGCCCATGCCGCCCGCGCCGAGGGGCGAAAGGATCTCGTAGGCACCGAGGCGCGTTCCGGGGGACAGCGGCATGAGTGGTCGGATTCTATTCCTGCGCTGGAGCTCGGCCGGAGGTTGAGGACGTGGATGCTCGCACTGAGACTGCCACCCAGGGTCGAGAAGCGTCTCGAAGCTCCGGCTCGGAAGAGAGAAGCAGGCCGTTCGGCGGCCGGGACTAGACCGGGGCTTCCTCGAGCTTTCCGGCCCGCGCCGTCTCCTCGGCCACCTCCGCCTCGGCGTGGTGCGTCTTGGCGACGAGGACGTAGATCGACGGCACGATGAAGAGGGTGAAAGCCGTGCCGATGATCATGCCGCTGACGAGCATGATGCCGATGCTGTTGCGCGCTCCGGCGCCCGGGCCCGTGGCAAACACGAGGGGCATGTGGCCCATGACCGTGGCTGCCGTCGTCATGAGGATCGGGCGCAACCGCGTCTGAGCGGCTTCGATGACGGCCTCGAGCTTGCCCTTGCCCTTCTCCTGGACGGTGTTGGCGAACTCGACGATCAGGATGCCGTTCTTGGCGACGAGGCCGACGAGCGTGATGAGCCCGACCTGGCTATAGATATTGAGCGTCGTGAGTCCCAGGAACGAGAAGAGCAGCGCCCCCGACAGGGCCAGCGGCACCGAACCCGCGAGGACGATGAACGGGTCGCGGAAGCTCTCGAACTGGGCGGCGAGCACCAGGTAGATCAATATCGCCGAGAGCAGGAACGTGAAGAGGAACTTGCTGCCCTCGGTCCGCAGCTGGCGCGACTCGCCGGCGTAGTCGACCGTGAAGCCCTGGGGGAGGATTGCCGCGGCCTCGGTCTCCAGGACCTTCAGGGCCGTGTCGAGGGAAACTCCCGGCGGAATGACGCCCTGGATGTGCACGGCGTTCAACTGCTGGAAGCGCTTCAGGTCGCGGGGCTCGGTCGTCGTCTTCAGCGTCGCGAACGTCGAGAGCGGAACGAGCTTGCCCCCGGCGCCGGTGATGTAGATCTTCTCGAGCTGGTCCGGCGTGAGGCGGTCGGCGCGCTGGATCTGCGGGATGACCTTGTAGCTGCGCCCCTGGATGCTGAAGCGGTTGACGTAGTTGCCGCCGAGCATCGTCGAGAGGTCCTTGCCGGCGTCGGAAAGGCTCACGCCCTGCGCCCGGAGCTTGTCGCGGTCGAAGATCACCTCGGCCTGCGGCTGGTCGAACTTGAGATCCGAGTCGGCGTACATGAAGAGGCCGCTCGCGTACGCCTTCCCGACGAGCCGGTTGGCGAACTCGACGAGCAGAGCGGGCTCCGCCGTCGACGCGACGACGAAGTCGACCGGGAAGCTTCCGCCTCCGGGCAGCGACGGAGGAATCATCGAGATGACGCGCACGCCGGGGATCTTCGAGAGCCCCATGGACGCCTCGACCTGGAGCTGCGAGGTTTTCTTCTTTCGCTCGCTCCAGGGCTTGGTGACCATGCCCCCGAACCCGCCCGAGGGAGAGGTGATCTGGAAGACGCTCTGGTTTTCGGGCATGGCCTTGTAGACGCCGTAGACCTGGTCCGAGAAGATCTTGGTCTGGTCGAGGGTGGCGTTGGGCGCCGCCTGGATGATGCCGAACACGACCGATTGGTCTTCCTGGGGCGCGAGCTCCTTGCCCGAGAACACGTAGAACGGGACGATCATGAGCACCACGATCACCCACAGGACGAAGACGACGGGCCGGTACCGGAGGCTGCGCGCCAGGAGCATCCCGTAGATGTCGCGCACCTTGTTGAAATGCCGGTTGATCATGCCGGCGAAGCCGTGCTCGTTGTCGCCCGAGCGCAGCAGCCTCGAGCCCATCATGGGCGAGAGCGTCAGCGCCACGACGCCGGACACGATCACGGCCCCCGCCAGCGTGAAGGCGAACTCGCGGAAGAGAGCGCCCGTGAGGCCGCCCTGGATGCCGATCGGCGCGTAGACCGCGGCCAGCGTGATCGTCATGGCGATGATCGGCCCGACGAGCTCGCGCGCCGCCCGGATGGCGGCGTCGAACGGCTTCTCGCCGAGCTGGAGGTGGCGCTCCACGTTCTCGACGATGACGATGGCGTCGTCCACCACGAGGCCGACGGACAGGACGATCGCGAGCAGCGTCAGCAGGTTGATCGTGAACCCGGCCAGGAGCATCAGGAAGACCGCGCCGATCAGCGAGATCGGGATGGCGACGACGGGGATGAGGACGGCGCGGAACGAGCCGAGAAAGAGGAAGATCACGATGACGACGATGAGCAGCGTCTCGGCGAGGGTGTGGAGCACCTCGTCGATCGCGTCCTGGATGTACGCGGTGGCGTCGTAGGGGATCCCGACCTTCATCCCCGCCGGAAGCTGCGCCTGGATCGCGGGGATCTCGGCGCGGACGCGCTTGATCACGTCGAGGGAGTTGGCGGTGGGCAGGACCCAGATGCCCATGAACGTGGCCGTCTCCCCGTTGAAGCGGACGTCGTCGTCGTAGGTCTCGGCCCCGAGCACGACGTCGGCGATCTCGCCGAGGCGGACGATCACTCCCTCCTTCTGCTTGACCACGAGCTGGCGGAACTCGTCGGCCGTCTGCAGGTTGGTATTGGCGACGAGGTTGACGGACACCATCGAGCCCTTGGTCTTGCCGAGGGCGGACAGATAGTTGTTGTCGGCCAGGGCGTCGCGGACGTTCGTGGGCGAGATGCCGAGCGCCGCCATCCGCTCGGGCTTCAACCAGATGCGCATCGCGAAGACGCGGCTGCCGAGGATGTCGGCGCGCTGCACGCCGCTGACGGCGGAGAGCTTCGGCTGGACGACGCGGGTCAAATAGTCCGTGATCTGGTTCTGGTCGAGGTTCTCCGAAGAGAACCCGAGGTACATCGAGGCAAACTCGGTGTCGGCCGTCTGGAGGTCGATGACCGGCGCCTGCGACTCGGGCGGCAGGTCGTTGCGCACCTGGGCGACCTTCGCCTGGATCTGGGTCAGGGCGGCGTTCGTGTCGTAGTTGAGCTTCAAGTGAACCGTGATCGTGCTGAGGCCCTGGCTGCTCGAGGACTCGATGTAGTCGATGCCGTCGGCGCTGGCGATGACCCGCTCGAGCGGCGTCGTGATGAAGCCGCGGACGAGGTCGGCGTTGGCGCCGACGTAAACGGTCGATACCTGGACGACCGCGATGTCGCTGCGGGGATACTCCCGCACGGTCAGCGTGCGGATCGCCTGGAGCCCGGCGATCAGGATCACGAGGTTGACGACGATCGCCAGCACGGGCCGGCGGATGAAGAGGTCCGTGAACTTCATGGTCTCAACTGTTCTCCGGCTTCGGCGCCGCGTCGTTGCCCGGCTGCATCTGGTTGTTGACCTGAACGGCCGCTCCGTTGCGGAGCTTGAAAACGCCCGAGGTCACGACCTCTTCGCCCGGCTTCAGACCCGACAGGATCGCGACCTGGTCGCCGCGCCCTCCGCCGACCTTGACGAACTGCTGGCGCACGCCCTTGTAGGTCTTTCCCTGCGGGTCCTTCAGGTCGGCGACGACGTAGACCGAGTCGCCGTAAGGCGCGTGGTTGATCGAGGAGGCCGGGATCGTGATGGCCTCGGACGCCCTGCCGAGCACCATGCTCGTTTCCACGAACATCCCGGGATGGAGCTTTCCGTCGGAGTTGGCGAAGGTGGCCTGGACCGCGATGTTTCGCGTCGCGGGGTCGACGACGGAGTCGACGGCCGTGACCTTGCCGGTGGAGACGGCTGTCGATCCGGAGCTCGTCACGCGGACCTCCCCGCCGACGGTCATCTGGGCGATCTCCTGCTGGGGCACGGAGAAGTTCACATAGACCGGCTGGAGGGACTGGAGGGGGACGACGGGGCTTCCGCCCGCGAGGTACTCGCCGAGGTTGACCTGCCGGATCCCGAGAACGCCGGAAAAGGGCGCGGTGATCGTCTTGCGATCGATCGTGGCGACGATCTCCCTCACCCGGCCGTCGGCCGCCTGGTACTCGGCCGTCGTGCGGTCGAGGTCGGCCTGGGCCCCGATCTGGTCGTTCACGAGCTTCTGCATTCTCTCGAGGTTCAGGCGCGAGAGCTCCAGCTGCGCCTGGGCGGCGGCCAGCTGGGCCATCTCCTGCTTCGTGTCGAGCCGGACCAGGAGGTCGCCCTGGCGCACGGCCTGGCCGGACTCGAACGCGATCTTCTCGACGATCCCCGGCAGGTCGGCGGCGACCGTCACCCCGCGAACCGCCGCGACCGTGCCGATCGCCGACAGCGTCGCCGGCCACTGTTCCGCCTTCGCGACGACCGTCGTGACCGCCTCCGGAGGAGGTTGAAAGGAGGCGTGCTGGGCCGCGCCCTTCTTGATCTGGCCGTATTTCACGGCTCCGATCGCGGTGAGGAAGACCGCGATCGCCACGATCATCAGGAACATCCGCTTCGTCATGGGATCCAAACCTCCAACTTCATACCGCGGGGCCCTGGGGGAGGCGGGGGACAAGTCCCTCCAGCTCTCCAGATACGAAATAAGCCGCTCTTCGTCCCGAGGATTCCGCCCCGGGGCATAAATATCGTCCGTTCGGCCCCGGCCCGGAGGCCTTCCGGGCCCGGGGAGAATATCCTGTGGCGCGGCCGACGCGCGAGGAGGCTCAATGACCGAGGGTCCCGAAGCTTACGCCGAGCGGATTTCGAGGGCGCGGGTCTGGTGGATAGCCCTGGCGGCGGCCTGCTGGGGCGCCGGCCTGTTCGGGCAGACGATGTCGATCGAGGAGTACGAGCCGAAGTCGACCCTCGTCGTGCCGGAGCACAAGCCCCAGCGGGCGAAGTACCCGTTCATCGACGTGCACAACCACCAGGACCGGGACATGTCCCAGGCCGACGCGGCCCGGCTCGTGGCGGACATGGACCGGATCAACCTCCGCGTCATGGTGAATCTCTCCGGCAGCCAGGGCGCCGAGTTCGAAAAAGGCTACCGCAACCTCCCGGGCCGCTACCCGGGCCGGTTCATCGTTTTCTCAAACCTCGACTTCGCCGGGATCGAGGCCCCCGGATGGGGAGAGCGGGCAGCGGCCCAGCTCGAGCGGGACTACAGGAACGGCGCCCGGGGGCTGAAGATCTTCAAGAACCTCGGCCTCTCCGTGACCGACGCGAGCGGCAAGCGCGTGCCCGTGGACGATCCGCGCATCGACCCGGTCTTCGAGAAGTGCGCCGACCTCGGGATCCCGGTGCTCATCCACTCGGGAGAGCCGCGCTCCTTCTTCGAGCCGCAGGACAAGTACAACGAGCGCTGGCTCGAGTTGAAGCAGTTCCCCCAGCGCGCTCGCCCGCCCGAGAAATACCCGCCCTTCGAGCAGATCCTGAAGGAGCAGCACCACCTCTTCGAGAAGCACCCGAGGACGAAGTTCATCGACGCGCACCTCGGCTGGCTCGGCGGGGACCTGGCGCGCCTCGGGGCCCTCTTCGACCGGCTGCCGAATGTCTACACGGAGATCGGCGCCGTGCTGGCGGAGCTTGGCCGGCAGCCGCGCTTTGCGCGCGAGTTCTTCGTGAAGTACCAGGACCGCGTCATGTTCGGCAAGGACAGCTGGGCGGCGGACGAATACCTCTACTACTTCCGGGTGCTCGAGACCGACGACGAGTACTTCGACTACTACCGCAAGCGCCACGCCTTCTGGAAGATGTACGGACTCGCGCTGCCGGACGAGGTGCTGAAGAAGCTGTACTACAAGAACGCGCTGAAGGTGATCCCGGGCATCGACGCGTCGGCGTTTCCGCCCTGATGAGCCGCCTTCGGAGGCAAAGATCTTTGACAGGCCTCCTCCCGGGCCATAGGCTTCCCTCGCCACGAGGACAGGGGGTGTGCGGATGGGCTCCTATCGAATCGGGCCTTGGCTGCTCCGGCTTGCCTCGTTCGCCGTCGTCCTCGCGGCCTTCGCTGCGGGCGCGTGGGGGCAGGTCATCACGGAGTTCCCCGTCATCTCCTCCGGCACCGATCTCGGCGGCATCGTTGCGGGCCCGGATGGCAACCTCTGGTTCACGGAGTTCACCGCCAGCAAGATCGGGCGGATCACGACGGAGGGCGTCGTCACCGAGTTTCCCCTCCCCACGGCGTCGAACCCCCAGCTCATCGCGGCCGGCGCCGACGGGAACCTCTGGTTTCCGGAGGCCACGGGCGACAAGATCGGACGGATCACGACGGCCGGAGTCATCACGGAGTTCCCGGTTCTGACGACCAACGCCGGTCTCACCGGGATCGCGGCCGGCCCGGACGGGAACCTGTGGTTCATCGAAGGCGGCGCCAACAAGGTCGGACGGATCACGACGGCCGGAGTCGTCACCGAGTTCCCGGTGCCGACGGCCGGCGTTCCCCTCCACATCGCGGCGGGCCCGGATGGGAATCTCTGGTTCACCGAATACACGGCCAACAAGATCGGCCGGATCACGACGACCGGAGTCATCACCGAGTTCCCGATCCTGACCGCCGGCGGAGAGCCCCAGCGAATCGCGGCAGGACCGGATGGCAACCTCTGGTTCACGGAAACGCACGCCAACAAGATCGGGCGGATCACGACGAGCGGGGTCGTGACCGAGTTTCCGATCCCGACGGCGGGAACCGACGCCATCGGCATCGCAGCCGGCGCCGACGGGAATCTCTGGTTCACCAAGTACTCGACGAACCAGGTCTCTCGGATCACCACGGCCGGAGTCGTGACCGAGTTCACGGTCCCAACGGCCGCCAGCATTCCGACCACGATCACCCCCGGTCCCGACGGCAGCCTCTGGTTCTGCGAAGGGGACACCGACAAGATCGGGCGCATCACGACGGGCCCGGCGATCCCTCGTCCCATGGAAGTCGACGCCCGGCTGGTCGCCGGGGCGAACTCCGACGCCAACGGCGTGCTCGAGTCCGGCGAGACGGTCCAGGTGGCGCCGGCGTGGGAGAACACGCTCGTGGCCGGACAGGCCTTCACCGGAGGCGCGTCCGGTCTGGCAGGCCCGGGCGGCGGCGCTTACACCATCAACGACGGCACGGCGGACTACGGGACGGTCGGCGCCGGCGCGACCGGAAACTGCAACGGTCAGAGCGGCGACTGCTACCTGATGACCATCACCGGCAGCCGCCCCGCCGCGCACTGGGACGCCACGTTCAACGAGACCCTGACCTCGAACGGGATCGTGAAGGTCTGGACGCTGCACGTGGGCGACAGCTTTCCCGACGTGCCGAGGTCGCATCCGTTTTACCGGTACGTCGAGACGCTCTTCCACAGCGGTGTCACCGGCGGGTGCGGGGGCGGCAACTTCTGTCCCGGCGGGTCCGTCACGCGGGCGCAGATGGCGGTCTTCCTGCTCAAGAGCATGCTCGGACCGAACAACGTCCCCCCGGCAGCGACCGGCACGGTGTTCGGCGACGTCCACCTCGGCGACTTCGCGGCCGACTGGATCGAGGAGCTCGCGGGCTTCCAGATCACCGGAGGCTGCGGCAACGGAAACTACTGCCCCGGCGATCCCGTGAGGCGCAAGCAGATGGCCGTGTTCCTGCTGAAGGCCGAGCACGGGTCGGGCTACACGCCGCCGGGCTGCATGGGCCTCTTCGGCGACGTGCCGTGCCCTTCGCAATTCGCGGACTGGATCGAACAGTTCGCCGCCGAGGGCGTGACCGGGGGATGCGGCAACGGCAACTACTGCCCTGACAGCGTCAACATCCGCGGCCAGATGGCCGTGTTTCTCGTGAAGGCCTTCGGGCTCGAGCTCTACGGGCCGTAGCTCGGCCGCCGAGTTGACTTGGGTTCGCCGCCGATGATCTGATCCCGGCGCTCGCCGCTCGGCCATAAACCCACACAAGAGGAGGTTCTGCATGGAGCCCACCCGGTCGCGTCTCGCCCTGTTCCTCGTTGCAGCGGCGGTCGCGCTCCCCGCTTTCGCGCAGCAGTCGGCGCCGCCGGGCTCGCCCGCCGCGACGACCTCGATCGACGGCAAGCAACTCCCGCCGCCGGATCCACCGTTCGGCGGCGTGATCAAGGGCAACGCCCTCGAGTCCAGGCCCTGGTGGGCGCCGCGTATCGTGCCGCCCAAGGGCGCGCCGAACGTGCTTCTCATCATGACGGACGATTCCGGTTACGGCGTGCCCAGCACGTTCGGGGGCGTCATCCCCACGCCGGCGCTCGATCGCATCGCGAAGGCCGGCCTGCGGTACACGCAAATGAACTCCACCGCGCTATGCTCGCCGACGCGCGCGGCGCTGATCACGGGCCGCAATCACCATTCCGCCGGGTTCGGCGTCATCTCGGAGCAGTCCACGGGCTTCCCGGGGTACAACAGCATCATCGCGAAGGACAAGGCGACGATCGGCCGCATTCTCCTCGATAACGGCTACTCCACATCGTGGTTCGGCAAGGACCACAACACGCCCACGTTCACCGCCAGCCAGGTGGGCCCTTTCGACCAGTGGCCCCAGGGCATGGGCTTCGAGTATTTCTACGGTTTCGTCGGCGGCGACACGAACCAGTGGGAGCCGAACCTCTTCCGCAACACGACGCAGATCTACCCCAACCTCGGCCATCCCGGGTGGAACCTCACGACCGCCCAGGCGGACGAGGCCATCGCGTGGATGAACCAGCTCAACCAGATCGATCCGTCAAAGCCGTTCTTCTGCTACTACGTCCCCGGCGGCACGCACGCGCCGCACCACCCGACACCCGAGTGGATCAAGAAGATCAGCGACATGCACCTCTTCGACAAGGGTTGGAACGCGCTGCGGGACCAGATCTTCGAGAACCAGAAGCGCCTCGGCGTGATCCCGAAGGACGCCAGGATGACGCCCTGGCCCGACAAGCTCCTGAAGCGCTGGGAGCAGCTCACGCCCGACGAGAAGAAGATGTTCCTGCGCCAGGTCGACGTCTTCGCCGCCTACGTGGCCTACACGGACTACGAGATCGGCCGCGTGATCCAGGCCGTCGAGGACATGGGCAAGCTCGACAACACCCTGATCATCTACATCAACGGCGACAACGGTACGAGCGCCGAGGGCCAGCTGATCGGCACGCCGAACGAGGTCGCCATGTTCAACGGCGTCCAGGTCCCGGTCGCCGACCAGCTCAAGTACTTCTACGACGCCTGGGGCTCGGACAAGACCTACAACCACATGGCGGTGGGCTGGGCCTGGGCCTTCGACACGCCGTTCTCCTGGACCAAGCAGATCGCCTCGCACTGGGGCGGCGTGCGGCAGGGCATGGCGGTTTCGTGGCCGGGGCACATCACGGACGTCGGCGGCATTCGCAACCAGTTCCACCACATCATCGACGTCGTGCCGACGGTCCTCGAAGCCGCCGGCATTCACGCGCCCGACTCCGTCGACGGCATCAAGCAGAGCCCCATCGAGGGCGTGAGCTTCGCCTACACGTTCGACAAGGCCAACGCGAACGCGCCCTCCCGGCACAAGACCCAGTACTTCGAGATGATGGGGGATCACGCGATCTACTCGGACGGCTGGATTGCCTCGACCAGGGTCATCCGCTCGCCCTGGGACGTCGTCGGGGCGGTCAACCCGGACCCGCTCAACAACGTGACGTGGGAGCTCTACGACGTCACGAAGGACTGGACGCAGGCCGACGACGTGGCGGCGAAGAATCCCGAGAAGCTCAAGCAGATGAAGGAGCTCTTCCTGACCGAGGCGAAGAAGTACGAGGTCCTTCCGCTCGATGCGTCGGTGGCGACGCGCCTGGTCGCGCCCCGGCCCAACATCACCGCGGGCCGCAGCCAGTTCGTCTACACGAAGCCGATGGTCGGGCTGCCGCAGGGCGACTCGCCCCTGCTGCTGAACTGCTCCTACACGATCACCGCGGACATCGACGTTCCCCAGGGCGGCGCCGAGGGCATGATCCTGACTTCCGGCGGCCGCTTCGGCGGTTACGGCTTCTATCTCCTGAAGGGTAAGCCGGTGTTCCTCTGGAACCTGGTCGACCTGCGGCGCATTCGTTGGGACGGTCCGGACGCCCTGCCCCCCGGTCGGCATACCGTCGAGTTCGATTTCAAGTACGACGGGCTCGGCGGCGAGACGCTCGCGTTCAACAACATGAGCGGCATCGGCCAGAGCGGGACCGGAACGCTCAAGGTCGACGGGAAAGCGGTCGCCACGCAGAAGATGGAGCACACCCTCCCGCTCATCCTGCAGTGGGACGAGAGCTTCGACATCGGCTCCGACACCCTGACCGGCGTGAACGACGCCGACTACCAGCCGCCATTTCCCCTGACGGCGAAGCTCGACAAGCTGACGATCAAGATGGATCGGCCGCACCTGTCGCCCGAGGACATCAAGAAGCTCGAGGCCGCGCAGCGCAACAACAAGGCGAGCGAGTAGGCCCCCCCGGGGGGCGGGCATCCCGCTGACAGGCGCCCGCCCCTTCCTTTTTCGGCCCCGCCCGGCCTGATGCTTTTGTATCTCGCCGGGGGCCCCCCGGCGCCCTATCGTTTGGACCATGGAAATCTGCTTTCCGGGCGGCCAGCGCGTCGAGGCCCTTCACCAGGGATTCTGGATCCGGACAGACCAGCCCGTGTCGCAGGGCGGGGGAGGTGAGGCGCCGTCGCCGTTCGACCTCTTCCTCGCGTCGATCGGAACCTGCGCGGGGTACTACACGCTGCGCTTCTGCCAGCAGCGCAACCTGCGGACCGAAGGGATGGCCCTCACGCTCAACGCGGAGCGGGACGCCGACCGCAAGCGCGTGGTCTGCATCCACATCGAGATCACGCTGCCCCCGGGCTTTCCCGAGAAGTACCGGGAAGCGATCCTTCACGCCGTCGATGCGTGCAGCGTCAAACGCCACCTGGCTCGTCCCCCGCGCTTCGAGGTGATCCTCGCGGAGACGCCGGAGGAGGACTCTACGGAGGCGAAGGAAGAGAAGCAGCCTTCGGCCGAGCGACCCCATGCGACGCGAGCTCACGCGGCGCGGCCCCATGCGTGACGGCGCGCAGACCGCGGAGGCGGCGGCTCGATTCGGCATCCGGCGTCTCCTGAACCAGGGCTACGACCAAGTCCTCGCCCGCGTGCCCGAGGCGCTGCAGTCCGAGGGATTCGGGATCGTCACCGAGCTCGACATGCGCGAAACCCTGAAGAAGAAGCTCGGGATCGAGTTTCGCCGCTACAAGATCCTCGGGGCGTGCAACCCGCCGCTCGCGCACCGGGCCCTCGAAGCGGAGCTCGAAGTCGGCCTCATGATGCCGTGCAACGTCGTCGTGTACGAGGAGTCCGGGGGGCGAACGGTCGTCTGCGCCGTGGACCCGCTGCAGACCCTCGGTAGCCGCGGCGGGCCCGTCCTGACCGACGTCGCCTCGGCCGTCCGGAAGAAGCTCGAGCGGGCGCTCGACCGGCTCGCCTGACCGGCTTGCGGGCGCTTCGATTTCGTTGCCCCGCAGCAGTTATCATGCGCGGCGATGAAACGCCCATCGAGCCCGCCTCGCAGGGCGGCCTTCCTGATCGCGGCTGTCGCCATCCTGCTCCTGCCGGCCTGCGCCCTGGAGCCACGGCGCCCGGCTGTCCCGCCGGACCAGGAGGGCGAGAGCGTGGTGGTCGGATTCGCTCCAGGCATTCGCTATTTTCCGAGGGACGCGGAGCACGTTCTGGAGTTCCAGCGCGATTTCGTCGCGTCCTGGGCCAACGAGCGGAAAACGCTTCAGCTGGAATACGGCGCGCCCATGCCCCCCGTTTCCTACCTGGCGATCTCGGGCGGCGGAGACAACGGAGCGTTCGGGGCGGGCCTCTTGAACGGATGGACCAGGGCCGGGACCCGCCCTCAGTTCAAGCTGGTGACAGGCGTCAGCACAGGCGCGCTCATCGCGCCGTTTGCCTTCCTCGGTTCGGCCTACGACGCGAACCTGAAAGAGTTCTACACGGGGATCTCCCTCAAGAACATCGCCGAGCAACGGTCCATCCTTTCGGTCTTCTTCGGCGACGCCATGGCCGACACGACGCCGCTCTACCGCCTCGTCAAGAAGTCCGTGACGCAGGAGATGCTCGACGCCATCGCGGCCGAGCACGAGAAGGGCAGGATCCTCCTCGTCGGCACCACCAACCTTGACGCTCGGCGCCCGGTCATCTGGAACATCACGGAGATCGCCGCGACTCACAATCCGGGCGCCCTCGAGCTGGTCCACAAGATCCTGATGGCCTCAGCGGCGATTCCCGGCACTTTCCCTCCGGTCATGATCGACGTCCGCTCGGGCGGACGGGAGTATCAGGAGATGCACGTGGACGGCGGCACGGCGAATCAGGTCTTCGTCTATCCCGCGGCTTCGGACCTCGATCGACTCTCCGAGCAGCACGACGCCGAGCGCCAGCGCGCGCTGTACATCATCCGAAACGCTCGGCTCGACCCGGAATGGGCAGAGGTAGACCGCAGGGTCCTGCCCATCGCGATGCGGGCGATTTCCTGCCTGATCCAGTACCAGGGCCTCGGAGACCTCTACCGCATCTTCTCGATCGCGCGGCGCGATCATGTCGACTACAACCTGGCGTACATCCCGGAATCGTTCGACGTGCCGCACACGGCCGAGTTCGATCCGTCGTACATGCGGGCCCTCTACGACCTCGCGTTCCAGCTGGCCCTGGACGGCTACGGGTGGGCCAAGCACCCGCCGGTTCTGCTCTCCGGTGAGGGGGCAGACGCCCGGTTGCAGGCGCCTTAGCGGCGCGGCTGCGGCAGTCTAGAGCTCGAGTCCCTGCAGCCCGCCGGCGGCGGCGGCGGCGGGGGCGGGGGACGAGGCCGAGGCGCAGGTCGCGTGGAGGTTGACCATCTCCACGAAGAGCGCGAGGCGCTCCATGAACGTGTCGATCACCTTCGGCCCGTCGCTCGCGCGGCAGGTGAAGGAGACGAGGCCCTTGCTCGGCTCGAGGCGGTAGCGCTTGAAGGACTCGGAGTCGTTCGAGACCTGCGCGTAGGAGTCGAGCCACTGCGCGTCCACGGTTCCGGCGAGACTGACCACGTGGCGTTGGAAGAGCGGCCCGAGGACTTCCTGTCTCATGGCGGCGCGGTCGACTGTCACGTTGTACATCTTCGTAGCCTCTCGGCCTCATAGAGAGCAAGGTTGGAGCCAGGACGACTAACGCCTTTCCCACCAGAGAGTTGAGGCTCTCGGGACCGGTCCGAGTGACGAGAATCGTCGGCCCGGGGACCGAGGACTGTCACATGGGGGCAGCTGGACCGCGTGCTGGTTCACCGGACAGGCGGGAGCGATCATTCGCGACCGCCGCCCCAGGAAATTGATTGATCGAGCCGCGCTCTTCGCCAACACTGTCGGCGTGACGAGCGACGGCGCGGACACGGTCGCCGCCGAGGCGACGCCGGGAACGTTCGTCTATTTCTCGGACCTCCTGTCCCGGACGGTCGTGGACGCCCAGGGGGCCCCGATCGGACGGCTCTGGGACGTCTCGATCCGCCTGCCCGAGCCCTTCCCGCCGGTGTCGCAGGTCTTCATCCGGCCGCCCGGCCAGGCCGACCTGCTTCTGGTCGCCGAGGGGCCGCAGGTGCGTTCGTGGACGGAGAATCCGATCCCCCTGGTCGCCCGGGTTCCGGAGCTGCGCCCGAGCCGCCGCCGCGACAAGACCGAGATCCTCCTGCGCGAAGCGCTGCTCGACAAGCAGGTCGTGGACGTCTCCGGCGCGAAGGTCGAGCGCGTCAACGACCTGCACTTTCTCGTCGCCCGCGAGGGGCAGCTCGTCCTCGCGCACATCGACGTCGGCCTGCGCGGCCTCGTCCGGCGGCTCGGGTGGGAGCGGGGCATGGAGGCCCTGCTGCGGACCGTGCGCCCGGGCGCCCGCTATCTCACCCACGAGGACGGCCTCATCGGCTGGAAGTACGTGCTGCCGACGCTCGGCGATCCGGCCGGCCTGCGCCTCGCGTTTTCGCAGAAGTCGATCGGGCGGCTCCACCCGGCCGACCTCGCCGAGATCCTGGAAGACCTTCCCGTGGGGTCGAGGCGCACCGTGTTCGACGCCCTCGAGTTCCAGACGGCGGCCCGGGTGCTGTCCGAGGTAGACCCGAAGATGCAGCAGGATCTGCTGCCGGCCGAGAGCGACCCGGAGCGCGCGGCGGACCTTCTCGAGAAGATGCCGCCGGACGCCGCCGCCGACGTGCTCGGCGAGCTCGCCGAGGAAGATGCCCGCGACCTGATCGACCGCATGCAGCCCGACGACGCGCGCGCGGTCACGACCCTCATGGGCCACGAGGAGGACACGGCCGGCGGCCTCATGACGACCGACCTCGTCACCTTCCTGGGAACCATGACGGTCGCGGACGCTTTCCGCCGGCTGCGTGAGATCGCGCCCGACGTCGAGTTTCTCTACCAGTTCTACGTGGTCGACGAGAAAAACCGGTTCGTGGGCATCCTGAACATGCGCCGGCTGTTCCTCGGCAAGGAGACCGACCTGCTCCGGGACGTCATGGCGCCGTGGACGATCTTCGTCCATCCGGAGGACTCGGCGTCGCACGTGGCGGAAGTGATCGAGAAGTACAACCAGGCCGCCGTGCCTGTCGTGGACGGCGACGGAGTCCTCGTCGGGATGATCACCGTCGACGACGTCCTGACCGAGGTTCTGCCGCTCGCATGGAAGAAAAAACTCCGACTCTGACCGGGCGGGTGGCGAGGCTCTCGCGCTGGAAGCAGGTCGTCCTGTTTCTCGGCGTGATCGGCCCCGGCCTGATCACCGCCAACGTCGACAACGACGCCGGCGGCATCACGACGTATTCGCTGGCCGGGGCCCACTTCGGGACGCGGCTGCTCTGGACGCTGATCCCGATCACGATCGCCCTCATCGTCGTCCAGGAGATGGCCTCGCGCATGGGGGCCGTCACGGGGAAGGGCCTGGCCGACCTGATCCGCGAGAACTTCGGGGTGAAGCTGACCTTCTACCTGATGCTGGCCCTGCTGGCGTCGAACTACGGGAACACGGTGTCGGAGTTCGCGGGTGTCGCGGCGAGCATGGAGCTCTTCGGCGTGCCGAAGTGGATCTCGGTGCCGGTGGTGGCCGTGGCCATCTGGCTGCTCGTCGTGCGGGGCACCTACCGGCTGGTCGAGCGCGTGTTCCTCGTCGCGTGCGTCTTCTACTTCGTCTACCCGGTGTCGGCCTTCCTCGCCCACCCCGACTGGAAGAGCGTCCTGCACGACACGGTCATTCCGTCGCGGATCTCGTTCGACTCGGGTTACGTCGGAATGCTCGTCGCCCTCGTCGGCACGACGATCGCGCCGTGGATGCAGTTCTATCTCCAGTCGAGCGTGGTGGAAAAAGGCATCCGGAAGGACCGCTACTGGATGACGCGGTGGGACGTCGTCGTCGGGTGCATCGTCACCGACGTCGTCGCGTTCTTCATCATCGTGGCCTGCGCCGCCACGCTGCACGCCCACGGTGTCGTGATCGAGAGCGCCGCCGATGCCGCGAGGTCGCTGGAGCCTCTGGCCGGGCGCTACGCGTTCGCCCTGTTCGCCTTCGGCCTGCTGAACGCCTCGATCTTCTCGGCGGCCATCCTGCCGCTCGCGACGGTCTACTACGTCTGCGAGGCCTTCGGCTGGGAGGCGGGCGTCGACAAGAAGTTCGGCGAGGCGCGGGCCTTCTTCGGCATCTACACCGCGATGATCGTTCTCGGGGCGGCGGTGGTCCTCTGGCCCGGCTTCCCGCTCATCCGCGTGATGTTCCTGTCGCAGGTCGCCAACGGCATCGCGCTGCCGCTCGTCCTCGTCTTCATGTTGCTGCTCGTCAACCGCGAGGACCTCATGGGCGACCAGGTCAACGGCCGCGCTTTCAACGCGGTCGCGTGGGTCACGACCGTGACCATGATCGCCCTGACGGTTCTGCTCGTCGCGAACGGGTTCGGGCTGAAGCTCGGTCGGGGCTAGGGCTTTACGATGATGATGCGCCCATAGATCACTCCTCCCGACGACAGCACTCCGCCGATCGTGTAGTCGTAATGATCGCCGATGACGCAAGTCGACGAAAGAGGCCCGGAAGTGCATTGAGTCCCGCTCGTCGTGCAGTCGAGTTTCGGGTAGGGGCAGCCCGCGGCAGGGAGATCGAGAACCTTGGGCTTTCCGCCCGTCGAGTTCCAGGTGATCGTGTCCAGGCCTTTCAGGGAGACGGATGTCTCGATGGCCGGGTCGGAGTGGGAACCCGGGTTGGTGCTCCCCGAAACGGAGATCGCGTGGTTGGTCTGGACGGGGCCCCTCGCGATTTCGCCACCACCATCCGTCGCGACGGGACCGGATGTCTTCGAACCGCACCCGACTGATCCGCTGATGACAAGAACCAGTACTCCGGCGATGAGCTTTCCCCGTCTATCCATCGTGCTCTCCTTCACCTACTTGCCGGCCGCAGCTTGCGGCGCGGCGATGATTGACCTGAAGTCGGGGCTGTCCCGAAGGGACGCGAACTCGGGCCGGAACGTGATGATCGAGCGACAATAGCCGGCGTCGACCGCCTTGCGCAGGAATTGGAGCGCTTCGCCATCCCGTTTCGAGAGCGCGGCGACCGTTGCGGCGTCCGCGAAAACGTCAGGGTCCTTCGTTTCGATCCGCAGCGCTTCGCGCATCGGCGCGTCCGCTTCGGCCGCGTGTCCGGTGTGGGCGAGGCCGGTCGCGACATAAGAGAGCGCCTCGGCGTCCCGCGGGTTCAACTTGAGCGCCTCGCGTGCCAGAGAAATCGAGCGCTCGTAGGCCGCGGCCGCTTTGGACGCGGTGACCGCACTCTCCGCATAAGCGTCGCCGAGATTTCCCCAGATCCGAAAGCTGCCCGCCGTCGCGGCGGCGGCACGCTCGAGGGAGACGATCGCTTCGGCGGGCCGGCCGGCCCAGAGCTGCGTCAAACCGAGGTTGGAGGCCGCGCTCCCGCTCCCGGGATCGAGAGAAAGGGCGGCTCGGAAGTCCTCGATGGCAGCCGCGAAATTGCACCGCATCGTCTCGGCGCCGCCGACGTTGCTGCGGGCCCAGGAACTGTCGGGCGCCGTCTCGGCCGCCCGGCGGAACATCGCGACGGCCTCGTCGTAGCGCCCCAGCTCGAAGTAGTGCGAGGCCAGCGCGTTGAACACGACCCAGGACGGCTGGAGCTCGATGGCCCGTTTGAATGCCGCTTCGGCGGCGACCTCGTCGCCGAGTGTCGCCGATGTGCGGCCGAGCCCGATGAGAGCCTGCACGTCGCCTGGCCGCGCCGCGAGCGCGCGGCGGTAGGCCAGGGCGGCTTCCTTCGGGCGCCCGGTCACGCGCAGCGTGTCGCCAAGCGTGACGTCGACCTCGGGCAGGGTCGGATCGATGTCGCGGGCGGCTGATGCCGCCGCGATGGCGCGCGGCGCCCATGTCATGTCGTCGGTCAGGGCGAACATCGCGAAATTGGCGCGAGCGAGGGCCGCCAGGACGAGCGCGGAGTTGGGCTTTTCCTCGAGGAGTTTCTGCAGGATGGCCAGGGCCTTCTCGACGCTGTCCCGGCGATCGAGGCGCTGCAGCAGGCCGATCGCCTGGAGGTACCGCTCCTGCAGCGCCGGTGTGTCGAGGCCGGATGGCGTCGGCGTGCGCCGGGGATCCCGCTTCAACTCCAGGACCTCGACGACGCTCTCCGCGATGCGATCCTGGAGGTCGAAGAGCGCCTTGCCGTCGAGGGCGCCGGCCGCGATCTGGGTGCCGCTCGCGTCGAGAAGCCGATAGGTCACGCGAAAGCTCTCGTGCTCCCGCTGCAGCGAGCCCTCGAGCAGGGTGTTCGCTCCCAGCCGGCGCGCGACGCTCGGAGTGCTCGTGTCCGTACTGTCCGAGGGTCCGGGCAGGCGCGGCGTCACGACCTGGAGGCCGTTGACGTTGGCCAGCCGCGCGCTGACCGTGTCGGCGAGGGCGACGCCCCACATCTCGCCTTCGGCGGCGCTCGTCAGGTTTCGGAAGGGAAGAACGGCGAGCTGCCGGGAGCCTGCGGGCGGGGCGGGCCGGTGCAGCCTCGGACGAAGAATCAGGTACCCGGCCAGGGCGAGGGCCGCGCCCGCGAGGACCGCCGCGACGACTCGCCAGGGCGCCGGGCCGCGCGCGGCGGCCATGGCTCCCGCGCCCGACATTCCCGCCAGCGCGGCCTCGATCTCGAGACGGGCGTCGCCCGCGTCGCGCAGGCGCCGGCCCGGGTCTTTTTCGAGGCACATGGACAGCAGCTCGCGCACGCGCTCGGGCGTGCGGACCGGAAGGCTCGTCCAGTCGGGCTCGAGGTGGAGGATCGCGCCGACAACGTCGGGGACCGTCTCGCCGGTGAAAGCGCGCTTGCCCGTCAGCGACTCGAAGAGGATGCAGCCGAACGCCCAGATGTCGGTCCGCCGGTCGGTCTCCTTGCCGCGCGCCTGCTCGGGGCTCATGAACTCGGGCGTGCCGATGATCTCGCCGGGCCGCGAGTCGGACATGACGAGGGTGGGGGAGCGGGACATGTCGCCGGCAAACGGCATCTCCATCGCCTTGGCGAG
>Ga0326726_10001007_pt1 | contig 26145 bp, 31 predicted proteins | sample MHFenrmetagenome_2_FD_207603 | JGI IMG/M metagenome (GOLD analysis project Ga0326726, IMG submission 207603) | Lab enriched peat soil microbial communities from Michigan Hollow, Ithaca, NY, United States - MHF15MN | ecosystem: Environmental > Terrestrial > Soil > Wetlands > Peat | place: USA... | reverse complement strand
GGAGATCTTGGCCCCGCCGAGGACGAGCCGGCGCCCGGCCTCGAGCCTGTGGATGTCGTAGCCGAAGCCGATCTTATGCATCGAGAAGAGCCTCCGCGATGGAGATGTCGGTGGGGGTCGTGATCTTGATGTTCCGCGGGTCGCCGGCGACGGCCGTTACCGGCAGCCCGATGCGCTCGACGAGGGCCGCCTCGTCGGTGCCGTAAAACCGGGCCTTGCGGGCCGCGTCCATGGCTTTGCTCAGGATATCATAACGAAAACCCTGAGGGGTCTGGGCCCGGGCAAGGAGGGAACGGTCGACGGTCCTGGTCAAACGGCCTTCTCGGACCTCCTTGATCGTGTCCTCGACGGGGAGGACGGGCACGGCGGCGCCGTCGGCCCGGGCCGCGGCGATGACCCGGCTGATAAGGTCCGCCGCGACCAGGGGCCGGGCCCCGTCATGGACCAGCACGACTTCGGGCGCCGACGCGGCGAGGAGGCGGAAGCCCTGCCAGACCGAGTCCTGCCGCTTGTCCCCGCCGCGCACGATGTCGAGGATCTTGGCATAGCGCAGGCGGTAGTGCTTCAGGTCCTGTTCGTCGGGCAGAACGAGGACGATCGAGCCGACCTCGGGGTGGGACTGGAAGCGCTCCAGGGTCCATTCGAGCACGGGCTGGGCCCGCAGGTAGGCGAATTGCTTCATCTGGCCGAAGCGCTTGCCGGCTCCCGCGGCGACGATGATGGCAGAGGCCCCGGTCATGGTCGTTCTCCCGGACTTCTCGGGTCCTCCTTTATATAAGCGCCGGATCAGAATACGCGCGCCAGGGCCTCGCGGACGGTCTTGACCCCCCAGCACTCGATCGCCGGCAGGTCTTTCCGGTCGATCGAGGCCAAGTTCCCGGCCGGGAGGACCACGGTGCCGAAGCCCAGCGCCTGGGCCTCGCGGATGCGGATCAGGGGCTGGCCGACCGAGCGGATCTCGCCGGACAGGCCCACCTCGCCGAAAAAGGCCATATCCTGCGGCAGGGGCGCGTTCTTGAGCGAGGAAACGACGGCCATGACCACGCCAAGATCGACGGCCGGCTCCTCGATCGACATGCCGCCGGCGACGTTGAGGTAGATGTCCTCTCCGGCGAAGCTGTAGCCGGCCTTTTTCTCCACCAGGGCCATCAGCATGGCCGTCCGGTAGTGGTCGAGGCCGATGGTCATCCGCCGGGGATTGCCCGTGAACAGGGTGGACGAGACCAGGGCCTGGATCTCGGCCAGCAGCGGCCGCGTGCCCTTGACCGTGCAGACGACGGCGCTGCCGGCCTCGTCCCGGGGCCGCTCGCGCAGGAAGAAGGCCGACGGGTTGAGGATGGCCTGCAGCCCGGCCGCCGTCATCTCGAAGACGGCCAGCTCCGAGACGGGCCCGAAGCGGTTCTTCATGGCCCGGAGGACCCGGTGGCTGTGGTCCCGCTCGCCCTCGAACAGGAGAACGACGTCGACGATATGCTCGAGCGCTTTGGGCCCCGCCAGGGACCCGTCCTTGGTGATGTGGCCGACCAGGAAGGTCGGGATCTGGCGGCTCTTGGCGAAGCGGAAGATCTGGTTGGCGGCCTCGCGGACCTGGCTGATCGTGCCCGGGCCCGAGGTCATCTTGGCCGAGAAGACCGTTTGGATCGAATCGACGATCAGGATCTTGGGGGCCAGGCGCTCGGCCTGGGCCAGGATGCGCTCCAGGTTCGTCTCGGCGAGGAGGAACAGCCGGCCGTCGCGGACGCCCAGCCGGTCGCCCCGCAGCTTGATCTGCTCGAGCGATTCCTCGCCCGAGACGTAGAGCACGGACGCGTCCTCCGCGGCCATGTCGCGCGCGACCTGAAGGAGGAGCGTCGATTTGCCGATGCCCGGCTCGCCGCCGACGAGGACGAGCGATCCCGACACCAGCCCGCCGCCGAGGACTTTGTTCAGGTCCTCGATCCCGACGGCGATCCGCTGGCGGGGGATGTCCTGGATGTCTTTATAGAGGACGGGCTCGGCCGGGGCGTAAATGATCCCACCGGCGCCGGTCTGGGCCTCTTCCTCGATCTCCTCGACGAGCGTGTTCCACTCGCCGCAGGAGGAACAGCGGCCCATCCACTTGGGGGTGCGGGCGCCGCAGTTCTGGCAGATGAAAACGGTCTTGTCCTTCATTCCCGCCTAGTACTCCGGCGCGTTCTGTTCCATGTCGGCGAAGCGGGCGTACTCCCTGATAAAGGCCAGCTGGAGGTTGCCGATCGGGCCGTTCCGCTGCTTGGCGATGCTGACCTCGGCCACCCCGCGCAGGCTCTCGTCATCCGGGTGATAGAACTCGGGCCGGTAGATGAAGATGACGACGTCGGCGTCCTGCTCGATGGCCCCCGATTCGCGCAGGTCCGAGAGCATGGGCTTGGGCTCGCGCCGGCCCTTCTCCGGGGCCCGGCTGAGCTGGGAGATGCCGACGACGGGGATGCGCAGCTCCTTGGCCAGCTCCTTGAGGGAGCGGGAGATGAAGGACATCTCCTGGTTGCGGTTCTCGAACCGGCCGCCCGTGCGCATGAGCTGGATGTAATCGACGAAGACGATGTCGAGCCGCTGCTCCATCTTGAGACGCCGGCTCTTGGCCTTCATCTCCATGATCGTCAGGGCCGGCGACTCGTCGATGAAGATGCGGGCCCGGCCCAGGGCCTCGCCGGCCAGCTTGAGCTTCTCGAAGTCGCGGTCGCTGAGATAGCCCGTCCGGACCTTCTTGATGTCGATCTGGGCCTCGGCGCAGAGGAGACGGATGACGAGCTGGGCCTCCGACATCTCCATCGAGAAGAAGCCGACGGCCTTGTCGGTCTTGAGCCCCACGTGGTGGGAGATGTTCAGGCCCAGGGCGGTCTTGCCCATGGAGGGGCGGGCGGCCAGGATGACGAGCTCGGACGGCTGGAAGCCGGCGGTCATGGCGTCGAGGTAGCGGAAGCCCGACGGGACGCCGGTCACGGCCTCCTTGCGGGCCGCGGTCTCCTGGATCATCTGCAGGGTCGGGCCCATCAGCTGGGCCATGGACCGGAAGCCGGGCTTGATGCGCTGCTCGGCCAGCTCGACGATCGAGGCCTGGGCCGCGTTGAGGAGCTCGTCCGCGTCCTCCCTCTGCTCGTAGCTGTCCTGGATGATCCGGGTCGAGGACAGGATCAGGCGCCGCAGCAGGGCCTTTTCCTTGATGATCTGGGCGTAGTACTCGACGTTGAGGCTGCGCGGCACGCCGTCGAGGAGCGAGGCGATATAGGACGCCCCGCCGATCTCCTCCAGGATGCCGGCCCGCTGGGCGTCCTCGGTCAGGCTGAGGAGGTCGACCGGCAGCCCCTTGTCGACGAGGGCGATGATGCACTCGAGGATCTTGCGGTGGGCGTCGATGTAGAAATCCTCCGGCGAGATCGTCGAGAGGACGACGTTCAGGTTCGTGTTCTGGACGAGGATCCCGCCGAGGACCGTCCGTTCGGCCTCGAGGCTGTGCGGCGGCGTCTTCTTCAGGAACATCGTATCGAGTTCCATGGCCACCTCGATCCGGCCGGCGCCCGGCCGGTCGCGCTCAAGTCTTTGCGGGTTCCGTTTTTTCGCCTGTCTCCGCGCCCGCGGCCGGAGCCTCGCCCTCTTCGCGGGCCACGACGATCTTCACCTCGGCCCGGTCCTCCGAGCTGATCTTGACCGGCACGGCGAAGTTGCCGAGCCGCTTGATCGGCTCGTCGAGCAAGATCCTCTTCTTGTCGATGTCGTAGCCGAGCGCGTCGAGCGCGTCCTTGACGTCGCCCGACGAGACGGAGCCGAAGATGATGTCCTTTTCGCCGGCCCGCCGGGTGAAGGTCAGGGAGACCTGGTTGAGCTTCTCGACCAGGGACTGGTGGACCTTGCGCTCGGCCTCCAGCTTCTTCTTCTGGACGGCCCGCTCGATCTCGATCGCCTTGACGTTCGTCGGCGTCACTTCCAGGGCCATCTTCCGCGGGATGAGATAGTTCCGGCCGAAGCCCGGGGCCACGTTGACGACGTCGCCGCGGCGGCCCAGCTTCTCAACGTCCTGTTTCAGGATGACTCTCATGTCAGTCCTCGACGTAGGGCAGCAGGGCCATGAGCCGGGCCCGCTTGACGGCCAGGGCCAGCTTGCGCTGATGGAAGGCGCAGGTGCCGGTGATCCGCCGGGGCGTGATCTTGCCCCGGTCCGGGATGTACTTTTTCAGGATCTCGGCGGCCTTGTAGTCGATGCCCCGGACGTTCCGCTGGCAGAACCGGCAGAATTTCCTCTTGGGGGCGAAATACTTGCGGTAGCCGCCGCGTTCGCTGCGCTCGGGGCGTTCGGGTCTGTCATCGCGCGGCATGGTCACTTCTCCTCTTTCGCGTCAGCGGGGACCGGGGTGGGAGCCGGGGCCGGTGCCTGGGCGGCCTCTTCGGCGCGCCTCTTCTTCTTCCGCCGGACCAGGTCCCGCGGGTCCTTGAGGACGGTCATGAAGCGGATGACGGTATCGGTCTGCTTGAACCGCCGCTCGAGCTCCCCGGACACGTCGCCGGGCCCTTCGTAGGTGAAGAACACGTAGACGCCTTCCTGGAACCGCTTGATCGGGTAGGCCAGCCGGCGCTTGCCCCAGATGTCCTGCCGGACCATGCGGCCCTTCTTCTGGGCCACGATGTCGGCCATCTGCTGGATGAATTGTGCCGTCTCTTCTTCGGAAAGCGCGGGGGAGAGAACGAACCCCGTTTCATACTGTCTCAATGAGACCTCCTTATGGTTTCAAGCTCCTTCTCTTCTGGAAGGAACAAGGAGAAAGCGCTATTTTAAACGATTCTCCGAAAAATACAAGGCTCGCTTCCCCCAGCGCGGGTCCTCGCGGCGATCTCCCCGGCCGCCGCGAGAGTGCCTCCCCGGGGGCCGAAGCGCCGGATCAGGCGCCGGCGACCCGGCGATTGAAGCGGGTCATGGCCCGCTCGATCCCGCCGTCGAGGACCATCTCCAGGGCCTCAGCGGCCTGATCCAGGCCCTGTTCGAGGTCGGCCCGCTCGTTCCGGCGGAACGGTTCGAGCACATACTCGGCCGCGTCACGGCCGGGCGGCAGCGGCCCGATGCCGATGCGGACCCGGGGGAAGGCGTCCGTCCCGACCTCGCCCGTGATCGAGATCATGCCCTTGTGCGTGCCGGGCCGCCCCGACTTGCGCACCCGGATCTCGCCCAGGGGGATATCGAGATCGTCATAGACGACGATCAGCCGTTCCGGCCCGGCCGCCTTGCCCTCGAGGGCCGCCCGCGCGGCCGCGCCGCTGCGGTTCATGAAGGTCTTGGGCTCGACGAGGAGAACGTCCTCGCCGCCGCGCCGGGCCGTCGCCGTGCGGGACTTGAACAGGCGGCCGCGTAGCTCGACGCCCCAGGCCCGGGCCAGGCGGTCGACCAGCATGAAGCCGGCGTTATGGCGCGTGCCGGCGTACTCATCGCCCGGGTTGCCCAGGCCCACGACCAGCCACAACCGCTATTTCTCCTTCTCTTTCTTCTTCTCTCCGCCCTCTTCCTCGCCCTTCTCGGCCCGCTCCTTCTTGATGACCTCGGGCTCCTTCGGCTCCTCGGCCGCGACCTCGCCTTCCGGCTTCTCGCCGGGGAAGACCTCTTCTTCCTTGTGCGGCAGGGAGATGAGGACGAGGACGGCGTTCGGGTCGGTGAGGATCTTGACGCCGGCCGGGGCGGTCATGCCGCCGACCTTGAACGACTGGTTGATGTGGAGCTCGGAGATGTCGATGCCCAGGCTCTCGGGGATGTCGCGGGGCAGGCACTCGACCTCGACCTCGCGGGTGGCGAAGTCCACGAAACCGCCCTCCGTCTTGACGCCGATGGGCTCGCCGCGGTGGATGACCGGGACGGTGACCCGGATGGGCTTGTCCATGTTGATGCGGATGAGGTCCACGTGCAGCAGCTCGTCCGTCGCCGGATCGATCTGCAGCTCCTTGATCATGGCGTCGTACGAATCGGCGTCCACGGCGACCTTGAAGATCGTGTTCTCGCCGGTCTCTAGGCGCAGGATCTGGACGATGTCCTTCTTGGCCAGGACGAGAGAGGCCGTCGGCATCGCCTCCCCGTAAAGGACGGCCGGGACGAATCCCTGGGCCCGGAGCCGTCGCGCGGCGTTGGATCCCAGGCCCTGGCGTTTTTCGCTCTTGACGACGATGGTGTTCATGATGATCTCCTCTTACGCGAACAGGGAGCTGACCGAGCTCCCTTCGTTGATCCTCCGGATCGCCTCGCCGAACAGCTCGGCGACGGAGAGGACGGAGAAGCGGCCCGATGCGGCGGCCTTCTCCGTCAGCGGGATGGTATTGGTCACGAAGACCTTTTCGAGCTTGGATTGCCCGATCCGGTCGAGGGCCGGCCCCGACAGGACGGGATGGGTGCAGGCGCTGAAGATCCGCTTGGCGCCTTCTTTTTCCAGGGCTTCGGTGCCGAGCGTCAGGGTGCCGGCCGTGTCGACCATGTCGTCGTAGATGATGACGTTCTGCCCGTCGACGTCGCCGATGACATGCAGGACCTCGGCCACGTTGGGCGCCGGGCGCCGCTTGTCGATGATGGCCAGCTTGGCATCGAGGCGCTTGGCAAAGACCCGGGCCCGGCCCACGCCGCCGGCGTCGGGCGAGACGATGGTCAGGTTCTCGAGCTTGAGGGTCTTGATGTGGTTGGCCAGCACGGGCGCGGCCATGAGGTTGTCCACGGGGATGGAGAAGAAGCCCTGGATCTGCGGCGAGTGGAGATCCATCGCCAGGACCCGGTTGGCCCCGGCGGTTTCGATGAGGTCGGCCACGAGACGCGCGGAGATCGGGACCCGCGGCCGGTCCTTCCAGTCCTGCCGGGCGTAGGGGAAGTAGGGGATGACCGCGGTGATGCGGCCGGCCGACGCCCGCTTGAACGCGTCGATCATGATGAACAGCTCCATCAGGTGGCTGTTCGCATCGGACGATCCCGACTGGATGATAAAGACGTCCTCGCCGCGGACGTTCTCGTCGATGTAGAAGCGGATCTCGCCGTCGCTGAAGCGCTTGAGGACGCAGCGGCCGAGGTCGATCTTGAGGTAGTCGACGATCTCCTGGGCCAGGGCCTGATTCGACGTGCCTGAGAATACCTTCATCGTTCGCCTCGCCTAATATCGTCCGAACTGGGGCGGGAGGATTCGAACCTCCGATGACGGAGCCAAAGTCCGTTGCCTTACCGCTTGGCTACGCCCCAGCACCGAGCTGGGCCCAATAACTCTCCCGCGGCAGGGTCGCCGCGAGACGGGCGTCCGGCCTGCCGGGGAGCCTCCTCCGCGCCGCCTCGGCGCTCGGCGGGTCGGGGAAAAGCCCATACACCGCCGAACCCGATCCACTGACCTGGGACAAGAGGGCCCCCTGCTCCCGGAAAAAACTGGTCCAGCGTTCGAGCTCGGGATAGGCCCGGAAAATGATCCGTTCCAGGTCGTTCTCCAGAAGTCCGAGGTCTCCGGACTCCAGAAAGCGCACAATTTTACTGTCTTTCGCCGGGGAAGTCAAGGACGCGTCGACCCCGGCATAGATGGAGGGCGTGGGGATCGGGAAGGGCGGGAAAATGAGAAGACAGGCGAGCGGCTTCATGTCGGGGAGGGGCGTGAGCCGGTCGCCGACGTCCTCTCCCAGGCAGAGGCCGCCCTTTAAGAAAAAGGGGACATCGGCTCCAAGCGGCCTGGACAGGCGGGCCAATTCCCCCGGACCAAGGCCTAGGTCCCACATTTTATTGAGGGCCAGCAGGGTCGCCGCGGCGTTCGAGCTGCCGCCGCCAAGGCCCCTCCCGGCCGGGACCGCCTTAAGGACCGTGATCCTGGCGCCGTGATCGCTTCCGGCCGCGTCAAGGAGCGACCGCGCCGCTCTGTGGACGAGATTGGTCCGGTCCCAGGCGATCGAAGGGTCGCTGCCGGCGAGCTCCAGGACTCCGTCCGGAGCCGGATCGAACGTGAGCTCGTCGGCCAAGGAGACCGTTTGGAAGAGCGTCCGGATGTTGTGGTAGCCGTCCGGCCTTTTCCCCACGATCTCGAGGCCGAGGTTGATCTTGGCGGACGAGCGGACGATCATCGTTCGATGAGCTCCAGGATCTCGTCCCATGTCTTCGGCGCGTAGGCGCGGAGAAAGGCCGTGTCAAAGGCCCCTGGCCGCGGCGCCGGATCGAAATTGAGCTTGAGGACCTTCACCTTCCCGGACGTCTCCGGGCCCGCGAGGCCGATCTCCCGCGGCACCTCGTCGCCGGGGAAGAAGGTCTTGACCGAGAAGTCGAAATCTCCATGAGCCCCCCGGACCACGCGGCCGGAGGCGTCGCGCTCGACGCTCCACCCGCCCATGTCTTCGGGCCTGTCCCCGGCCGGCCATGTCCCGGAGAGAAGCCGGAGGACCTCGCTCGGCCGAATGGCCACGCCGAGGACGCGTTCCATCATGACCGAGGCCTCATCTTCGGCATAGGCCTTGCGCCCGGGCAGGACGAACCAGGCCCGGCCGCCGCGGAAGACGACGAGGAAGATCGTCCGCCCGATCGGATCGACGGCTTCGACCCGGCCGAGATCCGGAGCGCGAAAAACGAACCCGAATTTCCCCTTGAGCGATGCGTCCGGCCCGGCGATCGAAGCTGAGCCGTATCCTTCCACGGCCGCGACTTCCCCCGGCGGAGGGACCAGCCGGGGCGGCCGCCGCGCGCAGGCCGCGGCGGTCAGGGCGATCAAGGCGAGCGGAACGAACGGGAGCCGGCCGCGAGCGGCCGGTTTATTTGAAGCCATAATCGTGCGTCTTGGGAGGCTTTTTCTTGGCCTCCTCCAGTTTCTTCTTCCTGAAGAGGGGATAAAAGGGCGATTTGATGCGCCGGCCGAAGCACGACATATTCGGGTTGAGGATGAGGAGTAAAACGAAGGCCGCGAAGACGATCAGGATCGCCGTCGTGGACCATTTCATGGGCGGGACCTCCATCTTGCGGTCGGGCGCTCCGGACAGCGCGCGTTATGCCCCAAGGGCATGGGAGGCCTCACTCGTGGCTTTCGGGCTCATCCTGAAAGATCGGGATCTTCGATTTCTCTTTTTGCTCTCCGACATAATGCCCGAGAAAAAAGACCAGGCCGAGCGTCGACACGGCCAACAGGAACTTGAAGAAGCCTTTCATCGGAACCTTCCCTCCCTCATTCTATTTAAACGGGGAAAAAAGTCAAACGATTAGCCGGGCGGCTCCGGTTGATTTTCGGGCCCCCGGGGCCTATAGTGAAAATCAGGACCGCTCGCCCAGAGCGTCCTGGAGATAACGATGCGAAAGCTCCTCGCGGTCATGGCCGCGGCGATCGTCCTGGCCCCCGCCGCCCTCAGCGGCCAGGGCCTGCGCAAGCCCGTTTTCGCCGGTCAGTTCTATGAGGCCGATCCGGCCAAATTGGCGGCCGTGATCGACGGCTATCTGGCCGCGGCCGCGCCGGCGACGGCGACGGCGGGCCGGATCATCGGCCTGGTCGTGCCCCACGCCGGGTACGTCTATTCGGCCCGGACCGCGGCGGCCGCCTACGCCCTCCTCAAGGGCCGGCCCATCGACACGGTCGTCATCATCGGGCCCTCGCACCGGGCCGCCTTCGAGGGCGTCTCGATCTGGCCCGACGGGGGCTTTGAGACGCCGCTCGGCGTCGCCAAGGTCGATGCGGTCCTGGCCAAGGCCATCGCCAAGGCCTCCGGCTTCGGCTTTCTTCCGGAGGCCTTCGCCGAGGAGCACTCGGTCGAGGTCCAGGTCCCCTTCGTCCAGCGCGTCCTGCCGGGCGCGGCGATCGTCCCCATCGTCATGGGCGAGCAGACCCGGCCGACCATCCGGGCCCTGGCCGCCGGGTTGACCAAGGCCTGCCGGGACAAGAATGTCGTCGTCATCGCCTCGACCGACCTGTCGCACTTCCTGCCCAAAGACAAGGCCCAGGCCACGGACGCGGCCACCGCGACGCTCATCCAGGACATGAAGATCGACGTCATCATCCGCAAGGTCGAGGCCGGCGAGAACATCATGTGCGGCGGAGGACCGGTCGCCTCGGTCCTGCTGATGGCCGAGAAGGCGGGGCCGGCCAAGGTCCAGGTCCTGGCCCGTACGGATTCGTCCGGCTTCGGCGGGCCCATCGTGGGCTATCTGGCCGCGGCCGTCACCACCGGCCAGGGCCCCGAGACCGAGGAGTTCACGCTGACGGCCGAGGAAAAAGCGGATCTCCTGAAGATGGCCCGGAGCGCCTTGACCGAGTTCCTCACCCATCAGACCGAGGTCCCGGACAGCTCCGGGCGTGAAAAGTTCCGCGCGCCCCGCGGCGCCTTCGTGACCCTGACCAAGCGCGGGGACCTGCGCGGCTGCATCGGCTACATGGAGCCGGTCCTGCCGCTCGGCCAGGCCGTCATCCGCACGGCCATCTTCGCCGCCACGGAAGACCCGCGCTTCAGCCCCGTCACGGCGGCCGAGCTCAAGGACCTGCGGATCGAGATCTCGGTGCTGACGCCGGTTCGGCCGATCACGGACCCGCATCTGGTCAAGGTCGGCACCCACGGCATCATCGTCGAGCAGGGAGGCTCCCGGGGCGTCCTGCTGCCCCAGGTCCCGGTCGAGAACGGCTGGGACCGCGAGACCTTCCTCGATCAGGGCTGCGTCAAGGCCGGCCTGCCGCCCGACGCCTGGAGACGCGGGGCCAAGATCTCCGTCTTCGAAGCCATAGTTTTTCATGAATAATCATCCACGCCGTGGCTATTAGAGCGACGGCCGCGGAGGAATTTCGGCGATCGCCTCAACCCCTTCTTCCGCGGCCTATTCCCATCTCCTATCCACCTCGTACGGTTTCGAGGCCGGGGAGGTCGCGACAAAGGCGGCGAGAAGGGCAGCAGAGCCCGATTTGGAAAACTTTAGCTGGGGCGCGTGCCGGGCGAGGGCAGTTTCAGGGGAAACCGGCAAAACGTGTTTGAGCGAGGCGTAGCGCACGCCGAGCGAGTTGTTTTGACGCCGAGCCCGGCGCACGTCCCGGCGTCTTCAAAGTTTTCCCATGAGGGCGAGGCTGTCCTTCGAGCCGCCCTCCGCGGCCTGATCCCTAAGTCATCCTCGCTGCCGTTTATGCTATAATAGTCCATTGTTTAGACGGAGTTAGATCCAGATGCCTCTCTACGAATATCGATGCACCAAGTGCCACGAGGTGTGCGAGGTGCTGCAGAAGGTCAAGGACAAGCCGCCCGAGAAGTGCCCCAAGTGCGGCGGGCCGATGGTCAAGAAGATCTCCTCGTCGGCCATCCAGTTCAAGGGCAACGGCTGGTATATCACCGACTACGCCAAGAAGAGCTCCACCCCGGCCGGGCCCGCCTCCGAAGGCAAGCACGGGCCCAAGCCCGCGGCCAAGGCCGAGCCCAAGCCGGCCGCCAAGCCCGACCCGTCCGGTTCCGACGGATCTTCTTCTTAGCCGCTAAAGCGGAGGTCTGCGCCGCCGGGAGTTCGCATGAAGACGCGCCGGGCCGTGTTCCTCGACCGTGACGGAACCCTCAACGAGGACACCGGGTATCCGTCCGATCTCCGCCAGGTCCACATCTACCCGGCCGCCTTCGAGGCCGTGCGCCGCCTGCGGGCGGCCGGCTTCGCGACCGTCGTCGTCACCCACCAGGCCGGTCTCGGCCGCGGCTATTTCGACGCCGCGGCGCTGGCCCAGCTGCACGATCGCTTTCTCGACGAGTTCCGGCGCCGGGGCGCGGCTCTCGACGGTCTCTATTCGTGCCCTCACGCCGGGGTTGGCCCCGAGCCGGCGTGCTCGTGCGCCAAGCCCGGTCCGGGCCTGGGCCTGCAAGCCGCCCGCGAGCTCGGGCTCGACCTCAGCGCGTCCTTCATGATCGGGGACAAGCCCGTCGACGTTCGGTTCGGCCTGGCCATCGGCGCCGTCCCCGTCCTCGTGCTCACCGGTTACGGCCGCGCGGCCGCGACCGCTCTGGCCGCGGCCGGCATCCGGCCGGCCTTCACCGCGGCCGGCGTCCTCGAGGCCGCTTCGTGGATCATCGAACAGGGGAGCCCGGTCCGCCATGGTCAGGTTTGACGATATCGTCGAAAAGGCCTCCTCGTACATCGGCGAGAAGGACATCGCCGCCCTCCGCAAAGCCTACGTTTTCGCCGGCCAGGCCCACAAGGGCCAGGTCCGGCGCTCCGGCGAGCCCTACCTCAGCCACCCCCTCGAGGTGACGGATTACCTGGCCGACATGCGGCTCGACAAGACGACCTTGGTCGCCGCCCTCCTCCACGACGTGCTCGAGGACACCGACGTGACCCCCGCCGCGCTCCGGGAGGGCTTCGGCCGCGAGGTGACGGACCTGGTCGAGGGTGTGACCAAGATCAGCCGCGTCCAAGAAGTCTCCCCGGAGGTCCGGCGGGCCGAGACGATCCGCAAGATCATCCTGGCCATGACCGACGACATCCGGGTCATCTTCATCAAGCTGGCCGACCGCATCCACAACCTCAAGACCCTGCGCTTCCTCGACGAGGAGCGGCAGCGCCAGATCGCCCGCGAGACGCTCGACATCTACGCGCCCATCGCCAACCGGCTCGGCATGGGCCGCATCAGGGCCGAGCTCGAGGACCTGTCGTTCCGCTACGTCGCCCCCGAGGAATTCGCCAAGGTCGCCGCCGTCGTCGAGCCACAGAGAAAGGCTGCCGAGGCGGACCTCGTGGCCATGACCGAGACCTTGGCCGGCCTGATCGCGAAGAACGGCCTGCCGGCCGAGGTGTTCTCGCGGATCAAGCGGCCCTACAGCATCTGGAGCAAGATGCGGCGGCGGGACATCGGCTTCGACCAGGTCTTCGATTTCCTGGCCCTGCGCGTCATTACCGATTCGGTCAAGGACTGCTACGCCATCCTGGGCATCATCCACCAGCGCTGGCCCCACCTGCCCCAGCGCTTCCGCGATTTCGTCGCCATGCCCAAGCCGAACCTCTACCAGGCCCTCCACACCACGGTCATCACCGAGGGACGCAAGACCTTCGAGATCCAGATCCGGACCCGGGAGATGAACGATCTGGCCGAGAACGGCATCGCCGCGCACTGGCGCTACAAGGACGACGCGGCGCCGGGCCCGACGGTCGAGGACCGCCGCCTCCACTGGCTGCGGGAGATGGCCGCCCTCTTCGAAGAGAAGAAGAACCCCCAGGAGTTCATGCGGACGCTGAAGACCAACCTCGTCCCGGAGGAGGTCTACGTGTTCACGCCGAAAGGCAAGGTCATCGACCTGCCGCCCGGCGCCTCGGCCCTCGATTTCGCCTTCAAGATCCACACCGAGGTCGGCCTCCACGCGACCGGCGCCCGCATCAACGGCACGCCCGCCCCGCTCAAAACGGCGCTCAAGACAGGCGACATCGTCGAGATCCTGACCTCGTCCGACAAGGCCCCGACGCGCGGCCTGCTGGCCGCGGCCGTCACCGCCGGGGCCCGCCAGGAGATCCGCCGCGCGCTCCATATCAAGAGCCAGGCGACGAGCGAGGCCCTGGGGCGCCGGCTCTGGGAGCGGGAAGTCCGCAAATATGCCGTCCCCGCCAGCCTCCGGCGGGGCGAGGCCCTGGCCAGCCGGCTGGCGGAGGTCCTCGGCGCCCGGGCATCGACGCTGGAGGAGTTCTACCGCCAGGCGGGGCTCGGCCGGCTCGTCGTCGACGCGAAGCTCATCACGGCCGTCTTCGGACCGGTCGAGCCGCGCCGCCCCGGTCTCATCGGCCGGGCCGCTTCGCTTCTCGTGCCCGGGCCGGGGCCGGGCATCCTGATCAAGGACCTCGATGCCCAGATGATCAAGCTGGCCAAGTGCTGTTCGCCGATCAAGGGAGAGCCGGTCGTGGGGTATATGACGGCCGGGCGCGGCCTGAGCGTCCACTCGATGCGCTGCCCGCGGGTCACCAAGGACGTGCTCAATTCGGAGCGGTTGGTCGAAGTCAGCTGGGACGACGATTTCGCAGGGACGTTCAAGGCCCGGCTCCTGGTCAAGTCTCAGGACACGCCGGGCGTCCTGGCCAAGGTCGCGGCGGCGGTGGCCGACCTCGAAGGCGATATTTCCAAAGCGGAAGCGGCCATGATGGTCGAGGGCCGGGCCCGGATCACCTTGGATATCAGGATCCGCGACATCCGCCAGCTGGAGTCCATCGCCAGGCGGATCAGCGGCTTGAAGGAAGTCCTCTCGGTGGAGAGGGTCTGACCGGCGTTTTTACGAATAGCCCAAGTCAGGCGGCTTTGGCCACTTTGCCGGAGCGCAGGCATCTCGAGCAGACCCAGATCTGGCGCACGCCCTTCGGGGTCTGGGCTTTGACCCGCTGGAGATTGGGTTTCCACTTCCTGGGGGAGGACTTATGGGAATGGCTGACGCTGTGGCCAAAGACGGGGCCCTTAGCGCAAATCTCACAGACTTTCGGCATGGTCGTATCTCTCTCGTCTCGAATTGAGCCGTCTTTATACCATAAATCGAGGCTGGAGGCAAATCGGCGGCCCGGCCGCTTGACCGGAGGGCCGGCCCGGCGTAACCTCTTGGTCAGGGGGACGGCGTGAAACGCTCAACCGCGTTCGGGCTCATCGCGGCGGCCTGCCTGGTGTTGGGCGGCTGCGCCAGGAACCCGGCTCTCGGACCCCTTCGGGCCGGCGTCACCGCCGCAGACGCCGAAAACTGGGACGAAGCGGTCCGGTATTGGGCCAAGGCCCTGGAGCTGACCCCCAATTCGGCCGCGGCCCATAACAACCTGGCCGTCGCCTATGAGCGAAGGGGCGCTTGGGGCCAGGCGGCCCAAGAGTACGAAACGGCCCTGCGCCTCGATCCGCAGAACACCCGCATCCGAGGCAATTACGAGACCTTCAAGGCCCGGCTGGAGGCCGGCCGGAAGAGGGCGCCATGAAGACGCGGCTCCTCCTCGGGCTGGCCGGGGCGCTGGCCGTCGGACTGGCCGGGGCCGGCTGTCGTTCGACGGACCCTCTCGATGTCTACGTGTCCCTGCCCGGCGTCTCGCCGTTCGCGCCCGGCACGTTCCGGGCCATCATCATCGCCAGCTTCCGAGACGAGGCCCCGCTGCCGGACTTCGAGGCCGGCTCCGCCCTCGAAGAGGCCCTCGAGGTCGGGCTGAAAAGCGGGACCAAAGGGCAGGTCGAGCGGGTCACTCGGGCCAAGGTCCCGGCCGTCGCCGGCCGCGACGAGGCGCCGGTTTGGAAGGCCCTCGGCGCCGCGGAGGAGCCGGGGACGATCTATCTGGCCGGCTCTATCCGGATGTCCGGCGATATTCGCAAAGCGATCGACCGGAACGTCATCGCCGAAGGTCCGTTCGATCTCGTCGGCCGGCTCCTGGCCAAACGCCGTTGGCGCCTGACGGTCGAGGTCTATGTCATTTCCGCGGCGACCGGCGAGGCTCTTCATCACCAGACCTGGAGCGAATATGAGGATTACAATGAGCTCGACAAAGCGGCCGAATTCGCTTTCTCCGAGCTCTCCGCGCGGGTCCTGGACCAGCTCAAGGCGATCCTCTTCGCCTCGCCGGCGATCGAGGTCCGGACCCTGCTCCGCCGCTGAGCCACGACCCGTCCCGGCGCGGCCAAAGCCATCGTTTTCAGAGCCTTCCCGGGGCCCCGCCGGCCCCGCGCGTTAGACCCCTTTTCCGAGCGTTTGGGGGGCTTTTGGCCCGCTCCGCGGCCGTCGGTCCCGGTCCCGGAGCCGGGGTCTCTCCGGGTACCCATCCAAGGTCCGTTTTCCCCTAAAAAAAAGCTTGAAAAGGCCCCTCCGGAATGCTATGATTCACGGGCCTCTTCCGGCTGATAGCCTGGCCGGGAGGGGATTTTCCACAGATGTGGAAAAATCTGTGGAAAAAATAACAGCTCCCATGGAACCTAAAGAAAATCAAAACCCTTGGATCGAGATCCTCAGGGCCATCGAAACCAAGGTCGATCCCAATTCCTTCGAAACCTGGTTCGAACCGACGACCTTCATCGGACGCGAGCAGGACACGCTCTATGTCAAGGTGCCCAACGCCTACTTCCGGGACTGGCTCTCCTTCCACTATTCGAACATCATCGCCGAGAGCTGCCAGGACCTGTTCGGCAAGTCCCTCGATATCCGCTACATCCATGAGGACACGCCGACCGCGTTCATGCGCCGGTCGCCCGACGAGCGCAAGACCAAGCCCGGCGCCGCGGTCAACCCCAACCTCAACCCCAACTACACGTTCGAGAACTTCGTCGTCGGCAGCTGCAACCAGTTCGCCCACGCCGCCGCCCTGGCCGTTTCCAAGAACCCGGCCAAGTCCTACAATCCTCTCTATATCTACGGCGGGGCCGGCCTGGGCAAGACCCACCTCATGAACGCCATCGGCCACTACGCCTTGCAGCAGAACATCCGGGCCAAGATCCTCTATGTCACGACCGAGAAGTTCATGAACGACCTGGTCAACCACCTCCAGTATGGGAAAGTCCTGGAGTTCCGTGAGAAATACCGCAGCGTCGACCTCCTGCTGATGGACGACATCCACTACCTGGCCGGGCGGGAGCGGACCAAGGAAGAATTTTTCCACACCTTCAACCACCTTTATGACAGCCAGAAGCAGATCGTCATCTCCAGCGATTGCCCCCCCAAGGACATCCCCCGTCTCGAGGAGCGGTTCCGGTCCCGCTTCGAGTGGGGCCTGATCGCCGACCTGAAGCCGCCGGACATCGAGACCCGCATCGCCATCCTGAAGAAGAAAGCCGAGGCCGAGGCCGTCATTTTCCCCGAGAGCGTGGCCCTCTATATCGCGGACAAGGTCCAGACCAACATCCGCGAGCTCGAGGGCTACATGCGCCGGGTCATCGCCTTCTCCTCCCTGAAGGGCGAACGCATCGACCTCGACCTGACCAAAGAGGCCCTCAAAGGCCTCCTCGACTCGTCCTCGTTGATCGTCACTGTGGAAAAGATCCAGAAGCTCATCTGCCACAAGTTCAAGATCAAAACGTCCCAGCTCAAGTCCAAGAACAATTCCCCGAAGATCGCCTTTCCCCGCCAGATCGCCATGTATATGGCCAAGGAGCTGACGAAATCCTCCCTCCCCGAGATCGGCAAGAAATTCGGTGGAAAACACCACACAACCGTCATCCACAGCATCCGCAAGATCGAGAAGATGCGCAACGACGATCCCGAATTCAACAAAGAGATCAACAGCCTGATGACCTTCATCCAATGAGATATGTCATGGAGTTAGCCGCGTTTTGCACATTTCCAGGCGACTTTCTTATTTCTCTTCTTGATTTTAGAATTTGTTATGAATTAAATAATAAGAATCAAGAGAGCCCGGAGCGAAAGGTGATGTCATGAGATTCTCTCTGCCGAAGGAAGCATTTCTGGCCGAGCTGCAGATCCTCCAGGGCATCGTGGAAAAGCGGAACACGATGCCGATCCTGGCCAACATCCTGATGAACGTGTCGGAAAAGGCCATCGAGCTGGTCGGGACGGACCTCGAGGTGGGCCTGAGGACCCACATCTTGGCCGATATCAAGAAGGCCGGGGCCATCACGGTCAACGGCAAGAAGATCTTCGAGATCGTCAAGTCCCTGCCCGAGGGCCAGGCGGTCGAGGTCGAGCTCAAGGACGAAACGCTGGAGATCCGGGCCGGGGAGAGCGAGTTCAAGGTCCTTTGCCTGGCGAAAGAGGATTATCCCCAGGTCCCGGACGCGAATTTCGAGAAGGGCATCATCCTGCCGCTCAAAGACCTGAAAGACATGATCGACCGGGTCTTTTATGCCATCACCCAGGAACAGCGGTACTATCTGAACGGCGCCCTCCTGTCCCTGAAGAACCGGCAGGTCGAGCTGGTCAGCACGGATGGCCACCGGCTGTCCTACACGAAGAAGGCCGAGGACGGTCTCAAGATCGACAAGGACCTGAGCGTTATCGTGGCCAAGAAGACCCTGAACGAGATCCGCAAGCTCGAAGAGGACGAGGTCGCCTTCGATCTCGACGATAACAACCTGTTCTTCCGGGTCGGGCCGCGGACGCTCATTTCCCGGATCATCGAGAGCAAGTTCCCCAACTATCAGGCCGTCATCCCCAAGGACAACCCGGGCCGGTTGGTCCTCGACCGGGCCGAGCTGGCCGATGCCATCCGCAGGGTCTCCCTGCTTTCGGCGGAGCGGTCCAAAGGCATCAAGTTCACGCTCGAAAAGAACCGCTTGCGCCTGTTCTCCTCGAACCCGGAGATCGGCGAGGCCCGGGACAATATGGCCGTCGACTACAAAGGCCAGGACCTCGAGGTCGGGTTCAACGCCCAGTACCTGCTCGATTTCCTGACCGCCGTCGGCTCCGAGAAGATCGTTTTCGAGCTCAAGGACGAGAACAGCGCGGTCCTCATGCGGCCCGAGCCCGAGGAAGGGCTGACCAACATCTACGTCCTCATGCCCATGAAGATCTAGGGAGTCCCTCTCTCGGGCTTTGCTCGGGAATCGCCTCTAGCATCCGACCAAAGCGAACGAAGTGAGCGGAGGGCAGAGATTCCCCGGAGATACACGGAGGGAATTTCTGCGAAATATCTTAGAAAATCACTTTGCCCAGATATCTATCAGAATCGCGCCCTCGAGCGCTCGGCCGCGATTCTGCGGGTCGCTCCGGTAAGCTTCGCCCTCCGCTCCCTGCCGGTCCCCCTCTCCAGCAACGGGGATCTTCGAGGCGAATTCCCTCGCCGCTTCGAGAGGGACTCGCAGCCGGGTAAGGAATAAGAAAAAGCCCTCATCCGGAGCTTCCGGAGGAGGGCTTCTTTATATCTCGACGAGAGACGGTCAGGCCTTGGGTTCGGCGGCGGGGGTGGCCGGCGCCGCAGGCGCGGCGGGCTTGGGCTTCACCACGGCGCGGACGTAGACCCAGTCCCTTTTCAGCTTGTGGCGGTCGTCCGTGGCGAGCTCGAACAGGCTGTCGATCTGCATGGCCTTGGGCGTCGTCGGGCAAACGTCGACGCACTGGGCGCAGTGGATGCAGCGGTCGTTGTGGATGACCATGCGGAAGCGCTTCTCCGCCGGGTCGCCGACGGCCGCGATCTCGATGGCCTCGGCCGGGCAGTCCCGCTCGCAGGCCTTGCAGACGATGCACAGCTCGGGCCGCAGATAGGGCGTCCCCCGGAAGTCCTTGGGCACGTCCATCTTCTTGAAGGGGTAATCGACCGTGGCCGGCTTCTTGAAGAGATGGCGCAGAAGCTCGGGCAGGAAGGCGGCTATTCTCATGACAGGAATCCCTTCACGAGGATGGTGATCAGGAGCTGGAGGACGGCCAGGGGGGCCAGGATCTTCCAGGAAAAGGACACGACCTGGTCGATGCGGATCCGCGACGTCAGCGCCCGGATCAGGGACAGCAGGAAGATGATGAAGAGGGTCTTGATGACGAAGAAGACGAAGCCGAGGAGGGCCCCGCCGGGGAAGCCGCCGAGAAAGACGGCGGCCAGCAGGCCGCTGGCCACGACCAGCTCGACGTCGAAGGTCAGGCGGAAGAGGGCCAGCTTCTTGCCCGAGTACTCGGTGAAGGTGCCGCCGACGATCTCGGTCTCGGCATCGGGGATGTCGAACGGCGTCCGCTCGAGCTTGGCCTGCACGGCGATGACGGCGACGACGAAGCCGAGCACGTTGACCAGCAGCAGGACCGGCCGCGCCTGGTAGAAGGCCGCGATCTCGGCCAGGCGCCAGGAGCCGGCCAGGATGGCCGGGCTCAGGACGGCCAGGAAGAGGGGCACCTCGTAGCCGAAGAGCATCGTCAGCACGCGGGCCCCGCCGATCGTCGAGAACAGGTTGGTCGAGGACCAGGCGGCCAGGAAGAGGATGAGCGTGGGCAGGGACAGCAGGTAGAGGATGACGATGATGTCCCCCGAGAACGACGTCCAGCCCGGGTTGGCCAGGTTGAAGTTCCAGACCGGCAGGAGCAGCGCGGCCGTCGAGACGACGGCCAGGCCGAAGGCCGGCAGGGCGTTGAAGAAGCCCTTGTCGGCGGCCTCGGGGACGACGTCCTCTTTGGCCATGAGCTTGAAGAAGTCGGCCACGGGCTGGAGGAGGCCGAAGCGGCCGGTGTGGGTCGGGCCCATCCGGTTCTGGAGCCGGGCGTAGACCTTGCGGTCGAACCACTCGGAGAAAGTCCCGTAGACGAACAGGAAGATCAGGCCGGGATAGACGAGGAGGTAGAGGAGGGTTCTCAGAAGGGCCATACGGCTTTCCCTTTCACCAGGGCATTCGCGGGCCGGGCGAGCGCGCGGCGGCGCAGGTCGCTCGTCCGGACGATCGATTCCTCGCCGCTGCGGCCGTCGACCAGGGTCACGGACCGCTCGGCGCAGCAGATGCACGGATCGATGGCGGCGAAGATCAGCGGGATGTCGGCGATAAAGCCGTTCTTGAGCATGACGACGGTCGCCGCGTAGTTGGCCAGCGTCGGAGCGCGGACCTTGAGCCGTTCGGGTTTCTCCGTCCCGTTGGACTTGATGTAGTGGATGTTCTCGCCGCGAGGCGCCTCGTAGCGGCTGACGGTCTCGCCGGGCTTGGCCTTGCGCGGCGCCTTGACGGTGATATCGCCGGCGGGCAGGCCCTGGACCATCTGCTCGATCATGTTGTAGGACTGGAGGAGCTCCTTGACGCGGACGACGACCCGGCCGAGAACGTCGCAGGTGTCGGCCGTGGCGACCTCCCATTCGAGCTCGTCGTAGACCGCATAGGGGTCTTCCTTGCGGACGTCCCGGTCCCAGCCCGAGGCCCGGGCGGTCGGGCCGACGGCGCAGAGGGCCACGGCCTGCTCCTTGGTCAGCAACCCGACGCCGGCGATCCTGGCCACGAAGCTGGGCTCGCTGGCCCCGATCTTGAAGTAGTATACGCTGCGCTTGCGGAGCATGGCGACGCCCTCGAGGATCTTGGCCTTCTGGCCCTCGTCGAGGTCGCGGCGAACGCCGCCGACGGTGTTGATGGCATAGTGGACGCGGTTGCCGGAGACCATCTCCAGGAGGTCCATGACGATCTCGCGGTCGCGCCAGGTGTACATGAAGAAGGAGTCGAAGCCGGCCTCGTGGCCGGCGACGCCGAGCCAGAGGAGATGGCTATGGACGCGCTCGAGCTCGGAGACGAGATAACGGATGTACAGCCCCCGCTTGGGCGGCACGAGCTCCATCAGCCGCTCGACAGCCTGGACGTAGCAGGTGGCATGGGAGTGGGAGCAGATGCCGCAGATGCGCTCCATCAGATAGATATTCTGGATCCAGTTGCGCTCCTCCGCCAATTTTTCGATGCCGCGGTGGTTGTAGCCGAGGCGGATGTCGGCGTCGGTGATGACCTCTCCCTCAACGGTCATGCGCAGGCTGATCGGCTCCTTGAGCGCCGGGTGCTGGGGGCCGATGGGGATCTGGAAACTCATGATTCGCCTCCGGGGATGACTTCGGCGGGCCGGACGAACTTCCAGTCCTTCCTCAACGGGAACTGGCCCTCGGGCCAGTCGTCCGGCAGCACGAGGGGACGCCCGTCGGGGATGCCTTCCACAACGATCCCGAACATATCCTGGATCTCGCGCTCGTAAAGGATGGCCCCCGGGATCACGGGGCTGATCGAGGCCACCCGCGGGACCTCCCGGGGGATCTCGGTCCGGACGTTGAGGTCCTGTTCGGGAATGGAGAAGTGATAGAGGAGCTCGAAGGCCGTGCCCGTGTCGACGCCGCTGATGGTCGACAGGAAAACGACCCCGAAAGCGTCGCGGATCCGGGTCACGACCGTGACGATGTCGGCGGCGGCGACCTTCAGGAAGAGCCGGCGCGGTCCAGGGCTGGCGATCTCGGCCCGGCTTCCCAGGTCCGCCTGGAGCTTAGCGATGAGTTCGGCGTCTGTCATGGCGACTCCTCGATCCTAAAGTTTCCCGAGCAGCTTGACGACGCCGTCGATGATGGCGTCGGGGCGGGCCGGGCAACCGGGCACGTACATGTCGACCGGGATGACCTGGTCGAGGCCGCCCATGACATTATACGCCCCGCGGTAGACGCAGCCGGCCATGGCGCAGGCGCCCACGGCGATGACGAACTTGGGGTCGGGGGTCTGCTCGTAGATGCGGATGATCCGGTCCTTGATCTGGCGCGTGACCGGGCCGGTGGCGATGATGACGTCGGCGTGGCGCGGCGTCGCCCTGAGCAGGATGCCGAAGCGCTCGACGTCGAAGCGGGGCGTCAGCGCGGCGACGATCTCGATGTCGCAAGCGTTGCAGGCGCCCGAATTGAGGTGCAGGATCCAGGGCGATTTGATCCTGGACCAGCGGGCGAGTTTGTCGAGCATGTTAACTCCTTGTGACCAGGGCCGTGAGCGACAGCACGATCATGACCAGGTAGAACAGGGCGAAGAAGACGATCTTGCCCGACGGCACCGTGGCGATGACCAGCACGGCGACATGCATCATGGTGAAGAACAGGGCGATGTAGAAGAACAGCCGGTAGCCGAACTGGACCTTGACCCCGGGGATGTTCTCGCCGCAGGCGTACGTCGTGAGCTTGCCGCCGACCTTGGTCAGCTTGGGGGCCATGCCGCGCCCCAGCGCGTAGAGCCCGAAGGCGACCGCCAGGAAGAAGACGAAGGCGATGGGCGGGGAGAGAAGGATGCCGAGTCCAGTCATGGCTTACCCCTTCAACTTGGCGAGATTCCGGACGTCCAGCGATTTCGTGTGCCGGGTGATGTTGATGATCAGGGCCAGCGCGGTGGCCACCAGGCTGACCTCGATGACGATGTAGGTGATGACCAGGGCCTGCGCGGTCAGGATGCTGGCCTTGGCGAAGCCCGTGCCGAGGAGGAGCAGGCTGATGCCCTTGCCGATGACCTCGATGGCGATGAAGAGCTTGATCAGGTTCCTCTTGGCCAGGAGACCCAGGAGGCCGGCCCCGATGAGCGCGGCGGCGAAAAAGACGTAGAGATACCAGGTGTTAGTCATGTTTCTCTCGCTTGCGGAACAGGGCCAGGACGGAGAAGACGCCGGCCAGGATGACCGCGATCTGGCCGACGAGGTCGTAGGTCCGGGCGCGCCAGAGGACCTCGCCGAACGAGCCCGACTCGGCGCCCGCGGCCAGGGCCGGGACCTGGCCCAGCAGGCTCTTCATGACCAGAGCGTCGACGACGATGAAGGCGATGAAGACGAGCGGGAAGGCCCACTTCACGAGCCGGGATTCCCGGACCTCCTCGCCCGTCTTGGTCAGGGCGATCGTCAGGACGAACAGGACCGTGATGAGCCCTGCCACGACCGAGATCTCGAAGACGCCGGCGTAGGGGGCGTTCATCCGGAAGAAGATGATCCCCAGGAGCAGGCTGGCCGCGGCCAGGGCGATGGCCGACTTGAGCAGGTCCCTGAGCAGGATGGCCAGGACCGAGAAGATCACCACACCGATGAGAAGGGCTGTTTGCAGGATCATCGTCTAAAATCCCCATGATCCGGTCACGGCGTGGATGCCGTCCGCCAGGACGTCGGCGGCGGGCTGGATCCAGGTCGTGACGGTCAACGAGAAGAGGATGCCGATCCCCACGCAGAGGACGGCCAGAAGGACCGTGGCGGCGGTCATCCAGAAGGGGGCTTCCTTGACGGCGGCCCACTTGGCGTTGAGCTGGCCGAAGAAGGCCTTCCTCTGGATGATCAGGTAGTACCACAGCGTCAGGACCGAGGCCAGGACGGCCACGACGGCGAAGGCCGGGTGGTGGGCCTGGACCAGGGCCATGATGATGAGCAGCTTCGACCAGAAGCCGTTGAGCGGCGGCACCCCGGCGATCGACAGCGATCCGACGAGGTTCGTGGCCGCCGTGACCGGCATGCGCTTGGCCAGGCCGCCCATGGCGTCGAGGTCGCGGGTGCCGGTGGCCTGCTGGACGGAGCCGCTGGTCAAGAACAGGAGCCCTTTGGCCAGGGCGTGATTGAAGAGGTGGAACAGCCCGCCGGCGATCCCGAGCGGCGTCCCGATGCCGATGCCCAGGACGACATAGCCGACCTGGCTGATCGAGGAGTAGGCCAGCATCCTCTTCATGTCCTTCTGGCCGAGGGCCAGGAAAGCGGCCACGACGAGCGAGATCACGCCGAGCCACATGAGGACCGTCGACAGGGCCGGCGTCAGGCCGAAGACGTTGAGGAAGATGCGGGCCATGGCGTAGACGCCGGAGACCTTGATCAGGAGCCCCGACAGAACGGCCGAGATCGGCGCCGGGGCCGACGGGTGGGCGTCGGGCAGCCAGGCGTGGAACGGGATCAAGGCGGCCTTGAGCCCGAAGCCGAGCAGGAAGAAGGCCGAGGCGATGGCCATGACCGGGACGGCGTTGAGCTCCTTGAGCCCCGCGGCCACGGCGGCGAAGTCGAGATGGCCGGTCATGCCGAAGATGACGGCGATCCCGGCCACCAGGAAGGCCGAGGCGACGACCGAGAGCATGAGGTACTTGAAGGCGGCCTCGAGCTCGTCGTGGCCCAGGCCGAAGGCGACCAGGGCGTAGGACGCGACGGCCGCGACCTCGAGGAAGACGTACACGCTGAAGAGGTCCCGCGACAGGATCAGGCCGTTCATGCCGGCGATCATGACCAGATAGAGCGCGTAGTAATTGGCCTTGGCCCCGTAGTGCTCCATGTAGTCGATCGAAAAGAGGGACGCGGCCAGGCCGACCAGGGACACGGCCAGAAGCATGAGCAGGCTGAACCCGTCCAGCGCCAGGCGCAGGTTGACGGCCTCGCCGAGCCAGGAGAGCTGCTGCAGGACCGGGCCGCCGGCGATGAGCGGCCGCCCGGCGACCGCGGCGAACACGAGCAGGGCGAGAAGGGTCGCGTTGGCCAGCAGGTCCGGCAGGACGCGCCGCGAGACCTTGCCGACAAGGGGCAGGATGCCCGCCACGATGAGCGGAAGGACGACGAAGAGTATGATCAACGCTCCTCCTCTCTACTGCGCCAGCAGGCTGACGACGCCCGCCAGGATGATCAGGCCGGCCAGGCACCAGGCCAGGTAATTCGCGTAGTGCCCGTTGTGGGCCTTCCTCAGGACGCCGGTGAACTTGGCGCCCGCGAAGGTGACGACCTTTTCGAAGACGAAGTCGATGGGGCGGTCGATGGCCTTGAACAGGACGAGCGAGAGCCCCTGCAGGACCTTGATGCCCTGCTCATAGGGATCGAAGACCCGCTTCTCGGCCAGGTCGTACGCTTGGTGCATGACCGGCAGGTTGTGGATGGGCTCGGATGAGAGGTAGGCCTTGCGGCCGCCCTTGAGCCAGCCGTAACGGTGCAGCAGGAAGGCCAGGACCAGGCAGCCGATCGAGATCAGGGCGACAGGGGTGAACACGGACAGGGCGTGCCCGGTGAAGTCGACGGCCTCTCCGGCCGCGACATGGCCGGCCAGGATGGGCTGGATGAAAAGGGTCAGCGGCAGCTTGTTGTAGACGCCGAACAGGACGCACAGCCCGGCCAGGGTCAGGATCGGGATGACGATGGGGGCCGGGCTCTCGCGGAGCCGGGGCACCTCGCGCGACCGCTCGCCGAAGAAGACCGAATGCCCCGCCTTGAGGAACGAGGCGAACGTGAAGATGGCCCCGACCCAGGCGGCGATGGCGAACACGGTGTATCCGGTCTCGAGGGCGCCGTGGAAGACCATCTCCTTGGAGACGAAGCCGTTGAGCGGCCAGACGCCCGAGATGGCCAGGGCGCAGACGGTGAAGCCGAGGGCCGTGAGCGGCATCTCGCGGCCGAGGCCGCCGAGCTTCTTGAGCTCGGTCGTCCCGGTCCGGTGCTCGACGGAGCCGGCGCTCAGGAACAGGCCGCTCTTGTACATGGCGTGGTTGATCATGTGGAAGATGCCGCCGGCGATGCCGATGGGGATGGCCGTGCCGATGCCGAGCACCATGTAGCCGACCTGGCTGATGGCGTGATACGACAGCAGGCGCTTCAGGTCCTTCTGGACCAGGGCCATGAGAACGGCCAGGACGATGGTCACGGCGCCGACGGTCATGAGCAGGATCGACAGGCCGCTGCCGGGCCGGATCTTGAAGAGATCGAGGGAAATGCGGGCCAGGAGGTAGATCCCGAGCAGCTTCTCGAAGGCGGCCGGCAGGAAGGCCATGAAGGTCACCGGCGCGTCGACGGCCGCGTCCGGGATCCAGGTGTGGAAGGGCATGGCCCCGGCTTTGCCCGCGGCGCCGACCATCATCAGGACGAAGGCCA
>Ga0326726_10001006_pt1 | contig 26159 bp, 18 predicted proteins | sample MHFenrmetagenome_2_FD_207603 | JGI IMG/M metagenome (GOLD analysis project Ga0326726, IMG submission 207603) | Lab enriched peat soil microbial communities from Michigan Hollow, Ithaca, NY, United States - MHF15MN | ecosystem: Environmental > Terrestrial > Soil > Wetlands > Peat | place: USA... | reverse complement strand
TTGCCCGGCTCAGGGCTCTCGGGCTACCACCGTTCCCCCAGGTAACGACCCATCGCAACGAACAGGTCATGCTCTCCTGGGTGCCGGGCGAAGTGCTCCGGCTGCATGAGGGTTACGCCGCCGCGCCGGACGAGGTGCTCCGGGCGATCGTGCGGTTCGTTACCCCGCGGGTTCGCCGGCCTGTCCGGCTGGCCGCGAAGCGGCTGTTCCTGGCCTTTCCCGTGGACGAGCATGCCCCGCGTCCACCCCGGTCCGCCCGGCCGCGACGGGTCTCCCCGGCGGACCGGCCGGTGCTGGAGCGGCTCGAGCGACTCTACGCCGATCTCAACCAGAAGCACTTCGGCGGCGAGCTCAGCCCGATCCCCATCCAGCTGTCGGGACGGATGCGGTCACGACTGGGGGAGCTGCGGCTCGACCGGAAGACCGGCCAGGCGGTCCACATCGGGATCTCGCGCCGGCATATCAGGCGGGATGGCTGGGAGTCGGTGACGGACACGCTGCTGCACGAGATGGTCCATCAATGGCAGGCCGATACCGGCAGACCGGTGAATCACGGGCGGGAGTTCCGGGCAAAGGCTGGGCAGGTGGGGATCGAGGCGCGGGCCGTGCGGCGAGACTGGTAGGCCTTGCGACAGCTGCTTTCCGCAGATTACACGGATTGGAGGGATTACGCAGATTGTCTCCTGCCACCACCTGCAGGCGATTCGACGCTGGTCCTCCTTTGACGATTCCCCGAAATCCTTTCAATCTGCGTAATCTGTGGAAGCGGTTTCCCGATCGTTCGTCGGACCGGCGCTTATATTCCCCGCGGACCCCACTACCAGACCCATGCCCAACTTCACTGCCCCCGACTTCTACGACCTCGAATCGCTTCTCTCCGAGGAGGAGCGCGCTGTTCGCGACACGGTCCGCAGCTGGGTGGAAGACCGGCTCATGCCGATCATCGGGGAGTGCTACGTCGCGGGACGGTTTCCGAAGGAGCTGATCCCCGGACTGGCGGACCTGGGCGTCCTCGGCGCCAACCTGCCGGAGGAGTATGGTTGCGCCGGGCTCAACAACGTGGCCTATGGCCTGATCATGCAGGAGCTGGAGCGGGGCGACAGCGGCATCCGTTCGTTTGCCTCGGTGCAGGGCGCCCTGGTGATGTATCCCATCTTTGCCTTCGGCAGTGAAGAGCAGCGCCAGCGCTGGCTCCCGGCGCTGGCCGCGGGGAAGGAGATCGGCTGCTTCGGGCTGACCGAGCCGGACTTCGGCTCCAACCCGGCGGGGATGATCACCACGGCGCGGGAAACCCCGGATGGCTGGGTGCTGAACGGCGCGAAAATGTGGATTACCAACGGGTCGCAGGCCACCGTCGCGGTGGTATGGGCAAAGACCGGCGGGCTGGACGACGTGAAATCGATCCGCGGGTTCATCGTCCCCACCGGCACCCGCGGTTTCTCCGCCCGCGACCAGAAGGGCAAGCTGTCACTGCGGGCGTCGGACACCAGCGAGCTCATCCTGCAGGACGTCCAGCTCCCCAGAGACGCGGTCCTGCCCAAGTCCGGCGGCCTCAAGAGCCCGCTCAGCTGCCTCACACAGGCCCGCTACGGGATTGCCTGGGGCGCGATCGGGGCGGCGATGGCGTGCTACGACGAGGCCCTGCAGTACTCCCGCAACCGGATCATGTTCGGCCGCCCCATCGGCCAGACCCAGATCCAGCAGGTCCGCCTGGCCGACATGCTCACCGAGATCACCAAGGCCCAGCTGCTCGCGCTGCAGCTCGGCCGGCTCAAGGACCGTGGCACGGTAACCCCGCAGCAGGTATCCCTGGCCAAGCGCAACAACGTGGACGTGGCCTGCGAGTGCGCCCGGGAGGCGCGCCGGCTGCTGGGGGCCAATGGGATACTGGCCGAGTACCACTCGATGCGACACATGGCCAATCTGGAATCGGTGTACACCTATGAGGGCACCCACGATATGCATTCTCTCATATTGGGGGAGGCCGCGACCGGGCTGAGCGCGTTTTAGGGCCACGGACGGTCGGGACGGTCGGGACGGACGAGGCGGACAGTTCGCGACCGGACCAACTCTACCTCTCGTCCCGCCCGCCCCGCCCGCCTTGTCCGCCCTGCCCGCCTTTACTCTGGCCGTTCCGGCGTCCATCGCCTACTATCGATACAGGACTTTCAAGGACCCACCGCCTGACGGACCAGCCACTGCACGTCCCGCAAGTACTTGCGGGCCGCTATGCCATCGAACGGGAGATCGGGCGGGGCGGCATGGCCGTGGTGTATCTGGCCCGGGACCTGCGCCACGTGCGCGACGTGGCAGTGAAGATCTTCCAGCTGGAAGGCGAGGAACCAGGCGAAGGCAGCCATCGGTTCCTGCAGGAAATCCAGATCGCCGCCCGGCTTTCCCACCCCAACATCCTGCCGCTGCACGACTCCGGAGAAGCCGAAGGGCTGCTCTACTATGTCATGCCCTACGTGCCGGGCGAGACCCTCCGGCAGCGGCTGGATCGTGAAGGCGCCCTGCCGGTAACGGACGCGCTCCGCATCTCCGAAGACGTCGCGGGTGCCCTGGCATACGCCCACAGCCACGGGGTGATCCACCGCGACATCAAGCCGGAGAACATCCTGTTCATCGCCGACCACGCGGTGGTGGCGGATTTCGGCATCGCCCGCGCCATCAGCGCCGGCGGGTGGGACGAGTGGAAGCTGGCGGGCCCCGCGGGCACGCCCACCTACATGAGCCCCGAGCAGGCCAGGGGTGGGTCGCGGGTAGACGGCCGGAGTGACCTCTACAGCCTGGGCTGCGTGCTGTACGAGATGCTGACCGGCGAGCCGCCCTTCCGTGGCAGCACCCCGGAAGAAGTGGTGGTGCAGCACCTGGAGGTGGAGCCGCTGCCGGTACAGACCCGCCGGCCGACGCTGACTCCGGAGCTGCAGGCGGCCGTGGGTCGGGCGCTCGCCAAGCACCCGGCGGACCGGTACCAGACGGCGCAGCAGATGGCTGACGCCCTGGGCCGGTTGCATGAGGGTCACGCCGGCCTGCTTGATTCCGGCGGATCGGTCCGTCAGCGGACTCCTGAGGGCGTCCCGGCCCTGGGAATGCAGCCCGGGTCGTGGTTGCGGCGGTGGGGTGCGCCGGGACTTGCAGCCATCGGGATCGCGCTGGCCGTGGTCTGGACCACCGCGCTCCGACGGCAGCAGCTCGACGCTTCGCTGTATATGGTGGGCCCGCTGGTGCACCACGAGGGGGTTCCGCCAACCCTGAGCGGCGACCAGTGCCGCCGGCTCATTCACGATGCCCTGACCCGCTGGGATGGTGTGCGGCTGACCGACCGCCGCTGGGTCGACGACCAGCTGGCGAGGGTCAAGGACCCAGCGACGCTGGAAGACCTTCTCGGCATCGCCCGGCGGGGCGGGGCCGGGCGGCTGCTGACGGGGGATGTGACCGCCTGGGGTGATTCGATTCGGGTTCGGGGCGTGGTATACGACGTGCCACGTGGAGCCGAGGTGCTCCGGGAGAAGACGGTCACTCTGGCCGGGACCCTGCTCGATGCGGAGCAGAAGTTCGACGAGCTGGCGGATTCGCTGCTGCTGCCCCGGGCCCATGAACCCACCGCGGCCTCAGGGGTGTTCGGAACCCGGGTGATCGGCGCGTGGGAAGTATACGACTCCGCTCATTCATCGCTCGCCCGGTGGGACCTGAGCGGAGCAGCCCGCCAGTTCCACGCGGCGCTGGCACTGGACCCGAACTACGGGCTGGCTCATTTATGGCTGGCCCAGACCATGAACTGGCAGGGCGAGCCGCCGCCGGCGTGGCGTGACGAGGCCGTCGCCGGTACCCGGGCCCAGCCCCCGCTGATGGGGCAGGAGGCGCTCTGGGCACGGGCCCTGGTGGCGCTCGGCGAGGAGCGTTTCCCCGATGCCTGCCGCCAGTACGACGCCATGGTCAAAAGCGACACCCTGGATTTCCGCGCCTGGTTCGGGCGTGGCGAATGCCGGGCACGGGATCATGCCGTGCTGCGCGATCCGGCGAGCCCGACAGGCTGGGGCTTCCGGTCCGGATATCAGGCGGCGATCTCCGACTACCACATGGCGCTGACGCTGGTGCCGTCGGTCCATCGGGCCTTTCGCGGCGCCGCGTTCCAGCGGCTTGCCGGACTGTTTTACGCCGAGCCCAACATGTTCCGCTGGGGGGCGGCAGTCGCGCCGGACACCACCAGGTTCGCCGCGTTCCCCTCGCTCAGGAACGACACGCTGGCCTTCATCCCCTATCCGCTGGCCGAGCTGAACAAGGCCCGGGCCGAGATGATCCCGGATGGAAAGTTGTCGCCTCGGGCGCACAACCTGCATGACCTGCGGCAGGTCACTGCCATGTGGGTCAAGTCGTTCCCGACCAGTCCCGACGCGTGGGAGGCCCGCGCCAGCCTGCTCGAGGCGAGCGGCGATCTGGATGGTGCAACCGATACCAGCGCCGCGCTCCCCGCGCTGCGTCAGGCCTCGCGGCTGGCCGCGACCCGGACCGACTCACTGCGCCTGAGGACCGGCGAGGTACAGTTGCTGGTGAAGCTGGGTCGGTTCGACGACGCGGTGAAGCTGGCGGATTCCACCCTGGCGACTCTGACCCAGCCCACTCCCGATGAAGCCGATGAATCGGCGGGGCTGGCCGCCCTGACCGGAGGGGCAGGGCGGCTGGCTGGGTTCCTGCGCCTTGCCTCGAGCCGTCCGCAGTATGAGATCGGCGATGCGGCCCCAGCGGGCACCCATCCCGCGCTGCGGGCATCCCTGGCATCGCTGCTGGCCTACTCCGCGCTGGGCGGACCCTCCGACAGCGCGATGCGGCTGCTTCGGGTCGTCGACGACCAGATTCGGGCCTACCTCCCGCCGAACGACCGCGAAGAATTCCGCGCCGGGGCGCTCGAACTGCCCTTGAGCCTGCTGCACCCGACCGAAGTGGCGAACCTGGTCGTGCCCGGGACCCCGCCGAAGTCATACCTGCGACGGTTCCAGTACTACCTCCGGCGGGGTGACCGGACCGCGGTAAGGAGCGGACTCGATACCCTGGCTCGCCTGCGTACCTCGGTCCGCCCGGCGGATGTGGCAATCGACATGGTCTACCACGAGGCAGTCCTGTACCTCGCTATCGGTGACACGGCGGGCGCGGTCCGCCACCTGGACCAGGTGCTCACCTCCCTGCCGGCCACGGGTCTCTCGTTGGTGCGCCAGCCCGCCCAGGCCGGCGGCCTGGTGCGGGCAATGATGCTGCGCGCGACGCTCGCCGCCCGCCTCGGCGACGAAACCTCGGCCCGGCGCTGGGCCGGCGCGGCGTCGGTGCTCTGGTCCGGTGCCGATGCCGGCTTGCAGGCGAGTGTGGACACCATGCGCCGGATCGCCTCCGGCGCTCAGTAAGCGCTTCCTCAACTCAATCCCCCTGCCCCCTGGAGGTACTGTGGGTCGACCCGCGTTGTTTGGCCGTCCCGGCCGCCGAGTTCCCCTCTGGCCAGGCGCCCTTGCCGTGCTCTTCACCGGCGCCTGTGCCGCTGGTGGCCGCCCGCTCCCTGTTCCGCTGGCGATTCCCGAAGGAGGTGGGCTGCCGGCGCGTGAGGTCCTTCTGGAAATTGGCCGGAAGCAGCCTTACGACCCGAACCCCGGCGCCTCCGACCGCGCGATCGTGCAGGACGGGATCGAGCTCACCATCGAGCCGCAGGATGGTGCCTACCGTCAATCGGAATCCCGGCTGCGGCAGGGGGCGGTCGTCGCGGAGATGAGGAACCACTCGCAGCAGCCGGTGCCCCGCTTTGCGCTCGAGCCGGGCGGGCGGAGTTTCTGGGTAGTGTACCGGAAGGGGTCGAGCTGGTTCAGCGCCTTCATCGCCGACTCAAAGGACAACAAGCTGGACCGGTTTGACGTGCCCACGACGATCCACGTGCCCACCCGGGCCTGGCGCCAGTCCATTGCCCAGTGGCAGCTGGGCGGCATCCTGGAGCGAACCCGCCCCGGCGGTGGGATGATGGCGGAAAGCGAACTCCAGCCATGGGTCACCTGCATGGAGCTCGGCTGCTGCCGTCCCGGGCTCTAGGCGAGAACAATCGAGAGGCGGTTTCCAGGGGCCCGTGTGACGCACGGGCCCCTCTCGCGTATTATCCCGAGATGGCCGACCAGCCGCTCGTCCCCGACCTGAGCAGCCCCCTTGCCGCCTCCGACCGCATGTCGGGGGAGGCTCCTCGTCTCGCCCAATACTGGTACGAGACTTACGGCCGTGCGGTGTACAGCTATGTCCGTTTTCACCTTCCATCGGCGGACGCGGCCGAGGACGTGACCTCGGACACCTTTCTGAAGGTGTTTCGGGCCGCCGACCAGTTCGACGCCGCCCGGGGTCAGCCCCGGACCTGGATCTTCCGGATCGCCCAGAACACCCTGCGTGATCATCTGCGCCGCTCACGGGTCCGGCGCCATGTTCCCATCGGCAGCATGCGGGACCTGGCCACCGATGCCCCGTCCCCGGAGGAACGCTTGCTGTGGGAGGAACAGGTCGCCCGCCTCCTCGGCGCGGTCGCCGGGCTGCGCGAGGCGGACCGCGAGATCATCAGCCTGCGCTACGGCAGCGGCATGGATACGGCCGCCGTCGCCGACGTGCTGGGCCTCCGGGAGTCCGCGGTGCGGACCCGCCTCTGGCGGGCGCTTTCCCGGCTCCGCCGGTCCATGGAAGAGGCTGAGCCTTGAGCCTTCCTCCGGACGACCTGCGGGAGCTCGAACGGCGGCTGCAGGACATTGGCTTCGAGCCGCGCGCCTCGCTCGGCCCCGAGATCCGGGGCCGCTGGTCGCGCGGAGAGATGCCCAGGGCGGCTCCCCCTCGCCGCCCCCGAGTTGTCGTCCTGGCTGGAGCGGCTGCTCTCCTCGGGCTTGGCGCGGTGGCCTTGTGGCTGGTGGCGCTGCACCCGGCCCGCCAGCTCACGGTGGACCGCTGCTGCCAGGACCTTGACGGCGGGGGCGACGCCGACGACGGGGTGGTGGTCGTCAGCCGGAGCGGCGTGACCGTGCAGTACCTCAAGATCTACGAAGATCTGGACCGGAGTGGCGGCTACACGCCGGGCGACCCGGTGCGCTTCCTCAGACAGGGAGTGCCGACGCTCACCGGACCTCTGGACGGCGTCCGGACAGCGGAGTTCTGCTGCCTGGACTACGATGGCGGCGGTCCGAGCGACGATGCCCTGGTGGTGATGGGTCACCCGCCCGATCGCATCAGCATGGCGGCGATCTACGAACGTCGAAACACCGACTCGCCGGCTCAACTCAGATAGTTCCCGTTCCGCGTTCCCCGTTCCGCGTTCCGCGTTCTCTGGAGGCAGGCCGGCCTTCAGCGCTAGGCTCGCTATGCGAACGCGGAACGCGGAACACGGAACCTTGCGACGAGACCAGATGCCGAGACGAATCCTGATCCCGATGTTGATCCTTGCGAGCGCGCCGTTGCAGGCCCAGCGGCCCGACTCGACGAAGAAGGACTCCACCGTCATCGTGCTGCCACCCATCGAGGTTGTCGGCTCGATTCTCCCGGCCGCCGGCCCGATGGTCGGTTCGGGGGTACCTGCCCGGGTTACCATACTCACGCGGGGTCAGATCGAGGCCAACGAGCCGCGCCTTCTCACTGATCTCCTGGTCAGCCAGGCGGGTATTTCCAGCTACGACGACCTCGGCGCAAGCTACAAGATCTCGCTCTCCTCCCGCGGGTTCTACGCCTCTCCGGTGGTCGGGCTGCCGCAGGGGATCTCGGTGTTTCTGGACGGGATCCGGCAGAACGAGCCCGACGCCGCCCAGGTGAATTTCGACCTGTTGCCGATGGAGCACCTCACCCGCATCGAGCTCCTGTCCGGCACCGCCTCGCTGCTGGGTCGGAACTCGCTCGGCGGCGCGATCAACCTGGTGTCCAACCAGGGCGGCGGCCGGACACAGGGAGAACTGGAGGTTTCCGGTGGCAACTACAAGACCTTCGGCACCGATGGCTCGATGAGCGGTGCGCTCGCTGGCGGAAAGTGGAGCTACTACGTCGGCGGAGGCTACGACCGGGAGGATGGCTGGCGGCAGGACACCCGGTCCAGGCAGTACAACGGCTTCTTCAATCTCGGCCGTCTGACGGAACGCTGGGGACTGAGGGTGCAGGGATATGGGGCCAAGGCGCGTGCCAGAGAAGCGGGCTCCCTGCCGGAGAGCGTGTTCGATACCCGGCCCGATTCCAACCTGACCTCCGGGGACTTCGAGGATCTCGACAACCTGCAGCTGGCGCTGTCTGGATACACCCGGTCGGCCGGCTCGCAGTTCAGCGCCTCGGCCTACGTCCGCCGCCACCATGCGGAACGGTTCAACGTCAATCAGAGCACCGATCCCGACAACCTGGGGAGGTCCCGCAACCGGACTATCGGCGCAACCGCGGACTACCGGTTGGAACGTCCGCTCGGCGCGGGCCGGTTCGGGTTCCGCATCGGTGCGGACGGCTCCACCAGCCAGACCGCGGTCGAGCTGTTCGCCGATTCCACCAAGTTCAGCGGCCCGACGATCCAGACCACTTTCGTGAAGAGCCCCACCTGGGATGTCGGGGTATTCGCCGTGGCCGATCTCACCACCGGGCCGGTGACGCTCTCGGCGGGAGCGCGCTATGACTACGTGCGGATCCCGTTCCACAACCAGCTCGACCCGGCCCGCGACACCAGCAGCTCCTACAGCAGGCTGAGTCCGCGCGCTGGGGTGAGCGTGGAGGCCAGTTCTACGCTCAGCCTGTATGCCTCGGTCGGTGGCAGCTTCCGGGCTCCGGCGGTAATCGAGCTGGCCTGCGCCGACGAGAACGAGCCCTGCCCCCTGCCGTTCGCCCTGGGCGACGATCCTCCGATCAAGCCCGTCAGGGCGACGACCTACGAAATCGGCGGGAAGCTGGTTGCCGGTCCGGTGCTGCTCACCGCCTCTGCCTACCGGACCGATGTGCGGGACGACGTCTTCCTGTCCGCCTCGGACTCCGCTCCCAGCGGTTCCACCATCGAGGGGTTCTTCGCCAACCTGGACAAGACCCGCCGCCAGGGTGTCGAGCTGTCCGCCCAGGCATTCCTGAGCGGAGGCCATTCGGTGTACCTCAACTACGCCTACACCATGGCCACCTTCCAGAGCAGGGCGGAGATCTTCTCCATCCGGGAGGACTTCGGCGGTGACAACGCGGTCACGCCCGGAGACCAGCTGCCGCTCGTGCCCCGGCACCAGGTGAAGGTAGGCGCGTCCCTGGTGCTTCCCCATGGATTCTTCGGTGGTGGCGACGGCCGCTACATCGGCTCGCAGTACCTCAGGGGAGACGAGGCCAATCAGGAACCCAGGCTGGACGGGTATTTCGTCGCCGACGCGCGCCTGGGCTGGCACGGGTCCGGCTGGGAGATCACGGTGATCGCCAACAACCTGTTCCAGAACCAGTACGCCACCTTCGGGACCTTCAACGTGAACCAGGGAGGCGGTGGGGTGCTCGAGCGGTTCCTGACTCCGGGCCAGCGCCGCCTGGTGCGGATGGTGATCCGTCGGAGCTTCGGAGCAGCCGGCGGGGACTAGGAGGCGGGAGGGCGGGACGGCGGGAAGGCGGGATGACGTGTCCCGTCTGTCCGCCCTCCCGCCTGCCCGCTCTCTCGCCCCGCCGAGGCATCCGCGGTCCGTCCCGTGGCACCCCGGCCGCTGCCCGGCTAGCTTATTGCGCCGTTGAAACGAGGCGTCAGGCGTCAGGCGCCAGGCGCCAAGGACGTGCCCAGCCCACAGCCCATTGCTCTCATGAAGATCGCCGTTTGCCTCAAGCGCGTCCCCGACACCACCACCAAGATCGTCATCGGTCCGGACGGCAAGTCGATCGACGAGAACGGGGTCAAGTTCGTTCCCAACCCCTACGACGAGTACGCGGTGGAGGAGGCCCTCAAGCTGAAGGAGGCCGCCGGGGTGGGCGAGGTCGTGGTGCTCTCGCTCGGCACCGATGCCGCGCAGGAGACGCTCCGCACCGCGCTCGCAATGGGCGTCGACCGGGCTGTCCTGCTGCAGTCGCAGGGCTCCCCCGATGGCCTCGAGGTGGCCCGGGCCCTGGCGGCCGAGCTCAAGGATGGCGAGTACGACCTCATTCTCTTCGGCAAGCTCGCGGTGGACGACTACAACCACCAGGTCGGCGCAATGGTGGGGGAGCTGCTCGACCTCCCGACGATCACCTCGGTGGCCCACCTCAGCATCAGTGCGGGCACCGCGGAGGCCGAGCGGGAAATCGAGGGCGGCATCGAGAACGTGAGCTGCGCACTCCCCGCGGTGCTCACCTGCGACAAGGGGCTCAACACCCCCAGACTGCCTTCGCTCAAGGGGATCATGGCGGCCAAGAAGAAGCCGCTCACGGTGAAGCCGGTGGCTCTCGGAGCCGGCACCCTCGCGACGCTCGGACTCTCGCTGCCTGCCGAGCGTAAAGCCGGCCGCATCGTGGGTGAGGGTCCTGACGCCGTGGTGGAGCTGGTTCGGCTGCTCCGCGAGGAAGCAAAGGTCATCTAGGATCAACCACCCGTGATTCAACGCAGAGACGCAGAGAACGCAGAGTTCGCAGAGGGATCCGCAGGGAGATTCCCTCTGCGGCCCTCCGCGCCCTCCGCGCCTCTGCGTTGAAATACGGGCTCTCCGACGAGACAAAGATGGGAATACTTGCGGTGATGGAACAACGGGACGGCGCGCTGCGGAAGGTGTCCCTGGAGGTCGTGACCGCCGCCCGGCGGCTGGCGGACCAGCTCGGCACGACTGTCGACGCGCTTCTGGTTGGCGCCGGGCCGATCGGCGGCGCGGACCAGCTCGGCCGCTACGGTGCCGACCAGGTGCTGAGCGCGGCGCACGGCGACTTTGCGCTGTATCAGCCCGATGGCTACGCCGCGACCGTTGCCGAGGCGGCCAGAGGGCACACGGCAATCATGTTCGCGGCGACCGCGACCGGTCGCGACCTGGCGCCACGGGTCGCTGCCAGGCTGGGCGTCGGGCTCGCCACCGACGTGACCGAGATCGAGGTAGAAGGCGCCAAGGTGGTCGTTACCCGGCCGGTATACGCGGGCAAGGCGCTGCAGCGGGTCCGGCTGGATGGAGCCACCGCGATCGTCTCCCTCCGGCCCAACACCGTGCAGCCGGCGGAATCCCCGCGCGCGGGCACCGTGGTCTCGATCACCGTTCCCCAGTTCACCAGCCGGGTGAAGGTTACCGGCGTAAAGGCCCCCGCCACGGCCGCGCTGGACGTGGCGGAGGCTCCGGTCGTGGTGTCCGGTGGCCGCGGCCTCAAGGAGCCCGAGCATTTCAAGCTGCTCGAGGACCTGGCGGCCGCCTTCGGCAACGCTGCCGTCGGCGCCAGCCGTGCCGTGGTGGATGCGGGCTGGCGGGAGCACGGCGCGCAGGTGGGCCAGACCGGCAAGACGGTGAGCCCGGGTCTCTACGTCGCCGTCGGCATCTCCGGGGCCATTCAACATCTTGCCGGCATGCGCACGGCGAAGACCATCGTCGCCATCAATCGCGACAAGGACGCCCCCATCTTCAAGGTCGCCGATTACGGTATCGTCGGAGACCTGTTCGAGGTGGTCCCGCGCCTTACCACCGAGGTCCGGAAGCTCAAGGCGGAGTAAACCTCCCTCTAGCCCCGGGTCTTGGTCGCGGGTACCTTCGCTCGGTCTTCAACGGAGCGCCCGTGACCGGTTCGACCGTTCCCGCCACAGCCCCGCTCGCCGCCACCGCCCCGGCTTCAAAGGGGCGCCTGCTGCAGATCCTGGGTGTCGCGTTCGGGCTCGCCGTCATCATCGGTAACACCATCGGCGTCGGCATTCTCCGCACACCCGGAGATGTCGCCGCCCACCTTCCCGATGCCCGGTGGTTCATCGGCGCCTGGCTCCTGGGCGGACTCTACGCCCTGCTGGGCGCGCTCTCCCTGGCCGAGCTCGGCGCCATGGTGCCGGAATCGGGCGGGCAGTACGTCTTTGTGCGGCGGTCGCTGGGTGATTACGCCGGCTTCGCGGTCGGGTGGAGCGACTGGGTCTCGAGTTGCGCCGCCCTGGCGCTGGTCACGGTGTCCATGGGCGACTACAGCGGGGCCATCTGGTCTGCCTTGACCGGCAAGGGGGTGGCAATCGCCCTCGCCGTCGTGTCGGTGCTCACCCTGATTCAGGCCCTGGGCATCCGCGCCGGGGACCTGACCCAGCAGATCACCAGCCTGCTCAAGACCCTGGTACTGCTCGCCCTTGCGGGCGTCTGTCTGATGTGGACGCCGCCGGCGTCCGCTCCTCCAGTGGTTGCTCCGGCCGCGAGGTTCGGGTTCGCGGCCGTTGTGCTCGCTCTGCAGGGTGTGATCTACACCTACGACGGCTGGAATGGGATGCTCTATTTCGGCGGAGAGGTGAAGAACCCCGGCCGGGACATCCCCCGTGCGATGGCCGGTGGCGTGCTCGCCGTAATCGTGATCTATCTGCTGCTCAACGTGGCCTTCCTGCACGTTCTCACGCCGGCCCGGATGGCCGGGCAGGATCTGGTCGCCGCGACGGCGGCCCGGGAGATCTTTGGCGATAAGGGCGACACGGTGGTCCGCGGGGTGTTGCTGATCTCGCTGCTGAGCGCCGCGAACGCCATCCTGCTGATCGCCTCGCGGCTTCCGTTCGCCATGAGCCGCGACGGGCTGTTGTGGCGTGGCTTCCAGCGGGTGAGCACCGGCGGTACACCACGCCCCTCGCTGATCGCCTCTGCCATAGCGACCGGCCTCCTCCTCATCACCGGGACGTTCGACCAGATCCTGGCGCTCGCCGCATTCTTCTACGTGGTGAACTACACCGCCTCCTTCCTTGCCGTGTTCATCCTGCGAGCACGGGAGCCGGACCTGCCCCGGCCATACCGGGCCATCGGCTACCCCTGGGTCACCGCCTTTCTGGTGATCGGCTCGCTGGCGTTCCTGGTGGGAAACTTCTTCAGCGACACCCGCAACAGTCTGGTGGAGGTGGCGCTGCTCCTGGCCAGCTATCCGGTGTATCGCCTGGTGAGCCGGAGGAAGTCTGCGCGGAACTGAGGCTGGCCCATTGACCGGAGACGCATAGATGACTATCTATATAGCGGTTAACCGAGACGCGGAGCGATGACACGGCTGGGGAGTGAGGAGATGGAGCGGATCGCGAAGGCGCTGGCGGACGACCGGCGTTTCGAGATCCTGGAAGCGATCGCCGGGGCGGAGGAGTTGTCCTGCAAGGCCCTGGTGGAGCGGTTTCCGATCACCCAGGCCACCGTGTCGCATCACCTGAAAGAGCTGCATACGGCCGGGCTGGTGGCCGTGCGGCAGGAAGGGCAGATGCGGCTCTACCGGAGCCGTCCAGAGATCCTGGAGGAGTATCTGGCGCAACTGGACCGCCGACTGCTCCGGGCTCGCAGGTAAGGGAACCTCCCGCCGACCGCGGGAGTTTCTTTTGATGTAATACATCGATAATTGTCTATTCACCGATGGACGGGGAGAGGCCGATGGGAACGTTGACGGGGAAGGTGGCGTTGGTGAGGGGCGGCGGATCCGGCATCGGCCGCGCCACTGCGCAGGCGCTGGCCCGTGAGGGAGCCCAAGTGGTCGTGGCGGGGAGACGGAAACCCGCGCTGGAAGAGACCGCCCGGCTCATCCGTGAGGCTGGTGGGGAGGCGACCGCGATGGCGACCGACGTCACCCGGGAAGACGACGTGGCTCGCCTGGTGGCAGTCACCGTGCAGACCTACGGCGGCCTGGACATCGCGTTCAACAACGCCGGGACGGAGGCGGGTGCCGGTCCCATCGCTACGTCGACCGCGGCGGACTACGACGCGGTATTCGACGCCAACGTCCGGGGGACCTGGCTGGCGCTCAAGCATGAGCTGCCGGCGCTTCGCGCCAGGGGCGGCGGCGTGGTGATCAACAACTCGTCGGTGCTGGGGGTGATCGCCCTCCCCAACATGTCGCTCTACACCGCCACCAAACACGCGGTCATCGGGTTGACCAAGGCCGTCGCGCTCGAAGTCGCCCACGAGGGGATCCGGGTGAACGTAGTGGCTCCCGGGGTAGTGGAGACCGACATGTACGAACGGGTCACGGCCGGACGGCCGGAGGCCAAGGCGGGACTGACCAGCGCCCATCCGGTCGGGCGCCTGGCGCGGCCTGAGGAGATCGCCCAAGCCGTGGTCTGGCTGGCGTCCCCGGGCGCGTCATTCGTGACCGGTCACACAATGCTGGTCGATGGCGGACTCACCGCCCGTTGACCTGCGAGTAATGGAAGGACAGGACGAGGACAGCATGACGACCACAACCAAACTGCAGGTCACCGACGCCACGTTCGGCGCCGAGGTGGAGCAGGCTACCGGCCTGGTGCTGGTGGACTTCTGGGCCACCTGGTGCGGGCCTTGTCTGGCCGTGGCACCGGTAATCGAGAAGCTGGCGCAGGACTACGAGGGCAAGGTGAAGGTGCTCAAGCTGGACACCGACGCCAATCAGGCCACCGCGGTCCGGTTCAACATCCGATCCATCCCGACCATCCTGCTGTTCAAGGACGGCAAGCCGGTAGACGCGGTGATCGGGGCCGACCCGAGATTGCGCGGGATTCTGGACGCGAAGATCGGGAAGCACACAGCGTAACGGTCAGCGCTGAGCAGTAAGAAGTGAGAAGTGAGAAGTGAGAGGTGCCAGCTGCGCCGTGAACGCGCGGTTGTGTCATTCCGAGGGCGCAAAGCGCCGGAGGAATCCCTCAGGGTCAGCGGCGTTGCCAACCCGGAGGGATTCCTCGCCGCTTCGCGGCTCGGAATGACATCTGGACACCCTTCTCACTTCTCACTTCTCACTGCTCACTGCTCACTTCTCACTCTCCTCACCGCTCCCGCTCCCTCTGCACCATCTCCCCAATCCGCCTGACCCCCTCGGCCACCGACCGTTCCTCCGGTCCGAACGAGAATCGCACATACTGCCGGAAGCGCGATGGACGGCCGCTGCGGCGCTTCCCGGGATTGATGTCGAAGAACTCACCGGGCACGCAGATGACCTTCTCCTTGACCAGCGCCTTGAAGAAACTCATGCCGTCATTGATCCCTTCGGGCAGGCTGGAGACGTCGGCCCAGCAGTAGAACGTTCCGTCCGGGTCCAGGTCGAGCCGCATGCCGGCCGCCTCCAGGCCCTCCTTGAGGATCCGCTTCTTCCGAATGAACGCCCGCCGGATGGCCGCGGTCTCGTCCCGCACTACCTCCGGCGCGAGCAGCGGCACCGCCGAACGCTGCAGCGGCTTGCTCCCGCCGCCGTCGAGGAAGGAGCCGGTGCTGGAAACTGCATCGATCACGCCCCGGGGACCGACGATCCAGGTGCAGCGCCAGCCGGGGTATCGCCAGTTCTTGGTAAGGCCGTCGAACAGGATCACCGGATCGCGATCGACGTCCTCCACGTACCGTGCCGCCGAGACCAGTTCGGTCGCAGCGTCGCCCCCGGTCCAGACGTAGTGCGAGTAGAACTCGTCCAGCAGGAGGGAGCACTGCAGTTCCCGGGCGATCGCCACCCAGCCTTCCAGCTCCGCTCCGCGGATGACCTTCCCGGTGGGATTGTTCGGATTGGAGAGCAGCACCGCCGACAGGCCGCGGCCGGTGATCTCCCGGCGAAGGTCTTCCAGCGAGAACTCGTAGCCGCGGGCACCGTCGAGCAGGATGGGAATCGCGGTAAACAGCTTGAAGATGTCAAGCAGTTCCTCGTACGCCGTGTAGTCCGGCAGGAAGTGCCCCAGGTTGATCTCTCCCAGCGCGGCCACGGCCCGGGTGAGTGATGCCCGGCCTCCGCCGCAGATGCACACGTTCCGGTCGGTATACTGGGAGGCCTTTCCTTCGCGGTAGAGCGTGTTGTACATCGCCGCCACCGCCTGGCGCAGTTCCGGGATGCCGTTGACGGGGGCGTACTCCTGGTCGTCGAGCGAGATGTTGACCGCCTCCACCCGGGATGGCGCGCCCGGCAGCGGTCCGGTCTCCGGCATCCCCTGGCCCAGGTTGCACCACTCCGGGTGACCGTACCGATAGCCGTGCCGCTGTGCCTCGGCCATCACATAGATCACCCCGGTGAAGGGAACGGTCCGGAATCCGGGGATCGGGGGGGCGTGCATGGGCCGCTCTGTGGGGGTGGGAAAGGGTTGGATTATAACAGACGGACAGACGGACGGACGGAGAGACGGTCGCGGCAGGCAGGAGCGACGGACGAGACCGCCTGTTGCGAAGTCCCGAGTCGGAGTTCCGAGTCGGGATCGGGCCAACCGTCCGTCCGTCTGTCCGTCTGGTCCGTCCCGCCGTCTCCTACCCCCGTCGCCAGGGAATCAGCTTCGGCACTCGCGCCCGATACGCTTCGTATTCCGGGAAGCGGCTGGCCAGCCGGCGCTCCTCCACTGCCGCCTTGCGGTCGAAGTACACGTAGCAGACCGCTGCCGCCAGCAGGCCGACTCGCGGATTGGTCAGCCCCCACGCGAGACTCCAGAGACACAGGATCAGCCCGAGGTAGATCGGGTGGCGGACCAGGGTGTAGGCACCTCGACTCACCAGCTCGCTGTCCGGCAACGGCTCCGTGGCAGGCGTCAGGCTGCGGCCCAGAGAGCGCGCGCCCCATGCCAACATGACCATGCCCGGCACCAGGGGCAGGAGCGCGCCCAGTCTCCAGAACAACTCGGCCGGCGCCAGCGTCCGGCCCACGAAGCTGCCGGGCGACTGGCTGTGCCTGACCAGGGGAAGGGCCGCCACCGCGAGGATCAACAATCCCTGGCCCCACACCCAGGGATCGCGCGCGGCGTTACCCGGCTTCATGTAATCGTCTCCAAGGATGCGGGCCTGTGGCGAAGGGTGATGTTAAGCTACTTTCCGCGCGGCCGCTCACCCGGTCCAGCGCCCGGGGATTTCACTGTGCTATTTCGCCAACTCCAGGGAGTATCGCGTGGCTCCGATCCTGCCCCGGCAGTTCCAGCTGGAGCTCCCGGCCGATCAGCTGATTCTGAGCGATCCACCAGGCGCCGAGGCGCTGGAGATGGATGTGCTGTTCGTCGGTGCCGGTCCGGCCGGACTCGCGGGTGCCATCGAGCTGGCTCGCTTGGTCAAGCGCGACCAGGCCGCCGGCGGAGGCCTGCCCGACATCAATATCGGGGTGCTGGAAAAGGCGGGAAGTCTGGGTGAGCACAGCCTTTCGGGCGCCGTGATCAACCCGCGCGCCATGCGGGAACTGTTTCCTGACCTCAAGGACTCGGATTTCCCCTTCCGCCAGCCGGTATCGGCCGAGGCGGTGCACCTGCTGACCGAGGGTGGCTCGTTCCGTCTGCCGATTCCTCCCACCATGCACAACCAGGGCTTCTACACCGCGTCTCTGTGTGAGGTGGTGCGCTGGATGGGTGAGCAGGCGGAGGCGCTGGGGGTGAACCTGTTCCCCGGTTTCCCGGTGGCATCGCTGCTGGTGGACGGCCGGGCGGTCAGGGGCGTGCGCACCACGCCATCGGGACTCGGTCGGGACGGGAATCCGACCTCGGCCTACCAGGAGCCCACTGAGATCACCGCCCGGGTGACGGTGCTGACCGAAGGGACTCGCGGTACTCTGGGTCAGGCCTGGCGCACCTGGCAGGGGGTCAAGTCCGCCAATCCGCAGATCTTCGCCCTCGGAGTGAAGGAGGTGTGGCGGGTCAAACGGCCGCTCGACCGGGTGATTCACACCCTGGGCTGGCCGCTGCCCCGTGACGCGTTCGGGGGTACCTGGCTGTATCCGCTGGGGCCGGATCTGGTATCGCTCGGTCTGGTGGTCGGGCTGGACTACCCCGAGGCGAAGCTCGATGCGCACGTATTGCTGCAACGGCTCAAGCTGCACCCGCTGGTGCGACCGCTGCTCGAAGGGGGTGAGCTGCTCGAGTGGGGAGCCAAGACCATTCCGGAGGGAGGCTACTATGCCTTGCCGGAACGCCGCAGTGGCGACGGCCTGCTGATGGCCGGTGACACGGTGGGGTTCGTGGACGTCCCCTCGCTCAAGGGAGTCCACTATGCGATGCAGTCGGGGATCTACGCGGCCCGGGCCACCTTCCAGGCCCTCAAGGCGGACGATTTCTCGGCCGCACGGCTTGCCGCATATGACCGCATGGTCAATGACAGCTACATCGTCTCGGATCTCCACCGCACCCGGAACATGCGGCTCGCCTTCAAGGACGGGTTCGTGGCCGGCGGGGTGAAGGCGGGCCTCATGACTCTCACCGGGGGGCGTTTTCCCGGCGGGCGCATCGTGATGCATGAGGACGCGGAGCGGCTGCGGGTGGAAACACCGGTCCCATCGTTTACCCCGGACTCGGCTCTGACCTTCAGCAAGGTGGACGCCGTGTTCAAGTCGGGAAACGCCACCCGGGACAGCATTCCAGTCCACCTGCTCGTCGGCCGCGACATCCCGCCGGCAGTGGCGGAATTCTATGCGCACCTCTGCCCGGCAGGCGTGTATGAACTGGTGGGAGACCAACTCAGGATCAACGCCCCGAACTGCGTGGACTGCAAGGCGACCGACGTGCTGGGACCGCGCTGGACGCCGCGGGAGGGGGGGAGCGGGCCAAAGTACAGGCTGATGTAGGGTGAGTTGTCGAGCAGGCGGGAATGACGGAAAAGGCGGGCAGGGCGGGCGGGGCGGAAAACGGGGAGCGCGTCCGATGGAGACTCGATCCACGATAGCTGAATTTCGCGAGGGGGGCGAACCGGGATGCCGGCCCGCTCGTCCGCTCGTCCGCTCGTCCGCCCGTCCGCCAGTCCGCCGGTCCGCCCGTCCGCCAGTCCGCCTGCCCGCCTAACATGTCCCTCGTCTACCACCACTCCCGCCGGCGCTCCCGCGCGAGCGGTCCGCCGAATCTGGCCACCGGGGTACCCGAGGGGCCGGCCTGGCGCCGGATGCTGGCGACCCCCGATCCGATCCAGATGGATGCCGGGGCGGAAGGGGAGCTCATCGTTGCGCGGGCCCGGACCGCGCTCACCGCGCTGCTGCTCCCGATCCCGATCATCAATCTGGTGCTGGACTCCAACGTCACGGCCGGGGTAGTCGGGCTTGCCGCCTGTGCCGTGGCGCTGGCCTTCACCCTCGGCGTGCAGGCGCTGCTCAAGCGCGACTTCTACCGCCCCTGGCTCGGACTCGTCACCAGTCTGCTGGACATCTCCGTGGTGAGCGGAGCGCTTGCTTCGTTCCTGTTCCTCGGACAACCGATTACCACGGTCAACAGCAGGCTGGTGTTCGAGGTGTACTTCATCGCCCTCGGAGCCACCGCGCTGCGCTACGACGCCCGCATCAGCGTCGCCGCGGGCGTCACCGCCATCGTGCAGTATCTGGCTCTGGTACTGTTCGCCCACTTCACCTGGGATCTGGCCGATCCCCGGTTGGACAAGCTCGGCTACGGCTCGTTCGACTGGGCCACCCAGATATCCCGGTTGGTGCTGCTCGCCGTGGCCACGCTGCTCGCCGCCGCGATCGTCCTGCGGAGCCAGCGGCTCCGCCGCCAGTCCCGCAGCGACCGGCTGACCGGGCTCCCCAACCGGAGCTTCTTCGACGAGCGGGTCCAGGCGGAGCTTTCCCGGGCCCGGCGCTATGGCGAACCGGTGTCGCTGGCGATGCTCGACATCGACCACTTCAAGAAGTTCAACGATACCTGGGGCCACGCCGCCGGCGACGTGGCGCTCCGCGCAGTGGCGGCGGCGATCCTCGCCAACGTGCGTCAGAGCGATCTGGTGGTGCGCTACGGGGGCGAGGAATTCGTGGTGCTGCTCCCCGGCATGGGGGCGGGCGCCGCCATGGAACGGGTCGAAGACATGCGTCAGACGGTGGAGCAGCTGCCCCTCTCCATTCCCCGCCGCGAGGATTCGGCCCGGGTCACTGTGAGTATTGGCCTGGCGGTTTACGGGGCGGACGGAACTCAGGCAGAAGACCTGCTCGATCGGGCGGATGCGAGACTGTTCGAGGCCAAGGCGGCAGGCCGGAATCGTCTCGTTGGCCCCCCGCTGGGAGCCGGCCTCGCGCAGCCAGCCGGGGAGCGCCACCCGTGATCGGGGTCACAAAACTAACACTAATGATATCAATGCTTTAGCAGCCGTGACCCGGACCACCGCACCACCCCACCTCCAGCCCCACCTTCGATCCGTTCCCACGCATGCCTGACCCGGTCTGGCCCGGGTTTTCCTTCCAGAGGCTCCCATGACCCGCTCGCGCCTTTCGAGTCTCAGGCCTTCGGGGCAACGAGGAGCTATGGAGGCAACGGTGTACATGCGCCAAACTGGTCGTAGCGCCGCACAGCTGTGCGGCGCTACGCGATACGTCTTCGTCCTTGCCCTCGCGACGGTGGTCGGTTGTTCCGGCGGCGCCAGGACCACGACGGGCCCTGCTGCTGCCGGCGCCCTGTTGGTGCAGGTGTCGGGCCTGCCCGCCGGGACCGCCGCGCGGGTGACCGTGACTTCACCCGGTGGTGGGGCAACCAGCGTGACCGGCTCGCAGGTGCTGGCCGGTCTGACACCCGGGGTCTACGCCCTGAGCGCGGGTTACGTGAACGCCCAGAGCCAGACCTGGACGCCGCAGCTGTCCGGTACCAGCGTCACCGTGGCGGCGGGAGACACCGCTTCGGTGGTGGTGAGCTACACCGGCGGCCCGGCCACCACGGCCAACCTGCGGGTGGCAGGCGTACAGCTGATTCAATCGACCCAGCGGGCCGACGGCTCGGTGCCGATGGTCGCGGGCCGGGATGCCCTCCTCCGGGTCTTCGTCACGGCCAACGGTACCAACCAGTTCCAGCCCGCGGTGCGGGTCCGGCTCTTTGCCGCCAGCACCCAGGTGGACTCCCTGACCATCCCGGCGGCTTCCGCCGGGGTACCCACCTCGGTGGATACCTCGTCGCTCGCCCAGTCCTGGAATGTGCTGATTCCGGCGGCCCGGGTGATGAGCGGCATGGCCATCCAGGTCCTGGCCGACCCCGACGATGGCATCGCCGAGACCGACGAAACCGACAATCTCTGGCCCGGGGCGGCGCCTCAGGCAGTGACGGTCCGCAACGTGCCGACCTTCTCCCTGCGGTTTGTCCCGGTCAAGCAGTCGGTGAACAACCTGACGGGCGCGGTGAGCAGCTCCAACAAGGACGCCCTCGCCGACCTGACCCGCCGGATGCATCCCCTCGGCGCGACCATCGTGGATGTGCGGACCAGCGCCTTCGTCACCAATGCGCCGGTCCTCGTCTCGAACGACAGCAACGGGGCCTGGGGCAGGATCCTCGGTGAGATCTACGCCCTCAGGAACGCGGACGGTTTCCAGGGCGACTACGTCGGCATCGTCCCGGCCACCTATGGCAGCGGGATCGCCGGCCTGGGCTACGTGGGCGCACCGGCGGCGATCGCCTGGGACAAGGCCAGCAGCGCACCGGGCGTCATCGCCCACGAGCTGGGCCACAACTTCGGCCGGCAGCACGCGCCCTGCGGCAACCCGGCTGGACCGGATCCGCAGTATCCCTACGCCAACGCATCGATCGGAACCTGGGGCCTGGACCTGCCTGTGCTCAGTCTCAAGGCACCCGGCACCTACAAGGATCTGATGAGCTATTGCAACCCGGACTGGATCAGCGATTACAACTACCTCGCGGTGATGAACTTTCGGGGCACGGCCCCGGACGTTGAGCCGACGGGACGACCGGCCCAGGACGGCCTCATGGTCTGGGGCCGGATCCTGAACGGCAACGTGATCCTGGAGCCCTCATTCTCGGTCACTGCGCCGGTTCAGCTTCCGGTCCGGCCCGGCCGCAATCGGGTGGAGGGGTTCGACGGTGCGGGAAGAAGGGTGTTCGGCGTCTCCTTCGAGGGAGAGCTGGTGGCGGATTTGCCGCAGGGCGAGCAACGGCACTTCGCCTTCGTGGTGCCGCTCTCCGCCGCCGAACGGGCCACCCTGGCCAGTGTACAACTGACGGGGGATGGGCTTACTGTTAGGCAGGCCAGGTCGGCTGTCAGGGCTGGGCCGGCGGCGGCGCCCCCGGTGGTGAGCCGGCGGGGTACCGAGCTCGAGGTCCGGTGGGATCCCTCCTATCCGCTCGCGGTGATTCGTGACGCGCGGACCGGAGAGATCCTCTCCTTTGCCAGGAACGGTGTGGGCCGAGTGCCCGACACCGGCGCGGCGATCACGGTTGAGCTGTCGCAAGGAGTGTCGAGCCTCCCGGGGGTCATGCTCCGGGCGCCCTGAGTAACAGGGGTAGGGCGTCGACTCGGCACAACAGAAGGGGCGGCCCACTACCGTCCCTTCGTTTTTTTTCAGCCATCAGTCGTCCGTCGTCAGCTGTCAGCAGCTCGGGGGTGCGGAGGCCACTTCGTTATGCTGACGGCTGACGGCTGACGGCTGACGGCTGACGGCTGATGGCTGACGCCTGCCCCCCTGACGCCTGACGCCTGACGCCTTATGGCTACCCCTCGCCTAGCACCTTGATGATCACCCGCTTCTTCCGCTGCCCGTCCCACTCCCCGTAGAACACCCGCTGCCAGGGGCCGAGGTCCAGCGCTCCCTGGGTGATGGGAACGATCACTTCGTGCCCGATGGTGAGGCTCCTCAAGTGGGCGGCGGCGTTGTCCTCGCCGGTCTCGTTGTGGCGATAGCGGGCGGGGTCCCACGGCGCGATGGTCTGCTCCAGCCACTGCAGGATGTCGTGCCACAGTCCCGACTCGTGGTCGTTGACGAAGACCGAGGCGCTGATGTGCATCGCCGACACCAGCACCAGCCCTTCCCGGACTCGGCTCGCCCGCACCTGGGCGGACACTTCGTCGGTGATGTCGATGATCTCCTGCCGCTGCTTGGTGTGGAACCAGAGATAGTGGGTGTGATGCATGCGTCGTCGGCCTCAGTGGGAATGGTTCGTGCGAACAGCGCCGTTTCAGTGCGTTCCAGCGGGAGACGGACGGCGCCACGGGGCGAGCGGTATTCTTGCGCGTCACCTTCTCCGGACACGGCGGACTGCCTTGCAGGGTTCGGCGGTGTCGTGGCCGGCCTGCCTTTTACGATCTCCAAGGATGGCTGGCCTGGGGAGTCCCGTGGCTGGTCAACTGCCTCTATTCCCGGGACTTCGAGGATTTCTGGGAGAACGACGTCAGCAATCCACCCGATTCCACCCTGGTGCGGAATCTGGAAGGATGACGGGCTTGTACCCGGAGGACGGGGCTGCCGGGCTGGCACTCGCCTGCCATTGGGCGAGGCCGGGCCGACGGCAGGTCCGGGGCTCAAGTCCAAGGCTGCCCGGCCGTTTGACGGTCACGGCCGCCCCTCAACGCAAGGACAGGGAGGCAGCCTGGGCCGCTCCCCCCTGAGGGCTGCCCAGACGGTATTGACGCAGGCGACCGGGGGTCTTTCTCAGCCCTTCCGCGGCCGGTGTCCGGGGGCGCGCACCCCGGTCGCCGGCAGGTGGTCAGGTGCAGCGCGGGAGGGTATTCTATTGGAGGTTCTCAAGAGCTGAAGGGGAATGGTCACCGAAGCAGCCGGATGCACCCGCTGTGGTCACCCGGTCCTGTCCGGAGCACGGTACTGCCAGAATTGTGGCGCCGATGTCTCTCAGGAGCAGGGCCTGGTGCCTACTGCGCCCCTGGTCGCCCCGCTCAGGTCGACCCCGCAGGTCACTGCCCTGGACCTGTTGCGCGAGGAAACTCTCGGCGAATACGAGATCCTGGCGGAGCTCGGTCGCGGGGGTATGGCCACCGTCTACCTCGCCCACGATATCGCACTGGGGCGGCGGGTGGCCATCAAGGTCATGTCCCCCGCGCTGGTGGAAGAGGGAGTAGCCGAGCGGTTCCGCCGGGAGGCCCGGACCGCGGCCTCGCTGAACCACCCGCACATCATCCCCATCTACACGGTTCGCGAGCGGCCCCACCTGCTGTACTTCGTGATGAAGTTCATCGCGGGGCCGGCGCTCGATCCGATCCTCAAGACCACCGGCTGTCTCCCGATTCCGATGGCGCAGCTGATCCTGGCCCAGGCCGCGAGCGCTCTGGGGTACGCCCACCGCCGGGGCGTCATCCACCGGGACGTGAAGCCGGCCAACATCATGCTGGATGAAGACGGCTGGGTGGTGGTAACCGATTTCGGCATCGCCAAGGTCTCCACCAACACCGGGCTGACGATGACGGGGGTGACGGTGGGCACCCCGGCCTATATGAGTCCGGAGCAGTGCATGGGGCGGGAGGTTACCGGGGCATCGGACCAGTACTCCCTTGGAATCGTGGCGTATCAGCTGATCACCGGGCAGCGGCCGTTCAACGCCACCAGCGCCATGAGCATGATGTACGCGCACTTCAACGAGACGCCCCGGCCGTTGCGGGAGCTCCGGCCCGACTGCCCGCCCGAGCTCGAGGCGATGGTTCTCCGGATGCTGGCGAAGGACGCCGCGGATCGCTGGCCCTCGATCGACGAGGCGTTCGGCGGTATTCACATCACCCCGGACGACGCGACCCGGCACAGCCTGGCCGCGCTGGCGCTCTCCAGCAGCAACGCGACCCTCGCGGCCGAGATCAGCACGCCCACCAGTCCCGTGCCCCCGGCCAAGCGCTCCACCAGCTCGGTGCCTACTGTCCCCTCAGTTCCACCGCGGTTCGGCTCCGTCGGCTCCCCGATAACCCCCCAGGGAAACACTCCGGGCCGACCCCTGCCGCGGGCGGCGGCCGCCTTCGGCAGCGCCGGCGCCCCCTACACTGCGCCGACCTACACCCCACTGCCGCCGGATGACGCAGGACTGGAGTCGAGTGGGTCCGCACGCCCCGTGGATCGGCACCGGGCCTGGTTGTGGACCACATTCACCACCGTGTTTGCGGTGGTGCTGTACGTGCTGGTGCAGCAGCGAGCCCGGTCGCGCGCGGGTGAAGGCACCCAAACTGCAACCGTTCCGCCCGCGGTGGACACCGTCACTCCTTCGGTTACAGTCCCCGGCCCGCAGGCCGATTCGAGCCGGGAACCGGGCCCATCAACCGTCCCGATCACACCTCCGGCGGGCCCTGCGGCTCCGGTGGCGTTGGCGGTGGCGGAGGTGCTGCTGAACCCGGCGAAGACAACCCTTGATAGCGGCCGCACCGTCAGACTGCGGCTCGAGCTCCGCGCGGCTGAGCGCGTTCCCATCCGGGAGGAGCGGGCCACCGCCTGGACCAGTTCTGCTCCCCTGGTGGCGACGGTGGACTCGGCCGGGACTGTCCGGGCACTTGCGCCGGGGAGGGCGACGATCACCGCGGTGGTCGAGGGGAAGAGCGGCCGCGCACAGGTCGACGTCCGTGCTCCGAAGGTGCCTGTCACCAAGCCGGCCCCGGTGGCGAGTGTGGTCCTGACCCCGGCGACCGTGTCGGTGCCGGTGGGAGGCAGTGTCACGCTAACCGCCGTGCCACAGGATTCCAGGGGTGCCGCGCTCACCGACCGGCAGGTGAACTGGAGCACCAGCGGTCCGGCGGTGACGGTGTCGGGGTCGGGGCTGGTGGTGGGCATCGTTCCGGGGACGGCGGTGGTGAAGGCCGACGTGGAAGGGCGGGTCGGCAGCGCCAGCATCACGGTCACTCTCCCCAGCGTGGCGGAAGTCCGGGTGGTGCCCGCCGGCGACTCGCTGCTGGTTGGCCAGACCGTGCAGTTGGCGGCCACGGCGCGCGACGCCCGCGGGGCAACGCTGTCCGACCGCAGGGTCGCGTGGGAGTCGAGTGACACCGCTGTGGCCACCGTGGCGGCCGGACTGGTCACTGCCAGGCGCCTGGGGACCGCCCGGATCACCGCGTCCGCGGAGGAGCGGTCGGCCACGGCGCTGATCAAGGTGGTGGCGCCTCCGGTGGACCCCGCCGCGGAACGGGCACGTGCGGCCCAGGAGATCAGCCGCGTACTGGATCAGTTCGTGCGGGCAGTCAACGGCCGGAGTGTGACCCAGCTGCGCCAGGCCTACCCCGGGATGTCCTCCACCGAAGAGAGCCAGTGGCGGACGATGCTGGAAGCGAAGTCGCTGGTGCGGATCGTGGCCTCGATCGAGCGGACCGGCGATCCGCGGATCGATCAGGATGAGGCCGAGTCGAGCTTCCGGCTGCAGCTGCATCAGATCGTCTCCGGCAATCCCGCGAAGGATGTCGCCGTCGACTACCGCGCGCAGTTCAAGCGCGAGGGCGGGAAGTGGCAGCTCA
>Ga0326726_10001005_pt1 | contig 26163 bp, 23 predicted proteins | sample MHFenrmetagenome_2_FD_207603 | JGI IMG/M metagenome (GOLD analysis project Ga0326726, IMG submission 207603) | Lab enriched peat soil microbial communities from Michigan Hollow, Ithaca, NY, United States - MHF15MN | ecosystem: Environmental > Terrestrial > Soil > Wetlands > Peat | place: USA... | reverse complement strand
TTCAGTCAGTCCCAGGCGCAAGGCATGGGCGCCGCCCGTGAGAAGACCCGCGGCGAAGAGCGCGGGTACATCGCGAGGCGTCACTGGACCGTAAGCCACGCGGCCCGCCGGCGTCGCAACCTCGATCATCGGTTCTAGCCAGAAAAGACCGCGCGACCCGTTGCGCACGAGCTTGAGATCGAGTTTGCGCGCGGCCGCTTGCGCAACCACGGCGCCTGCGACGGATTCGGCCCCCAGAGACAGCGCCGAGGCATCGCGCGGAATGAAGACTGTCGTGGTCATCGTGGTTGCTACTTTGGAAGCCCCAGGGCTGCAATCAGTTCATCGAACCGCTCGGCGCTCACGCGGCCATGCAATTCACCGTCGATCATCGCGGCGGGCGCGCAGGCGCAATTGCCGAAACAGTAGATCGGCTCCAGCGAATAGCGGCCATCGGCCGTGGTTTCGTTGAAGTCGATGGCGAGCCGGCGCTTCGCGTGCGCGGCCAGCGCTTCGCCCTGCATCGACTGACACGCCTCGGCGCGGCACAGCTGCACGACGTGACGGCCTTGCGGCCGCTCGCGGAAATGGTGATAGAAGGTAACGACGCCGTGCACTTCAGCGATCGACAGATTGAGGCCCTGCGCGATCATCGGCACCGCCTCCTTGGGCACAAACCCCAGCGCATCCTGCACAGCATGCAGGACCTCGATGAGCGGCCCGGGCCGCCCGCCATGGCGCGCCAGCACCTTCTCGACCGTCGCCCGAACAGCAGGGTCAGACCCCATATAGCCTCGCCACATTCACGGTAACGCGCAATGGTCCGGCAATCGGGCCCGACCCGCAATTGTGTTTGCGTATTCGACCTATAGAAAGAGTGGATAACGGGGGCCTGGAGCCGCATTCTGACCGCTTTTCGCACCTAATGCCGCCTGGAGGATCGCCAGATCACGCCCGCTTGCACTCTGGGGTCTTGCATTTGCGCTCCCTGCATGCGCTGCGAGCGGCTTCCGGTCGTCGCACCTCGCCATCGGGTCGTCGTATCACGCGCCGGCTTAATTGACCTGCGCTTGATCCGGGAGAGGACTGCTGCGAGCCTACGCGCCGACATTCAAGGCCCCAAGCGCCGCAGGCAAGGCAATAACCGCTTTGGGCGTCGACCCGATGGAGATTCTCATGCGAAAGTTCGTGTTCCTGAGTACGGCGCTCCTGATCGTTGCCGGCTCAGTCGGTGCAGCTACCGCGGATGCAGGCAAAGACGCAGCGATGAGCAATCCCCTGCTCGCGAAATGGACCGGTCCTTACGGCGGCGAACCCGCCTTCGACAAGGTCCGGGTCGAGGATTTCAAGCCTGCGCTCGAAGCTTCCATGGCACAGGAGCTCGCGGAGGTCGACCGCATCGTCAAGAACACGGCAAAGCCCACCTTCGCCAACACGCTGGTCGCGCTCGAACGCTCGGGTCTCACATACCAGCGCGTCTCCGCCATCTATGGCATCTGGTCTTCGACGATGAACGTCGGTGCGTTTCAGGACGTCGAGCAGGAAATGGCGCCGAAGCTCGCCGCCTTCGGCGACAAGATCTACCAGAACACGGACCTCTTCAAACGCATCGATGCCGTCTACAACTCGCCGGCGAAGGCGAAGCTCACAGCCGAACAGCAGCGTCTCACGTGGAAGTACTACACGGACTTCGTGCACGCGGGCGCCAACCTCGAACCGGCCGCGAAAGCCCGGGTCGCCGCGATCAATGAACGGCTGGCGACACTCTTCACGAATTTCAGTCAGAACCTGCTGGCCGACGAAGCGGACTACGTTCTGTATCTGAAGACTGAAGCGGATCTGGCGGGCCTCCCGGATTCGATCCGGGCGGGCGCGGCGGCGGCGGCCGAGGAGAAGGGTCATAAAGGCGAGTGGGCCATTCAGAATACCCGCTCCTCGATGGAGCCGTTCCTCACCTACTCCGACCGGCGCGACCTGCGCGAGCAGGTGTGGACGACTTTCTATCATCGTGGCGACAACAACGACGCGCACGACAACAAGAAGATCATCACGGAAATCCTCGCGCTGCGCGCCGAACGCGCCAAGCTCCTCGGCTATCCGACGCACGCGCATTACGCGCTCGATGAGGAAATGGCGAAAACGCCTGAGAACGCGCTCAAGGTGATGATGCAGGTGTGGCCCGCCGCTGTTGCGCGCGTCCATGAGGAAGTCGCCGACATGCAGGCGATCGCCGACCAGGAACATGCGGGGCTCACGATTGAACCCTGGGACTACCGTTACTACGCCGAAAAAGTACGCAAGGCGAAGTACGACCTCGACATGAACGAGGTGAAGCCCTATCTGCAGCTCGACAAACTTCGTGAAGGCATGTTCTGGGCGGCCGGTCAGCTCTTTGGCTTTCAGTTCGTCGAGGTGCATGGCCTGCCGACCGCAACACCGGACATTCGCGTGTTCGAGGTCAAGTCCGCGGACGGCAAGCACGTGGGGCTCTGGTATTTCGATCCGTATGCGCGCCAGGGCAAGACTTCGGGCGCCTGGATGAACGAGTACCGCGCGCAGGAACGTGTCAACGGCGTGATCGCGCCGATCGTCTCGAACAATACGAATTTCGTCAGGAACAAGCCGGGGGAACCGATCCTCGTGAGCTGGGACGACGCCGTCACGCTATTCCACGAGTTTGGCCACGCGTTGCACGGGCTCAACTCGAACGTCACCTACCCTACATTGGCGGGCACGAACGTCGCGCGCGATTTCGTCGAGTTTCCGTCGCAGCTCAACGAACACTGGTTGCTGACACCGGAAATCCTCTCGCGCTTCGCCGTGCACTATCAGACCGGCAAGCCCATGCCGCAGGATCTGCTCGATAAGATCGAAAGAGCCAAGACCTTCAACCAGGGCTTCATGACCGTCGAATATCTGGCGGGCGCGATTGTCGACATGAGGTTGCACCTCGCCGGATCCGAGCCGATCGATCCGGATGCTTTCGAGAAGAAGACGCTCGCGGAAATCGGCATGCCGAAGGAAATCGTCATGCGCCACCGTACTCCGCAGTTCGGACACATTTTCTCCGACGACGGGTACGCAGCCGGCTACTACAGCTACCTGTGGTCAGCGGTACTCGACGAGGACGCGTTCGAAGCATTCAATGAAGCCGGTGGCCCCTACGACAAGGCGGTGGCCAAGCGCTACCACGACACCATCGTGTCGATCGGCAACAAGATCGATCCAGCGCAGGCCTATCGCAATTTCCGCGGCCGTGACCCCGAGGTCGATGCGCTGCTGCGGGCACGTGGATTCCTGCCGGCGAAGGCTGCTCCGGCGAAAACCAATCCGGCTAGGGATAGTACGGCAAAGTAGACGCTCAACTCCCGCCGCGCATCCCCCAGCAAAAGGGATCGCTTGCATCGAGCAGCAGATTCGCTTCCGCCGTGACGTAGGCACTGCCGGTGATCGTCGGCGCGATTTCACCGGTCGCGCGATCGAGCCAGCGATAGCGCCCGGTGAAGCGGCTGCCGATCATGCTCTCCTGCACCCAGGCTTCACCCTCGGCGAGCTTGCCGTCGGCCGCGAGACAAGCAAGCTTCGCGCTCGTGCCCGTTCCGCAGGGCGACCGATCGTATGCCTTGCCCGGGCAGAGCACGAAGTTGCGGCTGTGCGCGCCTGCCGTAGGTGAATGGGTGAAGAGCTCGATGTGATCCACGTTGGGGAATCCGCGCGAATTGAGCGCTTGACGCACCTTCCAGGTGTAGTCCGTCAAGCCTTCGAGATTCTCAAGCTCCAGCGTCTGTCCGTGATGTTCAACGAGGAAGAACCAGTTGCCGCCCCACGCCACGTCACCTCGCACCTGACCGATGCCCGGAACATCCACAACGACCGTCTGCTGCCGCCGGCTCGCGACATTGCCGATCGTCACTTCGCCATTCCCATGGAGCTCGGCATCCACGGCGCCCACGGGCGTGTCGATCTTGAGTTTCCCTGGACGCAGCATTCCCTGGTGCGCGAGCGAGGCCACGAGCCCGATGGTGCCGTGGCCGCACATGCCCAGAAAGCCGACATTGTTGAAGAAGATCACGCCGTACTGGCACTCGGCGCGGTGTGGCTTCACGAGCAGAGCGCCGACCATCGCATCGGATCCGCGCGGCTCATTGACGATCGCCGAACGCCAGCGATCGTGCTGGTCGCGAAAGCGCGCGAGTCGCTCGCTCAAGGGACCCGGCCCAAGATCCGGCACGCCGTCGAGCACGAGGCGTGTCGGTTCGCCGCCCGTGTGTGAATCGATGACGCGGACGACAGTCGGCGCGGTCATGGCATCTCCAATCGGCGCGGGCGCTGCGAACTGACAAAGCGCCGCGCGGATCAGTTGGCGGGTTCGGTCCGGCTCACGCCCACGGCGTTGGTGATCAATTCGTTGACGATCTTCTCGCCATTCGTCGCCGCACGCACCATCTGCAGAAAAGCCAGCGTATTGTTGGCGGCATCACCCAGATTGAAGCGCACGTTGGTGATGGTGGTACCGGTGAGCGTGAAGCCGCCGCCATGGAACGCCACGACGCAGTCGCGGATCGTGCAGTTGACGAACTCGTTGTAGTCGAGCGTCACGCCCGACGTGAAGGTCTGGTTTTCAAATCTCATAGTGCTTCCGCGCGAGTGAATGGCGTCCCCAGGGGGATTCGAACCCCCGTTACCGCCGTGAAAGGGCGATGTCCTAGGCCTCTAGACGATGGGGACAGCTGGCTCCTGGGCGGCGCGCATCCTAGCAATCTTGAAGGGTCCCGCCCACCCTTTTTCGACGCCCGGCAGAGCCACAGCCGCGCGTCGCTGGCCCCAGCCGATCGATAGGTTATGCGCTTGCGCGCTTGGCTGCCTTCGCAGCAACCCGGGCGCGCAACTTCTCCACCTCGACGACAAACCGGGTATGGCTGCCGCGGCTGATTTCCTCGGCATTGTCCTTGGCGATGAGGTCGAAGGTCACGAGGCGCCCTTCGACCTTGCTCACGCTGATCGTGATATCGACGTTCATGCCAAGCAGTGTGGCGCCGCTGTGAGTCACATTGATGCCGGTGCCGACCGAGTCTTCACCGGCGTCGGTGAACCGCAGGAGAAATTGCCGGCAGGCGATTTCAAAATCGCGCACCAGTTCGGGCGTCGCGTAGACCCGTAGCGCCTCGCCCAGGAAGTCGATGGTGCGTGGCTTGTCGATGGTGACGCGCGTGGTGGCTGACATTCCCGGGGACAGATCGCTTTTCATGAGTGGCTTCCTAGAGATTGCGATGATCGACCACGCGCTTGGCCTTGCCGGTCGAGCGGACGAGAGTTTGCGGCTCGACCAGGGAGACTCGGGGCGACACGCCGACGAAGGTTTTTATTTCGTACTGCAATTGCCCGACGACTCGCTGTTGCCGCTCGCACGTGATGTCGCCGTTCACGAGGGCGGTTTCGACCATCACTTCGAGACTGTCGAGGTGACCCTCGCGCGTCACCACGAGCTGGTACTGAGGCGAGAGCTCGGGATGCTTCAGGATCAATTCCTCGATCTGGGTGGGAAACACGTTGACGCCGCGGATGATCAGCATGTCGTCGGAGCGGCCGGTTATCTTGTCCATGCGCCGCATGGAACGGGACGTCGGTGACAGGAGCATAGTGAGATCACGAGTGCGGTACCGAATCACCGGCAACGCTTCCTTCGTCAGCGAAGTGAACACCAGCTCGCCCCGCACGCCATTCGGCAACACTTCGCCGGATTGCGGATCGATGATCTCGGGGTAGAAATGGTCTTCCCAGATGACCGGACCGTCCTTGCTCTCGATGCATTCGCTGGCCACTCCCGGCCCGATGACCTCGGACAAACCGTAAATGTCGATCGCGTCCATGCCGGTGCGGCGTTCGATGTCGGCGCGCATCGCCTCGGTCCACGGTTCAGCGCCGAAAAAGCCGATCTCGAGCGATGTCGCAAGAGGATCGATGCCCTCCTTCTGCATCTGCTCGACGATGTTGAGGAAGTACGAAGGTGTCGACATGATGATCCGCGGTTCGAAATCCTGGATCAGCTGGACCTGCTTTTCCGTCTGCCCACCGGACATTGGAATCACCATGCAGCCGAGGCTCTCGGCACCGTAGTGACAACCAAGACCGCCGGTGAACAGGCCATAGCCGTACGCGATATGCACGCGGTCACCGCGCCGGCCGCCGCCAGCGCGCATGGAACGGGCGACCACGCCCGCCCAGGTGGCGATGTCCTTCTTCGTGTAGCCGACGACGGTGGGTCTGCCCGTGGTGCCGCTCGACGCATGAATGCGGACGACGTTCTCTTCGGGCACGGCGAACATCCCGAACGGATAGTTCTCGCGCAGATCCTGCTTGGTGGTGAAGGGGAACTTGGCCAGATCCTCGAGCGTCTTCAGATCGTCCGGATGGACGCCGGTCGCGTCGAACTTGTGGCGATAGTGACGAACATTCTTGTACGCGTGACGGAGCGACCACTTGAGCCGCTCCAATTGCAGTGCCTGCAACTCGTCGCGGCTCGCCATTTCGATCGGTTCAAGATCCCCGTGCCGCCGGTTTTGAAGTGTCATGACGTCAACTCACTGCTGCGCCTGGTCGACACGCGACCACCCTGGTTTGGTTGCGAGGTCGACCGTGCGGGAACCCCGAACCGGCAGGTGTGGCAACGCGAATCCCTGGGTGAATGCAGCACGCCTGACGATTGTGTATTTGAGAGCCCAGCCGCTGCCGACGGCGAGCAACCCGGCGACCACGATCATTATTTGGACGCCGGTGATGATGGCACTGCCTGTCCCGGCACCGGCGGGTGCAGCCGCCCAGCTGGCGATAATGAGCGCCGCCGGAATCACATGGCCGATCGCGACCAAGGGAGCATCGATCGTTTGCAGCGCCTTGAGCGTGCCTTGCGGCGCCCCATCCGCGCGCAAGCCGCTGAGATACGCCCGCCAGCAGATCACGCGCGTCAACAGCAAGGCCAGAAGCACTGCGGCCAGCGCGGGAGACGAAGTCGCAAGCGGGAAAGCCAGAGAAATTGCCAGAATCCCGGCGCCCTCCGTCAATCCGGTGGACAGCATCACGGGCAAACAGCGCGGATGCCGCCACGCGGGAATGCCCTTGTTGGCGGTCAGCATGCGCGCCTGACAGTAGAGAAAAGCGGCGCCGGCGAGGCCGAGCAGCCAGATCAGGGCGCGCTGATTGCTCCAGAGCGCGAGCACTCCTGTGATGAAGAGCACGGCCGCGACGGTTGCCTCCCGCGCCATCCATGAAGAGCTCAAGTGACGGAAGACCTTGAACGCACGCCACGGGCGCCCGATCTCGAACCACACGCTGAGCAATCCGGTGGCGACGAGCACCAGAGCCAGAAAGATCGGAACGCGCATGTCGCCCGCGCCAAGGCTCACCCAGGCAGCGACGACGAGCAGACCGCCACCCGCACCACCGGTGATGAAATTGGTGGCCGCGCGCCAATCCCAGTTCCGTTGCAGTCTCGGCGCAAATAATTCCGAGGCGCTGACGTTCGGGCGCTTCATGCCTGGTCCCAGATGTAGTACACGCCTGGCTCGGTACCGAGCTCCTCGTGCATGCGAAAATGCTGTGTGCTGGCAAGGGTTGCGCTGACGTTGCTCGCGGGATCCTCGATATCACCGAACTGCATGGCGCCGGCAATACAGGAATTCACACAGGCAGGTGTTACCTCCGGGTCGCGCCCCGGCACCTGTCCGGTGACCGCCGCCGCGTCGATCCGATCCTTGCAGAAGGTGCACTTCATCGACACCGCGATGCGGCCGGGATCGAAACGCGCCGCCTCCGAGGCGATCGGTTGGTCGCCATAGGCAAAATGTGGCGCCCGCACGATCGAGCGCGCGTCGTATGGGCAAGCCATGACACAGTTGGCACAGCCGATGCAGATGTCCTGATCGATCGTCACCAGCCCGTCTGCGCGTTTCTTGGTTGCCGTCGTCGGGCAAACCGCTTCGCACGGCGGATTTGCGCAGTGCATGCACGCGACCGGCACGAACGTTCGGTGCACATTCGGATACTCGCCGACTTCGACGTCGAGCACTCGGCGCCACTGCACGCCGGGAGGCGTCGCATTGGTCTGCTTGCAGGCGGCCGCGCAGGTCTGGCAACCGACGCAGCGGCGCAGGTCGATCACCATGACGTAGCGCGTCATGCGCCATTCTCCGCTACGCGGCGCAGCGCCACACGCACGAGGTCCGCCCCCGAACCCGTGGCGTCGATCAGGTCCATCGTCATCGGCGCGATAGTGTTCAGGCTCGGCATGTCGAGATCCTTGGCGTACGGCGTCGCCCAGTGATCGAATTGCCCAAGGATGACCAGCGTGTCCGGCCGCACGCCCTGCGCCAACGCCGCCTTGCCGTACGTCACACCGATCTGCGAGCGAATCTCCACCCGATCACCTTCGGCGATGCCGCAGCTCCTGGCGGTCGCCGTGTTCATGATCACGCCGGTGCTGCCGCGAACGTTCTCAGACACTTCGCGCATCAATTGGATCCCGACATTGCCACCGGCGTGGTACTGCATGCTCTTACTGGTGAGCAGCCAGAACGGGAAATCCTCTAGTTTCGCGCCGGCTTTAACGAGCGCGCGCTCCCAGTGCGCCGCCGCGTCGTGCCACTCCGGCAACGCAGAGTATTCGGACAGCTGCTCGTCCCACCATCTCATGCCGTGTTCATGCAGCCGGTTCCCCAGTTCACGGCCGATGCGCAGGAGCCGCTCCTGATAGGGCAACTCGTAACGCAATCCGTGTTTTTCCATCGTGGGCGTCAGATACCACTCGAACCGCGACATCGGGATTACGAAGAACCCATGTTCCTTGAACCAGGCGAGGTCGTGTGTCTCCTTACCACCGGAGAGTTCCGTGGTGGCAGCCCGGCAAACGGCGTCCCAGATTTCCTCCGGTGCGTGCTCCCGGTCCGGATCGAGACTGAAGTCGTAGCCGTTGCCTTTGAGAGGCGCAACACCGGCGGTACCCCGGTTGAGCGCGGCGTTGTACTGCTTGAGAAGGCCCGTGCGTCGTGCGATCTCGGTGCTGATCCAGGTGAAGTCGCGCGTTTCACCCTGCGCCGCAACGGCTGACTGACGCAGCGCGGCTCCGCGGTAATCCCAGAACTGCTCCATGGATCGGGAGGCGTCGACGCGGATCACCTGCGTCGATTCGAGATCCGTTGCCTCCGGCAGCAGCAGGTCCGCCATGAAATTGGTTTCATCGATCGTGTAGGTGAACGCGACGGTAAAGGGAAGCGTGGCGATGGTCGCGACCATCGTGGGCGAGTCCCAGAAGGAAATCGCAGGATTCGCGCGGTAGACGAACCAGACATCCGGCATCGTAGGTACCGGCATGTTCCAGTCGGACGGGAGCTCGCGCTGAAACATCCACGCGAGCGGCGTCGGCCCGAGCGCCTGACTCCACGCCGAGTTGCCGACGATCGGCACCAGTGTCTTGTGGGCATTGCGGCTGGTCGGTTGCGCCGCCCAGTGCGCCTTGTCGGTCGGGTTGAAGTGTTGCGATAGAAAGCCGTCTTCCCCGGCCTGAACGCTAAGGTGACGATTGTTCTGTGGACGATTGATCCGCACCATCGTTCCGATGATGCCGCCGGGCACTTCCAGCGCACCGACGAGGACCGCAAGGAGCGTACGCGCCCAGCAGCATTCGTAGGCGCCCCAACCGTTGTTGACCGACTTGCCGAGAGTCACTGCGACCGGCCGCAAGGGCAGTCGTCGACCATCGATCTCGATCGTCTCGCCGATGCAGGCGCTTGCGAGATATTCGTTGGCGATGCGACGGATCGTCGCTGCCGGGATGTCGCAGATCTTTTCCGCCCACTCAGGCGAATACTTGTCCATATGCGCGACGAGCTTGGCAAACGCCGTTTCGCCCTCCACTTCGCCGAGCTCGCGGCGCGCATCGTCGGCATCGACGCTGATTGCGCCGCTAACGCGATAGCGTCCGAGCAGCGCCGGTACGGCGCCCACGGTATCGAAGGGCACGGCGCGCCCGGTCGCTTCATCCTGGATCAAGGGTTTGCCGCTGACCGCGTCGCGCAGGTACAGCCCGTCGGGTCCGACGAGATAGGGCGAGGATGTGCGATCACGCAGGAACGGCACATCGAGCGCGCTCAAGTCGTGCTCTCGCAGCAGCACGTGCAGTAGCGCAAACATGAAGGCTGAATCCGTCTTTGGGCGAATCGGCAGCCACTCGGTCGAGCAGCCACCGGTCGTCGACAGATGGGGCTCCACCTGTACTCGCTTGCAGCCGCGCACGCGCGCGTCAGCGTGACGGAGCACCGCGCAGGGTCCGCCGGTGACGTCGGTATTGGCGCCGATGGAAATGATGTAACGCGCGAGCGGCGTGTCTGCAGCTACGGTAAAGGCGCGATGCCAGAACTCGCCGTACAGATGCTCGGAGTGAACGCACTTCACGCCCTGACCGGAGCCGAAGCTGAAATCGACCGTGCCCCAGGCTGAGAGGAACGCAGGAAAGGTTCCCATGTAGTTGGCCGGTGTTCCCCCGTGCCCGAGGGTCACAGCCACTCGCGGCAGCCCCGCCTCGTCGAGAACACCCTTCGCGCGCACCGCGAGCAGTTTTTCCGCCAGGAGGTTCAGCGCCTCATCCCAGGAGATCGGCACGAACCCCGGATCCTCATCGCGTCCCTTCTTGGGATTGGTGCGCTTCATCGGCGAGAGCACGCGATGCGGGTTGTAGGTCTTCTGGACGAGACCGTAGGCCTTGACACACACCCGCCCACGCGCCGGATGTACATCGGCCGCCGCAAAATTTGGCTCGACTTCGGTCGCGACACCATCGACCACTTTGACGGTCATGAAGTCGGGACCCGACACGCAGTTGTAGCAAAACGTGGCGAAATGCTTGACCGATTGCGACTTGGCGAGCGCCATCGTCAGGCCCGCCCTGCGGCTGCGACGACGGCAGGTACGCCGGCGGCAAGACCTCGAATGAATCTCAGGTTTTCGGCGACGCTGCGCTCGATGTGATCGATCTGCTCTTGCGAGACGTGCCTGAACTTGCCCAGCGCTTTCATGTAGTCGGTCAGCGGCAGCGGCGCATCAGCGTTGCGCGTCAATCGCAGGCCGCTGCGCGGGTCATACTCCCAGAGCAGCACGAAGTTGGTTTCGACCGCTTTGCGCGCCACCTCGATATTCTGGTCCGAGGGAAAACGCCAACCGGTCGTGCAGGGTGAATAGATGTGCAGGTACGCGAACCCCTGCTTGGATGCCTGGATCGCACGGTCGAGCTTTTCGTATAGATCCTGCATGAATGCCGTGGACGCGGTCGCCACGTACTCGCAACGATGCATCATCATCAGCAGCGGCAGGTTCTTCGCGTCCTGCGTCTTGCCGCGCGATCGCTCGCCCACGGGCGTCGTCGACGTCCACGCGCCGTACGGCGTGCAGCCGGAACGCTGCATGCCGGTGTTCATGTAGCCTTCGTTGTCGATGCAGATGTAGAGAATTTCCTCGCCGCGCTCCGCGGCTCCCGAGAGCGACTGAAAGCCGACGTCCGCGGTACCACCGTCGCCGGCAAGCGCCACCGCCATCACGTCGCGGCCCATGCGTTTGTAGTAGCGGCGCACGCCCGTCAGCATCGAGGCCGTGTTGGTGAGCAGCGGATGAAAGACCGGCACCTTGGTGCCGGTCAGACCGTTGTAGCCAACCGAACCCATCCCCGGAACACATCCCGGTGGCGTCGCCAGCACTGCTTCCGGACCGATGCGCCGTAGCGTGTGACGCATGATCAGTTCTGAATTGCATCCCTGACAGCCCGCGAGTCCGGGAACGAAAAGGTCTTCGAGATTGCCCACCTCGTTGTAGATGCGCGAGCTCGTGATGTGCTTCAGCGCGCCGCGCGAGCAGGCCTTGACGCACGCAGGGTCGCCTTCACACAGATCGCATTTGATCACGTGGCCAGCCGCGGTATCGTAGACGATGCCGCCGTAGGCGCATCCGACCGTGCACATCAGGCAATTGACGCACTTCGTGTCATCCCACTCGACGACGCCCGTCGCTTCATCCTTGGCGAGCGCCGCCGCCGGGCAATCGAGCACGCATTCGGGATCGCCGCACTGGCGGCACATCGCAAGCTCATGGCCCCCGTCGGCGGCAACGATCTGGATGCGCGAGTGGACAAAATCATCCGACTGCGCCTTCGCCCGCGCGCACGCGGTCATGCACTCATTGCAGCCGTTGCACTTCGCGTTATCAAAAGCAATCGTTTCAAACGCGACGCCCATGACTTCTCCTAGCGCCAGGTCTGCGACATGATCGCTCTCGCCGTCTGTCGCGGCGAAGCGAGGAACGCCTGCTTCACCGGGCCGAGATCCACGCGCCTCAGGATCAGCTCCCACATGACGCCGGGGTCGAACGCCCCATTGATCGCGAATATGCCGGCGAGCCGGTCACCCTCGAGAACGACCTTGAGATAGCGGTTGCGCTCGGCATCGAGCTGCTTGTGGACCTCGACGCCGCGCTCGCCGAGCGCGCCCTCCTGCACGCCGATCGAGGCTGCCTGCTGGCCGAAGAATGTGTACGTGTTAAGCGGCACGCCGCCGGCGTACTCCGTCAGTTGCGGATCGCCCGCCATGGCCATGCCCGCGATGCGCCCCTGGTCGACGGCGTCGGGGAGGATGCCGTTGATGATCTTGTCCGCGGCAAAGAATCCTCTTGCCTGCGCCACGTCACCCGCGGCCCAGACATTCCCGACGCTGGTCAGCATCGTATCGTCGACCAGAACGCCGCGGTCCGTCTCTACGCCGCTGCCATCGAGAAAATCCGTCACCGGCGCAACACCCGTTGCAACCAGAAGGAGATCGGCTTCCAGTACGCCGCCATTTTCAAGCGCGGCGTAACAGCCCTCGCCGCGCGGCGCGCAACCGGCAATGCGGGCGCCGGTCAGTATGCGCACGCCCTTCGCCGCAAAGATCTTCTCGATAATGGCCGCGGCGTCGGCGTCGAAGTAGCCCGGCAGGACGTGCCGCTCTTGCTCCACCACAGTAACCGCGGCGCCGGCCGCGGCGAGATTTTCCGCCGCATGCATGCCGATCAGTCCACCGCCGAGCACGAGCGCCTTCTTCACGCCCGGCAGTGCCTGGCGTAACTCCAACGCGTCATTGAGCGTGCGCAGCACGTGATAATGCACTTCCAGGAGACCGGGAATCGACGGCAACACGGGCGCAGCGCCAGTCGCGAGCAACAGCTTCTCGAAACCAATCTCGCTGCCGTCGGCAAGACGGACCACGCTTTTCCTGATGCTCGCGACCTGCGCTCGCGGACGGTAATTGACTTTCTGTTTCGCAAAATAGTCCGCGTCGCGCAGGAACACGCGCTTAGGATCGGAACGCCCAGACACGACATACGGCAGCACTGTCGGCGAGTACGGCAGACTGTCGTCGCGGGTGATGATCGTGATGTCTTTTTCAGAATCGTGCAGGCGGATCGCGTGCAGCGCCGAGAGCGCCGCATGGCTCGCACCGACGATCAGGTAATGGGATTGTTCCATTTCAATCCGCCTCGTTCAGCCAGACCGTGGCTTCAGGAGTTGCATCGCGCGCGAGTCGGGCCGTGCGCTCGATCACGCGCTCGAAGTGGTCGACCGTCAGATCGGCGCCCGCGAGCCCGCCGATGAAACTCATCGCCGGGAGGCGCCGCGGCAGAATATTCAATGCACCGATCGTGTCCTGAAACATCGGCCCGCAATTCCAGCCGAACGACACGGAGCGATCGACGACGCCCACCGCCTGCACGTTGTCGAGCGCTGCCGCGACAGCACGCGCTGGAAACGGGCGGAAGGTCTTCACCTTGATCAGGCCGACCCTGGCGCCGCGATCGCGCGCGGCATCCACCGCATCCTTTGCGGCACCGGTCATGCTGCCGATGGTCATGATCGCGTAGTCGGCGCCGTCCATGCGGTAGCGCTCGATCAGGGGCGCGTGGTAGCGGCCAAAGCGCCTGCCCCATTCCTCGTGCACATCTTCAATAACGGACAGTGCGTTCTGCATGCCTCGGCACTGGCCTTTACGGTAGCGCACGAACATCGATGGACCCGCGCCCCCTGCGCCGCCGGTAAGCGGATCGACCGCCATCGGACGCTGTGGGTCGAGCGCTGCATGCCAGTTGATGTTCTTTTCGCCGAGGAACGCGCTGACCTCGTGCTGCTCCGGCAACTCGACGCGCGCGGCGCCGAACGACAGATAGTTGCCGTCGTGGTTGACGTTGACCGGCAACATCACGTCGTGATGCTCCGCGATCTTGTAGGCCATGATGGTTGTGTCGAGCACTTCCTGCACCGACTCGCAGTACATGTGGATCCAGCCCACGTCGCGCACTGACATCGCGTCCTGCTGTCCGCCCCAAACGGTCTGGGGACTGAGCGTGTCGCGCGTAACGATCGACATCACGATCGGCAGGCGCATGCCCGGTGTGCGCAGATACGGCTCGAACATGAACGCAAGCCCAGGGCCGCAGCTAGCCGTGTAGGTTCTCGCACCGGCAAGACAGGCGCCGTGCAGCACCGAGAGCACCGAATGCTCGCCCTCGACATCCACCAGCTCCGCGGTGATGCGGCCGTCGGCGATGAATTTGGCCAGGTTCTCGACCAGCGAGGATTGCGGCGTGATCGGATAGACGGCAACCATGTCGACATGCGCGGCTGCTACCGCCCACGCAGCCGCCTCGTTGCCATCGCAGACGATGAATTTCGACTTTGGTTTGAGGACAGCGCTCATGCGCCCTCCTCCATCATCACAATGGCGCGCTGCGGGCATTCGGTCGCGCAGATGCCGCAGCCTTTGCAGGTCCGCAGGTCGAAGTCAAACCATGCGGGGCGTTCGACCACGCACTGCACGGGGCAATAGAGCCAGCAGACCGCGCACTTGACGCATTTCGCGCGGTTCACGATCGGGCGCATGCTGCGCCAGTCACCGGGAAGCATCGGGTTCAGCTTCGTTGCGATCGGGCACAGATCGTTCGGCACCGCCGCCTGATCGAAAGCTTCGTAGGACTGGCGTTTCACGCCGCCACCTGCTTCTTCAGTTGATGCACCTGGGTCGCGGCATAGCCGCGCTCGAGCGCCGCGAGATTCTGCTGCAGCCCGGCGTCGCGAAAATCCGAATCCGTTACGGCACTGCGCAAGGAATCGAGCGAGACAAGACCGGTTGTGCGCGCGAAGGCGCCCAACATGATGGTGTTCGTTATCGGACGCCCGAAGATCTCGAGCGCGATCGAGACCGCATCGCAGAGGCCCACCGTCACCACGCGATCGGGGAGCTTGAGCTCGCCGATCGGGCGTGCGGTCGTCTGCACCAGAACGGCGTTCTCCCGGATGCCATCGAAGATATTCACTGCCCGCCCAACCGTCGGGTCGATGCACAAGATGCAGTCCGGGTGGTAGATGTTGGTCATCTGCCGGATTTCGCGCTCGTCCAGCCGCACGTAGCTTGCGACCGGTGCGCCGCGGCGCTCAAAACCGAACGAGGGCACCGCGACCACGAACTTACCCTCGAGCACGAGTGCGCTCGCGAGAATGCCGCCGGCAAGCACTGCACCCTGCCCGCCGCGGCCGTGGATGCGGATCTCATACATCTACCGCCCGCCTGTCGCAGCCCCTATTTAGTAGGGACTGGGGGCGCTGTTGTGGCAATACGTACAAACACGTTTAACCGATTGCGGCTCGCGCATACCCAATGCAGCCCGCTAACATTGATTCCAATCGAAAGTGATGCCGGTGCAGCCCATGGTGAGAGGGCAAGATTAAGGAATGCCGCAGGCGAGCCGCCTCGGACCGAATCAGGCACATTGGAGGATTGCGCGTGGCTAGCGGGCAACACGTACTTAGCGATGCAAGCTCGGAAGGTACAGAAACCTGCCAAAACGCACGAGATAGACCAGCAGTGCCGCGGCCCACAGAAGCGCCGAGCCCACAAGCGCCCATTCGCCAAACCCGTGCATCGCAAAGGCCAGTCGCAGCAGCGCAGCGGCAAACACCATCACAAACGCGAACGACATCAACCGGCCGGCGTGCACCGGTCGACCGGTGTGTCTGAGAACTACGCGCGTCATCAATCCGATTTTCAGCATGCCGTACGCGCCGACCGTAAACGCATGGATCCACGCCTCGCGCGGCACGTCTGGAATGATCGCGGACAGTGCACGCAGCACTAGCGCCGCGACCAACCAGCTGTAACCGAGATGAATGGACCATAGCAAGGGTTCGCTTGCCGTTCTCCAGCCGCGCCAGCGCGCGAAGCGCCATGCCTGCACAATCGCCGCGGCACCCGCCGCCGCAGTCATCCACGCACGCGACGCGTCCAGCAGGTCCGCGCAAGCGAACGCCACCATCGTGATCGCGGTTGCGTACTCCAGCGGCATGAGAATCGTGGCCGCATGCTCACCGCGCCCATGCAGCCAGCGACGCGTGAAGGCCGGGATGAACAGCCCCCCGTAGAGCGTGAACAGGAACGCCAAAGCGTGGACGCCCAGCAGAAGTGCGCGCTGCGCGCCGGCGTACGAACCACTGGCAAGCGCGACGTGAAATGCGATGTTTGCAGACGCGAACGCCGCGAGCGGCGGCAGCGTCCACCAGAACAGGCGCCGGCGCGCGCGCCTGATTGTCGCGAGCAGCAGCACGCACAGTGCGGGAAACAGCGCGCAATCGATCACGCCGATCAGGAGCGGCGCAAACCACGGGTCTGCGAGGACTTGCGTGGCGAGAAACGAGACACGGCCGGCCAGCCAAAGAAGCGCGAGCGCTGCCAGCGGCGGCCCGTGCAATTGGGCCGCGCCGGACCAGCTTGGCAGCGCGGTCAACAGCACGCCGCATACCAGGGCCGCCGCGAACCCGAACAGCATTTCGTGTGCATGCAGGAGCGGCGAGGCGAGTCCCGCCAACGGCGTTCCCCACCAGCCGAGACGCGCGCCCAGCCACGAGAGCAGCAACGCCGGGCCGTAGGCCGCGGCCGCGAGAAAGAACGGCCGGAATCCGCTCGACCAGATCGGCGCAGAGCGGATCACACCAACGTGGCGCGGCTCGCTGCGCGCCCACCGTGCGGAATCACGCCGGCCTTTGCGAGTGCGCTGCACTCCTCGTCGGAGAAACCCGCCTCGTGCAGCACCGGATGCGTGTGTTCACCGTACTTCGGCGGGAAAGTGAACTCACGCGAGGCGCCTGGAAGGTCCACCGCCATCGGCTGCATGCGCACGCGCTGGCCGTCCGGCATCACGGTGGCCGTCAGCCGCCCGCGCAGCGCGTCCAGATCGCGCACGGCGGACACGCTGTTGATCCGCGCATGCGCAATCGTGGCCGCGCGCAGATCGGCAAGGATCTCCTCAGTGGCCGCGATCGAGGTAATCGCGGTGATAGCGCGCTTCAGGTCGGCGCGATTGTGGATGCGACCTTCGTTGGTCGTGCGCTCCACCGTCGCGAGCGATCGGAAGCGCGGCAGTTCGGTCAGGCGACGCCACTGCGCGTCGCTGCCGATGGCCATGTAGAAGTAACCGTCGCCCGTCGGGTAGACATTCGTCGGCACGAACTTGCGATGCTCGTTGCCGGCGCGCGCAACTTCCCAGGGTTCGCAGTTGAAGTCGAGCAGCGGCAGCGTCGTGATCAGCCACGAGGCAGCGGCCTGCAGCATCGACACATGGATCTCGCGACCGCGCCCGGTTTCGGCGCGTTCGGCCAGTGCCAGCATGACGTTGGCATAGACCTCATCGCCCGCCTTCAGATCGATCACCGGGACGCCGCACAGCACGGGCGTCGCGTTCGGATCGCCGGTCAACTCGACGTAGCCCGCCATCGACTGGATCACCGGGTCATAGCCCGGTACCTCCGGATATTCGGGACCGAGCGCGGAAATGCCCGCCCAGATCAGATCCGGTTTCACGGAGGATAGCGTCGCGTAATCAATGCCGAGCGGCGCATAGCGTTCCGGCACGGTGTTGCAGCAGAAAATGTCGGCGTCGAGTTCGTGCAACAGCCGCTTCAGTACGGCCCGGCCTTCGGCACTCTTCAAGTTCAGCGCAATCGCTTCCTTGCCAACGTTCGGTGCGACGTAGTAGCTGCGCCGGTCGTCATCGGCGACACGGCTGCCGATGTAACGGTTCGGGTCGCCGGGCAATTCCTTGCCCGCGCCCAGCGCCTCGATGCGAATCACGCGCCAGCCGAGTTGCACGAAACGCAGCGTCGCATAGGGCATCGACAACGCCTGCTCCAGGCTGAGCACCGTGCGCCGTTTCATGCAGCAGGCCAGGCCGGCGGCTCGGCAGCGCCTCTGAGCGCGCGGTACACATTCTCGGGCGTGAACGGCGCGGCGTAGATGCGCGTCCCGGTGGCATTGTAAATCGCATTGGCGACGGCCGCCGCGATACAGATCGCCGGCGCCTCGCCGACGCCCTTGGCGCCCTGTGGACCTTCGCCGTCCATCGTTTCGATGAACGAGATGTCCATCTCTGGAATCTCTGGCGCGGTCACCAGCTTATAGTCGCGGAAGTTGGGGTTGCGCGTGATGCCGCCCTCGACCATCAGGTTCTCGGTCAGCGCGTAGCCCTGCCCCATCACGACGCCTCCCTCGATCTGTCCCTCGATGCCGAGGCGGTTCAACACGCGGCCGACATCATGCGCGCCGGTGACCTTGAGCAGCCGCACGATGCCCGTGTCCATGTCGACCTCGACCTCGCAGACCTGCGACGCCCACGCGTAGGCTGCCGACACATCGCCCTTGAACTGCTTGTCCTGGTGTTTACTCGGCGGCTCGTAATAGAACGTAGTCATCACGAGTTGCGCCTTGTCCGCAAAGTGCAGCGAGCGCATGAACTTGCCGAGGTCGAGTACGCGCTCGCCGCCGGCCTTGCGCACCACGTGGCCGCCTTTCAGGTCCAGCTCCTCGGCGGCCAACCCGCTTTTCGCGGCCGCCGCCCCCAGGATCTTGGCCTTGGCCTGGCGCGCGGCGCCGATGGCCGAGTTGCCGGCAATGAACGTCGTGCGCGAGGCATGCACGCCGACATCCCACGGCGTGATGTCGGTGTCGTTGTTGACCACGGTCACCGCGGACAACGGCAATCCGAGCTCTTCGCACACCAGTTGTGCGAGCACGGTTTCCGACCCCTGGCCGATCTCCGAGGCGCCGGTGATCAGCGTCACGTGCGCAAAGTCGTCGATCTTCAGGATCGTGCCGCAGCCGTCGGACGGATAGATCTTCGCACCGCCGCCCACATGCAGCATCGATGCGATGCCCACGCCGCGCTTGATGGGATTGCCGTCGTGCCAGCGCGCCGCGTTCGTGCGCCGCTTGCGCTGGTAGTCGCCGCGCGCGGCTGCGGTGGTGAGGCACTGCTTGAGGCCGCAGGTCTTGAATTGCATGCCCTGCGGCGTGACTTCGCCCGGGTCCTGCGCATTCTTCAGGCGGAACTCGAGCGGGTCCATGCCGAGCGCGTCGGCCAGCTTGTCCATGTGCGCTTCGACCGCGAAGGTCGCCTGCAGATTGCCGTAGCCGCGGAACGATCCGGCGTAGGGGTTATTCGTGTACACAGCCGTCGTGTGATACTGGCAGTGCGGCACGCGATAGAGGGATGAGATCGTCTGCATCATCACAAACGGAGTGGTCGCGCCCCACGAGGTGTATGCGCCGTTGTCGTGCAGCGTCTCGACCGAGCGAAACGTGAGCGTGCCGTCGCGCTTGCAGCCCGAACGCAGTTTCAAGAGCACTGGCTGGCGTGTCGGGGAGGCGAGAAATTCCTCCGCGCGCGTGAACACGAGCTTCACTGGCCGCCGGGTGATCTGCGCGAGAAAGATCACGATCGGCTCGAACGGATAGATATCGAGCTTGGAGCCGAAGCCACCGCCGATCGGCGGCTGGATGATGCGGATGCGCCCCGGGTCGATGCCCAGCAGTTCGGCGAATTCACGCTTGTGCAGGAACGGCACCTGGGTGTTGGAGTACAGCAGCAGATTGCCTTTCGGATCGAAGTCGGCGATCACGCCGGACACGCCCATGCAGCAGTGAGTGACGTAATGCAGCCTGAACGTGTCTTCCACCACCATGTCGGACTCGGCTTCGCCCGCGACCACGTCCCCCTGCGCATAGTCGAACGTCATGGCGACGTTATCGGGCTTGCCGGTGAAGGCCACCGGCCCGCCGGGCTTCAGCTGCGCGCTGCCGTCGGCGCCGTGCGGCTCGGGGTGAATGAGCGGCGCGCCCGGCTTCAGCGCCTCGAGTGGATCGCTCAGGATAGGCAGTGGCTCGTAGTCGACCTTGATCAATCTCACCGCAGCCTCGGCGATCTCCGCCGTGTCGGCGGCCACGGCGGCGACCTCGTCGCGCAGGCTCCGCACGCGGTCGGTCTTGAGGGGCAGGTGGTCCTTGGCGACGCCTATCGGCCGCTGCCACGGCACGTCGCGGGCGGTGATCACCGCGTGCACGCCCGGCAGCGCGCGTGCGGCTGCCGTGTCGATCGAGCGGATCTTCGCGTGCACCTGGGTCGAACGCAGGATGCGCGCATGCAACTGGCCCGGCACGTCGATGTCATCGATATAGCGCGTCCGGCCGCTCGTCTTGTCCGGCGCGTCCATTTTTGGGATGCGCTGGCCGATCAGCGATTCCTGTGCCACGACTTGATCTGTTGCGCCCATGACCTCTTCCTCCTACTTGACGGTCTGCGCCGCGTCCGCGATGGCTTCGACGATCTTGCGGTAACCGGTGCAACGGCACAGATTACCTTCGATGCCGCGCTGAATCTCGTCGGCCGACGCGCGCGGGTGCTTTTCCAACAGGTGCGTCGCCTGTACGACGAAGCCCGGCGTGCAGAAGCCGCACTGCACCGCGCCGTGCTTGACGAATGCCTCCCGCAACCGCTCCCCGCGCTTGCTCGCCGCGAGTCCCTCGATCGTCACCACGTCGCGTCCATCGCAGTCGGCGGCGAACATCAGGCAGGAATTCACCGTCGCGCCATCGACCAGGATCGTGCAGGCGCCGCATTCACCCTCGCCGCAACCGTACTTGGTACCGGTCAGCGCGAGCTCCTCGCGCAGCATCCGCAGCGCACTCAAGTCGGCCGGCACCGATACGCGCCGAGCCACTCCGTTCAAATTGAAACCGATCTCAACCTTGATGGACATGGCTCAGCATCCTGCGCAGGGTGTTGCGGATCAACTCGTTTCGATACCAGTCGCTCGCGCGCACGTCGGAGATCGGGTGGACTTCTTCAGCCGCTGCGTGCAGCGCTGCCTCGATCGTGGCCGCGTCAACGGTACGACCTTCCAGCGCCGCTTCGGTGCGCGGACCGCGGATCGGCGTGGGCGCAACCGAGCCGTAGGCCACGCGCACGTCGCGCAGTGTTCTGCCGTCGCGCACAGCACCCAGTCCGATCGAGATCGTCGCGATGTCGAGTGCCGGCCGGGTACCGAACTTGAAGAACGTGCCGTGAAAGCCGGCGGGTGGCGCGGGCAGCTCGATTTCGGTCAGCAGCTCTCCGGGCAGGCGATGCGTTCGCCCGGGGCCGGCAAAGAACTGCACCAGCGGCACCGTGCGCTGCTCGACGCTGCCATTCGGCTTGCTTGCCAGCACGACGCGCGCGTTGAGCACCAGCAGTGGCACGAGCGTATCGCCGGCCGGCGAGGCGTTGCAGATGTTGCCGCCGAGCGTGCCGGCGTTACGCAATTGGTCGCTGGCGAAATGGTCGCACGCCTGCCGCAATATACCGAGCCGTTCGCGCACCAGCGTGCTGTCAAGCAATTCGGTCATCGTGGTCAGTGCGCCGATGCGGATCGTCTTGCCCTCATCGCGGATGCCACCCATGCCCGCGATGCGCCGGATGTTCATCAGCACCGGCTTGAATTGCGCCTTGCCGATCTGCGACTGCACCATCACGTCAGTGCCGCCTGCGAAGATCGTGACGTCGCCGCCGCGCAAGACCTCGACCGCCTCTGCAAGCGACGTGGGTGCGCAATACCGCTCGATCGCCGACATCGTTGACTCCTTATCTATCTAGAACCGCACCGGCTCGCGGAGGTGGCCGAACACGCCGACCAGCTCGCGTGTGATTTCGCCGACACTCGCGTAGGCTTTCACCGCGTCCATGATTGCAGGCATCAGGTTGCTCCCCGCGCGCGCGTCGTCGCGCACCTTTGCGAGCGTGGCCTGTACACGTGCGGCGTCGCGCCCTGCGCGCACCTTGTTCAGGCTCTCGATCTGCTCGCGCGCGCCGGCTTCGTCATACGGGTGGAATTCCACATCCGGTGACGCTGCCTCGGTGCGGTAGCAATTCACGCCGACCTTCCGAAATTCGCCGGATTCGATCGCGCGCTGCATCTTGTACGCCTGCGCCGAGACTCGTGCCTGGATTGTGCCGTCGGCGATCTGTTTAACGATGCCGCCGCCCGCATCGACCTCGGCCATGTGTTCTTCCATGCGGCTGCGCATCTGGTTGGTCAGCGTCTCGACGTAGTAGGAACCCGCCAGCGGATCGACCGTGTCGCACAAGCCCATCTCCTCGATCAGAACCTGCATCGTGCGCAGCGACAGCCGCTGCGCGTATTCCGACGGGATCGTGTAACCCTCGTCGTAGCAGCACAGCGCCATCGTCTGCGCACCCGAGAGCGCGCTGATCAGCGCGTAGTAGGCCCCGCGCACGATGTTTACTTCCGGCTGCTCGAAGGTGAGTCCACTGCCGCCGCCGCCGGCGAGCATCCGCATCCACATCGAGCCCGGCCGGGTTGCGCCATACTGCTCCTTCATGATCTTCGCCCACAGCCCGCGCGCGGCGCGGAATTTGCAAACCTGCTCGAAGAGATTGCCGAAGATATTGAAGTTGAACGACAGCCGGCCGGCAAACTCGTCGATCGGCAGCCCGCGCTTGAGGACGTCGTCGGCGTAGGCCTTGGCGATGCAGAACGCATAAGCCATTTCCTGCGCGGGGTTGGCTCCGGATTCGCGAATGTGATAACCGCACACCGAAACCGGACTGTACTTCGGCGCGTGCGTCGCGCAGTACTCGATCGTGTCGCCGACCAGCCGAATCGAGGGCTCCACCGGAAAGATCCAGGTGCCGCGGCCGATGAACTCCTTCAGAATGTCGTTCTGAGCGGTGCCGCGCAGCGTTTTCAGGTCGTAGCCGCGCCTCTCGGCCATCGCAAGGTACATCGCGATCAGGATCGCCGCCGCACCGTTGATCGTGAGCGACACGGTGATCTTGTCGAGGTCAATGCCCTCGAAGGCGATTTCGAAATCGCGCAGTGTGTCCACCGCCATGCCCACGCGCCCGACTTCGCCCTCCGCCATCGGATCATCGGAATCGTAGCCACACTGCGTTGGCAGATCGAAGGCGACGTTCAACCCCGTCTGGCCATTGGCGATGAGATAGTGGAATCGCTTATTGGTCTCCGCGGACTTACCGAAACCCGTGTACTGGCGCATCGTCCACGGCTGCTTGCGGTAGAGCAGCGGATGGATGCCGCGCGTGAACGGATACTCGCCCGGCAGCCCCACCATTGCGGTGCCGCCTGTGCGCGCCACGTCTTCCGCGGTGTAGAGCGGCTCGATCTCGATACCCGACTCGTTGCGTACGGGCCGCAGTTTTTCCCGGGATGCGTCTTTCGAGTTCATGACACGTTCGCCCTGACAAAATTGACGATGTCGTCGAGCCGCGTGCTCGACGGAAAGACGCCCTTGAAGCCGAGCGCGCGCAGCGCGTCGTGATCGCGCGCCGGCAGATTTCCACCGATGATCCAGAGCTTCGCGCCGAGGCCCTCGCGCTCGAGCAGGGGCTTCAACTTGCGGCAGAACGGCATGTGCGAGCCCGCCATGCTGGACAGCGCGATCACGTCGGCATTTTCTTCCAGTGCAATGCGCGTTACCGATTCCGGCGTTTGCCGCAACCCCGTGTACTTCACCTCCATGCCGGCGTCCATCAATGCACGCGCGACTATCTTGGCGCCCTGGTCGTGGCCATCGAGCCCGGGCTTCGCCAGCACGACCCGGATGCTTCGCGTCTTGTCGTTCACGTGCAAATCTCCTTCGCAATGATCAGCTTCAGAATCTCGCTGGTACCGCCGCCGATCAGGGTGAAGCGCACGTCGCGCAGGTACCTCTGCACCGGATAGTCCATCGCGTAGCCGTAGGAGGCGAACACGCGCGCGGCCTGATCGGCGATGCGCGCCGCGGTCTCGCTGGCGAGCAGTTTTGCCATCGCGGCCTGCTTGTGATGCGGCTTGTCGGCGTCGCGCAGCCAGGCCGCGTAGTACACAAGATGGCGGGCCGCCTCGAGTTCGGTGGCCATGTCGGCCAGCTTCATCTGGATCGCCTGGTAGCGGTTGATCGGCTTGCCGAACTGCTTGCGCTCGCCACTGTAGTGCACCGCTGCATCGAGGGCAGCGCGTGCCAGGCCGTTCGCCATCGCTCCGGTAATGATGCGGATTTCGGCGAGCGTCTTGCGCAAGTGTCCTTCGCCGTCGCCCTCCTCCTTCGACAGCCGGTGATCGTCGGGAACGAAGCAATCATCGAACGCAACTTCCGAGGTCGGCAGCGCCCAGACGCCCATCTTCTCGATCTCGCGGCCCAGCTTCACACCCTTGAAGCCGCGCTCGACCAGGAAGATCGTGAGCTTCTTCTCCTCGCCCGCGCGCGCGAAGACGGTGAAAAAGTCCGCGACCGGCGCAGACGTGACCCAGGTCTTCTGGCCGTTCAGCACATAGCCGCCGTCAACCTTCGTCGCGCCCGTGGCAATGCCGTCGAGGTCGCTGCCGGCGTTGGGCTCGGTCATGCAGATCGCACCGATCTTCTCGCCGCGCAGCGCCGGCTTGAAGAGGCGCTCGATGATGTCGGCGCTGCCAAGCGCGTGCAGAAACTTCGTTCCCATCAGCGACTGCATTGCCGCGCACCCCGCGAGCGACATCGAGCCGCGCGCGATTTCCTCCAGCGCCAGGCAGAACTCGGTCAGCTGCATGCCGCTGCCGCCGACGTCCTGCGGATAGCGCATGCCGAACAAACCCATCTGCGCCAGCTCGCCGAACAATACGCGCGGAAATGCATGGGCTTCGTCGAGTGCCGCCGCCTGCGGCGCAATACGTTGGTCGCAGAAGCGCGCGAACACGTCACGCACCTGGCATTGCTCGGGGCTCAGTTCGTAGTCCATGTCAGTGCTGGCCCTGCAATTCGCGCCACGGGTAGTCGATCAGTTCGAGCAGCACGCCATTGACGGCCTTGGGATGAATGAACGCGAACTCCGAGTCGCGGAAAGGTCGCGCCCCGCCGATGAACGGGTAGCCCTTCGCCTTCAGCTCGACCATCGCGTCGCGCGTATTGCCCACGTTCAACGAAATCAGCATCACGCCTTCGCCGCGCTTGTCGATGAATTTCGCCACGTCGCCATCGGGCGTCAGCGACTCCATCAGCTCGAAGCCGACGCCGCCAACCCAGTAACGCGCCACCTTGATCTTCTCCGGCTCGTCGATGTAGGCGTCGTCGGGCGCGTTCTTGCCGAGAATCGGCTCCCAGATTCTCTTCGCAGCCTCAAGATTCCTGACGGCGATGCAGATATGGTCCAGTTTGTTGATTTTCATCGCGGTCCTCATGCTTCTGAGCTCAGTGCTGCCCTGACGGCCTCTTTCTGCACCTTGCCGAGCGCGCTGCGCGGCAGGCGATCGAGAAACCGCACCTCGCGCGGACGCTTATAGCGCGCGATGCGGCCATCGAAGAGCGTCAGCACGTCGGCCTGCGTCATACGGCAGCCGGGCTTCAGCACGACCGCCGCCACCACCACTTCGCCCCAGCGCGTTTCCGGCCGGCCAACGACGCACGCCTCCGCGATCGATGGGCACTCCGTCAACACGCTCTCCACTTCAGCGGCGTAAATATTCTCGCCGCCGCAAATGATCATGTCCTTCTTGCGCGACACGACGTACAGGTGACCCTCGTGGTCGAAGTGCCCGATGTCGCCGGACCGGTACCAGCCGTCGAGGAACGCCTGAGCGGTTTCGCTCGGCAAGTTGATATAGCCGCTCGCCACGTTCGGCCCGCGAACCAGGATCTCTCCGTCCCGTCCCGCTGGAAGCTCCGCGCCCGCTTCGTCGACGATCTTCAGCTCGCAGTGCAGCGCCGGAAGGCCGGCCGAACCGGCCTTGCGTAGTCCGTCGGCGACGCGCACGTACGCCGCGAT
>Ga0326726_10001004_pt1 | contig 26169 bp, 18 predicted proteins | sample MHFenrmetagenome_2_FD_207603 | JGI IMG/M metagenome (GOLD analysis project Ga0326726, IMG submission 207603) | Lab enriched peat soil microbial communities from Michigan Hollow, Ithaca, NY, United States - MHF15MN | ecosystem: Environmental > Terrestrial > Soil > Wetlands > Peat | place: USA... | reverse complement strand
GAAGGAACCCGCAAGGAGCAGGAAAAAGTGCTGCACGCCCTGAAGCATTCTTCCGTGCTCGAGAGTGTCGTCCCTCTGGGCCCGGTGCAGATCGAATGACGCCGTCGGAGCGAGTCATTCCTTTCGTAAAGGCGAATGCTTGCGGAAATGATTTCCTGATTATTGATGGCTTGTACGTTCCGGCCGATATCGCGGAGTTCAGCAAACGCGTCTGCGACCGCCATCACGGCGTCGGCGCGGACGGGGTAGAGTGGTTGTTTCCCGCCCCGGACGCGGATGTGCGCGCGCAACTGTTCAATGCCGATGGCTCGGAAGCAGAAATTTCCGGCAACGGTACCCGTTGCGTTGCCGCCTATCTCTGCTCGGAGAGGGCCGGGGAAAGGTTTGCGGTACGCACCGGCGCCGGGGTCAAGCTCTGTGAACTTATCAGTCGGAGCGAATCCCGGTATGAGTTCGAGATCGCCATGGGCGAGGCGCAGGTCGGAGAGGAACTAGCTATCCGCCTGCCATCTGGAGAGGTGCGCGGCATTCCTATCTCGATGGGGAATCCGCACTACGTTGTGTTTGTGCCGCAATTCGTTAAGGAATGGCAGGCCGAAGCGGCCGAAATCGGGCGCAATCAGAGCTTCACGCAGGGAGTCAATGTTGAGCTGGTTATCATTAAGGATGAGGGCAATGTTGAGGTCAGGTTTTTCGAGCGTGGAGTCGGCGAGACCCAGTCTTCTGGGACCGGTTCGTGTGCTTCCGCGGTAGCCGCCATTGCCACCAAACGCGTCCGTTCGCCAGTGCGGGTTCACGCCCCCGGCGGAGTTCAAACGGTCCGTTGGGAGGGCCAGGTTTTTCTGCGGGGCCCGGCGGAACTGGTCTGCCGCGGCGAGTTTTTCGTTTAGGGTCCGTTTTGGTGCTCACGTTTAAGATGGGACACAGATGCCTTCGCTGCCAAAAGTTACGCGCATCAAGCCGCCGGCGCTCCGGCCCGGTGACACCGTGGGCATCGTGGCCCCGGCCAGCAACGTCAACCCTGAATTGCTGGAAGCAGGCTGCGCGGTTTTGCGTGACTTGGGATACAAGCCCTTCTATTTTGATTCCATCTTCGAGCGCGATCTCTATTTTGCCGGCGCGGCCACGCGGCGGGCGCGAGAACTGGAAGACATGTTCGTCCGCGATGAAGTGCGTGCGATAATCTGCGCCCGGGGCGGATACGGCGCAAACTACCTGCTGGATATTCTCGATCTGAAAAAGATCAAGGCACATCCCAAGATTTTTGTCGGCTACAGCGATCTGACCACTCTTCTGACTTACTTCGCGGACGCGGCCGGGCTGATTACCTTTCAGGGCCCCATGGTGGCCAAGGATTTTGCGCACGCCGACGGCGTCGATCAGGCTTCGTGGGAGCGCGCGTTGCACGGGTCTTCAGAGTGGGACCTGGACCTGGATGCAGACGTGAAATCGCTGGTCGCGGGGTCTGTGGAAGGAATTCTTTACGGAGGGTGCCTCTCCATTCTGGTGGCTTCTTTGGGCACGCCCTATGAAATTCGCACCGCAGGCACGATCCTGTTTATCGAAGACATCGCCGCCAAGCCGTACCAGATCGACCGCATGCTCATGCACTTGAAGCTGGCAGGAAAACTGGCCGATGTTAGAGGCATCATCTTCGGTGAAATGGTGGACTGCACGCAGAACAGCAATAAAGACCAAAGCTATACGCTGGAGGAAGTTGTGATGCGCGTGGTCGGCGATCTGGGCGTGCCCGTGGCTTATGGCTTGCGCTCCGGACATGTTTCGCGTCGCAACATCACTCTGCCGTTCGGTGTGCATGCAGCGTTGGACGTCGCGGCCAGTGGGGTCAACCTTAAAATACTGGAAGCAGCCACGACGGCGGCGGTTTCATCCCGGTCTGCGGGATGAAGCCAAAACGAAAATAACTACGCAGGACACGGAGGACACTGAGTGTCCCCACCCGACAGCACGAACTATGAGCGATAAACGGCATATACACCTGATCGGTATCTGTGGCACCGCCATGGCATCGCTGGCCGGCATGCTCAAGCAACGCGGCTTTCGCGTGACTGGTTCTGACGCCGCAGCCTATCCGCCTATGTCAGATTTCCTGGCCTCTCTGGATATCCCGCTCGCCCAGCCCTTTGCGGCTGCCAATCTCAATCCGCGCCCTGACGTGGTGGTGGTGGGGAATGCCATCTCGCGCGGCAACGTCGAACTGGAGCACATTCTCGACCAGCGCATTCCGTTCTGCTCGCTGCCGCAAATTCTGCACGATGAATTCCTGTGCGGCAAAGAAGTGCTGGTGGTGGCCGGGACGCACGGCAAGACCACCACCACCTCGATGCTGGCCTGGATCTTCCACAGCGCCGGCGTGCAGCCTTCGTTCCTGATAGGAGGGATCGCGGAGAATTTCGGCAGCAGCTTCCAGTTGGGCGAGGGCGAGCACTTCATCCTTGAGGGCGACGAGTACGACACCGCGTTCTTCGACAAGGGCCCGAAATTTCTGCACTATTTTCCCGATGCCATCATCCTGACCTCGGTGGAGTTCGATCACGCCGACATATACAAGGACCTCGACGCTGTCGAAACGGCCTTCAAGCGCCTGGTCAACCTGGTGCCGGGGCGCGGCCGGATCGTCGCCCTCGACACCGGCGAGAGTATTGGACGCTGCCTGGCTAAGGCCTTTTGTCCGGTGGAGCATTACGGAAGCAGCCAAGGTGCCACTTGGCAGGTGAAAAATCTTCGGCTGGATCCAGCTCGCACGTCGTGGACAGTGTTGCGCAACGGCACACCTTGGTCGGATTTTGAGTTTGCTCTCGCCGGAGAATATAACGTGCTGAACGCGACCGCGGCGGCCGCGCTGGCTTCGGGATGCGGGATTTCGAAGGAACAAATTGCTGCTGCCTTGAAGACCTTCAAGAGCGTGAAGCGGCGGCTGGAAGTGCGGGCGCAGGTGAACGGCATCACTATCATCGATGACTTCGCGCATCATCCCACGGCGATAGCGGGCACGCTCAAGGCGCTGCATGCGCGCTATCCTGGGGCCCGGCTTTGGGCGATTCTCGAGCCGCGGTCCAACACGCTCCGGCGCAATGTTTTTCAAAACGAACTGGCGCACAGCCTGGCGGTGGCGGATGAAGTCGTGGTGGCGAACGTATTCAAATCGGAATCCATCCCGGAGAGTGAGCGCATGGACGTGGCCGCGCTGGTGGCCGATGTGCAAAGGCAGGGGCGGCACGCGCGCATCGTGCCTGACGCCGACGCCATCGTACAGACTGTCGCACCCGAAATGCGGCCGGGGGACGTCGTGGCTATTCTTTCCAACGGCGGCTTTGGTGGCATTTACGAGAAGCTGCCACAACGTCTGAAATCGATTGCCGGAGGCGCTTCGGGCAACCAATCGCTGAAGGCGTCTGCCAAAGCGTGAATTGTTCGCCCCGATCGCGACTCGCTCTTATTTTGATCTGGTTCGTCGCGCTTGTGGCGATACCGGCGAAAGCACAGAACTCCCAGCCTTCGTCTCAGCCCGCAGCGGTGCGATACATCGTGTCGTTGGCCAACCGGTTGGAGCACTTGGTCGGAGTCAGAATTCTCCTCGGCCCAGGCGCATCCGAACGCGATCTCCAACTGCCGGCGTGGAATGCTCTCTACCAGGTGCGCGATTTCTCCCAGTATGTGAACTGGGTCCGAGCCACAACTGGCGATGGGCAACCGATTCCGGTGCGCAAGATTGACAAGATGACGTGGCATCTCGGTGACGCCGCGCAGGGCGTTGAAATCGATTACGAAATCTTTGCTGATCAATCCGGTCCCTTTGGCGCGCAGCTGAATCCGCAGCACGCATTTTTCAATCTGGCGGAGATCCTGATGTACCCCGTTGACCGCCGCAACTCTCCCGTGGAAGTCTCGTTCACCAATCTGCCTTCGGAGTGGCACATCGCTACCGCTCTGCCGCCTTCAGGCGATGGCTTTGCGGCGCCGGACTACGATCGTATGGTGGACGCTCCGGTTGAAATCTCTACCTTCCAGGAATCTGATTTTGACGAAGCCGGTGGACACTATCGCGTCATCATAGACTGCGATCCTTCGGCTTACGACATGCCGAAAATCGTCACTGTGCTGCGGCGCCTCGTCTCCTCGGCCACAGTCTGGATGGAAGATCGGCCCTTCCAGACCTATTTGTTTTTCTATCACTTCCCGCCCGCCGCGCCCGGCAACGGCATGGAGCATGCCAACGGCACCGCCATTGATCTCAGCCTGGAAACCCTGGCGAACAATCCCCAGGCATTCGCGGGCCTGACCGCTCATGAATTTTTCCACTTATGGAACGTGAAGCGAATCCGGCCACAGTCTCTCGAGCCCGTTGACTACACCAAGGAAAACTACACTCGCACTCTGTGGTTCAGCGAGGGCGCGACCACCACGGCTGCGAACATTATCCTGCTGCGCGCCGGTCTGCTGGATGAAACCCGCTACCTCAAGGGCCTGGCGGCTGATATTAGCGAACTGGAGCGGCGTCCCGCTCATCTCACTCAGTCGGTGGAAGAATCCAGCCTGGATGCGTGGCTGGAAAAATACGACTACTACCGGCTACCGACGCGCAGCATCTCTTACTACAACAAGGGCAATCTGCTCGGCGTCCTGCTCGATCTGCAAGTGCGCGAGGCCACCGACGGCACCGCCTCGATTCGCGATGTCTTTCAATGGATGAATGAAAACTACGCACGGAAAGGACAGTTCTTTCCCGACACGGAGGGAGTGCGTCGCGCCGCCGAGGCAGTCAGCCACAGCGATCTGGGATGGTTCTTTCAGAAATATGTTGCCGGCACGGGCGAGATTCCGTGGGACAATTTTTTCAAAACTGTAGGGCTACGCCTGGCGCGGCGGGCAATCTCGGTCGCCGATCCTGGATTCATGGCCACGCGGAACTTCGACGCGGCGCTGGTGGTTTCCGCAGTCACTCCCGGAAGCGCGGCCGAAGCTGCCGGCCTGTCCGTAGGAGATTCCATTCTGGAGATCAACGGGCAGAAAGCTGACCGCGGGTTCGCCGGACACTCGGCAGAAGTTCGACCCGGCGATATGCTCCGCCTCCGCGTGCGCAATTCAGCGGGTCAGCGCGAGCTGCGCTGGAAGATGGGCAGCCGGCAGGAAATTGAACTGGAGCTGACCGATCTGGACAAGATTACAGCGGAGCAGACAGCTCGCCGGATGGCGTGGCTGAAAGGCGAACCCCAGGCGGTGGGAGCGACCCGCCCATGATTCGTACCATCGTAATGCTGGCGTTCTGGGGTCTGGCACTTCCGCTGGCGGCACTGATTTGTTTTCCCTGGACTTTTCTTACCGGGGACATTCGCTTCTTATATCGCGTAGCCATGGGGGCTGCCTCGATGGGTGCGCGCCTGGCTGGAATACGGGTGCAAACCATAGGTCTTGACCGGCTCGATCCCAAACGCACTTATGTGTTCATGTCTAACCACGTCTCCAACATCGATCCGCCCATCATGCTGCCTTTGATTCCCCGCCGCACATCCGTGATGGCAAAGAAGGAGTTGTTTGAATATCCCCTGCTGGGGAAAACCATGAGGATCGGTTCGCTGGTGCCGGTCGATCGCGGAAATCGAGACGCCGGCATCTCGGCGGTGCGGGCCGCAGCCGCGGTGCTGAGGCAGGGCATCAACATGACCATTTATGTCGAAGGCCATCGTTCGTTCGACGGCAAATTGCTGCCTTTCAAGAAAGGCCCGTTCTATCTGGCCAAGGAGTGCGGCGTGCCGGTCGTGCCGGTAACCATTTCAGGCTCGCATTACGTCATGCCGAAAGGGAGGTTCGCCATCAAACCAGGGACGGTCACTCTGATCTTCCACCCGCCCATCGAACCGGAAGATTTTGGCAGCCGCGAGCAATTGATGGAGAGAGTCAGAAGAGTTATCGACAGTGGCTTGCCGGAGGATATGCAGGAAGAACGAGTTCCCCTGCTTCCTCGGTGTCACCTGTGGTCAATCCTTTGACGCCTTAGCCCGCACTGCCCGTGCGATTTCGGGCAGCCTGCTCAGCAGCGCCGAATACTTCAGCCACAATTTGTGATCAACCGCCGGCGCGCCGCTGACAATCGCTCCAGCCTCAATGTCTCCAGCCACTCCGCTCTGGGGGGTCACAATGGCTCCATCGCCGATCTTGCAATGACCGACCACGCCCACCTGCCCGGTCAGAATCACGTTGTTGCCCACGTCGGTCGAGCCCGCGAGTCCTACTTGTGAAGCCAGCAGCGAATGCTCACCGATACGAGAGCCATGACCGACCTGCACCAGGTTGTCGATCTTGGTGCCGCGACCGATACGGGTTTTCTCCACGCTGGCCCGGTCCACGCAGGAGTTGGCCTGGATTTCTACGTCGTCTTCGATGATGACTGGCATGGGCTGAAGAATCTTGTACCAGTGGCCCGAGTCGTCCTTGGCGAAGCCGAAGCCATCGGCCCCGATGATGGCGCCGTTCTGAAGCAGTACGCGGTTGCCGAGCCAGCAGCCTTCCCGCACCACGGCATGGGCGTGGGCAAAGAAGTTGTCGCCGATCCTGACCTCGCGATAGATAACCACGTGCGCCAGCAGCACCGCGTCCCGGCCAATTTCGACGCCCTGGTCGATCACCACATAAGGCCCTATATGCGCGCCTGGGCCGATTTTCGCTGAAGGATGCACCACCGCGGTCGGATGTATGCCCGGTGTAAAGCCCGGCGCCTTGGAGAAAAGTTCGAGGGCGTGCGCGAAAGCCAGGTAAGGATTCTTGCTGCGCAACAGGGCCGCCGGAACGGCAGGGAATTCCTCGGTCACGATCACGGCGGAAGCCCGGGTAGTCCGCGCCGCGCCGGCATACTTTGGATTGGCCACGAAAGTAAGCTGTCCCGGGCCCGCGTCTTTAATGCCGGCAACGCCGGTAATTTCGATGTCCGGCGAACCATTCTCCAGACGGGCGTTGAGAGCAGAAGCAATCTGAGCGAGTTTCATAGGTTTTGTCCTGAGCCCATGGGCAGACCCGTGATTGTAACGGAGGCAGAGGCGGGGGTGCTTGCCTGACCCTGTGGCACTGTCATCCCGAGCGGAGTCGGCCCCTTCGTTACGAATGGGCCGACGGGTCGAAGGACGCCTAGCAGCGTAACGAAGTCATCATGGTGCAAGATTCTCGGCCTCAACGCGAACCTGGACGGGTAGGGGTCCTTCGACTCCGCCGCGACTTCGCGAAGCGAAATCGCGCCTCCGCTCAGGATGACAGGTTTACCGCAGGGATCACACTAGCCCGAGGAGTGAGCCCACCAGGTACACCGCTTCGAGAACTGCCAGGGAGATCAGCAGGGCCTCCCGAAGCCGCGAACGCGACAGTGCAGTCTGCAATTTACCGGGATGGGCATGCGCGGGGGCTCCTTCGAACAGGGCCGCTGAACCTCCCGCAAACCCGGCAAAGGGCGGCGCTTGCCCGACTCGCACCGCGCCCGGCCCGGGCGGCACGGCAGTAAAGTACTTGCGCTCCGCCAGCGGAACCTTGGGCAGGGTGATCAGGGAAGACCAGCGCGCCAACTGTATGGACCCCGATTTCAGGTCGGCATCTACCGGCGCGGAAGTCAACTGTAGCGGGGGCAAACGTTCGGGCGCGACACGGTCGGCCAGATTGCGCAGCAGGGAACTCCACCACATGTGTCCCATCTGGTCGCTGATCAGCTCACCGACATCCACCGGCCGCGATTCCAGTTCCAGCGGCGGCAGGACCTCGGGATTGATCACGTTCCCCAGATTCGTGAACACCGTGCGGTACCAGGGCAGGCTGACCGCGTCGCCGATCAGCATTCCGGTGTTTACCGGCCGTGAAGTGAGTTGTAGCGGCGGAAGCTTTTCCGGGAAGAAGCGATCGCGAAGATTGCGCAGCAGCGACTTCCACAGCGGGCCTGTGACACTCGGCGGAAGCAAAAGATTCAGTTCGTGACTCTCCTCAGGGCTGGCCATAGTTTGATATGAAACCGATCTCGATTACTCCTGCTGACGAGCCCAACCGGAAAGCGCGGTTACGAATCGTCATCAGCTCGGCGTGCGCTGCCGCACACACCGCACAATTGCTAGCGCATAACCTGCGACAAATCAAATTTTCCCTGTTAATATGTGCAACCGAAACCGGCCCCATACCATCTGCATCAATCCAGTAACGGAGAATGCAAATGAAACTGCGTACCCTATTCGTCGCTTGCACAATTCTAGCATTAAGCTCCGCGGTTTTGGCCCGTCAGGCTGCTGACTCCGCGCGCGCCACCGAACGCATTACAAGGGAAGTAAGGCACGAACTGCTGATGCTGCCTTATCTCGGTGTGTTCGACAATATCGCCTACAAAGTGGACGGTTACAACGTCACCCTGATGGGACAGGTCACCCGACCGACCTTGAAGTCCGACGCCGAGAACGTAGTCAAGAGAATTGAAGGCGTTGAGCACGTGGACAATCAGATTGAAGTCCTGCCTGTTTCCCCCAATGACGACCGTATCCGGCGTCAGCTCTATCGAGCCATCTATGGCTACGGACCGTTGCAAAAGTATGCCATGGGGGTGCAACAACCGATCCGGATTATCGTGAAGAATGGAAATGTGACCCTTGAAGGCGTCGTGGACAACGAAGGTGACAAGAACATCGCCAACATCCGCGCCAAAGGGGTTTCGGGAGTGTTCTCCGTGGCCAACAATCTGCAGGTGGTAAAACCCTGACCTCGGGCGTCAGGCGTCAGACTGTTGCAAGGCGTCGGGCATCTAGGTCCCGAGGTCTGAAGTCTGAGGTTCGACGCCTGCTTTGTCACTCTCCGAACATCGGCACCTGCCGGGTGTCCGTCGGTGCGCCTTTGCGGCGGCGGTGGGTTGCCCCGATCACGGCCAGTACGGTCAATGAATCCAGGGCAGTGCGAGGTACGAAGATCCTCTGCGTGTTCGAGCGCAGGTCGGGCGGATTGATCAAAAAGCCCTCGGCCGTGGTCAGGCTGAGGTCGTTGGGCATCATGCCTTCCAGCACTTCGTTGTCTTTGAATTTGAGCCGGACCCACAGTCCTTCGGTGCGCGGCCGGCTGGTGAAGGTCTTGCGGCTGGGCGATTCGAAATCCCCGAATTCGCGGACAAAGTACACCGCCTTGATGTCCTTCAGATCAATCGCCACCACGTTGCCCGAGGTGTTCAGAAGTTCAAGTTTGCCTTCGCGGACGAAGTTGGCCGGGGCAACGTGTCCGTTGATCGAATCCCGGTCCATCTTGCGAACCACGACTTTTTTATGGGTTGAGGGCATGGGAAGGTCACTTGTCAGTCGTCAGTCTTCGAACTTCAGCCCAGCCGCCAGCTGGCCCTGACGACTGATGACCGACGACTGTTTTCAGGCGATTCTCGCACTTTTACGGTAAAAAACGGACGCCTTGTACGTTCCTTGTAGCCAAACCGTTAACCTTGTGTTATTTTCTGTAGCTTGCGGCGTCCCATCTCATGTACTCTAAGCCTATTGGATAGAGTGACTTACATAAAAGCGACCGGAGCGGTGTGTTTTCCCGGGGTGGAGCCTGTGGAAAACCTACCTTCTGCCGTGGCGAACCGGGTCGCGGAGCCGCGTCCTTAAGCAAGCATGGCTGATTACATTTACACCATGGAGATCCGGCTGACGCCGGACCAGCAGCGCGGCGTCACCCTGGTACAAGACATCGCGCGTGCCGCCGGCATGAACATTTACCTGACCGGAGGCGCGGTCCGTGACATCATCAGCGGTTTTCCCATCCGCGATCTCGATTTTTCGGTCCAGGGCAATCCGTTCAAACTGCAAAAGGATCTGGAGAAAGCCGGCGTGCGGATTGCCGGCGTGGATGACGACGTGAAGGCGTTGTACCTGGGCCTGCCGGGCAACGTTCGCGCCGAAATCAGCATGGCGCGCCTGGAGCACTATGAGAAAGCCGGCAAGCCACCGGTAATTTCTCCCGCCACCCTCATCGAGGACCTGCGCCGCAGGGATTTCACCGTCAATGCCATGGCCTTGTCGCTGAACCCGGGGTCGCGCGGCCTGCTAATGGATCCGTTCAATGGTGCCGCCGACATCGAGGCCAAACTTCTACGCGTCCTGCATAACTATGCTTTTGTCGAAGACCCTTCCCGGCTGATCCGGGCCAGTCGCTTCGCCGCGCGCTTTCACTGGCCGCTCGAGGAACGCACCCAGGCCCGCTTCGAGTCCGCCAAAGAAAACAATTACATCGAGTACATCACCAATAAGGCAGTGGGCTACGAGATTGCGCAGTTGGCCTACGAAGAGGACCCGCTGCACATTTTGCGGGTGCTGGAGAAGGAAGGCTGGCTTAAGGTACTCAATCCGCATTGGACCAGCGCCAAGGTGGATACGGCGCAGCTGGGCCAACTCCTGAAGACGCGTCAGCAGATGACGGAGCTGGGATACGCTCCGGATCCGGCACCGGCCGTGATGTATTTCCTGACCGCCCGGCTCGCGGACAAGGACATCGCGGACATGCGCAAACAGATTCCGCGCAAAGATCTGGTCGAGGCCTGGCGCGATCTGGAGGACCACGCCAAGGAGCTGGCGAAGCGGCTGGTTGGCAAGGAAGCCGCCACGCCCTCCCGCGCCTGGAAGCTGCTCTCCGAAGCTCGGCCGGAGATGACCCTGTTCCTGGCGATTACCGCGCGCCAACAGGCGGTAGCGCAGAAGATCAAGAACTTTTTCACCAAGTGGCGGCAGGTGCAGCAGAAAATTCCGTTGCCGGAGATGACGGAGCTGCACATCACGCCGCAGTTGCCTGAGTATCCCAAAATCGCCCATGACGTCTTCATGCTACTGCTCGACGGCAAGCTGCGATCAAGGACCGAGACCCTGAAGTACCTGAAGCCGCTGGCGCCACCGCCTCCTCCGCCTCCTCCACCGCCTCCACCCAAGCGGGGAAGGGCGGCCAGGGCTGCCGCGGAAGCCGCCGCCGCGGCCGCAGCCGCCGCAGCCGCTGCGCCAGCAGCCGGGAAGAAGAAGGGAAAAGGGCAGGCCGCCAAGTCTGCGGCCCCACCTGCACCCAAAGTGGAAGCGGCGAAGGCTGCCCCTCAGCAGAAGCCGGAGAAGGCCAAGGTTGCGAAGAAGGCGCTTGCCGCCCCGAGTAAGCCGCCGACTAAGAACGATAAGAGCAAAAAGAAACGCTAAACCCCGCGCCGTACCTGTCGTACCAACTCGAGTTTGGTTGCGTAAATGCTTTTCAGCGTTCCAGAATTCCTAAGCTCGGGTGAGAGATGAAGACACTCGGAAAGACTCTGCTTGCACTTTGCCTGCTGCTCGCCGCGGCGATCACTTTCACCATCGGCTGGCGTCCCTTCATCGGCCCCAGGGCCAGAGCCACTACCAGCCGCCAGTTCGAGCGTACGCCTGAACGGTTAGCTCGCGGCCGCTATCTGGTGATCGGATTGGCGGGCTGCGAGAGCTGCCATACGCCCAAGGACTGGAAAACCCACGGGGCTCCCAACCTCCCGGGTATGGAACTCGCCGGACAGATACTGCCGTTGCCCGATCTGCCGGGGACAATCGTAGCTTCGAACCTTACGCCGGATCCGGAAACCGGCGCGGCCAAATGGAGCGATGATGAAATGGCGCGCGCCATTCGCGAAGGCATCGGACACGACGGGCGCACCATTTTCCCCATCATGCCCTACGCTGCTTACCGGTCGACTTCGGATGAGGATCTGGCTGCCATGGTGGTTTACATTCGGTCGGTCGCTCCCGTGCGAAATCCACTGCCTCCGACCCAGGTGGCATTTCCGGTCAAGTATCTGATTCGCGGTGTCCCCCAGCCCTTGACCAGCGCAGTCAGCGGGCCCGGTCCGCAAGCCAGTCCCGTGGAACGGGGGAAATATCTAACCGTTATTGGTTGCGGGTGCCATATTCCTACCGATCAGAAGGGTCCGATTCGCGGCCTGGAATATGGCGGCGGGGAGTTTTTGAAAGGACCGTGGGGAGAGGTCACCAGCGCCAACATCACTCCGGACGCATCCGGCATCGGCTACTACGACGAGGCACTATTCATCCAGGCCCTACGCACCGGGTATGTCAAGGCGAGAAAGCTGTCATCGATCATGCCCTTCGGCGAGTTCACCAACCTTAACGACGACGACCTGAAGGCGGTGTTCGCCTATCTGCGAAGCGTCCCTCCGGTGAAACACAGGGTGGACAACAGCCTGCCGCCAACGTATTGCAAGCTCTGTCGTCGGAAACACGGAGCCGGGGACCAGAACTAGCCCAAGATGTTTGTCATCCCGAGCGCGGCTCGAGCCGCGCTTGCGCGGTGAGAGCAAGTCGAGGGACCCCCACCTGACCACGGACGCATCTGCTTATAGGGGCTCTTCGACCCAGACCTTTTGCGAGCGAAACGTCTAACTCCGCTCAGGACAGAGAGGAGGCGAGAATGTTGCGTTTCCCCCATCTTCAACGATGGAGGCGCTCTCCCCGAGGTGGCAAAGATTTGACAACTTGACGCCGCTGCCGGCGCTATAATCCCCCGTATGCGGCGCTGGTTGGCCATTGCGGCGTTGTCCACGACGTTGCTACCGGCTCCCTTGCTGGCCCAGATGCACGGCGGGTCCCGAGGCGGAGGGTCGATTGGAGGAGGATCGATGGGGCGCGGCGGATTTTCCTCCCACGGTCCAGTTGGTTTTCGCGGCAGTTCGAGCCTCGGTACAGCTCCGCACTTTGGATCGGCCCCTCAATTCGGAGCAGCGTTCGGCACCGGCTTGCGCCAGCCTTCTCTCCGTACTAACGGGTCGTTCCGCGGTTTCCACCGGCCGGTTTTCGGCTCCCGGCATTTTCATCACCGCGCCTTCTTTGGCTCGGCGTTCCCTGCGTACTACGGTTATCCCACTTACTACGGTGGCGCCTTCTACTCGACTGGGGATTACTATCCGGGATACGACTACTATGGCTCGTCGTACGCCTCCCCTGCGTACTCTGCCCAAAATGACATAGCGCAGCAGCAACAGGACATCAATCGCCTGGAGGATGAAGTGGCGCGTCTGCGCGAGCAAAGGGAAACGGAGCAACGGGAAGCGCGTGATGCGCCGGGCCCTCAAACCGAAAGCACATCGGAGCCCTCTACTCCCACCTTGCTGGTCTTTCGCGACAAGCATACCCAGGAAGTGCAGAACTATGCGGTGGTGGGCGGCACGCTTTGGATTTTCAACGAGCAGCGAGCCACCAAGCTTCCATTGTCTTGGCTGGACATTGAGGCCACCACCAAGGCCAACGACGATCGCGGCGTAGGCTTCGCGGTCCCGCGCTAAATCCTCTGGCGAGCTGCGCTCGCCTGCCCGGACGAGGCGTCCGGCCCTACGTGGTTTCGTGTGGCCACAGGCGACCATGTGGCCGCGGGCGAGTCGCTCGCGCGCGTCTTGTCCTTCTGTGGATAAACTACCCGCCTCTCACCCGCAATTTCCCATTAGAATAGGAGTAAGCAACTTCGCCACGGCGACCCATGTCCCAATTCGTCCACCTGCACCTCCATACCGACTACAGCATGCTTGACGGCGCCTGCGACGTGGAAAAGCTTGTCCAGCGCGTGAAAGAGCTGGGTATGCCCGCAGTCGCCATGACCGATCACGGCAATATTTTTGGCGCAGTCCATTTCGTGAACGCCGCTCACAAGGCGGGGGTGAAGCCGATCGTCGGCTGCGAGCTTTACATCTGCAAGAAGGACGACCATAACATCGAACGCACTCCTCCCGACGGCGACACCTACAACCACCTTCTGGTTCTCGCGGAAAACGAGGAAGGCTACCGCAACCTGGCCAAGATCACATCGGAAGCCTCGTTGTGCGGCTTCTACTACAAGCCGCGGGTGAGCAAGAAGTTTCTGGCAGAGCACTCCAAGGGCCTGATCGGACTCTCCGGCTGTCTGAAAGGCGAGGTTGCCGAGCGCCTGATGGAAGAAAACTACGAGGCGGCGCGGGCGGCGGCGGCGATCTACAGCGACATTTTCGGTCCGAACAACTTCTTTCTAGAAATTCAGGACCAGGGCCTGGAACAGGAACATCGCATCCATTCCAACCTGTTCCGTCTGGAAAAAGACCTGGGCCTTCCGATGGTGGCGACCAATGACAGCCACTACCTCTGCGAGGACGATGCTCACGCTCAGGACGTAATGCTGTGCATACAGACCGGCAAGTCCATTCAGGACACCAACCGCATGAAGTTCCAGGGAACCGGGTTTTTCGTCAAGAGTCATGACGAGATGCATCGGGTGTTCAAAGACGCGCCGGACGTGCTCTCCCGGACCCTGGCCATCGCGGAACGCTGCAACATGCGGCTGGAAAAGGTCAGCAATCCGTTTCCGCACTTCGACGTGCCCGACGGATTCACTCTCGACAGCTATTTCGAGCACGTTACGAGGGAGGGATTCGCGCGGCGACTGGAGGCGCTGCGCACGGTCGGGAGTCCAGGCGCGGCGAAGCATAGCGTTGCCGACTACGAGCAGCGTCTGGCGCAGGAAATCGCCATCATCCAGCAGATGCAGTTTTCCGGATACTTCCTGATTGTCTGGGACTTTGTCCGCTACGCGCGCGAGCATGGCATCCCGGTGGGACCGGGTCGCGGATCGGCTGCCGGCTCGCTGGTTTCCTATTCCCTGAGGATCACAGATATCGATCCCCTGCAACACGAGTTGTTCTTCGAGCGTTTCCTGAACCCCGAACGCATTTCGCTGCCGGATATCGACATGGATTTCTGCATGAACCGGCGCGGCGAAGTGATCAACTACGTTACCCAGAAATACGGCCGGGAGAATGTGGCGCAGATCATCACCTTCGGCACGATGGCAGCCAAAGCGGCCATCAAAGACGTAGGACGCGCCATGGATATCCCCTATGCCGACGTGGACCGGATCGCCAAGATGGTACCCACCACGCTGAACATCAAGCTGGAAGACGCGATCCGGGAATCGCCCGGGCTGCAACAGGCCTATGAGAGCGAACCGCAGGTACGCCAGCTTCTCGACACCGCGCGCAAACTGGAAGGGCTGGTGCGCAATGCGGGAGTTCACGCCGCGGGTGTCGTGATTTCTCCGCGTCCGCTCACCGACTTGGTTCCGCTGCATCGCACCAAGAACGACGAAATCGTCACCGCTTTCGACATGGTCGCCATCGAGAAAATGGGCCTGTTGAAGATGGATTTCCTGGGATTGACGACGCTGACCATTCTGGACGACACCTTGAAACTGATCGCCCAAACTCGCGGCGAGAAGATTGCGCTCGAAACCCTCCCGCTCGATGATCGTGAGACTTACGAGAAGGTGTTCCACAGCGCGCTCACGTCTGGCGTGTTCCAGTTTGAATCGCGCGGCATGCGCGACGTGCTGCGCCGCTACCAGCCCAATACCATCGAAGACCTCACGGCCTTGAACGCCCTCTACCGTCCCGGCCCGATTCAGGGCGGCATGATCGACTACTTCATTGAGCGCAAGCACGGGCGCAAAAAGATTGAATACGAACTGCCGGAACTGGAACAGATCCTGGAAGAGACGTTCGGCGTGATCGTTTACCAGGAGCACGTGATGCAGATTGCCCACCGGCTTGCGGGCTACTCGCTGGGCGAGGCCGACTTGCTGCGGCGCGCGATGGGAAAGAAGAAGCCGGAAGAGATGGCCAAGCAGCGCGAGCGTTTTATCGAGGGCGCGGTACAGCGCGGGTATCCTCCAAAGAAGATTGAAAAGATCTTCGACCTGCTGGCCAAGTTTGCCGAATACGGCTTCCCCAAGGCACATTCGGCCGCCTATGCGCTGTTGGCCTACCAGACTGCATATCTGAAGACCCGCTATCCGGTCGAATTCATGGCCGCTCTGCTGACTTCGGTGACCGGCAACACCGACGACGTGGTGAAGTACATCAACGAGTGCCGCGAGATGGGCATTGCCGTCGAAGCCCCCGACATCAACGTGAGCGACGCCAACTTCACGCCCCATGGCAAGGCCATCCGTTTCGGTCTGGCGGCGGTCAAGAATGTCGGCCACAACGCCATCGAATCGATTGTTGCCGGACGCAAAGAGCTGGGCCGCTACAACTCGATTTACGAATTCTGCGAGAAGGTGGAGTTGCGTCTTCTTAACAAGCGCGTTCTGGAATCGCTGATCAAGAGCGGCGCCATGGATGGACTCGGCCGGCGGGCCCAGCTTATGGCGGTGCTCGACCGCGCCATCGAAGGCGCGCAGAAAACCCAGCGTGATGCCGAGAGCGGCCAGCACGGCCTGTTTGGCGTCTTCCAGCAGGAAGAAGTTTCGGCGTCGCAGAACAAGCTTCCCGAAACGCCTGACTGGGACGAACACACCCGGCTCGCCAACGAGAAAGAAATTCTCGGCTTCTTTATCAGCGGGCATCCCCTGGAAAAATACCGCGACAAGCTGGAAGACCTGCGCGCGCTCTCCACAGAGGAGATCTCAGCTCTGACCAAGTCCACGGGCAAGGACGAGAACATCACCACCGCCGGCATCATCACTAATCTGCGCGTGCTGAAATCGAAGCGCGGCGATTTCTACGCTCAGGGAGCCCTCGAAGACATGGCCGGCACCGTCGAGATGCTGGTGTTTCCCGAGGCCTACCGCAAACTGCAGGACAAGGTACGGCTGGAAGTGCCGGTGCTGATCCGGGGCGGGGTGCGCATCGAGGAAGGCGCCAATCCCAAGCTGACGGTAAACGAGATTCTTCCCCTGGAAGACGCCAAAGTGCCGTTGCCGAATTCGCTCCGCATTCGGGTCCCGCTCGAGACCGCAAGTGAGTCCACGGTGGACGCGTTGCACAGCCTTTGTGCCCAGCAGAAGGGCGCAGCCAAGGTATTGTTTGACGTGGAACGCCAGGGCGATTTCATGGTGGTGATGGAGGCGGAAGGCTATAATGTCCTGCCAGACCGTAACTTCATCGCGCGCGTCGAGGAGCTTTGTGGCCGGGGCGCCGTGCGGGTAATTGACTGATACAACAGCCGGAGCGCTAGCTTGACACTCCGGTAACCGCTTCATGACGAGCCGTACCGAAATCTGCGGCGGATAAGAGTTTCCATTCAAAAGACTTCCAAGGTGGGGGCAAAGAACGCACCACCGGTGCCCAACGAAGCGCTGGTGATGGCAGGGGCCGAGTTCCTCCTCTCCATGGTGGAAGCGCGCTTGGCCAGGAACGGCGGCGGCAAAATGGAGTCTGGGGAGAAGACGCACCAGGAGTTGGAGAAGATCGAGGAGCAGATCGCCCGCTTGCAGGCGGCCGCCGGACCTGACGAAAGTACAAAGCGCGAGATTCAGCAATTGCGCGACCGCATCGAAGCCTTACGCAAAGACATGGCAACTTCGCACTACAAGGCCTGGGACAAAACGGAGTTGGCACGGCATCCCCAGCGCCCCTACCCTCTCGATTATATCGAGCGCATCTTCACCGACTGGAGCGAGATCCACGGCGATCGCGGCTATGCGGATGACCCCGCCATCATTTGCGGCATGGCCCGTTTCCACGGCGAAGAGGTGATGATCGTCGGACATCAGAAGGCCCGCGATACCAAGCAAAAGGTTTATCGCAACTTCGGCATGCCTAACCCGGAGGGATACCGCAAGGCGATGCGGGTGATGAAGATTGCGGAAAAATATAGCCGTCCGCTCATTACTTTCGTGGACACGCCGGGCGCGTATCCCGGTCTGGGGGCAGAAGAGCGGGGCCAGGCAGAAGCCATTGCGCACAATCTGCGCGAGATGGCGCGACTGCGGATTCCCATCATTGCGACCATCACGGGCGAAGGCGGCAGTGGCGGAGCGCTTGCCATCGCCATCGCCGACCGCGTCCTGATGATGGAAAACTCGATCTATTCGGTGATCTCACCAGAAGGCTGCGCTTCCATCATGTGGCGCGATCCCACCAAGAAAGCGCTTGCCGCCCAGGCCATGCGCATCACCGCCGAAGACTTGCAAGAACTGGGCTGCATCGACGGCATCGTGCCCGAACCCGAGGGCGGCGCGCACGTTGACCACGAAGCCGCCGCAGCCCTGCTTGATGCCACCCTGCAAGAGCAGCTTGCCGAGCTGAAGACAAGCCCAGTCAAAGAGTTGGTAGCCACGCGCTATGCCAAGTTCCGCAAGATGGCCCAATTTTTCACCGGTGATGACTAGACTGTAGCGCCGGCCGTCCTTGTTGTGTGGGTCGGACACTCCTGTCCGACGCCTTTGACTTTGCCCTTGAGCAGTCAAATGCGCCTCACAAACCATGCAACCTCAAGAGCGGCGGACAAGAGTGTCCGCCCCACACCCCCCCTACACAGGAGTCTGAGGCCGTCTGCGAGCAATGCCCGAATCCTGAATCACGGTGCTGCGGACTTGCCTCCATCAAACACCTGGAACTCGCGAATATGCGCTTCCGCCGAGGAGGCGAGAATATTCAGGCGGATGCGTGAAGCCGTGACCCGCGTGAAACGATCGATGCGCTTGTGCCCGATGGCTCGACCGTCCACGACCGCGCTCCAGGCTTTGCCATTCCACACCTCGATACGAAAGTGCTCGACGTGTTGCCCATCGTTCAACCACTCCATAGTCAAGGCGCGATCAAACGTGATCGGCTTGTAAAAGCCTACCTCGAGCACGGCATGGTGCGAGCCGGGCGGAGCTGACCAGAATGTATCGGGATCGCCATCAAGCGCCGCCTCGGTCGCACCCGCAGTCCGAATATGTCCGGACGCGACCAGATTGTTGGCGTAGCGCTGGCGAATGGCTACGCCGAATTCTTGCAGCTGCTTTACATCCGCTTCGGGCAGAAGTCCGCGCCGGTCCGGCGCCAGGCCCAGCATGAGCTGGCTGCCGTGGCCGATAGTTTGCTCGTATATCGATACCAATTCCTCCGTTGTCCTGAGGCTGGCTTCGTCATCTGGATGCCAGAACCAGTGCCCCTTGTGCAACGGTGTGTCAGCTTCCACCGGCCGCCAGCGCAGGAAGCCGTGACGGTCGATCACGTTCCAGTTTTCGTAGGGAACGTTTCCATCCTCGTTGCCCACCCATCGTATGTCGCCGTACTCGAACAGTCCGGTGTCGGCGAACACGAGTGTATTGGGCTGGTAAGTACGGAGCTCCTCGATGATGCGCGGAAAGTTGTAAACGTGACCGGCGCTGCCCGCCCCATCCAGCCAGAATTCAATCAGGTCGCCATAGTGCTGGGCCAATTCGCTCAACTCGGCGAGGTAGTATTTGTCATACTCGGTGGAATTGCTGTAGCGGGGCTCATGGCGGTCCCATGGAGAAAGATAAACGCCGAACTTCAAGCCAAACTTTCGCGCCGCATCTGACACTCGCCGCACCACATCGCCGCGGCCATTCTCCCAGGGGCTGCTCTTCACGCCATAATCGGTTTGTTCCGTAGGCCACAGGCAGAAACCGTCGTGATGCTTGGCCACCAGAACGACATACTTTGCTCCCGCCGCTTGCACGGCTCGCATCCATTGATCAGGATCGAATTGTGTGGGGTTGAATCCCTGTGGACTGGCCGTGCCGTCTCCCCATTCTCGATCCATGAAAGTATTCGGGCCAAAGTGAATGATCACGCCGAATTCGAGGTCTTGCCACTGCACCTGCTGCGGGGAGGGTTTGATCTCGGTGAAATTCTGGGCGGGAGCAAGTGGAACAGAGATCAGCAACCCCAAGGCCGCCACTGCGAGTATTCTGCCGGAGCACACGGCGCGCAACATGAAGTACCTCGTTTCCCGACTAACCTCGGCGAAGAGTATAGCTGGGTGTAATTGGTTTCGTCTGAGCTGCAACCCACGTCCCTCCGTGCCTAACCTCCGTCCTCCCCTGACTGTTACGCTGGATTTCCTGCCATGAATTCAAGGCCCTGACTTCAGCCGTTGCAGGACACAGAATTCTCCTTCCAGGTTCGGGGAGTCCAACTTGTTCTTCGCGGGCCCGGTCAGCGTCAAAAGTCAGCGGTTGGTTTTTGTCTGTCTGTGGCTGGAGTTCCTGGTCGGCTGTGGCGGATCTCTGCGGCCTTCCATCCCCAGCTGTGACCCCAACGCAGCACCTGAAGTGCTGTCGCTGACCATACAGAATACTGGGCAAGAGACCTTACAGAACTATCCCGTTGCTATCTTGCTGGATGAAACGGTTTTCGATTTCACGGTTCCCAAAAAAGAATCTGCCATGGCCTTATGGGATGCTAAGACCCGTCAGCCGATGTCAGCCTGGCTGGAGTCGTACGATGCAGCAGCGGGGAAAGCACTGTTATGGGTGAAGGTGCCTGGGTTGGGTCCGCAAGCATCGCAGAGCCTCCTGTTGACGGCCGGGCATGCGACAGGCTGTGTTGCTTCCACTTCCTCGTTCGACGGTTACTCGGTCTTCCCCTTTTTTAGCGACGTCCATGACACCGCAGGCTGGCATGCGACCAACCACCTCAGGGTGACGAACACCATCACGGCAGGCCCGCTTACCATCGGTGGCCGTAGCGTAATCGAGAGTGACGGATTGTATAACGGATTTCCCGGTGTGGCGCAGGCGGCCAACGGAGACTTCGTGCTGGCGTACAAGAAAGGGACAACTCACGTGAATAGTCCATTCGTCGTGCTGAGGCATAGCTCGGATAAAGGTATGACGTGGAGCCCTGAAGTCGTCTATTTCGATTCTTCCCAGCCCGACCCAGCGCTGCTTCGGACTCCTCTCGGCGCCCTGGTAATGGCTTTGGGCAAAGCTGATCAGAGTGGCCGTGAGTTCGCGGCGTACAGCCGTTCGACCGACAACGGCTTGACTTGGGCCCCGTTCACGTTCTTCTTTGATCCGTCCGCGGATACCTTCAGCGTGGCGCCCTCGTTGACGGTTGGACAGACGATGTATGGAGCGGGCTACGGACTGTACACACTTGGCTCCGGCCAAGCACCCGGCCTGTGGTCGTCGTCGGACGACGGTTTCAACTGGACAAAACTCTCGGTGCTTCGTCAGGCGGGCGATCCGTCGCTTAGCGAAACCGCGATTGCCCGGACCGCGCCAAGCAAATTATTTGCGATCATGCGAGCGGACGACACTCTGAATACCTACGGACGGTACTCCAGTGATATGGGAATGAGTTGGGGGCCGCTGATCTCTTACACTTCGCAAGTGGGGGTCCTGCAAGGGCCGGTGATGGTGCAGGCCGGATCGGCGCTCATCCTCATGGGACGCGAGGCCATCCAGATCCCTGGAGTCCAACCGCCCAATACTACCGGCTTTCCCCGGCAGTTGGCTGCTTTCGTTTCTTACGACGGAGGACAGACATTTGGCTACGGTACAGTGCTCGACGCTTACACCGGGAAGCAAATCGATGGCGGCTATTCCTGGCCAATGCTGCTGCCGAACGGGCACGTGTACGTAGCCTACTACTCCGACTCGCACAATCAACAGAAGCCAGATATCAAGGCCCTGACCTTGTCCATAGGTCCGCCGTCCACGGTGCCCGCCGGCTCCATTCACGTACTCAGCCAACTCGCGCCCGGAGTCGCCGGCCACGCGCTGAATTTCGACTTCACCCGTTACGCCCTCGAATTTCGCTTCCGGTCCAGTCCGACGCCGGGGGGAAGCCAGTTTTCAGTGCTGCTGCAGGGGCAGGCTTCCGGATCGCCTTCGCGCCTGGTCAATTGGGAACTGCCATCCACCCACGCTGCCGACCCGACTTCGCAATCAGGAATTTTTTCGAACCAACAATTCGTGCAAATTCTAAGCAGCTTTAACCACGGCCAAGACTATCGTCTGCGAACGGTTGTGGACGAAATCCAGGGCACCCAACAAGCCTCCGTCCTCGACTCGTTCGGTGAATTGATCAGCACCACTACTCCGCAGCCTTTGGCGCAGGGGACTTCCGCCCATGCCACAACCATCCAGATCGGCAACAACTCCAGTCTGCGTGCGACCGACACCCTGCTGGATTTTGTGTTCGTGCGTCCGGCGGCGCAGATCGAACCGCTCGTGACCGTCACTCGAGTTCGCTGAATTCTGCGGTCGGCGTAATGTTCTTTTTCGGGGCGGGCTCACCCTCTATCAACCGGGCGCAGTGAGGCTGGCCCTGTTTTTCCCGGGGCGAAGGCCAGTTTCCATCTCACAACGCCTCGGCGGTGGTGTCGGTAAGTAACAGCTGTTCAGGTAGTTACACCAAACCCAGCCAGAAGACATTACAGCTGTTGAAGGTCTAGATATATCCCGCCATGCCCTGACGCTATGCAAGCGGCCTGACCTGAGAGAGAATGGCTACGCAATCGGCCCTGGCGCAGTCTGCTCGGGCTTACATTCCCCACTGAGAGAGTTCACGCGATCAGCTGATGCGGGTGTTTCGCCATGAGCAGATCCCGCAGAGCACCGATGGCTATTCCTTTCCCCGAGGATTTGACGGGTACCAGCGTCGGCCGCTTCGTTATCCGCTCGAAGCTGGGTGCTGGAGGAATGGGTGAGGTCTACTACGCAGAAGATACTCAACTGCGGCGTCCAGTAGCTCTTAAGCGTGTGTCCCGGAGGCTGGGCAACGATCCCGAATCCCGGCGCCAGGTCCTGCGAGAAGCGCAACGTGCGTCCGCCCTCAACTCGGAATACATTGCCGGCGTTTACGACGTGGTGGAAGAGCATGGCGAGCTCTTTCTGGTGATGGAGTATGTAGAAGGCGAGACCCTGCGGCAGCGACTGCAGCGGTCGATGAGCCTGGAGCAATTCTTTGACATCGCCACGCAATGCGCTGAAGCCCTGATGGTGGCGCACGAACGCGCCATCGTGCATTGTGACATCAAGCCAGAAAACATCATGCTTACTCCGGCGGGACGAGTGAAGATACTGGATTTCGGTGTGGCTAAGCGACTCCCTCGCTCCGATCAGAGTTCCACGGTGGATCGTACAGGCTCGGGCGGAGGCACGCCTGCCTACATGGCGCCCGAGGTTCTACTCGAACGGTCGCCCGATGAACGTGCGGACATATTCTCTCTGGGAGTTGTTTTGTACGAGATGTTGACCCTGAAGAACCCATTCCTGGCGAGCAGTTTTGTAGCTACCAGTGAACGGGTCCTGCACGAGACCCCGGCGGCGATTCGTGCTTTCCATCCCACCGTGCCGGACGGCTTGGTCACCGTCGTTATGAAAGCGATGGCTAAAGCACCGACGGAGCGCTATGCTCACGTCCGCGAATTGCTCGACGACCTGCATCTGGTCTATGCGGGAGCGACGCCGAGCAAACTTACCGCCGTGCGTGTTCGGCGGAAAGAGAAGCGCTGGCTGGCGGGTGGCATCGTCGGGGTGGCGGTCGCGGTGGCTGCTGTGTTCGGCGTTTACTGGTGGGAGCATAGAGGCCCGATTCTCGCCGAGCGCGGCTGGGTGCTGATCGCGGACTTCGAGACTTCAGGCGAGCCGGCCATTCCCGACAAAGGTGTGCGCGAGGCTCTGACCATCGCGCTGCAGCAGTCGCGCTACGTCAACGTGTTTCCCAGGAGTCGCGCCTACGAGGTCCTTCAGCGCATGAAAAAGGAAAGCACGAGCCGGATCGACGAAAATCTTGGCCGCGAGATTTGCCAGCGCGAGAACCTGCAGGTGCTGCTGGCAGGCAGTATTGATCGAGCCGGGCAAGTGTTCCAGATCACGGTGCGAGGACTGGATCCTATGCGGGGTAATCTATTATTCGCGGAGAACGAGAGATTCGACCGCCAGGACGAATTTTTTGACAAAGTGGATGCGCTGGCGAAAAAAGTGCGGACCGATCTCGGGGAATCTCTGGAGCGGATACAGGGAACCAGTCGCCCTCTGGCCAAGGTGACCACCTCATCGCTCGAGGCTTTGCAACTCTATTCCCAGGCCAAGGATGCCACGGACCAGGGCAAGGACGAACAGGTCCCGGTTCTGCTGCAAGGCGCCCTCCGGCTGGACCCGGATTTCGCCATGGCTCATATGCGGTTGGGTCAGTATTATTCAGCGCTGGTCGGCAAAAACGAGAGGGCCTTGGCGGAACTGGATCGCGCCTACCAGTTGCGGCCCGGCGTCACGGGCCGGGAGCAGCGCAGGATCGAAGCTGCCTACTACGGACTGCAGGAGCGTTACGACGACAAGGCGGAATCCCTAAGGGTCCTGGTCAGCCTCTATCCCGATGACGAGGAAGCTCATCAGGAATTGGCCAGCGCCTATTACGATCTCGGCCGACTCGATCAAGCGGTGCTCGAACTGGGCGAGGTCCTCAGGTTGAACCCTCACTCGGCCCCCGCCTACGGGAATCTAGTGTTATATCTGGCACGGAGCAACAAGCCCGAAGCGGCGATCACTGCCGCCGGCGAGGCCTCACGGCGGGGTTTGGCCTCTCCGCGAATGCACTGGGGACTCGGCCTGGCCTACCTCGGTCAGGGAAACGTGGCCCCGGCCAGGCAAGAGTTCGAGCAAATCGGCGGAACCGGAGGAATAGACCGCGAATTGCAGGAGTTGTCCTTGGCCATCGCAGATCTATACCAAGGAAAACTGGACGGAGCCCGGGCTGAACTGGTCCGGCAAATCCAGGCGGTACCTGCGCAGAGCGGTGGCTTGCAGCTGTTTCGGAGATATCTGGTTGGCCGCATTTATCTTGTCCAGGACAATTCGCGAGCGGCAGAATTGCAGGCGGATCTTATGTTGCAGGTCCCCAGCACCGGCCTGCAGGCCAGCGACCTCCTGGGTGCGGGTACGCTCTATGCCCGAGCGGGCAATGTCGACAAGGCGCGACGGGTACTCCGTCGTTTGGATGAATCCCGGAAGACCATCCAGAGTTCCTCGAACCAGGAGAATTTTCACAGCCTGGAAGGAGAGATCTTGCTGGCCGAGGCGAAACCCGAGCAAGCCGCGATTTCCTTTGCGGCCGCGGATGAAGGATTCGCGCCGTTCATCGCCTCCACTGGCCTGGCCCGTGCCTATCAGGAACAGAGACGCTGGGACCTGTCCGCGCCAGCCTGGGAAAAAGTTATCAGTCAGAGAAACGAGATTCTTCAAAGCGGGTTTCCGCCTGATTTGGCGGTCGCCCACCTGCAAGTGGCACGCGTGTATGGTCAGATGAACAATCGTGATCTTGCCCTCAAGCATTACCAGGAGATCGTCCGCATGTGGCCACACGCCGATGACCTTCCTATCCTGCGGCAAGCCCGTCACGAATTACAGGACTTGAAACCGAAGGTCGGCCCATCCAATGGAAAACTGGGCCCTGCTGCTTCAGGGCCTGCTGCACAAGTCAAACCAAACAGGAGGAACGTATGGATTTACTCATCACTCTGATCGGAAATGCCGCCGTGGATCCCGGATTTCGTGAGTTGTTTCTGTGTGACCCGCTAGGGACGGCCGACAACTATGGCTTCCGCTTGACCAAGGGAGATTTCCAGATAATGACAGCGATGTTCACCAACCTGAACGATGAGGAGAGAACTTCCCTGGAAAATGCGTTCAAAGCCCTTGAAAATTTGTTGTATGGGAAGATGGAGAATGCAGCTCTTACGCCGCCCCCGAGGACGAAGTGCACGAAGCCGTGCACTTTGTCCCTCTACCCGCCTCGCGTGCTGCCTAAACTTCGCGAAATTATCGACAGGCAGACGGACGGAAGCGAAGAAGCAACGGCAGCGGCATAAGACGGGGCAGGCAGTTGCAATCGCCGCCGCGTTGCGGCGCCGCAGGTCCGGGTGGAAGTGTGCCCAGCAGCCTTCCGCCATCGTTGGTTGAGAAAGATTCTAGTTCCCAGACTGGTACCTCCTCGTCTGAACTCCGTCTTCGATGCCTGTTCGTGCCGGTTCCTGCCGTATAATGATTGGTTCTGCGCAATTTGATTACTGCGGGTAGATGAAAGCCTGCTCCAGGAAAGCTAACCACAAGGGAAGGTTGGGAAATGGCCACCACGGATGTAGGGCTCCGCGAAGGCAGCAGCCAGGCGGCGCAAAAGCCGGTCGTAAACAACATGAGTATCCAGGTCGCGACGGTCAACGGTTCCGGCTCGCAAAGTTCCAACACGGTTTTGTTACGCAGCATTTTTCAGATGGGCGTTCCCGTCTCGGGCAAGAATCTTTTCCCCTCGAATATCGCCGGCCTGCCCACCTGGTACACCATTCGCGCCAACAAAGATGGCTACATCGCGCGCAAGAAAGAAATTGATTTCGTGGTCGCCATGAATCCTGAGACCGCCCAGGAAGACGT
>Ga0326726_10001003_pt1 | contig 26178 bp, 23 predicted proteins | sample MHFenrmetagenome_2_FD_207603 | JGI IMG/M metagenome (GOLD analysis project Ga0326726, IMG submission 207603) | Lab enriched peat soil microbial communities from Michigan Hollow, Ithaca, NY, United States - MHF15MN | ecosystem: Environmental > Terrestrial > Soil > Wetlands > Peat | place: USA... | reverse complement strand
ACTCCAAAATCTTCGCCACCACCCCGGCACCCACGGTCCGGCCACCTTCGCGGATGGCGAAGCGCAGGCCGTCTTCCATGGCGATCGGGTTGATGAGCGTGATCACGAGCTTGATGTTGTCGCCCGGCATGACCATCTCGGTGCCGGCCGGCAGGTCGCAGGCACCGGTCACGTCGGTGGTGCGGAAATAGAACTGCGGGCGGTAGCCCTGGAAGAACGGGGTGTGACGGCCACCCTCTTCCTTGCTCAGGACGTACACCTCGGCCTCGAACTTGGTGTGCGGGGTGATGGAGCCGGGCTTGGCCAGCACCTGGCCGCGCTCGACTTCCTCGCGCTTGGTGCCGCGCAGCAGCACGCCGACGTTGTCGCCGGCCTCGCCCTGGTCGAGCAGCTTGCGGAACATTTCCACGCCGGTGACGGTGGTCTTGACGGTCGGCTTGATGCCGACGATCTCGATTTCATCGCCGACTTTCACGATACCGCGCTCGATACGGCCGGTCACCACGGTGCCGCGGCCGGAGATGGAGAACACGTCTTCGACCGGCATCAGGAACGGGCCGTCGATGGCGCGCTTCGGCTGCGGGATGTAGGTGTCGATGGCCTCGGCCAGCTTCAGGATCGACGGCTCGCCGATTTCGCTCTGATCGCCTTCCAGGGCCTTGAGGGCCGAACCGGTGATGATCGGGGTCTTGTCGCCCGGGAAGTCGTACTTGGTGAGCAGGTCACGCACTTCCATCTCGACGAGCTCGAGCAGTTCCTTGTCGTCCACCATGTCGGCTTTGTTGAGGTACACGACGATGTACGGCACGCCCACCTGGCGGGCCAGCAGGATGTGCTCGCGGGTCTGGGGCATCGGGCCGTCGGCGGCCGACACCACCAGGATCGCGCCGTCCATCTGGGCGGCGCCGGTGATCATGTTCTTGACGTAGTCGGCGTGGCCCGGGCAGTCGACGTGCGCGTAGTGGCGGTTGCCGGTTTCATACTCGACGTGCGAGGTCGCGATGGTGATGCCGCGGGCTTTTTCTTCCGGGGCGTTGTCGATCTGGTCGTAGGCCTTGAACTCGCCACCGAACTTGGTGGACAGCACCTTGGTCAGGGCCGCGGTCAGCGTGGTCTTGCCGTGGTCCACGTGGCCGATGGTGCCCACGTTCAGGTGGGGCTTGGTGCGTTCAAATTTTCCCTTGGACATCGTCTGCCTCGTCTTGTTGTCGATGGTGGTGTTCGCCAAACTCAAATCACAAGTACTGCAAATGCTGGAGCCCATAATCGGAATCGAACCGATGACCTCTTCCTTACCAAGGAAGTGCTCTACCGACTGAGCTATATGGGCGAACTCTTAGCTACCTAATCATCCAACTAGCTTGTCCGATTCACTTCACCTGACTGGAGCGGGTGATGGGAATCGAACCCACGTCATCAGCTTGGAAGGCTGAGGTTCTACCATTGAACTACACCCGCGCATTCCGCTGTCCGCTCGCCTGCCGAATTCATTCTGGTGGAGGGGGGTGGATTCGAACCACCGAAGGCAGAGCCGTCAGATTTACAGTCTGATCCCTTTGGCCGCTCGGGAACCCCTCCAAACATAAGCCGCGCATTATGCGGGAAAAATCCGTACCACGTCAACAAATTCCCGGGTATACGGCTTAGTTAGGTCAGGTTTTCTTGTTTTGCATCTGCCGGCGGATCAGGTTGATGGCCGAGCCGGCCTTGAACCAGGCAATCTGCTCACTGGTCAGGCTATGTCGGGCCTGGAGGCTCTCTATGCGGCCGTCCGCATGCTGCAGCTGCACATTCACCGGTTCCCCTGGGGTAATCTGGTCAAGATCGAGGACACTCAGGCGATCGTCCTTCTGGATACGCTCATAATCAGCCGGATCGGCGAATGTCAGAGGCAAAACCCCCTGTTTTTTGAGATTGGTTTCGTGGATACGCGCAAAACTGCGCGTCAGCACCACCCGGCAACCAAGGAAACGTGGCGACATGGCGGCATGCTCGCGCGAGCTGCCTTCTCCATAGTTCTTGTCGCCCACGGCCACCCAGCCCAGACCCTTGGCTTTATACGCCCGGGCTATGGCCGGCAGTGTTTCGCCCGCCTGCCCGGTGAGCAGGTTGAAACCAGTTCCGGGCTTGTCCGTAAAGGCGTTGTTGGCGCCGGTGAACATGTTATCGCTGATCCGGTCCAGATGGCCGCGGAATTTGAGCCACGGCCCGGCCGGCGAGATATGGTCGGTGGTGCACTTGCCCTGTGCCTTGAGTAGTACGGGCAACCCCTGATAGCCAGCCTGCTTGTCCACCGGCGCAAACGGTTCCAGCAACGCCAGACGTTCACTTTTCGGATCAACCGCCACCGACACGGAGGCCGGGTTATCGGTGGGCGCGGCGTATCCGGATTCCCCGGCATCGTAGCCCTTGGCCGGCAGCTCCTCGCCCACCGGCGGCACAAGCTTGAGCACCGAGCCATCCTCGAGCGACACACCTTGGTGAATCGGGTCAACGTCCAGACGACCGGCAAGCGCGTAGGCCGTGACGACTTCCGGGCTGGCAATAAACGAATGGGTCGCGGGATTGCCGTCGTTGCGCGCCGGGAAATTGCGATTATAGGAAGTCAGAATCGAATTCTTCTCGCCCTTGGGCATATCGGTACGCTCCCATTGGCCGATGCACGGCCCACAGGCGTTGGCCAGCACCGTAGCGCCAATCGCTTCCAGGTCAGCCAGCAACCCGTCGCGCGCGATGGTGGCGCGCACCTGCTCCGATCCGGGCGTGACCATGAATGGCACGCGCGCCTTGAGGCCCTTGGCCTTTGCCTGGCGGGCGATGTGCGCGGCGCGGCCGATGTCCTCATATGAAGAATTGGTGCAGCTGCCGATGAGCGCAGCACTGAGCTTCGGCGGATAGGCATTGTCCTGCACGTCCGCGGGCAGGCGCGAGACAGCACGCGTGAGATCGGGCGTGTGCGGCCCGACCACCTGCGGTTCGAGTGTGGAAAGATCGATTTCCACCACCTCGTCGTAATATTTTGCCGGAGCATTCAGCGCTTCATGGTCGGCGCTGAGCTGCGTGCGCACATCCTCCGCTCGCCGGGCAATCTCGCTGCGCCCGGTGGCGCGCAGGTAATCGGCCATGCGCTTGTCGAACGGGAAGACCGAGGTGGTGGCGCCGAGTTCAGCGCCCATGTTGGTAATCGTGGCCTTGGCGGTGCAGGACAGTGCCTCGGTGCCCGGACCGAAGTACTCGATGATCTTGTTGGTGCCACCTGCGACCGTGAGCATGCCGGCAAGCTTGAGAATGACGTCTTTGCCGCTGGTCCAGCCGCTCGGCTTGCCGGTGAGTTTCACGCCCACGAGCTTCGGCCAGAGCAGTTCCCAGGGCAGGCCGACCATGACATCCACGGCGTCCGCGCCGCCGACACCGATCGCCAGCATGCCGAGGCCGCCAGCGTTCGGGGTGTGCGAGTCCGTGCCGATCATGAGTCCGCCCGGGAACGCATAATTCTCGAGCACTACCTGGTGAATAATGCCGGAACCCGGCTTCCAGAAACCCATGCCGTACTTGTTGGCGGCCGAGGCCAGAAACTCGTAGACCTCGTGGTTGCTGCTCTCCGCGACCTGCAGGTCCTTGATGGCCCCGACCTTGGCGCGAATCAGGTGATCGCAATGCACCGTGGTCGGCACCGCGGATTCGCTGCGGCCGGCGGTCATGAACTGCAGTATCGCCATCTGCGCGGTCGCATCCTGCATGGCGACCCGGTCGGGACGAAGATTGGTGGTGCTCTTGCCACGCTCCGGCAAACCCTCCCCCTTGTCTTCCCAGTGCGCGAACAGGATCTTCTCGGCGAGCGTGAGCGGCCGGCCGACGCGGGTACGGATCGAAGCCAGCTTGGCGGGAAGTTTTTCGTAAAACGCGCCAATCATGGACAGCGCGTCGGCAGGATGTTTTTCCATGGATATCTCAAAGGCAGTGGCTTGGGGCTACCGCTATTCTACCTGCGACCAGCGCCTCAGGTCAGCAGGAAAGCCGCGCCACGGCATATTTCACTCCAGATCGCCGTAACGCTCGCGCCAACTCTGCGCAGTGAGTGTCCGCAGCTCTTGTTCGTAGACCATACCGGGTCCAGCCACGCTGCCGCTACCCTGTGTCTGGGTCCAGATTTTCTCCGCCAGCACCGAGCCAATTGCATGCACGGCATCGTGCCGGCTCAAACCGCCACGCATCAAGCGCAGCAACGCCTCTACGGCCGGCAGGTAGGCCTCGGCCAGCTGATTCTCGACGACCACGTGGATAGCGGCATGCATCTGCACATTCGGCAACTCAGCCTCGGCCTGATCGTGGTAGTCGCCCACCAGCAACAGCCGCTCGGTCTCACTCAGTTCCAGCCAGGCCTTCGGCTCGGGTGCGGTATCGGGATCATACGTGTCCATCGTTTTGTTCTCCTGAGTCTTGCTGCTTCACGAAGCATGACCCCCATCATTTGCCAGCAACTCGCGCGTCACGTCAATCGAAAACGCCCAACCCAGGTTGCGCTGCGGCGTGCGGTTGATGCGCCCGAAGATTCCATCCAGGTCGCACGACTTGAAGCCGCCTTCCCAAAGAATATGGTGGCGATACAAATCCATCAGATCGTTCATATTACCCAACAGCCGGCGGCTGTCGGTGCGACCGATTTCAAATGTTTCATAATCCGCCAGCGCCCGCTCAATCTCCGCTGACTTGAACCCCTCCAGCACCAGCAACTGCACCAGCCCGCGCACGAACACGTTTGGCATCTCCTGCACATTCGATTTCTTGATGCCGAAGATCACGAACGACAACAGCGTGCGCTCGTTCATGAACAAAAAGGTCTTGCGCCGATCGACCGTGAACAGGTTCACATACCAGTGGCCCAGCCGCGTATCCGGGTCGCGCGCCATCTGCCCGGCCGTGGTTTTGATCCCGAGTTCGCGCAGCACCTTTTGCGTGCATTTCAGTTGCAGCATGGAACACGTCGCTCCGGTGTGGGCGCCCGATCACTCAGCCTTCACTCCAATCTAATTCCGCCGCTCCATGCGAATCTGGTCATACACCTGCCGCAGCAAATGGCGCGCGGCGACGTCGCGGAATTTGTCGTCGTTCATCAGTTTGGCGAAGATTTCCTCGTTGCCGTCCATGCGGTCAATGAGGAGTCCTTCGAGCGCCTTGTCGAAGATGTATTTGAAATCTTCGAGCGTGTTCACCAGCGCGGCCTGGCGCAGTGTGTCGTCGGCCACGGCCTGCTCGCGCACCTGGTCGAAGAACAGCTGGTCCGCGGGCCGGAAGTCGGTGCCAAAGCGCTCGTTGAGAAGGTCGATCAGCTGCGACAGTTCAATCTCCTCGTCACGGATTTGGCCGGTGCCCACCTCGCCTGGGCCGTAGAGCGGCTCGGGCTCGCCAACATGCAAATCAATGGAGCCTTCGCTGATCTTCTGTAACCGGTAATACCTGAGCTGCACTTCGTCATCCAGCCGGTACGCCGGCCCGGTGTTGCGGCGCGGCAGCTTGGTCGGCAGGAAGCGTGCGTAGGTGTAAAGCTTTTCGAGATCGGTGTCCTGGTAGGGAATGACCTGCGACAGGAAGCCGTACAGGTTGCGGAAACTCACCAGCAGCCCCTTGAACTGCTCCTGCTCGTCTTCGGGCAGGGCCTTATAACGCTCGACTGCCGAATCGAGAATGGCATTCATCTTCGCATGGTCGCCGGCCGACTCCTTCGGCTTGGGCTGAAAGTAAACCTGGCAGAACGCCTCGACCTCGGCTTGGTGATAAACATGGTGCTCATCGAGCCGCGCCTGCAGCTCGTACATCTTGTGTGGCTCGATGTCCTCACCCACCGCCGTCACTTCGTAATACGGTTTGAACGCCTCGTAGATTTCCTGGGTGTCGTTCACGAAGTCGAGCACGAACGTGTCTTCCTTGCCCGCCGCGGTGCGATTGAGCCGCGAGAGCGTCTGCACCGCCTGGATACCTGCCAGCCGCTTGTCCACGTACATGCTGTGCAAGAGCGGCTGGTCGAAGCCGGTTTGGTATTTTTCGGCCACGATCAGCACCTGGTATTCCTCGGTGTCGAACTTTTCCGGCAGCTCGGTTTCCTTGATGCCATTGTTCATGCCGGTTTCTGTGTAGCTCTTGCCATGGAAATCGGGATCAACGACTGTCCCCGAAAACGCCACCAGCGTTTTCATGTGGGTGTAGCCCTTGTCGGCGATGTACTTGTCGAGCGCCTGCTTGTAGCGCACCGCCTCCAGCCGCGAGCCGGTCACGACCATGGCCTTGGCACGCCCGCCGATGCGGTGGCGAGTGTGAGCGTTGAAGTGCTCGACCATCACCTCGGTCTTCTGGGCGATGTTGTGCGGGTGCAGCTTCATGAAGCGCGCCAGCACCCGCGCCGCCTTCTTCTTCTCCACCTTCGGATCGTCCTCGATGGACTTGATCAGCCGGTAATAGGCCCGGTAGCTGGTGTAGTTCGCCAGCACGTCCATGATGAAGCCTTCCTCGATGGCTTGGCGCATGGTGTAGAGATGAAACGGCGCCGCGCCGCCCGGGCCGGGCTCGTTGAAGACCTTCATGGTCTTGAACTTAGGGGTCGCGGTGAAGGCAAAGAAGCTGATGTTCGGCTGGCGGCCGCGCTTGAGCATGGTCTTGAGCAATTGCTCCTGGGCGTCGTCCTCCAGCCCCTCCTCCTCGGCCTGCGTTTTGGCCTTGACCTTGATCTCCGCGCCGCCCAGCACGCCCTTCATCTCGGTCGCGCCCTCGCCCGATTGCGAGCTGTGCGCCTCGTCCACGATCACGGCGTAGCGCCGCCCCGGCAGGTCGCCGACCTTCTCGGTGACATAAGGGAATTTCTGGAGCGTGGTGATGACGATGGGCGTGCCCTGCGCCAGCGCCTCGGCGAGCTGCGCCGAGTTCTCGTTGATCTTCTCGACCACACCCTGCTTGTGCTCGAACTGGTAGATGGTGTCCTGCAACTGGCGGTCGAGCACCACGCGGTCGGTGATGACCACCACCGAATCGAACACCTTGCGGTCCTGCGCGTCGTGCAGGCTGGCGAGCCGGTGTGCCAGCCAGGCGATGGAATTGCTCTTGCCCGAGCCGGCCGAGTGCTGCACCAGATAGTTGTGCCCCGGCCCCTGCTGGCGCGCCGCCGCCACCAGCGCACGCACGGCATCGAGCTGGTGATAGCGCGGGAAGATCATGGTCTCGACGGTCTTGGTCTTCACGCCCGCCTTGGTGCGTATCTTTCTTTCTTCCACTTCCAGATGCAGATAGCGGGCAAAAATATCGAGCAGGCTGTCGCGCTGCCACGCCTCTTCCCACAGATACGCGGTGCGGTAAGCGTGGCCTTTCGGATCGGGCGAGTTGCCGGCGCCGCCGTTATGGCCCTTGTTGAACGGCAGGAAGTACGTGCCTTTGCCGTCCAGTTTCGTGGTCATGAACACCCAATCCGGGTCCACGGCGAAATGCACCAGCGCGCGCTTCTTGAACTGGAAGATCGGCTCGTTCGGGTCGCGGTCGTTCTTGTACTGCCACTTGGCGTTCTCCACTGTCTGCCCGCTCATGGGGTTCTTCAACTCGGCCGTGACCACCGGCAGGCCATTGATGGAGAGCACGAGATCGAGCGAGTTTTCGTTCTTGAGGCTGTACTTGAGCTGGCGGGTGACGGTGAGGCGGTTGGCGTCGTACAGCGCCTGCGTTTCCGGGTTGAGCCCGCTCGCCGGGGCGAAGAACGCGACGCGCAAGAGCTTGCCGAAACACTTGAAGCCGTGGCGCAGCACGTTAAGCGCACCTTGCGAATCGAGCGCCTTGCACAGGTCGTCCAGCACCTGGGTCTCGGCATCCTTGCCGTAGTAGGCCGCGATCGGTTCCCAGAGCTTGGGCTGGGTTTCCTTGATGAAGGGCAGCAGGAGAGTTGGGTCGAGGGTGCGCTCGCGGCTGAAATTCGCCGGGTCGCTTTTGGCATAGCCGCCCTGCATCAGCAGCGAGGCTTCGATGGCGTCCTCAAAGCGAATTTCTCGGTGCTTGTCGCCGCTCACGCGACGTCCCTTTCTTCATTGAGACCACGGACATCAATCTTCCCCGTCACAGCAGCCGCGATAACTGCGTTTCGATACTCTTGAAGTATCGCGATTGCGCTCTCGACTGACGACGCCAACCTATCGAGCTGGCTCATGTTAGTTTGGACAAACTCCTCAATTGCCTTCTGCTCATCCAATGGCGGAAGCGTTGTGACCAGCTTTTTGACGTCTGGCATTCCGATCGTTTTGATCGTGGCGCCAAATGTGTAACTGTCCAGATGTGCCTTCATTACGTTGAATACACGAAGGAGGTATTCGGCTCTTATTTGGTTGTTCGGAATCCACGCTATCAAATGCTGAGATACCGCCATCTCCTTCGTCGTAATCGCCGCAAGGCCGATTGTCGCATCCCGGGTGAATACAACTGCACCGGGCGGTAACACGCGTGCCGATGAGTTATCCAAACCGAGCCTATTAATCTGATACTTCGTCTCGGAGATGTAGTCGCAAGCAGCGAGTTGTTTTGAGTCGTTAAGGGACACCCACGATATATCACAATTCTCCCAGTACTCTGGAACCTGCTTAGATGGGGTGTGACCGCTTTCTAGTTTTGCCACAAACTTGACCCGCGCCACATCCCAATGCGCCGGAATCTCTCCCAGCCATTCGACGCCGGAGTCTTTCATGGGCGCGTCGGGATTCAGGCCCTTGGTGACGGCCTGACTGATGAGGGCGGAGCGCTTTTCGGCGAGCAGCTCGATGAGCCGCTGCTTCTTGACGATCAGCGCGTCTATGCGCGCGGTTTCGCGGTCGAGGAACGCGGCGATGGTGCGTTGTTCCGTCGGTCCTGGCACGGGCAACGGAACAACGTCCAGATTTTGTTTGCTCAGTTCAAGGAATGTGGTTCCATTGCCGCGTGCCACAAGCTCCTGCTTGGCCGCAGTCATGACGTAGTAGTAATACGTCGAATCAGACTCGGACCGCTTCACGAGACTCCGGCACCCTTGATTCGTACACAGATCAACTCCGGCAATTCCAAGATGACCGATCGGAGCGCGGGTGGACAAAACGATACTCCCTGATGGCACAAGACTTGTACCGCAACTTGCGTAACCTGTTTGCGTGATGGATCGTCGCGATTTGGAGATTATCTTGTGTACGGAATCACCGAGATCGTCTGGGGTAAACCAAGGTATATCGCCATCCCAATAACCTGGTTCTGAACTTGTAGGGGTCGATCCATTTACTAAGCGGAAGAGTCGCTTTGTGGACAAAACACCCCAATGCGCCGGCACCTCCCCCAGCCACTCGACGCCGGTTGGCTTGTATTCGGGATAGCGGGGGTAGCTCATGCGTTGCCAGCTCCCGCCAGCATGTTCATGACGAGGCGGATGAACACGTCCTTGTTCTTGGGATTGGACTCGGCCACGAGCAGTGCCTGCATAAGGCCGTCATTCCCGCGAAAGCGGGAATCCAGATTGGTTAAAGAATCCGCGACCATAGATCTTCCCAATCCGGATTCTGTTGTTCGATAACTCTCAACTTCCATGCCCGGTTCCACTTCTTGATCTGCTTTTCGCGGCTAATAGCCGCGTTCATATTGTCGTGCAACTCAAAATACACCAGTCGGTGTACTCCATATTTCTTGGTGAACCCCTCGACTGCATTATTCTGGTGTTCCCAGATACGCTTGCGCAAATCGCTGGTCACGCCTGCGTAGAGCGTTCCGTTGCGTTTGCTTGCCAATATGTAGACCGCAGGTTGCTTCATGCCGCTCTCAATACCTGGATTCCCGCTTTCGCGGGAATGACGAACAAGGTGTAGCGGGCGATGACATCCACCAGCCCCCGCCCCTGGCCGGTCGTCAGCGCCTCGCCAGCGGCCGCCTTGCGCACGAGTTGCAACGCCGTTTCCAGCTCGCGGGCGTTCTGCTCGAAGCGCTGGCGGTTGAGGGTATAGCCGCGAGTGAGGTGTTCTTTGAGGGTCTGGCTGGCCCAGATGCGGAACTGGGTGCCGCGTTTCGATTTCACCCGGTAGCCGACCGAGATAATGACATCCAGGTTGAAATACCGGATGCGGTATTTCTTTCCGTCGCTGGCAGTCGTCAAGGATTCCTTGACGACTGCCGCCTCCTTAAGCTCCCGCTCCCGGAAGATGTTTCGGGTATGCAGGCTTATATTCTGTTTCGTGTTCTTGAAGAGTTCCGCCATTTGGGCATGGGTAAGCCACACGGTGTCGCCCTCCAGGCGCACCTCCAACGAGGTCTTGCCGTCCGGTGTCTGGTACAAAATGACTTGTCCCGAACCTTCCTGTTGTATTTTTGTCATTCCATTGCCCCTCAGTTCGTGACCTCGCCCAGCATCCGCACGATGTCCGTCTCCAGCGCTTTGATGTCGGTTTCGATCTCGCTCAAGGGGCGTGGCGGCTGGTATTTATAAAAGTGACGGGTGAGCGGGATTTCGTATCCGACCTTGGTCTTGGCGTGGTCGATCCATGCGTCCGGCACGTGCGGCAGCACCTCGCGGGTCAGGTATTCCTCGCAGGGCTTTTTGAGCTTGGGCAAGTCCTCGTCGCGGATCGGCAGCTTGATGCCGGGCGGCAGCGGGACGTTCTCGGTGTCGCGCAGCTCGGGATCGGACTCGGGGTTGCCGTCCGGGTCGCGGCAGATGTCGGCGGTCTCGTCGCGCTCGGATAGCGCGTTGAGGATGGCCTTTCTGATAGGCGCCTTGGGCTTGAGGCCGGCGGCATCGAGTGCCGCGTCGAGATCAGCCACGAACTGCTCGCGGTTCTTGTAGAGCCGGTTCGGGTCGAGGGTCTTGAGCGCGTTGACGATGGCCTGCTGTTCCTCGCGGCCTTCCTGTTCCTCGCGCTCCTTCGTTTTGCCATCCTTGCGCTTCTTCGACTCGGCGAGCGCCCTGAAGGCCGACTGCTCGTACAGGCGCTCGATGCGGTCGCTGCTCGCGGCGAGATTCAGCCGCAACGGACGCTCGACCACCATCTTGGCGTAGCCGAACTCGCGGTTGTCGAAGACCTTGCTCACCACGACTTCCTGATCCTGGCCATCGATAGCCAGGCGGCGCGTGTCGTTGTGCTTGCAGCCGCCGTAGACACGGGCAATTTCGGCGATCTGTTCTTCGGACAATTCGTTGCGCTTGTTGCCGAGGCTCTTGCGCATCTTCTGGTAGAAATTGACGGCGTTGATGAGCTGCACCTTGCCGCGGCGGTTCTTCGGCTTGCGGTTAGTGACGATCCAGATGTAGGTGTAGATGCCGGTGTTGTAGAAGAGCTGGTCCGGCAGCGCCACAACGGCATCCAGCCAGTCGTTCTCGATGATCCACTTGCGGATGTTGCTCTCGCCGGAGCCGGCATCGCCGGTGAAAAGCGGCGAGCCGTTGAAGACGATGCCAATGCGCGAGCCTTCGCCGCCCTCGTCGGGCGCGGGGTGACGCTTCGAGATCATGTGCAGCAGGAACAAGAGGGAACCGTCGTTGATGCGCGGCAGACCCGGGCCAAAGCGGCCGTTGAACCCCTCGTCTTCGTGTTCCTTGGTAACGACATCTTCCTCCGGCTTCCATTCCACGCCGAACGGCGGATTGGCCAGCAGGTAGTGGAATTTCTTGTGGGGGTGGCCGTCGCCGGACTTGCCGTCGCCCAGGGTATCGCCATAGATGATGTTGTTCGGCTCCTCGCCCTTGATGAGCATGTCCGAGCGGCAAATGGCGTAGGCTTCGGGGTTGTATTCCTGACCGAATAGTTCGAGATGCACATCCTGTGCATGCTCGCGGATGTATTCCTCCGACACCGACAACATGCCGCCGGTGCCGCAAGTGGGGTCGTAGATGGTGCGTGCCAAGTGCGGCGTGTTGAACAGCTTGTCCTCGGTGTCGTACAGCAGGTGCACCATCAGACGGATGACCTCGCGCGGCGTGAAGTGGTCGCCCGCCTCCTCGTTCGCCTGTTCGTTGAAACGCCGTACCAGCTCCTCGAAGATGTAACCCATCGCCACGTTCGACACGCGTTCCGGGTGCAGATCGAGCGCGGCGAACTCCTTGACGACGAGAAACAGGCGGTTGGACTCTTCCAGCTTCGCGATCTCCTGTTCGAAGCTGTAGTACTCGAACACCTCGCGCGCCTCGCTGGAATACCCCTTGATGTAGTTGGCGAGGTTGCGGGCGACGTTGTCCGGATCGCCGACGAGCTTCTGGAAGGTGTACTTGCTGGTGTTGTGGAAGCGCTGGCCCGCGAGCCGATTCAGAATCGGTTCCGGGTTCTTGACCTTGGTATCTTTGAGCTGTTCGTACCGCTTGAGCACCTTGTCCTTGGTCGGCTCCAGCACGCAGTCCATCCGCCGCAGCACGGTCATGGGCAGCATCACGCGCCGGTACTGCGCCGGACGATAAGGGCCGCGCAGGAGGTTCGCGATGGTCCAGATGAAGTTGACGTGTTCCTGGTGGTTTTTGCTCATTCTGTTTTTCTGTATCCAAATGGTCGCCAGGAGAGCCTTACAGGCATTCCCCGATAGCCCTCCGGTTTTATACGCGATGACACCGAAGATTGGAATTGTGCGCCCGGTACGCCCCGGACGGTATGTGCGACGCCGCCACGAGCCAGACAGACCCAGAGCATCACGGGAAGATATGCAGGGCGTTGCTTTGAAGGCGCCTTTTCAAAGCCGCTTGGGCTTTAGAAAAATAGTGAAAAGAAAATTGGAGCCCGCAGAGGGACTTGAACCCCCGACCGCCTGATTACAAATCAGGTGCTCTACCAACTGAGCTATGCGGGCGAATCGACAGCGGCGGCATGTATTTCGTACTCGACTGGCTGCCGGGAACAGCAGCGCCGCAGAATGAGAAAAAATTGTACGGGAAACGCCGCTTACGGCGCAAACTTCATATTTGCCGAGTCACGCTCCGTTGCGCACACGGCATCGCGCACTTCGACGCCGGGAGCCTGCCAGTCCGTGGCACGCAAACGCGCCAACGCCGTATCCGCCGGTTCCGGCAGGCGCAGTTCAAACCAGGTCAGGCTCTCCGTTCGATAACGTATCTCCTGCTTGGCCTGCACGCCCTTGTGCGCGAGTTCCTGCAGTCGGTTCTGGGCGTTGTCGGCATTCGCGAACAGACCCAGCGAAATCGCCGGATTACCGTCGGCATCTGGCATGATCAGCACATCACGGATGCCCAGGTGCTCGATCTCTTTCAGACGCTGTTCGGCCTGCTTGCGGCTGGCGAATGGTGCGAGGTGCACCCAGTAACTGCCTTCGAGTTTGCGTTCCTCGCTGCGTCGCACGGCGTTGATCTTTTCGCCGGCCAAAAATATCGCTGTCTTGTCCGCCTGCTCCGCAACCAAGAATGGTCCGATACTCACGCAGCGCGGGCGCGGCTTGGCGGCCACCAGCGATGGCTCAGTGCGTTCGTTCTTGCGGACACGCAGCGCCACGCCCGGCGCTGTGAGCGGCACCATTTGTTCGGGATGAAAGACGGCGCGCGGTGGCGTGGCCTCCCCCGCCCCCTCGCGATACCAGGTCGCCCACATCAGCAGACCGATATTGGCCAACACCAGTACCGCAAACACCCAGCGCATCACGCCGAGCCTCCGGCACCGGCAATACGCGCCACGCCTTCCAGCACCAGATACGGCCGGTGCTGGGTGGCGTGCCGCAAGAGTGCACGCAGTCGCTGGGCGTCGCCGCCGGTAATGAGTAGCCGTGGCGTGGTGCTCAATATCGCTGTCTGTTCCTCAACAATCCGATCGATCGCACCGGCCAGGCCGAATAACGTTCCGGCCGCGACGCCATCGGCTGTGGAGCGCGCGAGCGCTGTACCGGCACCACCGTCCACCTCGCGTATACCCTGCGTGCGGTGCAGCAGGGTGTCACGCATGAGTGCGAGTCCGGGCAGAATCACCCCACCGCGGTATACGCCGTGCGCATCGAGCGCATCCACGGTCACCGCCGTACCGCAGTCGACCACGCACACGGCGTCCGGCCACTGCGCGTGCGCGGCGATCAGTGCCGCCCAGCGGTCGGATCCAAGACGAGTCGGATCTTCATACGTATTGGTCACCCCGAGTTGCGCAGCACGCGCGGTGATGCGTTGCAGTTCGAGTCCCCAGCGACCTTGCACCCACTGCGCCAGGGTATCTAGGTGCCGGGCAGCCGCGACACTCACCGCGGCCACGCACTCCGGGCGCACCACGGCGCCGAGCTGGTTATCCAGCGTGCGCGCGAAATCCTCGCCATAGGCCAATGCCTCGCCTGGCTTGAGACCGGTATCCGCCAGCGCCCATTTGCAGCGGCTGTTGCCGAGATCGAAAACGAGATTCATGCCATACCGTGCGCCGCGCGCAGACTGACGTCGCCAGAATGGAAGGTGCGCAGCTCGCCATCGGCGAGGCGCACACGCAGACCGCCGTGCGCATCGATGCCCTCGACCGTGCCGGACACCTGCTCCTGCCCGCTCTGCAACCGCACCGCCTGGCCGGCATACAAATGGCGGCGCTCCCATTCCGCGCGATAGTTCTCAAAGCCGTTGCGTTCGAAGACACGCAACATGTCGCCGAGATGGAAGATGAGCAAGCCCGCGAGGCGGTTGCGGTCGACGGGTGCGGGCAGACTGTCGCGCAGCGAAGACCAGGGTTGATCGATGTGTGCGGCATCGCCGGGGGCAAGATGCACGTTGAGGCCAAGCCCGAGCACCGCGAGCGACGGCCCACTGGCCTCGCCACGCAGGTCGATGAGCAGACCGGCCAGCTTGCGCCCATCACGAAGAATATCGTTTGGCCATTTGAGCCCCACGTCGCACACACCGAATTCGTCGAGGGCGCGCAGCACCGCGACGCCAGCGGCAAGGCTCAAGCCGGCCAGACCGGCGGGTCCGGTCTCGAAGCGCCAGCTCATGGACATCAAGAGATTGTGGCAAGGGGTCGCCACCCAGCCGCGGCCGCGCCGCCCACGCCCGGCGGACTGCGCCTCGGCTAGACACACGTGACCGCTGGACAGATCCGGCGTGCGCAGCAACTGCTGGTTGGTGGAATCCAGCTCATCAAAGACCTCAACCTTGGCACGCACCTGACGTTCTGCCAGCAGCGCGCCAATCGCCGCCTCCGACAACGGCACGAACGGTTCGCCCAGACGGTAGCCGCGTCCCGAGACACGGTGGATATCGGCGCCGCTTTCGGCCAGGGCCTGGATTGCCTTGTTGACAGCGGCGCGGCTCACCCCGAGACGTTCACCCAGTGCCGGGCCGGAGTGAAATGCACCGTCCGCGAGGAGTTTGAGCAAGGCATGGCGGGTGGACATGGAACCTGAATAGTAGCAGGAGCTGCCCGCGCCGGGCAGGAGCCCGAGTGCCGCGACGCACAGGGATGTGCGAGTGTCGCGGGAGGCACGACTCCAGGGATGGAGGAGGTAGGGCCGCGTCGGGAACAGCGGCCGAGGACGCCGGGAGCGACCGAAGCACAAAGTCCATTGCGCCAACAACGGCGCCTGGATGGATGTGGCGGAAAAACTGCTCCTGCGTTTGTCCCCGTAGGGACGGCTTCGCGCTCCGCACTTCCGCCATCCATGGCGGTCGCGAGAGCGGCCGCCGAGCGATGCGCGGGAATAAATCCGCGCCCCGGGTGTTTACCCAGAGGCAGCATCCCATTCATCCATTAAATTTGAGGAAAAAACCATGTCATTGCATACGATCAGCACATCCTTGCTCCTTCTGTCCCTATCCGGGCTGGCCTTCGCCGGTCCGGCCGCGGATGACGCCAACCTGCACTTCAAGGCCATCGCCAGCGGCGACGTCGACCAGCTGATGGGCAGCTATAACAAGGACGCCACCCTGCAGTGGGTCGGCGGTCCACTGGACGGTGTGTACAACGGCGATGCGCGTCTGCGTGAAGTATGGAGCAAGTTCACCACCTCTCAAGGCAAGCTCGAGCACAAGGTCTCCAACCTTCAGGAAAGCGCCAACCCCAAGGGCGCGACCGTTACCGCGAACGTCGAGTTCAAGGGCAAGGCACCGATCAAAGTACGTTACGTGCTCACCTATCGGGAAGGGAAAATCGTGAACGAAGTGTGGCAGATCGACCCGAACATGGCGTCCGGCTATTGAGATTCATCCCGACCGCGGCAAGCGCCGCGGTCGGCCCTTTTCGCCTGCGTCGCGACCCGCAGTACAATCGCGACGTGTTGATCCGGATCACCTTTGATGCGTGACGCCAAGCTGTTCGATGAGCACATCCCGCGCCTGCGGCGGTACGCGCGTGCCCTGACCGGCGAACGCAGTGAGGCCGATGATCTGGTGCAGGAATGCCTGGCACGCGCCTGGGAAAAACTTTCGCTCTGGCAGCGCGGCACAGACCTGCGCGCCTGGCTCTTTACCATCATGCACAATCTGTTTGTGAACGACCTGCGCCGCCGCATCAGTCGCCCGGAGATGCTCACGCTCGACGACGAAGCGCTGGAAGCACCCCGGCGAGCGACTCAGGAAGACGGCCTCGGGCTGCGCGATCTGCAGGCGGCGCTCAATCGCCTGCCACTGGACCAGCGTGAGGTGCTGCTGCTGGTCGGGCTGGAAGAAATGAGTTACGAAGAAGTCGCCAAAACGCTGGGTATCCCCCTGGGCACGGTCATGTCGCGCCTGTCGCGCGCGCGCGAACGCCTGCGCGTTCAGCTGAACGGCGCCGGACCGGCGCTGAGGAGAGTGAAATGAAAAACGACGCCCCCATGACCGAGGCCGAACTGCACGCCTATGTGGACGGACAGCTGGATGACGTGCGCCGAACCGCGATCGAAGCCTATCTCGCCACCGACCCGGCCGCGGCCGAGCGGGCCCGTGCCTATGCACGCCAGAACGAACAGCTGCACGCCCTGTTCGACGGTACGCTCGACGAGCCTGTACCGAAAACGCTGCGGCTGCCGCCCGTGCGTCGCACGCCGAACCCGCTGCGCTATGCCGCGCTGCTCGCTGCCATGGTCGTGGGCGGCGTCATCGGCTGGGCGCTGCACAACGAAGCACCCCTGACCATCACGCCAGATCTGCCGCAGCAGGCTGCGTTGGCGCATTCGGTGTATGCGCCCGAGGTGCAGCACCCGGTTGAAGTCAGCGCGCGCGAGGAGGCACATCTGGTGAGCTGGCTGTCCAAACGGCTCGGTGCGCCGGTGCATGCACCACAACTGTCGGACGCCGGTTATGAACTGATGGGCGGTCGACTGTTGCCCGGTACATCCGGCCCGGCGGCACAGTTCATGTATCAGGACGTGCGCGGCAACCGTCTTACCCTGTATGTGCGCACCACGACCGACGGCAATCGCGAGACCGCGTTCCGCTATGCCAAGGAAGACAAGGTGGGCGTGTTCTACTGGGTGGATGGACCGTTCGGTTATGCGCTGTCGGGAGAAATCGAGCGGTTGCAGCTGCTGCGCGTTGCCGAGAGTATCTACCGCGAGCTTAATCCTTGAGCAGCGGCGCGGTGTGAACCGGTGGGGCCGGTGGCCGACCCAACAACTCACTCACCGTCACCAGCTTGTAGCCCTTCTTGCGCAACCGCAGCACGATGCGCGGCAAGGCATCGGCCGTATGCCAGCCCCGGCCATTCATGTGCATGACCACGATTGAGCCATTCTTCGCCTGATTGCTCACGTACTCGATCAGCCGCTGCGTGGAAATGTGTGGGTCCGGGTCACCGGAGGCAAGGTCGTACTGTACGGCGATCATGCCGTCCTGCGCAGCAAGCTGAACCACGCGCGCATCCAGCTCTCCATACGGAGCACGGAATAACGTCGCGCGCCGACCGGTGAGGGTGTACAACATGTCCTGGGTGCGGGTCAGTTCTTCGTGCACACGCTCATCACTTTCACGCGGCAGATGCGGATGCAGATAAGTGTGGTTCGCCAATTCGAACTGCGGGTGCTGCGCGAGTTCTATTGTTTCGTCCGGATGCTCTTCCATCCATTTCCCGCCGAGAAACAAGGTCGCCGGCACCTGCATGTCGATGAGCGTGCGGACCACACGTTCATCGAAATGGCTCGGCCCTTGTGTCGAGCAGGCGTCGAAGGTGAGCGCGATTTTCTTTTTGCGGCGCAGGCCGTTCTTGACCACCTCGGGTGCGACCGGCGGCAAGGCCGGCGCGACTTGTAGCCCGGTAATCGGCGGTTCATACGGTAACGGTGCCCCCAAGGCCTGCTCATCATGCTGAGGTGCGGGCACGGGCTGCATTGCGCAACCACTGGCCAGACCGACGCAGAACAGCACGGCGAGACGACTACGCCACATCATCTGTATTTTCATGTCGTGGATCGGGGCTGAAAGTGCACTGGCGCGGGGCACACGAATTGAGAGGTTACGCGTCCGAGATGGGGAGATCCCTCTATGACAACAGCATAACAAAATCGTGCGGCACTGATCACGCCGACCTGCCCATCCACCACGCTTTCGTGTAACCCGCCTTGGATAGCAGATTGGCCACCTTGGCGCTCGTTGGACACGCATGGTGGTTTGTTTATTTAGTAAATAATTCTATTCACGTAGTCTTCAATCCTTCTGTAGAGGCATAAATAAAAATGGGCAAATTAAAGTCTGCGGAACTGCAGATATTCTGATGGCTAAAGAAGCAGGGTCTTGCCCGCTTTGCCGGACTCTTCACGCACCAGACGCGGGACGAGATAACCCGGCAGGCGGGCATGCAGTCCAGCAAGCAGCCTATGCGCCACCATATCGGCGACCTCAAAATGCGCTGCGCCTTGCACCCGGTCCAGCTGATGCAGGTAATACGGCAATACACTGGCGGCAAACAAGCTTTCGCTGAGTTGCACCAAACTTGCCACACTATCATTCACACCACGCAACAGCACGGACTGGTTGAGCAGTGTCGCGCCACTATCCTTGAGCCGGACGCAGGCTGCGTGCACGGCGGCATCCATTTCCTGTGCATGGTTGATATGGAGCACCACGACGCAATTGAGGTGCGTAGCACCTAGCCACGCGCACAGCGCTGACGTCACGCGCTCCGGCAACACGACCGGCAGGCGGGTGTGCAGCCGCAGGCGGTGGACATGCGGGATCGCCTCCACGGCTTGCACGAATTCCGTCAAGCGCCGATCGGACAACGTCAGAGGGTCGCCGCCGCTCAGGATGACTTCCTGCACATCCTCGTGGACGGCGATGTATTGAAGCGCCGCCGCCCAATGATCTGCGGAGGCATTGGCCTCAGCGTAGGGAAAATGGCGGCGGAAGCAGTAGCGGCAATGGATGGCGCAGGCGCCGGTGGCAGTGAGCAACACCCGGCCTTGGTACTTGTGGAGCACGCCCGGCGCCTTGTGCGCTGCCAGATCGCCGACCGGGTCCGGGCCAAATCCTTCAACGTCCCGGCATTCCTCGGCCAGCGGCAGCACTTGGCGCAGGAGTGGATCCGCAGGGTCACCCCGGCGCATCCGTGCCACGAATCCACGCGGCACGCGCAGGGGAAAGACCTGGGCGGCGTCCCAGGCAGCTGGCAGCCACTCCGGACCAAGTCCGACCGCCTCCAGCAATTCAGCAGGGTCGGTGATCGCCTGTCCCAGGGCAACCTGCCAGTCGGGCACCTGCCGTAATATCGGAGTTCCGGGTATCATAGTGGGCTCATTTTACCCATTTACCCGCACAGGTGTGTTTCATGGCGACGTACAGCACGAATGATTTCAAGTCCGGTCTCAAGGTGATGATTGACGGCTCTCCCGGTGCCGTTGTGGAGAACGAGTTCGTCAAGCCCGGCAAAGGCCAAGCCTTCAACCGCGTGAAAATCCGCAATCTCAAAACCGGACGTATCATCGAACGCACCTTCAAGTCGGGCGACACCCTGGAAGCCGCAGACGTGGTGGATGTGGAAATGCAGTTTCTTTACAACGACGGTGAGTTCTTCCACTTCATGAATCCGGAAAGCTATGAGCAGTTCGGCGCCGACAAGACCGCTGTGGGCGACGCCGCCAAATGGCTCAAGGAACAAGACGTGTGCACCATCACGCTCTGGAACGGCGTGCCTCTGAGTGTCGACCCGCCACACACCGTGACCCTCAAAATTGTCGAGACTGATCCGGGTGTACGCGGCGACACCAGCGGAGGCGGTGGCAAACCGGCCACGCTCGAAACCGGCGCCGTCGTGCGTGTACCGCTGTTTATCCAGAATGGCGAGTCGATCAAGTGCAACACCCGCACCGGCGAATACATATCGCGCGCCTGACCCTAGAATGAGGACACACATATCCGGCGACTGGCGGCCAACCGCCTCTCTGGAGGTCCTCAAGCAGCGTGCCCGGATGCTGGCCAGCATCCGGGCATTCTTTTCCGAACGCGGCGTCCTGGAGGTCGAAACACCCTGCCTGTCAGCCGCGGCTACGCCCGATCCGGCGCTGCTCAGCTTTACGACTCGTTATACCGGCCCGTTATTTGCGCACGGACAAACCCTGTACCTGCATACTTCGCCGGAATTTCCCATGAAACGCCTGCTTGCTGCAGGCAGCGGTTCGATCTATCAGGTCTGCAGAGTATTCCGCGATGGCGAGGCCGGCCGCGTACACAATCCTGAGTTCACCCTGCTCGAGTGGTATCGAACGGACTTTGACTCGGTTCAGTTGATGGCAGAAGTGGAGGCGTTGGTCAGGAGATTGCTGCACGAACACATTATGCTCGCGCCGAGTGAGAAATTAAGCTATCGCGAAGCCTTTCAGCGCCACACCAACCTCGATCCGCACATGGCGACCGCCCAGGATTTCGCCCAGGTGGCGCGCGCGCACGAAATTCACGCGCCACCCGAAATGTTGACGCATGCCGATGTCGGCATATGGCGTGACCTGCTGCTCACGCATTTGATCGAACCCAGGCTGGGGCAAGGCCGTCTGACCTTTCTCTACGACTATCCGGCCTCCCAGGCATCTCTGGCGCGCGTGCGGCCTGGCAGCCCGCCACTCGCTGAGCGTTTCGAACTTTATGTGAAGGGCATTGAGCTGGCGAACGGTTTCCACGAACTCGCCGATGCCAGCGAACAGCGCACGCGATTCGAGCGGCAATTGCATGCGCGCCTGGTGACAGGCCGGCCAGCTGTGGAACTCGACGAAAACCTGTTGGCGGCACTGGCCAATGGGCTGCCGGACTGTTCGGGGGTGGCCCTCGGTATCGACCGACTGGTCATGCTCGCCTCGGATGCGCGCTCGATTAGCGAGGCGATCGCCTTTCCACTCGACCGCGCCTGACGGCACCTCTATTTTGCTTCCAGCCAAAACGTCACCGGACCGTCATTGGTCAAAGTCACCTGCATATCGGCGCCGAATATGCCGCCCGCCACGGTCGGGTACTGTTGCCGCGCTTTGTTGAGCAGATACGCAAACAGGCGGCGCCCTTCGTCGGGCGTCGCCGCCGCGGTGAAGCTTGCACGCATGCCCTTCTCGGTGTCCGCCGCGAGCGTGAACTGCGGCACCAGCAACAAACCACCACCGATTTCTTTTACGCTGAGGTTCATTTTGCCAGCCGCATCGGCAAACACGCGATACCCGAGCAGGCGCTCGAGCAGCCGCTGTGCGACAAGCTCATCGTCGCCACGCTCCACACCGACGAACACCAGCAGACCGGCATCGATGGTTGCGACCACTTTGCTGGCAACCTCAACCCGGGCCTTGCTTACACGTTGCAACAGACCGATCATCCAGTCACCGGGAACTGGCCCGCAGTGGACTCGAACAAGCAAACCAGCATGCTTGGCAAGATACTCATCAAAGGTGCACTGGATCTATTAAGAACAGAAAGAAATCGCGATGACTGTCTGTCGCTATGCCACGCGTGTTCCAGGTTTCTGACGCGTACTCTCGTTACGAGCCAACGCTTCGAGCTCTGCCACGGAGAGATCGCCTGAGTCGTCGGTTAGCTCGATTTCACCACGCGCGTTCTCAAGAGAAACATCGGTCGCCGGCGCGCCCGTAAGCACCACCTCTTCCGTTTCCGGCATCACGTCGCTGAGCAGCGTGATGCCCACGCGGTTGCCGCCATCTGAACGTGCCTGGCTCAAACGTTGTTCGACAAGAACCAAGAATTTTTCAAAAGTCTCTGGCGCATCGGCGCTCTGGGTAACAAGACCGAAACTTGCGGACACTGCCATCGGTCCTGAAGCAGTTGTCAACCGCTCCGCGGCGATACGCTCGCGCAGACGCTCGCACAACACCAAAGCCTGGGAACGATCCGTCTCCGGAATCAGCACGGCAAACTCGGCCTCGCCAACACGCGCCACGACATCTTCGCGTCTGACTGTTTTTGTGAGCACCCCTGCAATGCGCACGAGCAACTGGTCGGCTGCGGGGCCGTATTGCCGGCGCAGCGCCGGGAAATCATCAATATCCAGCGCCGCAACAGAGAGATCTCGCCCCTGTTGTCGCGATTGCTGAAACAAACCCTTTCCAGACTCAAGAAATCCACCGAGACCATTCAGATGCGTCAACGGGTCGATCGCGCGCGCATCCATCTTCGCAGAAGTGGTGTGCAACAGACTCGCCTGCTTGAGACGCAGGTAGGCATGCACCCGTGACGAGAGCAGTTTCTTGTCGAACGGTTTGACAATGAAATCGGTTGAGCCGCAGGCGTAGGCACGGATACGGGTTTCGTCGTCTTCCGCCCCGGTGATGGTAATGATGGGCAGATCGCGGATACGCCTGTCGGCACTGGCACGTACGCGGCAGATCAACCCATAGCCATCAAGGCGTGGCATCTGGATATCGGTAATGAGCATTTCGATTTGGTTGTCGTGCAGAAGCCGTTCCCAGCCCGCCTCGCCGTCGTTCGCCAGCACCACGTCGTAATCGGGCTGGAGCATCTTCTCCACAGCGCGACGCATGACCTGTGCGTCATCCACCACAAGAATCCGTGTTGACTGATAAACTGCCATACAGATTTGCGCATTCCCCGAACGTCTTTCCCGTACCCCTGAGAGAGCCGGTTATGCATTAATTTATAGGCTAATTTTCTGAGACCGGCCAGAGAAGTGACCATTTCTCCAATGAAAACAGGCGCCTGGAATCTTGTGAATACTACATTTTATTCAGCGTGTTATGCTTTTTTCCAAGATCTTGCCATTCTTGCCTTGTCTTCCCAACCAGACCGCACCTGCTACCGTGAACGCTCTCCCTGACAAGACCCAGCAAATTGTCCTTGCCCATGCCGGACTCATCCGTGCGGTGGTGATCGCCTGTCAGAACCGTGAACAGCTGGTCGCGCTCGAGCCTCTGCTAGAGGGTGCACTGGCCAATGGCTGGCAAGCGCTGGTTTTGGCCATCCGTCGTATCCTCGGCGGTGCACGCGATATGAATGTTTTGGCCGGGCTGGATGAGGAAGATCGCGTGATTGTGGAAGCGATATTGCGCGGACTGCAGGACCCGGCTACCTTGCCGGATCCGCTAACACGGCCGGATCCAGGCATGGCGACACCCGGACTGGCCGGTTTGATTCACGCTGCCGCCAGTGGCGATGTTGTGGCGCTGCAGTTGCTTGGAGACATGGCGTCGCAAATGCTGCGCGCTGGAGGCGACATGGCACGTCTGAGCGGCATCCTCCGCCGTCTCGTGAATGGTGAACATGACCCGGACGTGCTGTGCCGTGGCATGAGTCCGCGCGGAGTGCAGCTGGTGCTGTCGTTAGTAGAAGAACTCGCGCGTCTGCGCGCACACTAACCTTAGTTCGAGAAAATGCTAGAAGTGCGTGGCAACGATTGACTACAGAGGAGCCGCCACGATCGGATGTCTATCCCAATTGGCATGCTGCTGGCCGCTCAGTTCGAGTTCATTAGGCAGCGAGATCTCCATGGAGATCGGCAGGTGGTCGGAAAGCGGGTAATTCAGCACGTTCACACCTTCCACGCGCAACGAGGGTGACACAAGGATGTGATCGATATTGCGAATCGGTCGCCAACTCGGAAAGGTGTGCAAATCATGCGTCGGTTCACGCAGCCCAACCCGATCAATGAGGACGCCGAGTTCCGGACTGTCCGAGCGGCAATTGAGGTCGCCCATCAGGATCACATGTCGATGCGCACTGGCAATTTCACCGATAAAACCAAGCTGACGCAGGCGCGCGCGCTTTCCCAGAGCGAGATGCACGAGCATCAAAACCAACGATTCACGTCCTGATCCATAACGAATGACCAATGCGCCTCGTCCGGGAATGGCTCCTGGTAAGCGGTGCTCTCTGACTTCAGTCGCGCGCATGCGGCTCAGAACGCCCATACTGTGCTGGGCAAACATCCCAAAATTGCGATTGGTTTGGTCGTACCAATGTGGAAATCCAGCACGTGCAGCCAGGTATTCGGTGAGATTGATGTAGCCACTACGCAAACTTCCCGCATCGGCTTCCTGAAGGCCGACGATATCGTAATGCCGAACTAAGTTGGCAATCAGGTCCAGATTACCGCGCCGTGCCGGACATGGCAGAACATGCTTCCAGCTATGCGTCAGGTAGTGACGATAGCGGCTGGTGGCAATACCTGTCTGGATATTGTAGGTGAGGAGACGTAGGCGTCGCTCCGCGGTACCCATCGCCGACGAAGACTCAGTTCCATCGTGTACAGCCAAATTTGAGCGGCAGAGGGACGTCATCGCATCTGTTTTCTGATTGTCATTGAAAACATAGTCGCGTAGCCATACTCGTCAAGACCGCTTAGCGGCCAGAGAGTTCCGCAGATACCCCAAAACGAGCTCAAAGATAGCCTATTTCCCTTCATCTGTAGGAATTGTCGTTGCAACAAACACGGGTTGGGGGATCACAATGGATTTGATGATTCAAATGCCGCTGCGTCAACAAAAAAAAGAAAGCCCGACGGCATGGCCGTCGGGCTTTCTGGGTAAGAAGCCTGGCAGTGTCCTACTTTCGCATGGGAACCCCCACACTATCATCGGCGCTGAGCAGTTTCACTTCCGAGTTCGGGAAGGGATCGGGTGGTTCCCACTCGCTATGGCCGCCAGGCAATTCGGTCGCGAGGCTGCACTAAGGCACACCTCACAAATAAAAAATTCAGGTAGTTTAAGTGTTGTAAGTCGCAGGTATGTTGCAGGACACTCGACCACACCCGGCTGTTTGGGTGTTATATGGTCAAGCCGCACGGCCAATTAGTATGGGTTAGCTCAACGCCTTGCAGCGCTTACACACCCCACCTATCAACGTCGTAGTCTTCGACGAACCTTTAGAGAGCTTAAAGCTCAAGGGAAATCTCATCTTGAGGTGGGTTTCCCGCTTAGATGCTTTCAGCGGTTATCCCATCCGTACATAGCTACCCGGCGATGCCATTGGCATGACAACCGGAACACCAGGGGTACGTCCATCCCGGTCCTCTCGTACTAAGGACAGATCCTCTCAAATTTCCAGCGCCCACCGCAGATAGGGACCGAACTGTCTCACGACGTTCTAAACCCAGCTCGCGTACCACTTTAAATGGCGAACAGCCATACCCTTGGGACCGGCTACAGCCCCAGGATGTGATGAGCCGACATCGAGGTGCCAAACACCGCCGTCGATATGAACTCTTGGGCGGTATCAGCCTGTTATCCCCGGAGTACCTTTTATCCGTTGAGCGATGGCCCTTCCATACAGAACCACCGGATCACTATGACCTGCTTTCGCACCTGCTCGACGTGTCTGTCTCGCAGTTAGGCACCCTTATGCCATTACACTCGATGCACGATTTCCGACCGTGCTGAGGGTACCATCGCGCTCCTCCGTTACTCTTTGGGAGGAGACCGCCCCAGTCAAACTACCCACCACACACTGTCCAGGGTCCGGATTACGGACCGCTGTTAGAACCTCGAAACTATCAGGCTGGTATTTCAAGGGTGACTCCACGCGACCTGGCGGCCGCGCTTCAAAGTCTCCCAGCTATCCTACACAGACAGGTTCAAAGTTCAGTGTGAAGCTATAGTAAAGGTTCACGGGGTCTTTCCGTCTTGCGGCGGGTATGCTGCATCTTCACAGCAATTTCAACTTCGCTGAGTCTCGGGTCGAGACAGTGTAGCCATCATTACGCCTTTCGTGCAGGTCGGAACTTACCCGACAAGGAATTTCGCTACCTTAGGACCGTTATAGTTACGGCCGCCGTTTACCGGGGCTTCGATCAAGAGCTTCGCCTTGCGGCTGACCCCATCAATTAACCTTCCGGCACC
>Ga0326726_10001002_pt1 | contig 26201 bp, 26 predicted proteins | sample MHFenrmetagenome_2_FD_207603 | JGI IMG/M metagenome (GOLD analysis project Ga0326726, IMG submission 207603) | Lab enriched peat soil microbial communities from Michigan Hollow, Ithaca, NY, United States - MHF15MN | ecosystem: Environmental > Terrestrial > Soil > Wetlands > Peat | place: USA... | reverse complement strand
GCTTAAGAACACCATCAGCATCAGCGACGGCAATCGCGTCTTTCTCAGCCAGCACATCGGCGACTTGGAGAATCTGGAAAGCTACAAATTCTTCCAGGAGGCTGTGGACCATCTCCAGAAAATTCTCGAGATCAAGCCGGAAGCCGTGGCCTACGATCTGCACCCCGACTATTTTGCGACCCGCTGGGCGCTGCAACAGACCGGGGTGGAGCTGGTCGGAGTGCAGCATCACCACGCGCACATCGCCAGTTGCATGGCGGAGAATCTGCTCGAGGGACCTGTGATCGGCTTCGCCCTGGACGGCACCGGCTATGGCAGCGATGGAAACATCTGGGGTGGGGAAGTGCTGGTTGCCGACTACGCGAAGTTCGAACGAGCAGCCCGCCTCGAGTACGTGCCCATGCCGGGCGGAAGCGCCGCCATCCATGAGCCGTGGCGCATGGCGGTTAGTTATCTAGCCCACCATTTCGGGCGAGGCTTCATGGAGTTCAAACTGCCGTTCGTGCAGCAACTGGATCGGAAGAAAGTCGAGTTCCTCTTGCGCATGGCCGATCGCGAGCTGAATTCTCCGCTAACCTCCAGTTGTGGGAGGTTGTTTGACGCAGTGGCTGCATTAGCGGGGATCCGGCAAGAGGTGAACTACGAAGCGCAGGCCGCCATCGAACTCGAAATGTCGATTGGCCATTCGGATGGTGGTGATGCCTATCCCATGCAGCTCTTGGTGAGCGAAAACGGCTGGACGATCGGGACGAAGCCGCTGTTCGAGGCTCTGATTGGGGATATCGAGCGAGGCGTTTCCATTTCCACCCTCAGCCAGAGATTCCACGACGGCCTGATCGAGATCCTAATCAGAGTTGCCGAACTCCTTCGACAGCGTTCGTCGCTGAATCGCGTTTGCCTGAGTGGCGGGACGTTCCACAACGTATACCTGCTCACGAACCTGCGCCCCCGATTGGAAGCGGAAGGCTTTGAAGTGTTTGCGCACTCCGAGGTTCCGAGCGGGGATGGCGGACTAAGTCTGGGGCAGACGTTGGTCGCCGCGCATCGGTTACGACCGTGATCGCTGGTCCCTACTTCGCCGACACTGTAAGAATGAGCACAGCCAACAGTGCCAGGACGAAGCTAATGACAAGCGAAAATACGGTGTGGAGCGGATGTGGATGGAAATAGCTATCGTGCGTCTCCCTAAAATGTAACAGGGTCTTCATAATCGACCTCCCGCAACGATCAGGCACCGGAGCCCCATTTTCACTCCGCGCCTTGCAGCTCCTTACTCCTACCTATTATTAAACACTTTTCAATGCAATATTGCAGTGATATCGGCTCCTTCGTTCCTCGCACTCCCTCACGGGGACAATCCCCAGCTAGGCTAGGGCGCTGAGCTGACTCCCGACTTCCGCTGCCTATTCTTCAAAACAAGGATGCCCTTCATGACCTGAGCTCTGATGATCCTTGATGCTGTGGCTCAGCCGAGAATAAGCGTCCTGCAGGGACCGTTTTTCCTGCTCCGTCAGGTGGGGATTCTCCAGGGCGGTCAGAATGTCATCGAACTCTGCTTCCATCCGCTCAAGTTCTGCGCAGAGCATGGTGGCCTCCGTTGTTCTCCCGCTGCCGTTGCGGATGTTGGTGCCGGCCCGAACCGACACGAGCGGCCATCTTGATGGTCCTCAGCCGGCTCCCGATTATGCGACGCACCGTGCCATGAGCTCTTTTCTGCCCAGACCCAGAATGCCGTGTTTCTTGCCCGCTTTCTTGAACGCCTCGAGGGCGGTGTCCAATTGATGTTTTTCGTGAGCCGCGGACAGCTGTGTGCGAATGCGGGCTTGCCCTTTAGGCACGACCGGGAAAAAGAAGCCAACCGCGTAAACGCCCTCGTTGAACAGGTCTCGGGCAAAGTCCTGCGCCAGTTTCGCGTCGTAGAGCATGACCGGCACGATCGGTGTGTCTCCTTCCCTGACATCGAAGCCCGCTTCCTGAAGGAGCCGACGCCAGTACCGGGCGTTCCACTCCAGTTTGTCGCGGCGATCGGTGTTGGCGCTGATCAGGTCCAGCACCTGCAGCGTACCGGCCACGATCATGGGCGCCACCGCGTTAGAAAACAGATAAGGACGCGCGCGCTGACGGCACATCTCAACCAGTTCGCGGCGGCCGCTGACGCAGCCTCCGGAAGCTCCGCCCAGCGCTTTTCCAAAGGTGGTGGTGATCACGTCGATCTTGCCGAAGACGTTGCAGTGCTCGTGCGTGCCACGCCCGGTCTTGCCGATGAAGCCGGTGGCGTGAGAATCGTCCACGAACACCATCGCGTTGTGCTTTTCCGCCAGGGCGACAATCTCGGCCAGTTTTGCGGTATCGCCGTCCATCGAGAAGACCCCGTCCGTGATGATCATCCGGAAACGCTTGTCCTGATGTTCCTGGAGCTTCTCCTCAAGATGCCCCATGTCGGAATGCTTGTAGGTGTCTTGCATCGCCTTGCACAGACGCATTCCATCCACGATCGAGGCGTGTACCAGGCGGTCCGCAATCATCACGTCGTGTTCATTCAGGCAGGCCTCGAAGAATCCAGCGTTCGCGTCCATGCAAGAAGGAAAGAGCAAGGTATCTTCGGTGCCGAGAAACTGCGTCAAACAGTTTTCAAGTTCCCGATGTATGTCCTGCGTACCGCAGATGAAACGCACGGAGGACATTCCGTAACCGCGCAAGTCCAGTCCGGCATGCGCGGCGGCGATCACTTCCGGATGACTGGAGAGTCCAAGGTAGTTGTTGGAGCAGATGTTAATGCACTTCCTGACAGCGGAGCCCGACGGAAACTCCACCTGGATTTCAGAAGATTGTGGCGAATGGATATACCGCTCCTCCTTGAACAAGCCGGCGGCTTTGATTGCCTCAAGCTCGGTCTGGTAACAATGACGAAATGAATCGGAGAAGGCCATGATGTGCCTCGCGTAAATAAGATTCGAACCGGGGCGGTGCCCTTCGTGCAACCAGGTCGTACGGCGTCGCGCACTCTCTAGACACGGCTGACTTCTGCTTTCTGGAACCGCCGCACCAGCGCTGCGATACGCTCGACCGTATCGAAAGCTTCGGGCGTTGCCGCCTCGTCAGGGATGTGAATCGAGTACTTCTTTTCCAGGAACCGCAGGAGAGACACCATGGAAAACGAATCCACAATGCCACTGGAGATGACTGGGGTTTTCTCGGTGATCTGCCGATCGTCTCCTTCTTGCAGATACTCCCGGATGATGTAATCGCGGACTACGGTGGTGATTTCGTCCATTGTTGGGCCCTCGATTCAGTCGTCCATGATGGTGGAGAGGTCCCCCACAGGCTCATGGAATTCCTTGCAGCGCAGGATGCGGCGCACGATCTTGCCGCTGCGGGTTTTGGGCAGAGAATCCACGAACTCAATTTCCTGGGGCATCGCCAGCGGCGACAACCGCTTGCGAATGTTGTTCATGATTTCCAGTTCAAGATCATCGGATCCCTGGAAACCGCGTTTCAGCGTCACGTACGCTTTCACGACTTCCATATTGATGGGGTCAGGCTTGGCGACGGCGGCGGACTCGGCGACGGCGGGGCACCCCAGCAAGGCCGATTCAATCTCAAAAGGCCCGACCAAGTGCCCACCCGTGTTGATCACGTCGTCATCCCGGCCCATGAACCAGAAATAGCCGTCCGGATCGATCGAGGCGCGGTCGCCACACAAATACCAGCCATTCCTGAATCGTGCCTGGAATCCGGCCTGGTTGTTCCAGTAGCCGCGAATCTGCGATGGCCAGCCCGGCCGCAGCGCGATCAGTCCGGCTACACCGGGGCGATTCACGGGCTCATAGGTTTTAGGATCGAGCACGGTTGCGGTGATACCTGGAAAGGGTCTTCCCATCGACCCGGGCTTGACCGGCATTCCCGGAAAGTTGGTGATGACGATGCAGCCGGTCTCGGTTTGCCAGAAGGTGTCGTGGAACGGCTTTCCAAAGACCTCTTGTGACCACAGAACCGCTTCGGGGTTGAGCGGCTCGCCGACGCTGGCCAGATGGCGCAAACTCGACAAGTCATGCTGGCGGACGATTTCCGCACCGTCCTTCATGAGCAGGCGAATCGCGGTCGGCGCCGAATACCAGACCGTTATCCGGTGCTTCTCGATGAATTCGTACCAGCGGTCGGCGTTGAAGCCGGAATCCAAAACCGCTTGCGTAACTCCGTTCGCCCACGGGCCGATGATGCCGTAGGACGTGCCGGTGACCCAGCCGGGGTCGGCGTTGCACCAGTAGATGTCGTCGGGGCGCAAATCCAGGACCCACTTGGCGGTGAGGTACTGCGAAATGATGGAGTAGTGGACGTGCTGCGCGCCCTTGGGCAGGCCGGTGGTGCCGGAGGTGTAGTGCAGGACCGAGGGCGACTCCGCGGTCGTCGGGTGGACGGCGAAGTACTCGATGCGCGGAGTCCGCTCCATCTGGAACGCAATTTCGTCTGGCTGTAACGAGGTCTGATCCGCGTCTACGACGATGACGTGCCGCAGACTTGGGAGCTGGCTGCGGATCTTGCGAACTTTGTAGAGTTGCTTCTTTTGGGTGATGATGGCTGAAGTATGGGCATCGGCGAGCCGCACGAAAAGAGATTCGTCGCCGAACGCGGAAAAAAGCGGCTGCGCCACCGCTCCCATCTTCAGGATCCCGAGGAAGCCAATGTAGAGGTCGGGCACGCGGTCCATGAACAGGCAAACACGCTCCCCGGGCAGAATCTCGTGCACGGTAAGGAAATGGGCGACCGTGTTTGAAAGAGTGCGGACGTCGTCATAAGTAAAGCGCTTTTGGTTGCCCTGATAGTCTTCCCAAAGCAGGGCCAACTTCCTCGACATTCCCAATTGGCAGATGCGGTCGCTGCACATCCAGCCAATGTTGAGGGGCTCGCCGGGGCGGTATCCTAACTGCCGTTCGGCGACGCTCCAGCTGAAATTGGTAGTGAGTTGATCATAGGAAGGCGGGGCACTCATAGCCTTGTCCTCGAGCGCAGGGTACTGCTCAATTCCCGGATGAATACGGCATTTCGTCGCGGACGGCGATCGCAGACTTAATGCTACGGGTCTCCAGCATGGACGCGCAGTGACCGCCGTCAGTCCCCGATGTGATATTGGCAAGCCCCGGCGTAGCCAGCGCCGTTTCCCAGCGGCGTGGCTGTGCTGTGAATCACAGACAAGGAAGCCTGACCGTGGCTAGCGTAAGGTTTAGGGGAGGATTCTTATGCGGATCGCGTCGGAATTAAAGGCGGGCATGGTCATCCGGATGGAAGGACAGATTTATAGAGTTCTCGAAGTGGAGAGCCGGGCCGGAGCGGCGAAGCTGGGCGGCGTCGTCAAGACCAAGCTGAGCAACGTGCGCAGCGGCCGGATCTGGGAGCCGCATCTCCGCCCGCAGGAACGAGTGGAAGAATTGCAGGTAGAGCGCCAACTCATGGAGTTTCTGTTTCGTCAGGGGAACACCTGCACTTTTATGAATCCCAACACCTACGAACAGGTTGAGATCTCCGGCGAGGTGCTGGGGCCGGCCGAGCAGTTTCTCGAGGCCGGGATGCAAGTGCCGGTGGAGTTCTTCGAAGGCGTCCCGATCAGCGCGGTCCTGCCGGACATCATGGAGGCTCGGGTTGCGGACACGGCGCCGGCCACCCGTTCACAACAGGACAGCGCGTGGAAACAAGCCAAGCTCGACAACGGTCTCGTGATCCGCGTTCCGCTCTTCATTGCTCCCGGCGAAAGCGTGCGGGTGGATCTGCGCTCCGGCCAGTATGTGGAGCGGTCGCACGCCGATCGAAAACGGATCGCATAAAAGGTCGCGGTCAGCGCGAGCGGAGGAAAGCTATGCTCGAAATGAAGTCCATTCGCATGGAGTTTCCGGCGGACGCCAACATCATCGTTGGCCAGTCGCACTTCATCAAAACGGTGGAAGACCTTTACGAAGCGGTCGCGACCACGGTGCCACAGGCCAAGTTTGGGCTGGCGTTCAATGAAAGCTCCGGGGCATGCCTGACGCGATCGGACGGAAATGACGAGGCTTTGCGGGAGATTGCCATACGCAATGCCCACGCACTCGGTTCGGGGCACACCTTTGTGCTCGTCCTCCAGAACGCTTATCCCATCAATCTATTGAGTGCGATCCGGAATGTGCCCGAGGTTTGTGCGATCTTTTGCGCAACCGCCAACCCGGTGGAGATCATCGTGGCCCGGAGTGAACAGGGGCAGGGGGTGCTGGGGGTGATCGACGGCAGTTCACCCAAAGGCGTGGAGGGTCCCACGGACGTTGCCTGGCGGCACGACCTGCTGCGCAAGATCGGTTACAAACGGTAAGACCGCGCAACCTCGCAGGCTGTAGCTGTTGAGGAAAGCACGCTTCCTGGCCACGACCTTATTTCAAGGCCCGGGCGCATCTTCTGCATTGTTGGAAATAGTGCTACGACTTCCGAGTATGAGCGGCTGTCCCGGCGGCGGTAAACTCGGCACAGGACCTTTCATGACTGGCTCATTACGCTACCGGCTCCTGCTGGCGATCGGCAGCCTGCTGGCCATGCCGCTGGCCGCGCAGACGCCGCGCGTTCAGCATGTGGCCGTGCTCGGCAATGGACCATGGATCGAGATTGAGATCCAGGCCTCAGGCAAGGTGGCGCCCCAGAGCCAGATGATCACCGGCCCTGACCGCATCGTAGTGGACTTTCCCGGGGCCTTGCCGGCGGTGGAACTGCGTTCCCTGAATGTCAATCGTGGTGCGTTGAAGGCGATTCGGGCGGGCCTGTTTTCCTCGAATCCACCCGTCACGCGCGTGGTGCTCGATCTGCTCGAGCCGCAGTCGTATCAAATCTTCTCGGTCCGGAACCTGGTCATGCTCAAGGTGGGGCCCGTCGGCGGGAGCAAAGTTCCGAATGCATCGCTCACCCCAGTGGCGGTGGAAGCGACCCCAGCGCCTCCGCCCAAGCCGCCCATGGAAGTCACTTTTCAGAATGGCCTGCTGCGCATCCACGTGGAGCGGGCGACGTTGGCCCAGGTATTGCTTGAGGTCCAACGGCAGACAGGCGCGGAGATCGCGATTCCCGCGGGGGCGGAAAGCGAAGAGATCGCCGCCGATCTGGGTCCGGCGCCGGCCCGCGACGTCCTCGCCGAGCTACTCAACGGCTCGCGCTACAACTTCATCTTCGTCGGCAACAATCGGGGACGCAGTTTGCAGAAGGCAATTCTCAGCGTGCGCTAGCGAGTCAAGGTTCTGGAAGCCAGCAGCACGGCCATCCTACTGCGCAATCAAACGCACCGGGATTGTTGACGCGCCGTTTCCCAGCACGGGCTGGCCGGTTGCCGTGTTGCCGCAGCCGGCGATGTTGATGACGGTTGTGCTGATCGGCCCTCCCGCGGGAGGCGCAGTCCCGTCCGGGTTCAAGAACAACTGCACGAAACCGATCACTTGGACGGTGGGTGGAGTCGAGGTCGGAGGCCACGGGAGGGAGCTGTCGAAAACTGGGACCGTGACCAGGGAGTCGGTCACCATGACATCGGACCCTACAGCGCCGGCAACGGGATTGTCGGCACCGGCCACAAACTGAAACAGTGGCGAAGCTGCCGGATCAACCCGGTCTCCATTGCCGGTCGTCGAGTGTGCCAGACAGTTGATGGCCGTCACGGTATCCGCCATGCGATTCGTGCCGTTCGGCGTGTAGGGCGCCTGGTCGATCGCAACCATACTACTGGGGACCACAGTTACACCCCCACAGGCGATCGGGGTTTGCACGCAGCCGGCAATACTCAATTGGTAGGCGTTATACAGTGCACCGCATGCCGGCAAGGACTGTGTGGGTGCTGGGAGGCTAGCCTGGGCTGCGGGGTAAAACTTCCACTCAGTAGGCGTGGACGTGGACAGAGACGAACAGTCATCAGTACTGCAGGCGAACTGGAAGGATGCAAGAGGGCTCCCGAGCAGCGCGCGATCTTGGATCGTGCCGAACGCAACGTCAAAAATCGGGTTACCAGGGTTCAACGGATCCAGGTTCGGCAGCAGCCACGGTTTCACACACGCGGGCGCAATCGGAGGGCCGGTGCCGGCGACGATCGCGTTGATCCCAGACGGATTGTAGGCTTCGGCCGTTGCCGAGGCGGCAACCGTGGTCTGGGTCTGTCCCCAGATGCGTGCGAAGAAGGTCGGCAAATCGGTTCTAGACACGCGCACCGTGACCCTCGGATTTAAGACGTCCCCGATGGACGGTGGAAAAGTGACGTCAACTTCCGCCGGGTTCAGTAGTCTCCCGCCAACTCTGTTCCGGACCGCAACCTGCTTGGCCATGGCGGTGGCGAGGTTTTGGGCGCTGGTCTCCAACGCCAAGTTGGTCGGGTCGGCCGAGGTTGCTCCGGAGTTTGCCATGACGCGCGCCCCGGCCAGGGCCGCGCCGTCGGCCGCCAGTTGTGCTTCGCTGCGTGCCGTGTAGATAGTCACCAGATCGATGGCCAGCACCGCCATGGCGCCTACGACAAACAGCAGGACGATCGCGACCAGAAGGATCACCACACCCTGCTCGCCCTTCCGTCTCGATATGGTTCGTCTACATCGCACAAATCCTCACATCTGGTTATGAACGGTTGACGTTTCGTGCAAGTCCGTGGTCGCCGCGTAGGAGGCTCCCGGGAACAGCAATTGAATCACGCTGTTGAAGCGCCAATGGTACGGATAGCTCACCTGCACCTCGGTGCTGACAATTGCCGGCGTCCCTGCATCCACGACCCCGCGGTCGATTACAATCGTCACGGTGTCCGGGCATCCATTGATCTCGTAGGTCCATCGCAAACCGCCATTCGGGGTGGGCGCGACCGGAACGGTGCAAGGCGGCTGGTTTGCAAAAGATATTATCGACTGTGCCGCCAGTGAGTTGAAAATCACATTCACGACCGGTCGGAGGGATTCCGGATCTGTATTGGTCGGGTCCAAGTCACTGGTCGGTTGCGCGCCCGCGACAATAGCGCCTGCCTGCGCGGCATGTTCGAGCTTTTGTTTTTGGTTGTAAGCGCCGCTGAAGTCGTAGATCCCGACGATGAACACCACCAGCAGCGGCAAGACAATCGCGAACTCGAGCAGCGCCGAACCCTCGGTTCGTTTCACCGTTCGGGTCAGTGGCATTTAGTTCTCCATCCGGCTCTGCGCTTGCGCCTTGAGAACAATCGGCTGCATGTTCAGAGACGTAAATGGCAAAGTAAATTGAAACGGATATTGGAAGCTCACGATCGTTCCACATTGAGGAGGTGGAGGGGGAACAGCAGCCGAGGGATTCAGCAAGACCGACCGGCAGATCGAAACCTTGTTACCCGTTGTGTGCGGGCAATCCATCGCGGGTGCCGGATCGGGGCAAGGCTGCAGTGTTCCGGAAGGTGTGTAGGCGATGATCTGTGTGTGGTCAAGACTGGACGCGTCCATCACGGCAAACACTGAATTCTCTACGGCGGTATCGGCCGGAAAACTCGTGCCATTCCACCCCGCCCCCATCCCGCACGAGGCGCATGTCGGCCGCGCCGCGGTCACGGCCCCCTGTTGGACCGCCTGAGTAATGGTCGAATAGATGTGGAAAGCCCGTCCGAACCAGATAATCCCCAGCAGGAACATGAACACTACGGGCAACACCAGCGCGGCTTCGGCGATCTCCGCACCGTCGGACCCTCGCAGGGATTTCAAAAGCCTTCGCATCCAGGCCTACAGTCTCCCCGTGAATCTGAGAATGCTACAGAACAACACCGCAATCGCCATAGCCACTCCGAAGGGAATCTTGGTCGACTGTGGGCTGTCCAGCGAAACATCGCCACCAGGCATCCGCAGGCTGAAGAACGCCCCCAGCATGCGAGCAATGTTGCGCAGTGTCTGGATCAAACGCCGCTTCCAGATCACCACCGCCACCGCCATGATTCCCGCCAACAAAACCGTTCCCATCAGCACTGCGATCAGCTGCTGCGGGCCCAGACACGCTCCCAGGGCTCCGGCGAGCTTCCAGTCCCCCGCACCCAGGCTCCGAATCAGCACGAAGGGCAGCAGCAGTGCCAGTCCCAGCCCAGCACCCAACAGACCCGTCTTCAGGCCCGGCCATCCGGACAGAACTGCGTTCACGCCGATACCTGCAACCAGGCCGGAAACGGTCAGCCAATTCGGAATCCGCCGAGAGCGCCAGTCCAGGACTCCCGCGCAAACCGCCGTCAGAACCGCCGGAATCCAGGGGGCAGATTGGAGCATGGGTGCCGCCGGCGGACGAACCGCTCCGCAGGCTTGCTTAGGCTACTTTAGGGCTTTCTGGGGGGCAAAACAAGTTCTCAGTTCTCAGTGTCTACCCAAAAAAGCGGTTTTCTGAGAACTGAGACTGGGAACTGAGAACTGCCTACCGTGACATCGGGCTGGCTGCGTTGCGCTCCGCGATCACTTTTCTGGCATTGTCCGCCAGCGCGCGCGCCTGCGGCAGCAGGTCCAGCGCTTTGATCACTTCGGAATCGGTTTCCGCGCGGACTTTCAATCCTTCTTCCTGTCCGAAGGCATCCACGAACAGTTCGCTCTTGATGTTGGAGCGCAGCCAGTCGTGATTCTCCATCAGTTCCGCTTCGGTGAACGGAATTTTCTCTTCGTCGAGGAACTTGCGGAAGTCCTGCATTACCATGTCGTCGGCTTCGAAGCTTTGCGTGACCTTATGTCCCAGGACGTAGCGCTTCGCGAAGTTGAAAAATGCGTAGTGCTGCAGCAGCGTGTCCTGGAACTTATTGGATTTCACAGCCGGAAGCTTCACGTCCGGCGTAATGCCGCCGCCGCCATACACAGTCCGGCCGCTGTCGGTCAGCTTCACTTCATGGCTGGCGTTGTTCTCTTCTTTCTCGCGGTTGTAGTAGTAGTCGTAGAGCGAAAGGTTGGAGTAGTCGCGCTGGATGAGACGGCCGCTGGGCGTGTAGTAGCGCGCGGTCGTCAGCGCTAGACCGGTATTTTCCGCCAGGGGATAGACGGTCTGCACCAGACCCTTGCCAAACGTTGTTTCCCCTACGATCAAGCCGCGATCATGATCCTGAATCGCGCCCGCGACAATTTCCGCCGCCGAGGCCGTGCCACGATTCACCAGCACCACCAGCGGATAGTCTTTGCCGCCGTTGCCGTGGGCTGCGGTGTAGCGCTTCTCTGGAGACGACCGGCCATGGTGCGAAACGATCAGCTGTCCCTTCTTGAGGAACTTGTCGGCCACGCCCACGCCTTCGCTCAGCAGTCCGCCGGGATTTTGCCGCAGGTCGAGGATCAGTCCCTTCAAATCGCCCATTTCTTCGAGCGCCTGCGCCACTTCATGCTCGGTCGTTTCCTGGAATCCGGAAACGTGCATATACCCGATGCCGGGCTTGATCATGAAGTGCAGGTCCACGCTGTAGCGCGGAATCTCGTCGCGAATGACCGAGAACTCCAGCGGATGGTCCGCGCCCTCGCGCAACATCGTGATCCGAACCGTCGTCCCTTTTGGCCCCTTGAGCAGGTCGGCGACGTCGGAGGTGCTCATGTTGTCCGTTGGCTTGCCGTCCACCGCAACGATGATGTCGCCCGGATGAATGCCCGCCCGGTAAGCGGGGGTCCCCGCAAACGGCGCAATCACGATCACTTTGTTGTTCCGCGGGCCGACCGTCATACCCACGCCGTAGTACTTGCCGCGCTGCTCTTCGCGCAGCAGGGAATAGGACTTCGGATCGAAGAAGTTCGAATGCGGGTCGAGCGAATGCAGCATGCCCGGAATCGCGCCGTTGTAGATGGCCTTGTCTGCGCTCACCGGCTCGGCGTAGTTTTCTTCCACCGTTTCATACACTTGGGTGAACTGTTTGTAGCTGTCCCGCACCTCGGAATCGCTGCTGGGCGGAGCCGACGGGTTCACCCGCTGAGCGAAGACGATCCCGAGCAAACCAAACACCGCGAGGACAAAAACTACCAGGAAGAGAGAGCGACGAGAACTACTGGCCATGTTTCGAAATCCTCGGGCAGGGCGATGTGGAGGGATCCTGCCCCATCTGAGCGCAGTATAGCACGCAAAAACGCCTAGCTAATTAGACGCAAGATTCGGCCCAGAGTTACCCCAGTTCCCCCACTTCGGGTCAAAATTTTCGGGGTAGTGACGCGGCTTGCCGCCTCAAGTGCGAGCACCACCTAAAAGAAGCGCGTCACACCCTCTTCCAGCACCACCACGCGGTCCTGGACCCCCGCCGCCTCCGCCTCCCGCGCTAGTAGCTGCAAGGGTTCGTCGATCGGCTCATGCGAAAGTCGGAAAGTGCCGTAGTGCATGGGGACCATCCAGCGGGCATTGAGATCGAGGAAGGCCCGAGTGGCGTCGGCCGGACTGGTATGAACGTTGCGGAATTGGGGTGGGTTATAAGCCCCAATCGGGAGCAGTGCCAGTTCCGGCGCCAGCCGCCGTCCGATCTCCCGGAAACCGGAAAAATAAGCCGTGTCACCGGCGTGATACACGGAGTGCTTCCCTGAGCGCAGCACATATCCACCGTAGCCGCGGTGCGAATCCTTGATGATGCGCGCGCCCCAATGGCGCGACGGCACATGAGTGATGTCGAGCCCGCGGTGGCGATAGGTGTTCCACCACTCCAGTTCCACGATGTCCTGAAATCCAAGATCGGAAACCAGGTCGAAGACGTGGTGCGGAATGACCAGGGTCGGCGATGATCCACGCTGTCGCCGCGTCTGCCGCGCGATCGTGCGCAGCGATTGCCGATGCAGATGGTCGAAATGGGCGTGCGTGACGAGGATCACGTCTACCGGAGGCAGGTCGCGAAGATGCACTCCCGGTTGCCGCAGGCGCTTCAGGAGAAACAGCCAGCGCGCGAAGTTCGGGTCAATGACGATGCTCTGTCCACCGATTTGCAGGAAGAAGCTGGAATGCCCGATGAAAGTGACGCCCAGCTCACCGTTGGTCACCAGTTGGGGTTTGTGAGTCTGTCCCGTCCGCGGTGTGACCGCGGAGTGCCGCACCAGGCGCGTGAACTGGCTGGCCCGCTTGCGCAGGGCAGGATTGTTCAAAGAGGCCTTTAACATCGGTTCAACCAATCCGCCCGGAAGCGCGGAGTTCAAACACCTTTAACAATGCGTAGACGGGCTTGCCCCGTCTCGGCCGCGAACGGAGACGCGGCAAGCCGCGGGTCTACATTTGGACGTCCACGTCCGAATCTGTGATTCCAGTGTAGAACAAATCCGGTTTACCTTGACCGTGACTTTCCTGGTCATATCTAATCGAAAGTTTGGAGGACATAAGTCTGATGCGCGTTGCCTTTCTGGGGATGGGAATTATGGGCCGGCCGATGGCCGCCAACCTCGTCAAAGCGGGTCACGAGGTCACCATTTGGAACCGCACACCGGGCAACGACTTAGAGGACGCACGCACTGCGTCCTCTCCCGCCGACGCTGCGCGCGGAGTCGAGGTCGTCTGGGTATGCGTTTCCGATACCAAGGCGGTCGAGAACGTGCTCTTCGGCGCGGGGGGCGCGGAAGAAGCGCTCGCCGAAGGCATGATCATCGCGGATTCCAGTACGATCTCGCCTTCCGCCACACTGCGCTTTGCCGAACGCGTGAAGGCCCGCGGAGTGGACTACGTCGACGCCCCGGTGACCGGCTCCAAGATCGCCGCCGAAGCGGGCACTCTCATCTTCATGGCTGGAGGCAATGAAGCTGCACTGGCCCGCCTCGCGCCACTTTTTCAAGCTATGGGCAAACAAGTCTTCCACATGGGGGACACCAGCAAAGGCCAAGCGACCAAGCTGGCCATGAATCTGCAAATCGCGCTCATCTATGAAGGCTTCGCCGAAGCGCTGACCCTGGCGACCAAGCTGGGCGTGGATGTGGACCGCCTTCTACCACTGGTGCAGGCTTCGATGGTTCGCTCGGGAGTGGTGGATTACAAGGCACCCTTCATCCTGAAGCGTGATTTCTCTCCGAATTTCCCGCTCCGCCTGATGCTGAAGGACATTCACCTCACACTCGAAGCGGCCAAGGAAGCGCGCGTGCGTCTGCCCGGCCTGGAAGCGGTTGAGGAGGTCTACGATCTCGCGGCCGAGGAAGGCCACAACGATCTTGATTACGCTGCGACTCTCACCCTGCTCGAAAAATGGGCGGGGGTGGAAGTAAAGGGCGCGGCGTAAGAAATTGCAGAAGTCAGAAGGCAGAATGTAGAAGTAAGAATCACAGGACGTCGAGCCTCTCACTTCTGCAATCTGCCTTCTGCAATCGCAACTATTCCTTCTTCTTCGCCAGCGATCGGATGTAGTTCACCAGGTTCCAGACGTCGTCATCTTTGGCCCGGTCGCCTTCGGGGGGCATATCGCCTTTACCTTTGCGGATGATGTGGAAGAGCTCTCCATCGGCGCGATCCTTCATGGCGTCCGGCTTGGTAAAGTCGGTGACGTTCTTCATGTCCGCCGCCAACTCGCCCTTGCCATCGCCATTGCCGCCGTGACACATGGCGCAGTCCATGGCATACATCTTCTTGGCTTTGGCCATACCCTCGGGGGTCGCTTTGACAGGATTGGCCTTCTGCGCCGCTTCCGCCGGAATCTTGTACTCGGCTGGCGGCGCTGGCTGCGCTTTAGGAGGGGCCTGGGCTTCTTGGGCCCACAGCACCCAGGTAACAACCAGGAGTGCGAGAAGAATCGGTACGATCTTTTTCAACACGGCAACCTCCGCAACAGAAGTTCGGTTGAATGCTAGTTGTATTCTACGACTTGCGGAAGCGCACGGAAAGCATCCGTGAAGCCGGCGATTGAATCGGCCTGCGTGCCGGAAAGGTCGGGCCGCAGCCATGACACTCGGGCATTACGCCCGTAACCCCTTGAGCCATTGGGATTACACAAGTATTACACATCATCCTCCCGTCCTCCTGCTATGTTCTGAGGGAACTTTCCGGGGACCTCTTCGGTCGGGAGCAGCGAACATCATGAAAGATATCAGCCTGCACAAACAGCAGGTGAACAAAGACGGTATCAACTGGGGCACCGCGACTGCGATGGCCCTGTTCCATCTGGGAGCCGTCGCGGCCCTTTTCTTCTTTACCTGGCCGGCGCTTTTCGTGGCGATGTTCCTGTGGTGGGTTTCCGGGAGTCTCGGCATCGGCATGAGTTATCACCGGCTGCTCACCCATCGCGGATATAAGACGCCGAAGTGGGTGGAATATTTTCTCACCTGGTGTGCCACGCTGGCCCTGGAGGGCGGACCGATTTTCTGGGTGGCAACGCATCGCATCCATCACCAGTTTTCCGACGAAGATGGAGACCCGCATTCCCCGCTGGACGGCAAGTGGTGGTCGCATATGGGCTGGATCCTGATGGGCAAGTCCATGCATCACGACACGACTACTCTGGCGCGTTACGTTCCTGACCTTACCAAAGACAAAGTCCACGTCTGGCTGACCAAGTACCACTACACTTCGAACATCATCCTGGGAGCGATCCTGTTCGCGATCGGTGGGCTGCCCTGGTTGCTCTGGGGAGTTGCCCTCCGCGTGGTCATCGGACTGCATGCCACCTGGGCCGTGAACTCGGTGACGCACCTGTGGGGATCGCGCCGCTTCGTGACCAAAGACCTCTCGACCAACAACTGGCTGGTTGCACTGTTCACTTTCGGAGAAGGCTGGCACAACAACCATCACGCGCATCCGGTTTCTGCGCGCCATGGCATGACCTGGTACGAAGTGGATCTGAACTGGTATGGCATCTGGGCGCTGAAGAAGCTGGGCCTGGCCCGGCACGTGTACAAGGTCACCCTCGATAACCTGCCGCCCAAGCCGGCGCTGACCACGGGCTTGAAGGCGTCGTCGTTGGCAACCGCTGCGGGGAATGACTGAAAAACAAGGTCACAGGTGTCAGGTCTCAGGAAAACCGCTGCCCTGGTCAAGAACGCTTGCGGTAGTTTCCCAAGACCTCTAGACCTAAGACCTGCCACCTGACACCTGCCACCTGCTCTTCTACAATTCTTCTGTGCGCATCATCAGCCGGCAGAAGGCGATCTATTTCTTCATCACGCTGGGCGTGTGCCTGGTGGTGGCGGCGATCGTGCTCAACGTCGGCTGGGTCATCCTCAACTGGCGTCAGGAGCTCAAGCTCTTTCTCGGCGCCGTGCTTTTTCTCGCCATCATTGCGGGCTTGCTGCTCAATACCATTTTTCTGGTGCGGGAGATTCGCCGCAATGAGCAGCATGACAGCTTCATCAACGCCGTCACGCATGAACTCAAGACGCCCATCGCCTCCATCCGGCTCTATCTCCAGACTCTCCAAAGACGCGAGGTGGACGCAGAACAGCGGCGCGAGTTTTACCAATCGATGCTGCTCGATACCGAACGTCTGCTGCACACGGTCGAGCAGGTGTTGAAAGCCGGGCAAGTCGGACAGAAGAAGAGTCCAGCGCAGCGCTTGCCGCTCGAATTCAACAGCCTGGTCCGCGACTGTATGGAACTGGCACGCGTTCGTCACCACTTGCTGCCGGATGCGCTCGACTACCGGGAAATGCTCACCAATGGCAACGCGCCGCGCGTGATGGGCGATCCGGAGGAGTTGCGCACGGCCGTCTCCAACCTGTTCGATAACGCGGTGAAATACTCTCCTGAAGGCGTACACATTTCGGTGGAGTTGGAAGTCCCCGATGCGGAGCGCGTGGTGCTGCGCGTCCGCGATTGCGGTGTCGGCATCCCACCGCACGAACTGAAACGCATCTTCAGACGGTTTTACCGCGTGGCGCACCGCTCGCTTGTTCCGGTCAAGGGCACGGGCCTGGGCCTGTTCATCGTGCGCTCAATCGCGCGCAAGCATGGCGGCCAGGTCTTCGCTCACAGCGAGGGCATCGGGAAGGGAACAACCGTGACGCTCGAATTGCCGCGGAGAGTGGCATGAGCCGCGTGCTGGTGGTCGAGGACGAAGCCCACCTCGCGCAAGGCCTGCGCTTCAATCTGGAAGCCGAGGGGCACGCGGTGGCGGTGGCCGGGGACGGCGAATCGGCCCTGAACCGATTGCTGGAAAAGAAAGAGCCCTTCGACGCCGTGGTCCTGGATGTAATGCTCCCGGGGAAGAGCGGCTTCCATGTGGCGGCGGAACTTCGAGAGAGAAAAAACTACGTTCCGATCCTCATGCTGACGGCGCGCGGGCGTGCCGAAGATGTGCTGCAGGGCTTTGCTTCCGGCGCCGACGACTATCTTCCGAAGCCGTTTGAGCTGCCGATCCTGATTGCCCGCCTCGACGGCCTTCTCCGCCGCAGCACATGGATGAAGGAAGCCGCCCAGCGCAGTGAGCATCAAGCTCTGCCGGGATCAGCGGGAGAAGAAAAGCTCGACACCTTCAGCTTCGAGGGCAAGACGATTGATTTCGAAGAGCTGGAACTGCGTGTCCTCGGAAACACCATTCACCTGACGCTGATGGAGGCGCAATTTCTGCGGCATCTGGTCCGCAACGAAGGCCGCGTGGTCTCGCGCAAATCCATTCTCGAAGAGGTCTGGGACCTGCACGAGGACACGGACACACGCGCGATTGACAACTTTGTCGTGCGCTTGCGCCGCTACATCGAAGACGACCCGTCGCAGCCGAGACATTTGCAGACCGTACGTGGCGTAGGCTACCGGTTCGTGGCAGAACCGGGGTAGAGTTTCGGTCGTTAGTCGATGGTCGTTCGTCGTTTGCTGAACTCTTCGGACGACCAACGACTAGAGACCAACGACGGTCTTTCAGTGCTGCTTGGCGGAAGAACTCATCGCCAGTTCGCGGAAAAGCCCCAGCAAGGCAGCGGCGGTGTTTTCATCGGAGAGGGTATCAAGCGCGACGGTGGCGATGAAGTGCGGCGAGGTCGGGTTGAAGCGGACGCTGATGAAGTCCTTATCGCGCCACGTGGTCAGTGCATTGACCAAGGGCGTGAGTTCGGGCGGCCACTCGTCTTTGGTCGTCAACACCACCGGGCCGGGGCGGCTGATCGTCCAGGCGCGCGTCGGGGACGACGCTTTCTTTACGGAATGACCGGACCACCGGCGGCGGATGACGTCCAGTTGAAAGCCGGGAGGAAATCCCATATCTGCTTCGAAGGTCAGAGTCTCACCCTGCTTGCGCCAGCGGCTCAGAAACCACTGGAGTGGAAGAGGGCGAGGTTGCAGACGAATCGTCAGGCGGGCACTCTCGAACCAGCGCGAAGATAAGCGAAGCGTCGCTTTCAAACGTGAACTGCTTGCTTGCCAGCGCGCATCCAGGACCCGGCCCTTGCCCAGGCAGGCCGCTTGCACCCATTGCAACAGAGTTGCTCCGCGACGCCGGTTGTAACTCACAAATCCGGCGTACCAGATCACGAGCAGGATCGCTGCTGCGACGAGTTCAATCAGGATGAAGCGCCCCACCGGTCCCCTCTGCTGCGAATCCTACTTCTACTGATGCAACTGCGCAAGGGGTAGACAAGGAAAATTAGGCAGCGTCCGGATTGCTCCTCTCCCGCTAGAATAGCGGCGTGTTGTTTCATATCCGGCCATTCCAAAAGACGGATTTTGAGGTCCTGTGGCAGATGGACCAGATCTGTTTCGATGCGCAATTGGCCTACTCGCGCCCGGAACTGGCGATCTATATGCGCCGCCCGGGGGCGTTCACGCTGGTGGCGGAATCCGGCAGCGGCGCGACCAGCCCGAATGGTCGAGAGGACGCGAAGATTCTGGGCTTTATCGTCGCCGAGGCGCGCCGCCGGACCGGGCACATCATCACCATTGACGTGCTCCCCGAGGCGCGCCGCGCGGGCATCGCCTCGGTTTTGCTACGAGCGGCAGAAGATCGTTTGCGAAGTGCAGGAGCGGTTGTGGTGGAACTCGAGACTGCCGTGAACAACTCCGGGGCCATCCAGTTTTACAAGCGCAAAGACTATTTCGTGGAAAAGACGGTGCCCGGCTACTATTCCAACCAGCTGGACGCGTTGGTGATGACGAAAGAACTGGTCGCTTCCGTGAAGCATTCGTAGAGACGCGGCAAGCCGCGTCTCTACAGTCGTTGTGAATAGGTGCTCTACATGAAAATTGCGATCCAGGGAGAACTCGGTTCTTTCAGCCACCAGGCCGCCGAAGCGATGGTGCCGGCGGCAAAAATCATTCCATGCGCGCGTTCCCTGGAGGTTTTCGATCGGGTGCGACGGGGATCGGCCGGGGGCGCCGTGATCCCGATCGAGAACTCGCTCGCGGGATCGGTTGCCGAGCATTTTGACCTGCTGCTGAGCCGCGAGGTCCACATCGTGCGCGAGTTCCGCCTGCGCATCGTGCATAACCTGATCGCGCCCCCCGGCACCAAGTTTCGGGATTTGCGGCGCGTCTTCTCCCATCCCGTGGCGCTCGCTCAATGCCGCGATCTGTTTGCCAAGAATCCGAAGCTGGAAGCGGTCCCGTTCTACGACACCGCGGGAAGTATCAAACATGTCGTCGAGCACCATCTGCGCGATACCGCCGGCATTGCCAGCCGGAGAGCCGCCGAGGTGTACGGCGGGAAGATCCTGAAAGCCGGCATCGAGGACGACAAGAAGAATTTCACCCGCTTCTTTCTGATCCACCGCGGCAAGCCGCGCGCCACCCGCGATGCCCGCAAGACCTCCCTTGCTTTCAGTGTGCGAAACGTGCCGGGCGCGCTCTTCAAGGCGCTCAGCGTGTTTGCGCTGCGCGACATCAGCCTGAGCAAGATCGAGTCGCGGCCCATGCGGGGACGCCCCTGGGAATACGTGTTTTTCGTGGACCTGCTGCGCGGCGACGACGAAGCCGCCCGCCATGCCCTGCGCCACCTGGGCGAAGTGGCAGAGTTGGTAAAAGTGCTCGGCATTTATCCGGCAGCGTGAGGGCTGCTCTGTCACGCAGGGCTCGGACCTCCATCACATCCCAGCGTGAGCCGCCACACCGCCCGAATCAGGAACCTCCCGATATGCTGATGTGTTGGACAGATCGGTTCGAAAAGCCAGAGGAGGGCTTCTATGCGCCAGATCAGGTTGGTTGGACTCTTTATATCGATTAGCGTGGTCATGCTATGCGTTTTTGCGGTGGCGGGACAAAATCAATTCGGAGTAGCTGACACCTACACGGTCAGCTTTCCAGAGAACGTCCGGGTCGCAAATGCTTTACTTCCCCAGGGAAATTATGAGGTTCGTCACGTGATGGAAGGCCAGGACCACATCATGGTTTTCCATCAGATCGGTGCCCGGAAGCCGGTCGAAGTTCGCGCCAAGTGCACGCTTGTGCCGCTGGCCGAAAAGGCCAAGGGCGACCAGAAGATCTACCTCACCAATGCCGCCAACGAGTGGGTGTTGCAGGAGCTGATCTTCAAAGGCGATAGTGCCAAGCACGTGTTCTAGCAACCAAATCCGGGTACGGGAGCGCGGAACAGGGGGACGCTCCCGTCCCGTTGTGAGCTGCCGTCGGGCCGAATCCCTTCCGTGTCTTGCAAAAAACCAAAAAAGGTCTAGAATTCAACACCCTAGCTCAAAGCACCTGCATCTTTTTGGCGGTTCCGTTCATCCAAAGTTGAGTGGAACTCACTCAAGGTAAAGCATGACGAAATCTGATCAGCCCGAAATCACTACTTACGACACGACCGAGCGCTCCCTGCCGATACTGCCGGTGCGAGACACGGTGCTGTTCCCGCATGCCGTGTTGCCGCTTACCGTGGGCCGGGACAGCTCGGTGCAGCTCATTAATTCACTTGGGGAAGACAAAACCATCGTAGTGGTGGCACAGCGCGAGGCACGCGTGGATGCGCCCCAGCCCTCCGACCTCTACAGCGTCGGGACGCTGGCGGTGGTGCACAAAGTTGTCAAGATGCCGAACCAGAGCCTGTTCGTGTTTGCGGAAGGCCTGGAACGGGTGCGGCTGGCCGAGTTCTCGCAACTCTCGCCCTTCATGCGCGCACAGGTGACGCCCATCCCGGAGACGATTCCGCCCAAGAATTCTGAAATCGAAGCGCTGCAGCGCAACGTGCTGACGCTGTTCCAGCAGATCGTGGCCGGTTCGCCAACCCTCTCGGACGAGCTCTCCACCGTCGCTATGAACATCGAAGAGCCGGGACGGCTGGTGGACTTTATCGCTTCGTCTCTGCCTTCGCTCTCCACGGCCGACAAGCAGGACACGCTCGAAACCACCGACGTCCGCGTCCGGCTGGAAAAAGTCAATCAGCATCTCGCCAAGGAACTTGAAGTTCAGCAACTGCGCAACAAGATCCAGTCCGAAGTCCAGGACCGCGTGCAGCAAACCCAGCGCGAGTACTACCTGCGCGAGCAGATGAAAGCCATCCAGAAGGAACTGGGCGAGCAGGATGAAGGCGCGCGCGATACCGAAGACCTCAAGCAGAAAATCGAATCCGCAGGCATGCCCGACGAGGTAAAGAAAGAAGCGCTCAAAGAACTGGGCCGCCTGTCCCGCATGTCGCCGATGGCCGCCGACTATTCCGTCACGCGCAATTACATCGAGTGGCTGGCGGTGCTCCCGTGGGCCAAGACCTCCGGTGGAGAGATCGAAATTCCCAAAGCGAAAGAGATTCTGGATACCGACCACTACGATCTGCAGAAGGTCAAGGACCGCATTCTGGATTACCTCTCTGTGCGCCGTTTGAAGCCGACCATGAAAGGACCGATTTTGTGCTTCGTCGGCCCTCCGGGTGTCGGCAAAACGTCGCTTGGCAAATCCATCGCGCGTGCGCTTGGGCGCAAGTTCGTCCGCCTCTCTCTTGGCGGCGTGCACGACGAAGCGGAAATTCGCGGGCATCGCCGCACTTACATCGGCGCCTTGCCCGGACAGATCATCCAGGGCATCCGCCGCGCAGAGACGAAAGATCCGGTTTTCATGCTCGACGAAATCGACAAAGTGGGACGCGACTTCCGCGGCGATCCCGCATCAGCGCTGCTGGAAGCGCTCGATCCCGAGCAGAACTCAAGTTTCCGCGATAACTACCTGGATGTGACTTTTGATCTTTCGAAGGTGCTGTTCATCACCACCGCCAATATGCTCGACCCCATTGCCGAACCGCTGCGCGACCGCATGGAAATCATCGAGCTGCAAGGCTACACGGAAGAAGAGAAGGTTCACATCGCTTTCCAGTATCTGATTCCGCGTCAGATCGAAGAAAACGGCATCACCAAGGAGCAGATCGAGTTTCCGGAAGAGTCGGTGAGTTTCGTGATCCGTCACTACACGCGCGAAGCGGGCGTGCGCAACCTGGAGCGCAACCTCGGCACCATCTGCCGCAAGCAGGCGCGCCGGCTGGCGGAAGGGAAGAGCGAAAAGCTGGTCGTGACCAAGGAAGTCGTGCAGGAATTCCTGGGCGGCATCAAGATCCGCAGCGAAGGCGAAATTGCCGAGCGCACGAAACGGGCTGGCGTGGTTGTCGGACTGGCCTGGACGCCGGCGGGCGGCGACGTACTGTTCGTCGAAGCGAACCTGATGAAAGGCAAAGGCGGCCTGACCATCACCGGACAGATCCAGGACGTCATGCGCGAGTCCATGCAAGCCGCGCTGAGCTGGGTGCGGTCCAACTCCGCCCAGCTTGGGATCGACGAGGAGTTCTTTGCCAATCACGATATCCACATTCACGTGCCCGCCGGAGCGATCCCGAAGGACGGTCCTTCGGCCGGGGTGACAATCGTGACCGCGCTGGTGTCGTTGTTGACCGGCAAGCAGGTGCGTCCGCTGACGGCCATGACCGGCGAAATCACGCTGAGCGGCAATGTGCTGCCAGTAGGCGGAATCAAAGAGAAAGTGCTGGCCGCCAAGCGTGCCGGCGTGCACGACGTCATCCTCCCGGCGGACAACAAGACCAACGTAGAGGAAGACCTGACGCCCGAGCAATTGCTGGGCCTGACCACGCACTACGTCAAGACCATCGACGAAGTGCTCGAGTTCGCTCTGCCCACCTCGGCCAAGCAGGAGCGCCAGGATGCCGAGGAGCGCGAGAAGGTGCTGAGCACGCAAGGTGTGGCGTGAGCCAGTGGTGGATGATTAGTGGTTAGTGGTGCCATGAGGGATCAAGGCCGGCCTCTTGCGAAGCTGGCCTTCTTTATTGTTGGGGCATCGTTACTCGCGGGCGACGGATTTTGATACGTCCGGCTCGGCCTGCTATGGAAGTATGGCGGCAAACACGCGACAATAGTGTCGCAAGGAAATCCGCCAATGGCATCAACTCCAGCCACGGTCCCGGCCAACGCGAAGCCTAAGCTCGGGCTGCGTGCCTGGATGGAAGCCGTGCTGGTGGAGTGCGAGCGCGCCGCCGCCGGCTTCGAGGCTGATCCCGTTCACGACCTGCGCGTGGCCATCCGGCGCTGCCGGTCTCTCGCCGATGGCCTGATGGCCATGGATCCTGATTCCTCCTGGAAGAACATGAAGAAGGCCGGCAGGAAGGTTTTCCAGGCGCTGGGCGATCTCCGCGACATGCACGTCATGCAGGTGTGGATCGAAAAGCTGAGTGAGCCCGAGGATCCGGTAGCCGCTCGACTCCTCGCTCACGTGCATGCGCGCGAAGCCGAATGCAAGCAGGAGGCCTTGAAGGACCTGCAGCAGTTCGATCGCAAACAATGGCGACAGTGGAGCCGGACGCTGCCGCGCCGTGCCGCCCGCGTGCGTCCGGGAAGCATCGTGTTCAAGCATCTCGCGCTTGAGAAGTGGATGGCTGCCTATGATCTGCACAAGCGCGCCATGCACACCCGCTCGCAGACTGCGTTGCACGAACTGCGGATCGGCATCAAGCGCTTTCGCTATACGGTGGAGAATTTCCTCCCCCGCGAACATGCGGCCTGGGGCGCCGACCTGAAGGATCTGCAGGATTTTCTGGGCGAAATCCACGATCTGGATGTGCTGTGGAATACGGCAGTCCAGATCGCAGCCTTCCCCGATCCAGAACACCGCGGCCGCTGGCGGGCGAAGCTGAACGAGGAGCGCGCAAAGCGGATTGACCGCTACCGCGAGAAGATGGTGGGCAAGCAATCCCTCTGGCGCGTGTGGCGGGCGGAGTTGCCATCCGGCCCGCAGTTGCGCGCGGCTGCGATGGCGCGCATGCGAATCTGGGCAAGCTATCTCGATCCGGATTTTCTGCACTCTCAGCGGGTGGCGCAGTTGGCGCTTTCCCTGTACGACGGACTGAAGCAGGCAGGCCTGATGGCGCCGAACCCCGAGCACGATTCCCGCGCCGTGCTGCACGCGGCCGCGCTCTTGCACGACGTCGGCAAGGCCAAGGGTGACAAAGCGCACCATAAAGACTCCTTCCGGATGATCCGCAACCTTACCCAGCCGCTGGGCTGGAACGCGCGCGAGTTGCAACTGGCGGCGGTGGTCGCGCGCTATCATCGAGGAGCTTTGCCCCGGTCACACAAGAAGAGCTTGCAGCTTCTGGAACTTCCCGACCGGCGCGTGGCCCTGCAACTCGCCGGTGTGCTGCGCCTGGCCAATTCGCTCGATACCCGCAATGGCGCGGAACCGCACCTTAAAGTCGAACTCGATGACAAGGTGGTTTTAGTGCAGACCGCGGGCTACTCTCCGCTCGACCGCTCGGCAGAAGAGATCGCTGCCGCCCGGCATTTGCTGGAGCTTGTACTACGGCGGCCGGTGCTGGTACGCAGGCTGCGGGAGAGTGGCGAGTAGCGAGTAGCCAGAATCGATCCGTTCGGTGCTCGCAGCTCGAAGCTGTTCTGTCACTTCTCAAAACGGAGTTTTCGCTCCATTCTTCCGTTGTGACTCACGCGAAACTTGTATCTCTTGCCGTGGCCTGGCTGCGGCGTTATCGCTGTGGAGTGGTGCTCTCCGAGCAGGCCTGCGTCAGCGGCGAGATGCCTGACGCCATCGGTTGGAAAAGAGCGTGCCATTCGGTGCTGGTGGAGTGCAAAGTGTCGCGCGCGGACTTTCTTGCCGATCGCGAGAAGCCCTTTCGCCTTAAGCCGGAGACCGGGGTCGGCTGCGAACGCTACTATCTGGCGCCCAAAGGGCTGATCGGTGCGGAGGCCTTACCCACCGGCTGGGGGTTGCTCGAAGTATGCGGACGCGAGATCGAGAAGGTTAAGCCATCGGCCAGGAACCTGCGCACCACGATCGGCTTCGGCTACGAAATGAACCTGTTGCTGGCCAGCCTGCGACGGGTGGAAGTGCGCATCGAACCGCAAAGCATCACCGACTTCCTCAAGTGGAAAAACCGCATGGCCGAGTACAACCGCGGCACTTTGCCGGAGGGAATTGTCGCCGCCGAGCAGGAAGCGAACCTGTTCCTTGAGCCTGTAGCGGGGGATCAGCCCGCGTAGCGCGGCCGTCCCGGCGGCTGTCATGGCGGCGTCCCGCAGCCATCCCATCGAGGCAAGATGCTGCCACCGCTAGGCTCATCAAGCTTGCGGATTCGATCTTGTTCCCAGGGCCGGGGGCGAGGTCGCCCTCGCGACTGCCGGCAGTGTGGCGGCGCTAAAAAAAACCGGGCTGGTTGGCCCGGTTTCGTTAGCGTCGGTTGGATGCGGTTACATCGCAGCGCGGCGCGCTGGCCCTGGAGATTTGCCGGCGTGATTGGCGCCGGTTGCCCTCCTCGCCAGCAAAAGTGTTCAGAGGAGCGAGGATGCAGACCGTCGACTAGGTGCATCTGGTCTGCCAGGAGGGTGTGTTAAACGATAGATTTCATAAACATCTTGTAAGCAACTAAAAAGGAACGACTTAAATTGTCGTTATGATTGCGACAATTGGACCACGCTCGGATTGATGGCGGCTGGCGATGTTCAAAATGTTGCACTAGTTTGTGTGCGGTCCAGCGTGTGGACGAACGAGCCCGGCCCGATCGCGCCTACACTTCCCGGCGTCCTTCCATCGCTTTCAGCATGGTGACTTCGTCGGTGTACTCGATGTCGCTGCCGACCGGGATCCCCATGGCGATGCGAGTTACCCGCAGTCCTTGCCGCCGCAGCTGTTGCGCCAGGTAGGTGGCCGTGGCCTCTCCTTCGACCGTAGGATTGGTTGCCAGGATGACTTCTTCGATCTGCCCACCCTCGACCCGTTTCAGAAGATTGGCGATTCGCAGCTGTTCCGGCCCCACCCCGTGCAATGGGGAAATCGATCCATGCAGGACGTGATACACGCCATTGAAATGCCGGGTCTTTTCGACCGCGGCAATGTTGGTCGGCTCCTCGACCACACACACCAGCTTCTGATTGCGCGTAGGGCTACTACAGTACACACACGGGTCGACGTCG